>Ga0137409_10000750_pt1 | contig 35447 bp, 42 predicted proteins | sample CZODoug1_16funga_FD_122059 | JGI IMG/M metagenome (GOLD analysis project Ga0137409, IMG submission 122059) | Vadose zone soil fungal communities from Angelo Coast Range Reserve, California, USA - CZODoug1_16fungal (Hybrid Assembly) | ecosystem: Environmental > Terrestrial > Soil > Vadose zone... | reverse complement strand
AGGTGATCCGGCCGTTCGCCTGGGTCATGTCGTTCGGCATCTTCACGGGCACGTTCTCGTCGATCTACATCGCGGCGCCCGTGCTGCTCTGGATCGAGAAGCGCTGGCCCGGTGAAGATGCGCGCGGTGCGCGGGCGTTCGGCTCACGCCCCGCGACGACACCGCCCGTGTCTACGCCGCCGGCGACGCCGTCCGCACCATCGCCCCGCACTCCGCAGCCCGCACGCTAGTAGACACCCATTGTCATTTGGGCGATGCCGCGTTCGACGTCGACCGCGACGCTGTGCTCGCCCACGCAAAGGCGGTGGGAGTCACCCACATCGTGGTGATCGGTGAGTCGTTGGCCGGCAGCGAGCGCGCGGTCGCCCTCGCCCATGGCGCGGCCGGACGCTCGGCGACGGCAGGCGTGCATCCCCACGAAGCGAGCAGCTGGTCGGATGACGCGCGGCAGCGAGTCCGCGCGCTGCTCGCCGCGCCGGAAGTCGTGGCTGTAGGCGAGACCGGGCTCGACTACCACTACATGCATGCGCCGCGAGAAGCGCAGCGCCGCGCGTTCGAGGCGCAGCTCGAGCTCGGGCGCGAGCTCGGCAAACCTGTGGTCGTGCACGCGCGCGACGCCGACGACGACATGGCCGCGGTCCTCCGCTCCCTCGCACCCGCCGAGCCGGTCGTGGTGCTCCACAGCTTCTCTTCCGGGGACGCGGTCTGGGAAGCGGGCATGGCGATTAACGCATATTTCTCTTTCAGTGGGATGATCACCTTCAAGAATTGGGGTCTGACAGACCGACTGTCCGGTTGTCCGGCTGACCGACTGCTGGTCGAGACGGACGCGCCCTATCTCGCTCCGGTGCCGCATCGCGGCAAACGCAATGAGCCGGGCTTCGTGCGCGCCGTCGCCGAGCGCGCGGCGGTGTTGCGGGGCGAGGATCTCGCCACGCTCGCGCAGCGGACCACGGAAAACGCGCGCCGCTGCTTCGGGCAGCGCATCGACCGGGCGCTATGACCGCGACCGCGACCAAGGTCCCGTCCGACATCGCGATCGCGCAGGCCGCGAAGCTCCGGCCGATCGCCGACGTCGCGGCGGAGCTGGGCCTGTCGGACGACGAGCTGGAGCCGTACGGCAAATACAAGGCGAAGATCGCGCTCAAGGCGCTGGAGCGGCGCGAGCCCAAGGGCCGCCTCGTGCTGGTCACCGGGATCAATCCCACGCCGGCCGGCGAAGGCAAGTCCACCGTCACCGTGGGCGTCACGCAGGCGCTGAGAAAACTGGGCAAGAACGCGATTCTCGCGATGCGGGAGCCGTCGCTCGGCCCGGTCTTCGGCGTGAAGGGCGGAGCGGCGGGCGGCGGCTACGCGCAGGTCGTGCCGATGGAGGACATCAACCTTCACTTCACCGGCGACTTCCACGCCATCGGCAGCGCGCACAATCTGCTCTCGGCGATGCTCGACGCGCACCTCCATCACGGCAACACGCTCGGCATCGACGTCCGCCGCGTCAGCTGGCCGCGCACGATCGACATGAACGACCGCGCGCTGCGCAACATCATCGTCGGATTGGGTGGGGTGAACGGCGGTCCGGCGCGCGAGGAGCGGTTCGTCATCATCCCGGGCTCGGAGATCATGGCGATCCTCGCGCTCGCCACCGGGCTGCAGGATCTCGAGGCGCGCCTGGCACGCATCATCGTTGGCCTGCGCGGTGACAAGACCCCCGTGCGCGCCAGCGACATCAAGGCGCAGGGCGCCATGACGCTGCTGCTCAAGGACGCGATCAACCCAAACCTGGTTCAGACGCTGGAGGGTGGTCCGGCGCTGGTGCACTGCGGGCCGTTCGGCAACATCGCGCACGGCTGCAACTCCGTGGTCGCGACCAAGCTGGGTCTGGCGCTGGCCGACATCGTGCTGACCGAGGCGGGCTTCGGTGCAGACCTCGGCGCCGAGAAGTTCCTCGACATCAAGTGCCGGTTCGCGGGGCTCAAGCCGGAAGCCGCGATCATCGTTGCGACGGTGCGCGCGTTGAAGATGCACGGCGGCGTGAAGAAGGATCAGCTGGGGACGGCCGACCCCGCTGCGGTGCAGCGTGGCGCCGAGAATCTCCGTCGCCACATCCGCAACGTGAAGAAGTTCGGTCTGCCGGCCCTCGTCGCGCTGAATCGCTTCATCACCGACACCGATGAAGAGGTCGAGGCGGTGCGCGCCGTCGGCACCGCCGAGGGCGTCGAAGTCGTGCGTTGCGATGTCTGGGAGAAGGGCGGCGAGGGCGGTGTCGCGGTGGCGGAGTCGCTCCTCGGATTGCTCAAGACCGGCAAGCCGGCGTTCAAGCCGTTGTATGACGAGCGGCGGCCGATTCGTGAAAAGATCGAGACGATCGCGCGCGAGATCTACGGCGCGGCGGGTGTGGCGTTCGCGCCGCCGGCCGAGCGCGCGCTCGAGCTGTTGCCCAAGCTGGGGCTCGGGGAGACGCCGGTGTGCATGGCGAAGACGCAGTACTCCTTTTCCGACGATCCCACGCAGCTGGGTGCGCCTACCGGGTTCACGCTGCACGTGCGCGATATCCTGCCGTCGGCGGGCGCCGGCTTCGTCGTGGCGCTCGCGGGCGACATCCTGACCATGCCGGGACTCGGCAAGAATCCGGCGGCGGAGCGAATCCGGATCCATCCTGACGGCACGATCGAGGGACTATTCTGATGCGCATCATCACAACCGACGGAGCGCCGAAGGCGATCGGCCCCTACAGCCAGGCGATTGCCACCGACAACCTGGTCTTCACCGCGGGTCAGGTAGCGCTCGATCCGAAGAGCGGCGAGCTGGTCGGCCGCACGACGGCGGAACAGACGGAGCAGGTCTTCGCCAATCTCAAGGCGGTGCTGACGGCGGCGGGCGTTTCCCTGGCCAACGTCGTGAAGTCGACCGTGTATCTGTTGGACATGGCAGACTTTGCGCAGATGAACGAGGTGTACGCCAGGCATTTCGGCGCGCACAAGCCCGCACGCTCGACGGTGGAAGCGGCCGGGCTGCCGAAGGCGGCGCGGGTGGAGATCGACGTCATCGCAGTGCGGCAATAGGGGAGCGGATTGGGTCTGGTGGCCTGACCAGTCTTCAAAACTGTTTGGGCCCCTAACGGGGCTCGGTAGGTTCGATTCCTACACGCTCCCGCCACCGCGCACATCGACAACACGCAGCACATCGCGCACTTACGCGCCCTTCGCCAACTTGAGCGGCCGCGGCGGAGCGGGACTTTCGGCGGGACTCTGCCCGAACAGCACGGCCGCCATCACGCTGGCATTCACTCCACGATCGCGCTGTTTCACGTACCGCGCGGTCATCGCGGCGGTCTTGTGTCGCATCCCGACCTGGACGACCGACTGCGGGACGCCGGCGTTCACCAGCCACTGGCCGAATGCGTGTCGGAGATCGTACAGCCGGAGATCCTTCGCGCCCGCCTTTACCGCAGCCGCCTTCCAACGACGATAGAGATAGCCGGGCGTGAAAGAGCAGGGGACGGCGAGTTGCGCGTATGACCAGAGCTCCGGCGCGATCGGAATGACCGTCACGCCTTCGCGCCCCTTCTTGTGGCCTTCGATCACCAGCGCCTGGCGCTCTGGCGCGAGCGTCGCTGAGGTCATGACGCCAGGCTCGACGCCCGTCCCGACCATCAGCACGTAGATCGGTTGCATCGGTTCCGGCACGTGCGCGAGGATCTCCCAGAAGCGCGCCGGCGTCAGATCGGGCACGCGGCCCTCGCCCTCATCGGCGCGCGGCAGCTTCGCCATCACCGCGCGCCGGAAGGGGTCGTACTTGTCTCCCATCATCATCGTGAGGAAGCGCGACAGCGCGCCGCGCATCCGGTTCCACATGACGGGTCCCGTCGGCCAGCGGTTGTAGAGCGCCTGCCAGTCGACGAGCTCGAGGCCGCGGACCGTGAGGTTCTCTGCGAGCGCGCCCGTGCACCGCAGCGCGCGCATCATCCGTGTGTAGTGGTCGCGCGTGCCGTCGGCTTTCGCGGATCCCGGCAGCCAGGCGTCGACGGCTTCCCAGAGACCGCGATCGAGCACGACGTCGCTCACGGCAAACGTCAGCTTGCCGGCGCAGTGCGCCGCGTAGGCCTGGGCGATGCTGAGCGTGTTCGCCGCGATCGCGCGGAGGATCTCGAGCCGGCCCGTGTCGTGCAGCCAGGTGAGGAAATCGTTGCGCTTACGATGCTCCTCGGCCGTGACTGCGCCGCTGGTGCGATTGATCCGCACACCGTCGAACCAGCGATCGACCTTGTACCGGCCGGCGCCGCGGCTCATGAGACCGCCTTCAAGCGGTCTACATCCTTCCCAACGACGTCCTCGAGCGCGCAGAGGTAGTACTGCAGCGCGTTATAAAGCTGACTGATGTCGAGGTCCAAGGGGCGCATCGTGTGGTCGACCGTCGGGGCGAGCCCCGGATGACGCGCGAGCTCGGAGCACATCGCTCTCGTGTACTTCAGCGTGTTGGCACCAGGGTTGGATACCGCCCAGCTTGTGCTCAAGTGCTTAACCGCTAGGACGACTCCATTCCACCGCGGGTCGTCTCCTAAGCCCGTGCTTGCAGCTCTCTCTTGCAGCAGAACCACAGGGTGAGCAAGGCTGAGCGGCAACCTTAGGATCTGCCCGCGGAGTTCACTCTTCTCGTAATTCTTCGCAAGTGCGCGCACCTGCCAGATGCTCAGCTTCTTTTTGGTTTTCATGGCGTCTCCTGGGGTTGGGGCCACGTCACCGCCCGCCGGCCTGGCGCTCGAGCTGGTCCGCCAGCTGCTGCAGCTTCCCACCCCGCGCGCGCAACGCCTTCGCGAGCCGCTGAACGACGGCTGGCGGCGCTGTACGCTGGCCGCGCCGATACTGCCGGATCGCGAACCAGGTGATGCCCGCCTCAGCGGCGAGCTCCTTAAGGGATGGGGCGGCATAGTCGAGCACTTTAGCGAGCATGGTCCGTAGCCTTGTGTCCTTTTTGGACACAGGCAACTTGCGCGGCCGGCGTTTCCTTGTCAAGATTCCTCCATGTGGGTTTCCAGAAGGTGGCCCGTATCGAGGAGGTTGGCTATGCGTGGACTGGTGGTCGTGAGTGCTCTGGCATTCGCCGCGTGCAGCGACGCCGGCGGTCCGGCGCCGGTGGTCGTTCCCCAGCTCGCGATCGTCGCCGGCGATCTCCAGACTGACGCGGTCATGCGCACGCTGCCGGTGCAGCTCGGCGCCAAGCTGACGAACAAGGCGACGGGGGAGCCGCTGCCTGGGCGCATCGTCAACTGGGTGGTGGTAGAGGGCGGCGGCGCGGTGTTCGCGGCGGTCACGCAGACGGCGAGCGATGGCGTCGCGCGCCAATCCTGGACGCTGGGGCCCCACGTCGGAAATCAGAAGCTCATCGCGCGCTGGCTCAATCCGGAAACCGGCGAGCCGGTCACGCTTGATACCGCGCGCGCGGTCGCGACGCCTGACACCGCCGCCACGTTCTACGTCGTGGGAAGTCACGATATGCTGTTTCACCCGCCCTTGGACACGATTGCAGTCTCCTACGGGTACAGCGATCGGTGGTCCAACAGCACGCGGAGCTGTGGCGGCACGCGGGATCCCGATGGACTGACCTGGGTTGCCTACGGTGGCGATCCCTATGGGGCTGATTCGCTCGTGCGCCCGCTGCGCGTTGACCCGGTTGCCCATGCGCTGCTGATCGAAGTCGGCGGCTACGCGCCGAGCGTTGGAACGACGGCCTGGTTGCGCATCTCGAGCTCGTGCGTACAAGGCGGCACGGACTCCGTACTTATGCGATTCGACTGGCAGTAGCTTCCCGGTCTGCCGCTTCCGGCCACACAGCAGCCAACCTGAGCAGGCGATAGCGATGGCCTCCCTCTTGAATCTCGAGAACCCCGCTGTCGCCGTGACCTGACGCCACGAGATGCTGGGCGAGTGCCTGCTGCACTTCGGGTCGAGTCACGTCCTGTGGCACAGCTGCGTCGAACGGTCCGGCTTTCCAGCCGCACGCGTAGCAGTAGACGCCGGGATCCATCGGCCAGGCCGTGACCTCCCGCCGCTCGAGCCACGGCCGTTGGTCGAATGGGATTGCGTCGAGTGGTGTGGTCATGTCGTCGAATTGAAATTGAGGCCGAACGTGCTTACAAAGAGCACGCTGCCATTCGGCGAATAGATGGCGAGGATATCCTGGCGGCTCGCTGTGATGGTCCATGTCGGAGCGGTGCCGCCAGGATACGTCACCCCTGACAGGGTTGGCGTCCGTGAGCCCGTACCGTCCTGCACAATTCTCAGATAGTACCGACCGCCTGGCTTCGCATTCGAGAAAAAGATTGTGATGCTCGCGGTGAGACGCACCCGTTGATTCGGGCCGTTACTCCAATCCACCGTGAAATTTGAGCTCTTGTCGCCGTTATCGAAGTCGCCGTCTCGAGGCCCGCTTAGGAACACGGCCAGGACGATACTGCCGGCGCCGCTCGCTGCCTCGAGCGCGCGCAGCACGGCCTTGCCGGCGGCCTGCGTCTGCACGCGTCCATTGCTGGTCGTCTCGAGGGAGGCGCCGATCGAGAAGGCGGCCGCGGCCTCGATTTTGATCGGCACGCCAGGCACTGCAGCAATGAAGATGCGACCATTGCCGTAGCCGTCGATGGAACTGACACCATCAATGTCCCCACCAGCTGTTGGCGTCACGGGGCTCGACATCTGTGCCGGCGAGCCACCACCACCTGACCAGACGTAGCACCGCCGCGGCGTGTACGAGAGGGCCCCATCGTGGTAGGCGTACCTTTCAACTTCGTGGTCTTCGTGGAGATTCGGCATCTAGCCGACGCTCCGCGGCTCGACGCGCACGTTGCGTCCCGAGAGGTCTTGGAGCGCCTCAGCAAGCGCATCCTGATTGCGTGGGTCAGCGAAGATCGTGCTGATCACGGCGTCGCCGTGCAGCTCGAGGATCAGGACATTATTGCCGCTGCCAGAGCTCCCTCCGCCGACGTCGCTTGCCCCTACACTCCCGCCACCACCCCCGCCGCCGGAGCTCGCGGAACCCACGCCGGCGACCGCCGCGCTAGCATTCGAGAGCGCCTTCCCGAATACCACAAGGGCGGTGCCCACCTCGATTGCCGCCCACGGATTCAGATTCATCGCGGCGAGCTTGGCCGTGCCGAGCCCGATCAATGCCGCGCCCAGGCTCTGCATCGTGCTGCCGACGACACCCAACAGCGCGGCGCCAAAGCCGCGCAAACTCTTGGTCGCGCCAGCAACGACATCGCCAATCGCCGACGCAAACCCCTGGATCACCTGCGCGAGGTATGGACCCAAGGACAGATGGATCTGCGCGTCGAGGAGCTGGAACTCGATGCCGAGCTTCCGTAACGATTGGCCGTTCTTATCCAGCACGTCATCGAGTTTGATGCCCAGCCTCACCAGCTCGTCGATCGTCGCCTTGTAGGCCGCCGCGTTCGCACCCGCCAAGTCGAAGGCACTGCCGAAGATTCGCGCGGATGCCGCGTTCTCCTGAAGCTGGATCTGGAGTTTCGCGAGTGCATCCTGGGCTTGTAAAAACTGCAACGACGGCAGAGGCGGTACTGTCGGCAGCGTAAAGAGGCTCTTGATCTTCCCCGGCAGACTGGTGAGCCACTCGGGCAGCAGCGGCGTATGGTAGGCCGACCAGAGCTTCTTGGCCGCCTGCTCGCCCCGCAGGGCTTCCAGCCGCAAGACACCCAGATGGTCGCGCACCGCCTCGATCTTATCGACCATCTTGTCCCAGCCGGTCGCGATGAAGAGCTGCTCAAGCGCCCCGAGGATCTTATCGATCGCATCGATCACGAGGATCTTGATGAAATTCCACGCGACGCTCGCCCCGTCTTTCACGAGCTCCCAGTGCCGGATCAAGAGGTAGAGCACGCCGATCAGCGCAATGATCGCCAGCGTGATGAGTCCCGCCGGCGAGATCAGAAAGGCGAACACCGGGATGACGAGGCCGGCGATCAAGCCGGCGAGCTCTGAAAAGACCAGCCACAGCGCGCCGGCGGCGCGAATAACCTCGCCGATGATGATGACCGTCGGCCCGAGCACCGCGAGGAACAGGCCGACCTTGACGATCAGCGCCTGGGTGCTGGGCGACAGGTGCTCGAACCAGGCAACGAGCTGCCGCACCTTCTGGATCAGCGCCTCTTTGCTGGCGATCATCCGTTGGAAGGCCGGCGTCAGGGCACCCCCGATTTCCCGCAAGAGCAAACGACCGCTCAGCACCAGGCGATCCCAGGCCATGGCCAACTGGCCGTGGACGATCTCTGACTGCTTCACTGCGGCGGTCAACGCGCCAGCATAGAGCGCCGCGAGCGGGGCGAAGACCTTCGTGATCTCGATGCCGGCGCGCGTGATCCGGCGCCCCATCATCTCGGTATGATGTGCCGCCCGCTCCATCTCGTTTACGTAGGTGGCGGTCTTGGCCTCTAGGCTCACGATCAGACTTGCGATCACCATTAGAAGTTCTCCTGGTTGAGCGCAGGATTCGCTTTCACCCACTCGCCGAGCTCGCGGCGCGCGGCTTTGAGCGCCGCGAGCATCCGGCGCTTGTCGGGGGGGAAGAGCTGCGCACGGTCTGCGGCGGCGATCGCCGCGGACAGCTGCTGCATCTCGCGACCGATGATCTTCGCGTGCTCGGCGGCCGGCTCACTCGGCTGCCTGAATTCTTTTGCGAGTGCCGATGCGGCCGCGGCGAGCCGCGTAAGAGCCGGAATCCGGGCTGTTCTCGCGGCCGCCGCGAGCTCCTCGAGCGCCGGCGCCGGATCGATGATCTTCATACCGATCTTCCGATCTTGGCGCGTCGTTGCCGGGCCCGGTTGCGTTGAATGGTCTTCGTCGCGACTTCCAGAATCCGCGTAGCTTCACGGACCGCGCCGGCCTCCACGATCCGACTCACGTCGCACCCTCGTACCCTGGCAGCGGAACGCACGAGTTCGAAAGTCGGCAAATCGACACGCGCCCCCAGGACACGCGTTTCGGCGCGCGCCGCCCCACTGACCCTCGCTCGGTGTTTTGGTGTCATCGGGACGTGTTAACGGCTGTTAACGCACCGCTCGGGTTGGCGTGGTGACCGTCGATCCAGTCGCGAACGTCGTATTCGTGCCAGCGCACGATTCGCTGTCCAAGTCTCAGCTTGCCGTGAACTTTACGGCGCACCCAGGCCGTCGACGGATCCACGAGCTTACCATTCTCCTCGTGCGCGCCCAGGAGTCTTGCGACCTGCTCGGGCGACAGCAGCGGTCCGCGATCTGCCGGCGTCGAGAAGGGCAGTGCAGCGCGGCGATTGGTGGCCCTCACGCAGCCTCCCGTTCTGCCGACGTCGAGGTGGGGCTGCTCATATCGAATGCGAGCTCACCCCGCGCGCGGATCAGAACACCACCGCCGCGCGCGGCCCACTTCTCGAGGAGTGCATCGGTCTTGGCGTCACCAGTGAGCACGATCTCGATCACGCCGCGGCGTGTGTGCACGACCAGACGGCCGCTCATCCGACCATCCGACGAAGCGTGTCGCCGATCGATGCCAGGCCTGTTTTCTCGTCGTCTCGCCGTCGTGACGCATGCTTGTGATAGGTCTCCTGCGCGAGCATCATCACCGGCCGCACGCCCGTGCGCGTGTTGAACAGCGCGCGCATCGTGCACTTCGTGCCGGCGGGTAACCAGTTCAGCTCTCCGCGTTCGCGCAGCAGCGCGAGCCCCTCGATCGCGGCGGCAATGTCGTAGCCGGACTGTCTGACTTTCCGAAGCGCCTGGATCACCGACACACAGCGCGCGCCGTTTTCTCCCGCGGGCGGTTTCCCATCCGGCACATACAGGTGGGTCCGCACGAGGCCCATCAGCTGGCCATCGGATAGATCGTCGGGTGTGTTCACGACGCGACCTTTTTCCACACGGGGCGCAGCCCCGAGTACGTTAGTACTCGGTGTCTTTACGTCCTCCCGTCCTCCCGTCCTCCCGTCCTCTATGGAAAGCACGTCCGGCTGGGCGGGCCTTTTTCGGGCGTTTTCCGGGCCTTTATCGGGCGCTTCTTCAGATAGGCCCGCTGAGCGGGCCTTTTCGATGATCTCTTGGACGAGCTTCGGCGGGAACATCGCAACGTATTCCGTGCTGTGGCCGCGGCCTGGCCTCAGCCGCCGCTCGAGCCATTGAAGGGATGCGAGCGCGCGGAGATGATCCTGCACTGTCGAGCGGCTCAATGAGGTCTGTCGCTGCAGCAGAGGAATGCCCGGGAAGCAGCTTTCGCCGGCGCGGTTCATGTGGAGGCTCAGCACGAGCGCCACGTGCTTCGTCGTCGCCGGCAGATCCGCCTCTGCGGTCGCGAGCCGCCAATCGAAGAGGCGTGTGGACTGATCGTTCAGCAGCTTCGTGCGAGGCGACATCTCAACTCGCCTGCTTGCGATGGCGCAGGAGATAGACGCGGCAAGCCTCAGAGCAGGATGGATCCCACGGAAGCGGACCGCGCCGGCGAGGTGCGCAGCCCTTCCCACACCGCGCGCATGTGAATGCCTTTCGGTGATAAAGGACGGAGAGGCGGCATGCGGCGAGAGAGCAGAATCGCTTGTGCGGCATCGGACCACGTCGAGGCCCAATGAACGTGAATTGTTTCCCGCAGCACGCGCACCGCGCGCTTCCGATTCGAGACATTCGCTCCCTCAAGAAGAGATCAAACTGCAAAAAACGTGAAGGCAAAACCCGTACAGGAAAAAGTTCGAGTGCTGCGCGGTCTGGAGAGGGGGGGGCTTGTAAGAACGGACCGTTTTTTACCGAGGCGGCAGCGCGCCGATCTCGACAATCCCCTTACGAGGCCGACCCATTCCACAAAACCATATCGATTAGACCCATGTGGTTTTGTGGCGCTGCGAGCGTTGCTGCTGCGCGGTCTTGGACCACACCCCCCTAAGAACGTTTTGATCGCCCGCGCATCATCGACTGGCCAGGCCCGGAGATCGTCCGACCCCGGGTTGCCGCGGCGCGACTCGCACCTGGCCAGCGATGATTCGGCGTCAGCGAGCTCGCCGCGATCGTCCAGGCACCGCCTCATGACGCAGTCGCCCAAACGAGCCAGCCCGACAACTGCACCGTTCCGGTCTGATTGAGATTGAGCAGTGCGTTGGCGGCGGTCTCGAAGACGCCGAGCGGTGCATAGTCGATCCAGATCCCCACGCCCGTGGCCAACGACATAGGGCCGGTGATGTCCACGCCGCCGCTTTGGAATTTGGCCACGGCTGCGGCCGCGGCGACGAGGAGGAAGCCCAGGACGCGGATCTTCACGTTCGCGCCCTGCGCTGCCACCAGCGTCGCGTTCGCGACCGCTGAGCTGATCGGCGCAAACTGCGGTTCGCCGAGTACTGGGCTAGCAGGCACGGCCGCCGATCCTATGCGAGTCCGACGTCATGGACCAAGCGCAGGCGCCCATCGCCTGCATTACGTTCGAGCCGGTCGCCCGTCTCGGCCGCTAGCTGCTGCAGGACGCGCTCCTCAGCTTGCTGCTGCGTGACCCATACCGGTACTCCGCCATTAGTCTGATCGGTCACTTGGCTTTCCCCTTTCGCTGGTCTTGTAGTTTGTTCGCTTCCAGCTGCTTAGCCTGCTCTCGCTGCCGTCGTTCAGTCTCGCGATAGAAATCGCCGTGCGTGTCGTAGGCGATCTGCGCATGAGTTGCAGCGATGAGCTCCGCCAGCTGCTGGGCATTCATCGTTAGATGACCAAGACGTTGCTGCGCGCAGGAGGCTGAGGTGGAACAGGCGGCCTCTCGTGCTGGGCGTTCAGCGTCTCCTGCTGCATTTCGCGCCGCTCGCGAACCTCGCGTTCCTCGGGGGTTATGGTGGATTCCTCCTCGATCAGCTGCTTCGCGAGCCGCACGCGCACAAGCCAGGCCTCGAGTGCCTTACGTGCGTGATGCTCAGCTCCGTTGGCTTCGACCTCGACTTTTGCGAGCGTGCTCGCTTCCTCTTCGACGGCGTCGCGCTCTGCCTGCAGTTGCTGGACCGTCGCGCGGCGAATCTTCTTGCCGCCTTTAGTGAGATAAAAGTCGACATTGCCGCTGTCGCGATCGGTGACGAACGGTGTGCCGTCCTGAATCTCAGCCGTCATGCGCCGGCACTGCGCATCACAGGATGCGCGCCGTTCAAACGCCTCGATTGTTTTCTTCCGCGTCGATGCGGCGCACGCTGCGGTCTCCGCGATCGCTCCTTCGAGGCGCTCCCGATCCGCGAGCATGCGGCCAGGCTCGAGTAGTCGATTGCAGATAACGAGCTCGCGGTCGCGTTCTTGCTGCGCCTTGGTCGTCGTCAAATGGCGTCTCCTCTCAGGTAGGCCACGCGACGCGCCTCGGCGCGCGCGCGATCGACTAGTTCGTCCACCTCGGCGGCAGACACTTCATGAATGGCCCGCGCGCCGCGCGACGAGTGCGCCTCCAGCGTGCCAGTCCCGACACCTCCTGCGGCGGCGACCGGGCTGACTTCCATCGAGTCGCGACCAGGCAACGGCCCGAGCTTTGCCAGGATGCGCATTGCGCCCTTGGCTGCCCAGTCCGCACTGGGACGATCGACGCGTACCTTCGAGTACGCGAAGGACCAAGGCTGATCGGCGCCGAGCGCCTTGACCGTCGCAAAGGCTTCACGGCCGCGCTGCGTGTCGAGGAAGTACTGGCCTCTAAAAACGGCTTTATTCCCCTCAATGTGGATCGCGCCCTTCCCCACAGGAGGCGCATCAGGCACACCGGTGCCGAACATCACTCCAACGATGCTGTCGTGATTGTAGGCCGAGATCATCGCCTTGGTGCCGGTCGGGATTGCATCGACGGGAATGACGTCCCCGTCGTTGTCGACCACGTCGAGCGTCGCGACGATCGCCGAAACCGCGCCCTTCTGGTCGATGCTGGCCGCGTCCGCGATCTGCTTGAACCCCAGGAGGTCGCTCATTGGCTTGCACCCTGCAGGAGGTTCAAGACCTTAGCGATCTTCTCGGTAATCGCGCTGCGAATAAACTCGCTGGCGGATTTCCCCTCGACCTCAGACGCGCCCTCGAGCATGTCGCGCTCATGCTTCGTCAGTCGCGCACTAACAAATTCCGACCGCTCTGCCATCCTCACCTCCAAAAAACGAAAACCGCGCCTCGAGGAGCCGAAGCGCGGCTGGATTACTGCCTAGGTTTCTTTGCGGCCGGTCTTACGTTGTCAGACAATACAAAACGGTTTCGAATCGCGCAAGGGGATTGCGAGAGCCCGAAGCGCACGCGATGGTGCCGTCGAGCAGCTTGCGCTCGTCGCCGAGCATCGCCTCGCGTTTTCTTTAAGAACTCCCGGCGGGACTTCTGGCGGGACTTCCTCTCAACGAGTGCGCCCACTCGCTCCCGAATGAGCACAAGTGGGCGCATTCAACTTGTTGAGTGATGCCGAGTAAACACGAACCGGCATCTATCGCGCACAGGTTCGATTCCTACACGCTCCCGCCACCGCTTTTCATTAGCGATTACTGCGCGACCTTCGTGAAGAGCTTCCAGTTCTCAGGCGGCACCGCGACCAACACGCAGACGTGGCCGACGTTACAGCCCGCAGGCAGCGTCAGCTCGTTTGGACAGGACGCGAGAGGGGAGCTCTATATCCTGACTCTGAATGGGGGAGTGTATCGCATAGTGCCGGGGCCCTGAGTATCCCGCCCCCCCACCGCTTGCGCTGATCACTATATTGTGCCCGCGCCCATCCTCGTCTCCCGCACCAGGAGCCGTGATGGCTATTCTCTTTGCACGCCTGCAGGCCGATGTCCCCATCAAGCTGCGCCGCGGTGCATGGTATCGCGTCATCCAACTCACTGATCTCCAAGCGGTTATCGAAGTGAATCACCGCAAGGTGGGCGTGCTGCGGGCATGGCTCGAGATCCAGCAGCGGCCTCCACAGCAGTGGAGCGTCGTGAACGGCTCCGCCGAGAATCGCAAAGCGCCGCCCCATCTTCGGGGAACCTACGGCGTATGTCCCAACTGTCGTGCGCGCGCGCCGCTGCCAAAGCGGGCCCGCGCGCACGAATGCGCGCGCTGTCAGAAGGAGTTTGAGGTCAACTGGACGGAAGCGACGGCCGTCAAAGCTTAGGCGTGACAACCGTCACTCCCAAGTCGGTCGAACAGCGTTACTATACTCGCCCCTCGACGCCCGAGAGTACATGATGGTGTGGGCCCGTCTCCAAGCTGATTTGAACTGCAATCTGCGTCGCGGCGCCTGGTACCGCCTGATCAAGGCCGATGGCCTCGCCGCTGTGGTAGACGTCAAGGGGACTCCTGTCCCGGTGGTCCGCGCTTTCCTGCAGATGTCGAATACTCCGCCTCGCAAATGGACCGTGGTTCCGCGCCCGCGCGATGTGCCGCGCTCGGTACAGATCGGCGAACGCTACGCCGTCTGCCCGTCGTGCCGCGATCGCGTGCCGCTGCGGGGCCGCCCCAGCCGGATGCTGTGCGGGCGCTGCAGCGTCGAGTTCGCCGTCAACTGGGAAGAGCACTATCTGTCGTCATAAACACGCGAACCCCCCCCGGAATCCTGAGCGGCAGACGAGATTGTATCTTGTCTGCCGCTGATGCTTCATGCCCATGTGATCGTCAATCCAGCGGCAGGTCGAGGGGCCGCGCGCCGCGCGGAGTCCGTGGTGGCACGCGCGTTCCGCTCGCAGGGATGGGCCGTCGACGTGGCGCGCACCGAGGGTCCCGGCCACGGCCAGGAGCTCGCCGCGCAGGCGGTGAGTCAGGGGGCGCGGCACGTGATCGCGGTCGGCGGCGACGGCACCGTCCACGAAGTGGCCAATGGCCTGCTGCGCAGCGCTAGCGATGCGGCACTCGGCGTCGTGCCGATCGGATCGGGCAACGATTTCGCGAAACTGGTCGGCGTGTACGGCCACGACCCGGTGCGGGCGGTCGCCCGGCTCGTCACCGCCAGCTCGCGCCGCTTCGATGCCGGCCGGGTGTTGGGCGAATGGTTCGTCAACAGCGTGGGCTTCGGCTTTGGTCCCGCGGTCGTACAGATGCGCAACCGGATGGTGCATCTCCGGGGCTTTCTGTCGTATCTCGTGCCGATCGTCAAGACGTTTTTCAAGTTCGAGCCGCCGGTCTTCGACGTAGCCGCTCCCGGATTCCGGGAGCGGGGGTACATGATGATGATCGAGGTGTGCAACGGCACGACAGCGGGCGGCAGTTACCGCTTTGCCCCGGATGCCGATCCGGCGGACGGCAAGCTGGACGTGTGCCTGATCCGCCGCGTGTCACTGCCACGGTTTCTGCTCGCGCTGCCGCGGGTCATGCGGGGCACACACGTGACGATGCGCGAGGTCGCCGTGATCAAGACTGCGAAGCTGGTCGTGCGCACGCCGGAGCAGCCGCTGGTCGTGCACCTGGACGGCGAGTTGCGGGAGCCGGGGGTCAACGAATGCACGGTGGAATTGGAGCGGGGAAGAATCAACGTGCTGGTAGCCAGATGAATCGACGGAATGACGGTAGGACGGTAGGACGGAACGTGATCGCGCTCGCGGTTTTACTTTCCGTCATTCCGTCATTCCGTCTTATAGCGCAGGACACCTCGCACATCGTTCTCCCCGCCGACACGATGCATCACGGCGTTCGGCCGATGGGCGCGTTCTGGCGTTCCTTCCTCCTGCCCGGATGGGGCCAGGCCGTGACCGGCCGGCAGGTGACGGGTGCGACATTCGTGGCGTGGGAAGGCGTGACGGCGATGATGACCCTCAAGGCGCAGCAGGAAGCGAACTACCTCAAGGCGATTCACTCGCAGAACCTGGGCCTCAAGCGGCAGGAAGTGCAGGACTGGCTCGTCCTGTGGATCTTCAATCATCTGTTCTCGGGCGCGGAGGCGTACGTCTCGGGGCACCTGCGCGATTTCCCTCCCGATCTGAAAGTGCGCGCGTTCCCCAACGGCATCGGGATCACCGTCCCGCTGCCCCGCATCGCCGCGCCGTGAACACCGCGCCGCTCGGCGTGTTCGATTCCGGCATCGGCGGGCTGACCGTCGCGCGCGCGCTGTTCGAGCGCCTGCCGCACGAGTCGGTCATCTATTTCGGCGACACCGCGCGCGTCCCCTACGGCCCCAAGTCGCCCGACACGGTGCGGCGTTACAGCGCCGAGATCCTCGCGTTTCTGTTGCAGCGCGGCGTGAAAGCGGTGGTGGTGGCCTGCAATACCAGCACCGCGCATGCGCTCAGCCACCTCAAGGAGAAGTCGCCGGTGCCGGTGGTCGGCGTCATCGAACCCGGAGCGCGCGCGGCCGTGGCGGCGACGAGATCGGGCACGATCGGCGTGATCGGCACCGCGGGGACGATCGCCAGCGGCGCGTACGAGCGCGCCATCAAGGCGCTGCGCCCCGACGCACGCGTGCACGCGCAACCGTGCCCGCTGTTCGTGCCGCTCGTGGAAGAAGGCTGGTTCGAGCATCCCGCGGCGGAGCTGATCGCGCGCGAGTACCTGGAGCCGCTCAGGCGCGCCAAAGTCGACGTGCTCGTGCTGGGCTGCACGCACTATCCGCTGATCAAGCCGCTCCTCGCCCGCGTGATGGGCCCTGAGGTAAGACTGGTCGACTCTGCGGAAGAAACCGCCACGGCCGTCGCGCGCGAGCTCGAGCGGTTGGACTTACTCGCGAATGGCGAGAGCCACGACCATCGCTTCGTCGTTTCGGACGACGAGCCGCATTTTCGGAAGGTCGGCGCGCTGTTCCTGGGGGAGAAGCTCAAGCAGGTTGAAGTCGTCCCGCTGTGAACTGTTTCAACTCCACGTTGTCCCGCGTGATCACGGCGTAGCGGCCGCCGTCGAGGAACGCACCCGGATTCAAATAGGTCCGCCCATCGGACAACCGGTGCACCACGGGCCGATGCGTGTGCGCCATGATGACGAGATCGACCTCCGGGTGCCGGGCGAGGAAGTCGGCCGCCCATTCCCGCTGCGCCACCGCGGCACGGTCGAGCACCGCCCGGTCCTTGGTGTTGTCGGCGAGGTGCCGGGAGAACAGGTCGGCGATCCAGAAGCCGATCGTCGGATGGAGCACGCGAAACACGGCGACCGTGACCGGGTGGCGGGTGAAGCGATGCATCAGCTTGCCGCTCCAATGCTGCTCCGTGAGCCCATCGCCGTGCGCGACGAAGGCGCGCCGCCCGCCCAGATCCAGCTCCGCTTCGCCGCCGTAGAACGCGATGCCCAGGTCCCGGGTGAAGAACGTCCCTCCCCAACGGTCATGGTTGCCGCCCACGAACGTGATCGGAATGCCGCGGGCGCGGACCTCCTGCAGCTTGGCGACCGTGGCAAAGTGTTTGCGGGGGATGACGCTTTGGTATTCGAACCAGAAGTCGAAGAGATCGCCCGTCAGCACGAGGTGGTCGCCGGGCCTCGGCACCTCGTCCAGAAAGGCGTGGAAGGCGGTGCCCACGGCGGCCGGCACCTGACCAAGGTGTGCGTCCGCCACGACGATAACCCGCGACGTGCCCGCTGGGGATGACACGGCCCAAGCTTAGGAACCTGGAAGCACGCACGCAAGCACATTACTGTTGGGGAATGAATCAGACGCCAAAGATCCTAATCGCCATCGGCGTGCTGGCGGTCGCGGGTGTCGCCGCCGACCGCTTCACGCGCCCCGTGTCGAACGGCATGGAGGCCTGTCGCCGCTACGTCAACGACGCCCGGCGCACCTGCTACGCGCAGCTCCTCTCGGATCGCCTGACGAAGCACGGCCTGGCCGATGCGGTGGCGACGCTCGATGCGATCACCCACGCCGATGCCGACGCGGCGGAGCACGCGCACGAGTACGCGCACGGCATGGGGATCGAGGCCTACGGGTTGTCGCCCGACATTCAGGCGACGTTTGCGGCGTGCGGCGACGGCTATTCGTCCGGCTGCCGGCACGGCGTGATTCAGGCCTACTTCGAGTCGCGCGACGCGGTGACGCAGCCGGAAGTCGAAGCGCTGTGCCGGCCGTTCAAGAGCGCGACCGCGAGTCGCTGGGTGCTGTTCCAGTGCGTGCACGGGATGGGCCACGGCTTGACGATGTACCGCGGCCATGACCTGCCGCGCGCGCTCGGCGACTGCGACCTGCTCACGGACGGGTGGGATCGCGAGTCGTGTTACGGCGGCGCGTTCATGGAAAGCGTGATCAACGCGACGACGCCGCATCACCCCGCGACCATGCTGGCCGCGCATGGCCATCACATGGCGATGGCGACGTTCAAGGCGATGGATCCGGCGGACCCGCTGTATCCCTGCTCGATCATGGCGGACCGCTATCTGCACGCCTGCTACCAGATGCAGACGTCCGTCATGCTGAACCTGAATCACGGCGACATGGCCGATGCCGCCCGCTCCTGCGAGCGCGCGCCCGCGCAGGTCCGTCCCGTCTGCTTCCAGAGCCTGGGGCGCGACATCACGTCGTACACCGCGCGCGATCCGCAAAAGAGCGCGGACATGTGCGACAAGGCCCGCGAGCCCTATCGTCCCGCCTGTTATTTCGGCGCGGCGAAGGCGTTGGTCGATTGGACGGCGACGACCGAGTCGGCGTTCACGTTCTGCCATATCGTGGCCGCACAGCCCGGCGGGCCGACGTGCTACCAGGCCCTGGGTGAGGAGATCGCCACCTTATTGGCGACGACGCCGGAGCGCGAAGAGCAGTGCCTGCGCGCCCAGGAGCCGCAAGCGGTGGACGCGTGCCGTCGTGGCGCAGGAATTCCGCCGTCGCGTTGACTTTTGCGGCGGCGGTTCGCATTCTCCCGCCATCATGAAGGCGCTCTCTGACCGGCTGCGGACTGTTGCGACTCGTCCGGTTCCGACCGACGACCGCAATCCCGGCATGCCGCTCGATCTCGACGTCGTCCGCGCGCTGCGCGTGAATCGCAGCGCCGTGGAGCGCCGAGCCGCCACCATCCCCACCCGCCGCACCGTAAAGAAGGAATGGCAGGCGGCGTGGCTGTTGCGCGCGATCACCTGCATGGACCTCACCACGCTGCAGGGTGACGACACGCCCGGCAACGTGCTGCGGCTCTGCGCGAAAGCGCGTCGCCCGCTGCGTCCCGACATCGTCGAGGCGCTCGGCGTCGGCCACCTCGACATCAAGGTCGGCGCGGTCTGCGTCTATCACGCGCTCGTGCCGACGGCGGTCGCGGCACTCGCAGGCTCCGGCATACCGGTGGCCGCGGTGTCGACGGGATTTCCCGCGGGTCTCAATCCCTTCGCACAACGGCTCCAGGAAGTGCAGGCCTCCGTCGCGGCCGGCGCGCAGGAGATCGACATCGTCATCACGCGCGCGCACGTGCTCACCGGCGACTGGCCCGCGCTGTATGCCGAGGTGCGCGCGTTCCGCGATGCGTGCGGGCGGGCGCACATGAAGGCGATCCTAGGCACGGGGGAGCTGGCCACGCTGACCAACGTCGCGCGGGCGAGCATGGTGGCGATGATGGCCGGCGCCGACTTCATCAAGACGTCCACCGGCAAGGAGCCGGTCAACGCCGTGCTCCCGGTCGGCGTGGTCATGGCGCGCATGATCCGCGAGTATGAAATGCGCACCGCAGCGGCGATCGGCTTCAAGCCGGCCGGCGGCATCCGTGCCGCCAAGCAGGCCCTCGACTGGATGATCCTTATGAAGGAAGAGCTGGGCGATCGCTGGCTGAAGCCCGGCCTGTTCAGGTTGGGAGCCAGCTCCTTGCTGACCGACATCGAGCGCCAGCTCGAGCATTTCGTCACCGGACGCTACGCGGCGGCGCACCGCCACCCGATGGTCTGATGGCGACCGTCGCCAAGCTGTTCGAGACGATGGAGTATGGGCCGGCGCCGGAAAGCGACGCGCCGGCGCTCGAGTGGATCAAGCAGCACGACAACGGCCGCTTCGGGCATTACATCAACGGCCGCTGGATCGTGCCCTCCGAAGGACAGTACTTCGAGACGATCAACCCAGCGACGAAAGCGGTCCTGGCGCGCGTGGCGCAGGGAAGCAAGGCGGACGTGGATGCCGCCGTCGCCGCTGCCAACGCCGCCGCACCCCTGTGGGCGGGCCTCTCGACGCATGCGCGCGCCCGCTACCTCTACGCCCTGGCGCGCGAAGTACAGCGCCAGTCGCGGCTCCTCGCCGTGCTCGAAAGCCTCGACAACGGCAAGCCGATCCGCGAGACGCGCGATCTCGACATCCCGCTCGTCGCGCGGCACTTCTATCACCACGCCGGCTGGGCGCAGCTGCGCGACAGCGAATTCCCCGGCTACGTGCCCGTGGGCGTCGTGGGGCAGATCATTCCCTGGAACTTCCCGCTGCTGATGGTGGCGTGGAAGGTTGCGCCTGCCCTCGCCGCCGGAAACACCGTCATCCTGAAGCCCGCCGAATTCACGCCGTTGACCGCGCTGTGCTTCGCCGAGATCGCGCAGGCAGCCGCGTTGCCGCCCGGCGTGTTCAATGTGGTCACGGGCGACGGCGCGACCGGGAAGCATCTCGTCGAGCATCCCGACGTGCAGAAGATCGCCTTCACCGGCTCGACGGAAGTCGGCCGCATCATTCGTAAGGCGACCGCCGGCAGCGGCAAGAAGCTGACGCTCGAGCTGGGCGGCAAGAGCCCGTTCATCGTGTTCGAGGATGCCGATCTCGACAGCGTGGTCGAAGGCGTCGTCGATGCGATCTGGTTCAATCAGGGCCAGGTGTGCTGCGCCGGCTCGCGGCTGCTCGTGCAGGAAGGCATCGCCGATCGGCTGACGCAGAAGCTGCGCGCGCGCATGGAGAAGCTGCGGGTCGGCTCGCCGCTCGACAAAGCGGTCGACATGGGCGCGATCGTCGCGCCGGTGCAGCTCGATCGCATCCGCGGCCTGGTGGAGAAGGGAGTAGAGGAGGGGGCCAAGATGTGGCAGCCCTCCTGGGCGTGTCCCACCGAAGGCTACTTCTATCCGCCGACGCTGTTCACCGACGTCTCACCCGCTGCGACGATCGCGCAGGTCGAGATCTTCGGCCCGGTGCTCGTCAGCATGACGTTCCGCACGCCCAAGGAAGCGGTCGAGCTGGCGAACAACACGCCGTACGGCCTCGCCGCGAGCGTGTGGACGGAGAACATCAATCTCGCGCTCGACGTCGCGCCGAAGCTCAAGGCGGGGGTCGTCTGGATCAACTCAACCAACTTGTTCGATGCGGCATCGGGATTCGGTGGGTATCGTGAATCCGGCTTCGGTCGAGAGGGTGGAAGAGAAGGGATGTGGGAGTATTTGAAGGCGGAATGGGAGCTAGAAGCGGGAGATGGGAGAGGGGAGAAGTACGTTGCGGTGGCGAAACCGGCCGCCGCACCGGACAGTACATCTCCCTTCTCCCCTCTCCCGCCGGTAGATCGCACCTACAAGCTCTTCATCGGCGGCAAGCAGGCGCGTCCCGACCAGGGCTACTCCCGCAAGATCGTCGGACCGGACGGACGCACGCTGGGTGAAGTCGCCGAAGGCAACCGCAAAGACGTGCGCAATGCCGTCGAGGCGGCGCACGCCGCCGAGGCGTGGGGACGGGGCAGCGGCCATATGCGCGCCCAGATCCTCTATTTCATCGCCGAGAACCTCGCGACCCGCGCCCCGGAATTTGCCGCGCGCGTGGGACGCGAGGAGGTCGATGCGAGCATCGCGCGGCTCTTCACCTACGCCGCGTGGGCCGACAAGTGGGACGGCGCCGTACATCACACCCCGATTCGCGGTGTCACGCTCGCGATGAACGAGCCGGTCGGCGTGCTCGGCATCGCCGCCCCCGACGAATATCCGCTGCTCGGCTTCATCTCGCTGGTCGCTCCGGCGGTCGCGGTCGGCAACACGGTCATCGTCGTGCCGTCGGAGCCGCAGCCGCTGGCGGTGACGGAGTTCTACACGGTGCTCGAGACCTCCGACGTGCCGGACGGCGTGATCAACGTGATCACCGGCGCAAAAGATGCACTGGCGAAAGTGCTCGCCGAGCATGACGACGTGGACGGCATGTGGTACTTCGGCAGTGCAGTGGGCGTGAAGGCCGTGGAGCTGGCGTCGGCGGCGAACATGAAGCGGACGTGGGCGAGCGCGCGCGCCCGCGACTGGCTGGATGCGCGTCAGGGCGAGGGGCGGGAATTCCTGCGTCGCGCGTCCGAAGTGAAGAACATCTGGATTCCGTACGGGGAATAATGCTTCGGTGATCAGCGCGGTGCTGCACCGCGTGAACTACTCGGAAACCGATCAGATGGGATTCGTTTATCACGCGAATTATCTCATCTGGATGGACATGGCCCGGACGGAACACCTCCGCGAGCGGGGGGTGTCCTACAAGGAGCTCGAAGCGCAGGGGACGTACCTCACCGTTACGGATGTGCACGTCCGCTACCGTCAGCCGGCGCGCTACGATGATATGATTCGCGTCCGCTGCTGGGTGCGGGACCTGGCCTCGCGGCGGGTGATTTTCGGATATGCGGTGGAACGGGCGGCGACCGACGAGCTGCTCGCCACGGCGGAAACGTCGCTGATCGCGCTGAACCCACAACAAACCCTGTCGCGCCTTCCGGAGCACGTGCGTGAGCTGCTCGAACCCACGGCAGACCCGGTTCGTCTCTAGCCTCCTCCTCCCGCTCGCGCTGCTCGCCGCGCCGCTGCTGCGAGGGCAGCAGCCGAATGAAACGACGGTGGGCGTACTCGCGGGGCTGCTGGCAGCGGCCGACGCGCGCCACTTCGATGCGGCGGCGCTGCGCGAAGCGCTGAGTCACAGCGATCCCGCCATCCGGCGTCAGGGCGCGCTCGCCGCCGGCCGCATCGGCGACCCCGCAGCGCTCGATCTGCTGTTCCCCATCCTCAACGATTCGCTGCCCGGCGTGCAGTCCGCGGCGGCATTCGCGCTCGGGTTGCTCAAGGATGCACGGGCCGTTGCGCCGCTGCTGCAGCTGATTCGCTCGGTGCCGTCAACCGATCAGCGTGCCCCGCAGCGCGAAGCGGTCACCGCGATTGCCAAGATTAGCGGCGACGAAGGCACGCGCGCCTTGAGCGACATCATCGCCGGTGGCTCACCCGAAGCGGCGACGCCGGTGATCAATGCCGCGCTGCTCGAGGCCTGGCGCCTCGGCCCGCGCGCGCCGATCACCCAGCTGGTCCGTTTCGCCGACGCGACGGACCCGCAGACGCGGTGGCCGGCGCTGTACTCCCTCGCGCGGCTCCGCGCCGCCCCCGGCGCCGCAGCGCTGATTCGCGGGCTGCGCGACGGCGATCCGCAGATTCGGACCGTCGCGGCGCGGGGCATCAGCAAAGCGCTGCTCGACAGCGCCCGGATCGATGTGCGCGGCGCGATTGACGGATTGCGCCCGCTGCTCGACGACCGCGACCCGCATATCCGCATCAACGCGCTGCGCGCGCTCGCATCCTTCCGCGATTCGAGCCTCGCCGGCGCCGTCGTGCCGGGCGCCGCCGATCGTGACATCGGTGTCGCCGTCCAGGCCGAGACGACGCTGGGCGTGCTGCGCGGCAGCGCGGCGATTGAAGCGTTGCGGGCCCGTCTCACGAGCAGCGTCTTCGCCGTCAAGCGGCAGGCGCTGATCGCGCTGGCCCAGGCGGACAGCACCGCGGGCGTGACCGCCGCCGCGGCCGTCACGGGCGATGCCGACTGGCGGTGGCGTAGCGTGGCGGCGGAGGCGTTCGGCGCCGCCCGGGCGCGCGACCGCCTGGAAGCGCAGCTGGCCGATCCCGACGGGCGCGTCGTCGCTCAGGCACTTCAGGCACTGCAGCGCATCGTGCCGGCGGCCGATTCAGCGCTCCTCGCACGGGCGCACGCTTTGATCACGCATGCCGACCCCGCCGTGCGTAGCGTCGCGGCCGACCTGTTGGCGCGGCACCCGAGCACCGACGATGTGGATCTGCTCGTCGCGGCATACACGCGGGCGGAAGGCGATCCGTTCAACGACGCCCGCTTGTCCGCGGTGTCGGCGCTCGGTGCTATTGCCGCAGCGTCCCCGAGCGGCCGCTTGCGAGTCGCGACGAAATTCATCTCGGTGCTCCCGCGGCCGGACGATTATCTGGTACGACGTCTCGCCGCCGATACGCTGCCCGACACGCGCGATGCCTGGGGACCGGCCATGCCGATTGCGACCGGCCGCACTGTAGCCGATTATCGTGACGTGGCACGCCGCTGGCTGGCGCCGGCGCTCGGAGGGACGAATCCGCACATCTTTATCGAGACCGATCGCGGCACGCTGGAGATCGAGCTGCTCCCCGCCGAGGCTCCGCTCACCGTCGCGGCGTTCATCAATCTCGTCGACCGCCGATATTTCGACGGCACGCGCTGGCACCGGGTGGTACCGAACTTTGTGGTTCAGGATGGCGATCCTCGCGGCGACGGCTGGGGCGGCCCGGGAGGGGGGTTCGTGCTGCGCGACGAAATCAATCCGCTGCGCTACCAAACGGGGAGCGTCGGGATGGCGCTGTCGGGGCCGGACACCGGCGGCAGCCAATACTTCATCACGCATTCGGCGCAGCCGCACCTCGATGGCACGTATACGATCTTCGGTCGGGTGACGGGAGGCAGCACCGTGCTGGATGCGATCGGGCAGGGCGATCGGATCAGGAGCATTCATAGATGAAGAGAGCCACGTTCGCCTGCGTGTTCGCGTTGCTCTGTTGCGCCGCCTCGCTCAGCGCGCAGTACGGCTACTTCGGCCAGAACAAGATCCAGTACCGCCGCTTTGACTGGCGCGTGCTGCGCGGCGAGCACGTCGATCTCTACTACTATCCGGAAGAAGAAGAGCTGGGCCGTGTCGCGCTGGCGTATGCGGAGGAGAGCTATGATGCGCTGGAGCGGCGCTTCAATCACGCCGTCACGCGCCGCATCCCCCTGATCGTGTACGCGTCGCACAGCGACTTCGAGCAGACCAACATCCTGCCGTTCATTCCTCCCGAGGGCCTGCTCGGCGTCACTGAGTTCTTGAAGCGCCGGGTCGCACTGCCATTCCGCGGCAGCTACGCCGAATTCCGGCACACCATCCGTCACGAGCTGGTGCACGTCTTTCAGCTGAGCCTCGGCGCGCAGACATTCGGGCGCTACCCCCGATTCCGGCAAGCGGGGATGCCGCTGTGGTGGACGGAGGGGCTCGCCGAATTCTTTTCGGCGGGGGAGGACAGCCGCGACGAAATGGTGCTGCGCGACATGACGATCACCGGCAGCCTGCCGACACTGCCGCAGCTGACGTATGCCTACGGCGGGCTGGTCTATCCCGTCGGCGGCAGCATCCACCACTTTCTCGCCGACCGCTACGGCGAATGGCGCATTCTGGAGTTGTACAGCGACATCTGGAAGTACAGCAGCTTCGATGCCGCGATCGTCGGCGTGTACGGGCGGACGATCGTGCAGCTGTCGGAGGAGTGGCAGTACTGGATGCGCCAGCATTACTATCCCGCCGTCGCCACGCAGCCGCCGCTCGCGATCACGGCGCGCAAACTCACCGAGCTGGCGATCAAGCCGACCGCTTATCAGCTCCCGGGTGATACTGCCCCGTCCTTCCTCTTTTTCTCGCCGTCCAGCGGCTACGCGACGATCTATGCGCAGAGCCTGGCGCGGCGGGGGGGCGGCAAACATTCGGTGGTGCAGGGTGAGCGCAGCGAGCAATTCGAGTCGTTCCATTTCTTCGAATCGCGCATCGACGTGAGTGCGGCCGGCATCGCGGCGTTCAGCAGCCGATATGCCGAGCGCGACGCGCTGTTTTTCTGGGACCTGCAGCGTGCCAAGGTCGTCGGGCGTTATCAGTTTCCGGAGCTCGTCTCGATTCTGTCGCCTACCTGGGCGCCCGACGCCAAGAGCGTGGTGTTCAGCGGCCTGTCGGTCTCCGGCTATTCGGATCTCTATCGGCTCTGGCTCGCGGATCCCGGCGATTCCGCCGGCAAGGGGCGGCTGGAGCGGCTGACGTCTGATCGCTACGAAGACATCGATCCCACGTTCAGTCCTGACGGGCAAACGGTGGTGTTCTCATCCGATCGCACGCCCTTCGGGCGCGGCGGGGCGCACAACCTGTTCGCGCTCGATCTCGCGTCCGGCGTGGTCCGGTACCTGACGTACGGTGACTGGCGCGACGAAGCGCCGCGTTGGGGGGGCGGGCGCGTTTACTTCGCCAGCGATCGGGATGGCACGTTCCAGGTCTATTCGATCGACCTGACGGGAGCGGGGCGCCGCGAGACGAGAACGCTGAACGGGGCGTTCGATCCGCAGTGGGTGCCGGGCGAGCATGGCGGCCTGTTGTTCGGGGGCTTCGCCGATCTGAGCTTCAACATCTACGTCGCGCCGCCGCTGCACGATTCCGCCGGCGTGTTCACGCTGGCCAGGACGGACACGCTGCCCGTGGCGGAGTGGACCTGGGGCGAGCTGTCGCACCCGCAATACGCGCGCACCGACGGCGCCCCGTACGAGCGGAAGTTCAGTCTCGACTTTGCCGCGGGCGATGCCGCCGTCGCGCCGGGGCTGGGATCGGTACAGGGGGCGGTGTTCGTGTTCAGCGACCTCCTGTCCGATCACCTCGTCTTTCTCACGCTCTCCTCGTTCCAGAGCGCGGGCTACGGCAGCCTGCTCGACAACTTCAGCGGCTCCGCGTTCTACCTGAATCAGTCGCGGCGCATCAACTGGGGCGTCGGCGCATTCCGCCAACGCGGCCTCTACTATGAAGGCGACTTCAATTCGTTGTTCGCGGAGCGGTCGTACGGCATGTTCGCCCAGGTGCGCTATCCGTTCACGCGCTTCCGCCGCATCGTCGGTGAGTACCGGATCGAGCATTCGGATCGGTTCGATCTCGAGTCGCAGGACGTCGATGAGCCGCGCCGCGTCGGGTGGCTCGCGTCGAACTATCTGACGTACGTGAAGGACAACACGCTGTGGCTGCCCACCGGACCGATCGACGGCGAACGCTATAACCTGACCACCGGTCTGGTGAACGACCTGACGCATGGCCGGTTCGACTCGTGGCTCGTGTCGGCCGACGTGCGCAAATATTTGCGGACGTCGCTGCACAGCGCCGTGGCGCTGCGCGTCCAGGGCTACGCGTCCGGCGGCGAGCGCCCGCGCCATCTCAGCATCGGCGGCTCGTGGGGACTGCGCGGGTATCCGCGCTACGGCTACGTGTCGGGAACGCACGCCTGGCTCGTCAATGCCGAGTACCGCTTTCCGATCACCGACTTCCTCACGATCGGCTTTCCATTCGGAGCGGCACGCTTTCCCGGGGTGCAGGGCGCGTTCTTCCTCGATTACGGCCGGGCGTGGTCCAAGACGACGAACCACCGCGGCGTCCTCGGGTCGAGCGGTCTGGGATTGCGGATGCCGATCGGCCCGCCGCTGGTGCTGCGGCTCGATTTCGGGTACCGGCTCGCGACGTCCGATGTCGATCTCTACGGACTGCCGCAGAGCACACGCAATCGCCGCTTTGTAGACTTCTTTTTTGGGTTTAACTATTGAGGAGGCAACGGGTTTCGCTTGACCCGCTGCGTGCCCTTTCCTACATTGGCGCCTGTGCGTTGCTCGCGGCCTGTCCGGGGCACCACGTACCGCCGCCGCTGGTCCCGATGGCTGTGGCGCCCGCCAACCGCGATAGCGCGACGTTGTGGTCCCGGACGACGCTGCCTCGCGCCGCTACGCTGATTCGATTTCGCTGGCGCTATCGGGACGAGCAGGTGAAGTATGCGGGGCGGGGGACTGCCCGGATCGCACCGCCCGACTCGCTGCGGTTCGATTACGCGGGGCCGTTGGGCCTCGGCAGCGGCGCGGCGGTGATCATCGGGGATTCGGTGCTGTGGGCGGATCCGGCGAAGAATTTTCGCTCGCTCGTCCCCGCGATTCCGATGTTGTGGGCGGCGTTCGGCATGGTGCGGCCGCCCGCGGGCGATGCAGCGGTGTTCGGTGCGCAGCTGAAGGACTCGGTGAAGCAGACGCGGCGGGTCGTGTGGCGGTTCGCGCAGGTCGAGGACACGCTCGACTACGTCGTGACGGACAGCGCGGGCCGGGCGTCCATTCTGGAAGCCGAGTGGCGCCGGCCGGGAAAAGTGGTGGCGCGGAGCCGCTCCCAACTCGACGCTCAGGCGCGCCCCGCGAGTGCCCGTGTCGACTTCCCGGAGGGGGAGGCCCGGTTTGAGCTTACGGTGGTGGCGGTGGATACCGCGACGGTCATTCCGCCGGCTGTGTGGCGCAGTCGTCGCTAGCGCGACGGCGGGCCTGTTGCTTGCCGGCTGTCCGTACGGGTTTCACGGCGGCACGCTGCCCAACGTCCGAACGGTCGCGATCCTTCCTTTCGACAACGACACGCCCGAGCCGGCGTTGACGCAGCAGGTCAGTGAGGCCGTGCAACAGGCGGTCGAGGGGCGCCTCGGACTGCGTGTCGCGCCGGAGGCCAACGCGGATGCCATCGTCCGCGGCCGCATCGTGCGCTACGACCCGGACGTCCCGGTGTCGCTGCAACCCGGCACCGGGCAGGTGGTGGTGACCAAGCGCAAGGTGCAGCTCACGGTCGAGGTGGAAATCACGAACCAGCGGGAAGGCAAGACGATCTGGAAGAACTCGGTGTTGGTCGATGGCGACTACGATCCGGGACAGGAGCTCGAAGGACGCCGGATCGCGCTGCAAAAGCTCGTCACGAACATCGTGGACGGAGCGCAGTCGCAGTGGTGAGCTCGTCGCGACGCGGCGCCAGCTCCAGCGGCTGTCTCCTGTCGCTGCTGATTCTCGTCGCCGTGCTCTACTACGGCGTCAACATCGGCGAGGTCTACTTCCGGTATTACCGGCTGCTCGATGAGATGCAGACGGAGACGCGCATCGCGTCCGGACTCGACGATGGCACGATCCGTCGCCGCATCCAGGCCGCCGTCGAAGAGATCGGCCTGCCCGAGGCGGCAGGGTCCAATCTGGTCATCCGTCGCATCGCCTCACCGCGCGAGATCGTCATCGAAACTCAGTACAGCGAACCGGTGTCGCTGCCCTTCTTCAATCACCGCTTCTCCTTCCACCCCAGAGCCACGCAGCCGCTCTGAACACCGCCATGAAGGTCCGTACGCCCGAGGCCGCGGCGAGTTGGCGCGCCACGCAGGGTCGGGTCGTTTTCACCAACGGTGTCTTTGATCTGTTGCACACGGGACATGTCGCGCTGCTCGAGGCGGCCCGCGCCGAGGGCGATGCGTTGATCGTCGGCGTGAATCGCGACGCCTCCGCCCGGCGCCTGGGGAAGGGACCCGATCGCCCCGTCGTCCCGGAAGGCGAGCGCGCCCGGCTGGTGGCCGCGCTCGCCGCGGTCGACTGCGTCGTCTTGTTCGCTGAGGACACGCCGCTCGAGCTGATCCGCACGCTCAAGCCCGACGTGCTCGTGAAGGGCGCCGACTATGCGCCCGAAGCGATCGTGGGCGCGCAGGACGTGCAGGGATGGGGTGGGCGCGTCGTGCGCGTGCCGCTCGTGCAGGACAAATCCACGACCGGACTGCTGACGAAGCTGCGTCGCGGCGCATGAAGCTGCTGGTCGGCACCCGCAGCGCGGGCAAGACGCGGGAGATCCGCCAGCTCTTCGCGGGGTTGCCGTTCGAGCTGGCATTCCCCAGCGACCGTCTCCTGGAGCCCCTCCCGGAGGAAGCCGATCTCGAACGCAGCCTGAGCTACGCCGAGAACGCGGTCGCCAAGGCCCGCTACTACGCGACACGCGGCGGGCTCCCCGCGGTCGCCGATGACTCCGGGATAGAAGTGGACGCGCTGGGTGGGGCGCCGGGCCCGCGCTCGGCGCGGTGGTCGGCGACCGGCGGGGATGCGGAAAACAACACGCTGCTGCTCGAGCAATTGGCGGGCGTGCCGGAGGATCGCCGCACCGCGCGCTACCGCTGCGTGGTTGCGTTTCTCGCGGCGCCGAGCAGCGTGCCCGAGATCGTCGAAGCGACATGCGACGGGTTTATCTTGACCGAGCCGCGCGGGAGCGGCGGCTTTGGCTACGATCCGCTGTTCTACTCACCCGAGCTGCAGATGAGCTTCGGAGAGGCGCCGCCCGCGGCGAAACACCGTGTCTCGCATCGGGGACGTGCATTCCGGGCGCTGATCGAGGTGCTGCTGCGCAGAATGCCCAATGTTCAATGATCATTGATCAGTGGTCATTGATCATTGATCATTCTACATTGGACATTCGCCGTTAGGCGTCCGGGGTGTGGCGCAGTCCGGTAGCGCGCCTGGTTTGGGACCAGGAGGTCGCGGGTTCGAATCCCGCCGCCCCGATTAGCCGTCCACCTGTGCTTTCAGGTACTTCTCGTAGCAATCCTCACACACGCCGTGACTGAAGCGCGCCGCCGACCGTGCTTCCACGTAACGCTCCAGCGGCGTCCAGACGCCGTCGGTGTCGCGGATGCGCTTGCAGTAGCTGCACATCGCGAGCAGCCCTTCCAGCGTCAACAGCTCTTCCCGCAGACCGAGGATGCGCTCGGCGACCTCCAGGCGGGCGATCAGCTCTTCGGGAATGACCGGCTTGGTGATGAAATCGTCGACGCCCGCTTTCATCGCCTCGAGAAAGTTGCCCATGCCCGTGCGAATCGTCTGCATCATGAAGTAGGTGTAAGGGCCGGGCGGGCGCGAGCGGATCTTGCGGCACAGCTCGATCCCGTCCATCGCCGGCATCAACCAGTCGGAGACGATGACGCGATGGCGGGACACCTGCCACAGTCCCCAGGCGTCGACGCCGTTGTCGACCGCGGTGACTTCGTGGCCCTGCGCGGTCAGAATCGCGGTGAGCGTCTGTCCGGCGACGGCATCGTCCTCGGCGAGCAGAATCCGCATTATTCCTCCGGCAGCGAGGCCCGCTGCCCGCGCAGATACTCGGTCACTTCGTGAGCGACGGGAGTGACGCTTTCGAACGCTTCGCGCGCGGCAGCGACGTCTCCGGCGCGCGCGGTATTCTCCACCCGTTCCAACAGCTCGGCGAGCCCCCGCGCGCCGATCGTGGCGGCCGCGCCGCGGTACACGTGGGCTGCCTTCGCGATCTCCACACCGTTGCCGCCGGCGACGGCGCCGGCGAGCGCGGCCAGCCGATCGGGCGCATGACGCACGAATGTGTCGATGATCGAGTATAGCGCCTGCTCGGCGCCGGCTTCTCGCAGCGTCGTGCGGAATCCCTCCAGGTCGACGGGCGGCGGAAGCTCGGCCGCGGGCGCGGCCGGCGCGGACGCCGGGCGCTCTGCGGTCCCTTCGACCAGCGCGAACAGCTCGTGCGCCCGGAACGGCTTGGCGAGATACTCCGTCATGCCCTGTGCCAGGCAGCGCTCCCGCTCTCCGGACAGCGCATGCGCGGTGAGGCCGACGATCGGGAGATCCTTGCCCTTTGTCGTCGCGCGGATCGCCCGCGTCGCTTCGAAGCCGTCCATTTCCGGCATCTGAATGTCCATGAGCACGATGTCGTAGTCGCGCTCGCGCACCGCGTCGACCGCTTCGCGGCCGTTGCTCGAGACGTGCACTTCGTGGCCGCGTTTGACGAGCATCGCGACGGCGACCTGCTGGTTCACGGGATTGTCTTCCGCCAGCAGCACCCGCAGCGTGCGCCGCGACTCCGCGATCGTGTGCCGCGTGACGACCTGGGGGGTACCGGCCTCGCCCGGTGCGGCCGCGAGCACGGTGCCCAGCGCCTCCAGCAGATCGCTCCGCGAAATCGGCTTCGTCAGATATCCCCGGATCCCGAGCTCGCGACACCGCTCGCCGTCGCCCCGCTGACCCGCGGACGTCAGCATCAGCAGGTTGGTGCGCGCCAGTTTCTTCTCCGCCCGCACCGCGGTCGCGAGCTGGAAGCCGTCCATATCGGGCATCTGCACGTCGAGAATCGCGAGGTCGTAGCACGTGCGCCGCAGTGCGTCGAGGCCGTCGGCGGCGGTCGAAGCTTCGTCCACGTTGACGCCCTCCGCGGCCAGCATCTCACGCAGGATGCGCCGGTTGGTCTGATTGTCGTCCACGATGAGCATGCGCCGGCCGCCGAGCGCCGCGAGGCCGGTGCTGCGCGCGGCGGGCGCGGTCTCGACCGGCAGCGTGAGTGTGAACGAGAACTCGCTGCCGCGGCCCACCTCGCTGGTCACGGCGATGTCGCCACCCATCAACTTCACCAGGCGCTGCGAAATCGCGAGGCCCAAACCGGTGCCGCCGTAGCGCCGCGTCATCGTCGAATCCGCCTGCGTGAATTCCTTGAACACCGATTGCACGTGCTCGGGCGCGATGCCGATGCCCGTATCGCGGACCGCGAAGCGCAGCTGGGCCGTGCCATCCTGGGCCGCGGCGCTCACGGAGATGACCACCTCACCCTGCTCGGTGAATTTGATCGCGTTGCCGATCAGGTTCATCAGGACCTGGCGGAGCCGCGTGGGATCGCCGCGGACGCCGCGCGGCACCTCCGACGCGACTTCGGCGAGCAGCTCGAGATGTTTTTCACGGGCGCGCACGGCCAGCAGGCTGGCGGTCGCGTGCACGACCTTCGAGACGTCGAAGGGAATCGACTCGAGCTCGAGGTGCTCCGCCTCGATTTTGGAGTAGTCGAGGATGTCGTTGAGGATCATGAGCAGCGCTTCGGACGACGACCGCACCAGCTCGAGCGCGCGGCGCTGCTCGGTGGTCAGCTCGGTGTCGAGGATCAGCTCCACGAAGCCGAGCACCGCGTTCATCGGCGTCCGGATCTCGTGGCTCATGTTCGCGAGGAACGCGGAACGGGCGCGGGCGACGCGCTCGGCGAGGTCTCGGGCCTCCCGCATTACCCCTTCGGCGAGCTTGGCGGCTTCTTCGCTGACCGCGAGCCGCGCGCTCACGCGGAGGTGATCTACCAGTGTGATGTGCGCGCGCCGGGCCACGATCGCCATTCCCAAGGTGAACAGGGCCACGACGATCGCAGCCGCGAGATCATGGCTCCGCTCGCTCGTGGCCAGCGACGCGAAGACGGGGAGGGTGATGCCCGCGAGGAAGCCGCGGAGACTCAAGGGATCGGCGGCGAGCGTCGTCAGCGAGCTGGCGATGATGCCGGCGAGCACGACGAGGATGAGCGCAGTCGTCTCGAACGGCACGACTGGCAGCACGAGCGCACCGCCTATCCCCCAGACGATGGCGAGCAGGGTCACGCTGACGCGCACGCCGGTGCGCACCACCCGCTCGTTGACCGGGCGGTGCGTGGCGATGAACAGCCACGCGCCCCGCAGCAGCGCGGAGAGCACGACGGCGCCAGCCCACCCGAGCAGCAGGTCGTGGGGCGCATCGGGCCAGGCAAGCGCCACGATGACGGCGATGAGGACGGGATGCACCCAGACGCCGAGCCTGCTCTCGTGCACGAGGCGTTCTTGCAGCAAACGGGCAAGGTCGGCGCGGATACGCTCGTCCGTCGCGACGGCGTCTTCCGGGTGGGCTTCGTTCACGAGGGCCGTGGCCATGAGTGCCTACATGGTACGACACGACTGCAAAAGGGACTAGGGCGTTTTTGCGGCATTGGGGGGCAGGCCTGCGGCGCCGAGATTTCATTAAATTGTGGGCTGCCGCGCCGGCGCGCGCCCGTAGCTCAGGTGGATAGAGCAGCAGCCTTCTAAGCTGTTGGTCGGAGGTTCGAATCCTCCCGGGCGCATTCGATGAACCTGCTCCTCGCCGAAGACGACGCGATCGCGCGCATGACGTTGAGCGCCGTGCTCAAGGGCCTCGGCTACGAGGTCACCGAAGCCGAGCACGGTGGCGAGGCGTGGGCCAATCTGCAGCTCGGCTATTTTCCGATCGTCATCTCTGACTGGCAGATGCCCGAAGTCGATGGCCCCGAGCTGTGCCGGCGGATGCGCGCCCGGGCCACCGACCGCTATTCGTATTTTCTCCTGGTCACCGCGACGGGTGGGAAGAAGCGCTACCTCGAAGGGATGGAAGCGGGCGCGGACGATTTCATCACCAAGCCGATCGATGTCGATGAGCTCCGCGCGCGGCTCAAAGCCGCGGAGCGGATCCTGGGACTGCGCCAGCACGTGCAGCAGCTCGAGGGCTTGCTGCCGATTTGCGCGTATTGCAAGCGCATCCGCGATGCGAGCGAGAAATGGGAATCGATCGAGCGCTACGTCGAAGCGCGCTCCGAAGCGCAGTTCAGTCACGGCTATTGTCCGGACTGTTACGAGAAATTCGTGCGACCACAGATTGAAAAACGTTAGTCTCTTCGCGTTGGTGCTCTCGGCCGTCGGGCCGTCAGGCCGTCCGGCCGTCGCTCAATCCCGCGCCATCGCCGACAACAGCTTCCTCATAGAAGAGGCGTACAACCAGGAGCGTGGCGTCGTCCAGCACATCAGTGTCTGGCAGCGCGACCTGCGCTCGCGCGCGTGGGCGTTCACGTTTACCCAGGAGTGGCCGCTCTCCACCCAGACGCATCAGCTCAGCTACACCATTCCGCTGCAACGCACCGCGCGCCCGTCGAGCACGGGGTTCGGCGACGTGGCGGTGAACTATCGGTATCAGCTACGCGCCGCTGCGCGCGTGGCGATCGCGCCGCGGCTCTCGCTGATCGTGCCGACGGGCAGCGCGGCGCGCGGGCTCGGCACCGGTCACGTGGGCGCGCAAGTGAATGTGCCCGTCAGTGTGATGCTGGGACCGAGACTCGTGAGTCACTGGAATGCCGGCGTCACCGCGGTCGCCCGCGTGACGACGTACAACCTCGGCGCCAGCATGATTTGGCTGGTCGATCCGGCCTTCAACGTGCTGTGCGAGGTCGTGTGGACAGATCAGACCGCGGGGACGCACGACGTCATCGTGAATCCGGGGATTCGTTGGGCGCACAACTTCGCCAGCGGCTTGCAGATCGTCCCGGGGGTCGCGTTCCCGCAGGGCAGGGCGGCCCTTTTCTACCTGAGTTTTGAACATCGTTTTCGGTCGGAAATGGGGTCGAATTAGACCCTGCCCGAGGGGCCGTATCTTCAAATAAATGACCCCCTTGACTCACCTCAACACCCCGGCTAGAATCCGCGTCTCTCCGCGGACTTTTTGCGCGGACGCTCTTTGAGAATTGATGATCGAGTGTGTGGAGTGCGGCCCCATTTGAGCGGATGCGTTGTCAGAAGCGCGCCGCGAGGGGTTTCATTCTGATTGTGATTCGGACGACAGATGTACCAGTCGTTCGGTGAGCTGTTCGAATTTTCCAATCATTGGAGAGTTTGATCCTGGCTCAGGACGAACGCTGGCGGCGTGCCTAACACATGTAAGTCGCACGGGATTCGGGGGGCAACTCTCGAATTCAGTGGCAGACGGGTGCGTAACACGTGAGAAACCTGTCCAACGGCGGGGGATAGCCGGCCCAACGGCCGGGTAATACCGCGTACGATCATTTGGGGACATCCCTGAATGAAGAAAGCAGCCGCAAGGTTGCGCCGATGGAGGGTCTCGCGGCCTATCAGCTAGTTGGCGGGGTAACGGCCCACCAAGGCGACGACGGGTAGCTGGTCTGAGAGGATGGCCAGCCACATTGGGACTGAGACACGGCCCAGACTC
>Ga0137409_10000619_pt1 | contig 35475 bp, 1 predicted proteins | sample CZODoug1_16funga_FD_122059 | JGI IMG/M metagenome (GOLD analysis project Ga0137409, IMG submission 122059) | Vadose zone soil fungal communities from Angelo Coast Range Reserve, California, USA - CZODoug1_16fungal (Hybrid Assembly) | ecosystem: Environmental > Terrestrial > Soil > Vadose zone... | reverse complement strand
CGTTGGCGCCGGGGACGGGGTATTCGACCGGGTCGAGCTTCGTGGTGCCGTCGGTGGCGCCGGGGAGCTACTACCTGCTGCTGGTGACCGATTCGGCGAACCAGCTGGTCGAGACGAACGAGTCGAACAACGTGTTCGCCAAGTTGTTCAACGTGCTGGGGGCGCCACCTCACGCGGTTATCACCACGCCCGCACCGCCGATTTACGTCAACGAGGACATCACGCTGAGTGGCGCCAGCTCGTATCACGATGATCCCAATCGCTCGATCGTGACGTACGAGTGGGATTTCGCCTACAACGCCGCGCTCGGCTTCCACGTGCAGGCGACCGGGCAGGTCGTCACAAAGATCGGGGGCTACCCGGCCCCGGGAACCTACACGGTGGCTCTGCGCGTCACGGACGATAACCCAGCGGCGCAGGGCGGCCCGCAGAGCTCGATCGCCACAGCCGATATCACCGTCGTGGTGGTGCCACAGGCGGACCTGGAGATGGTGAAGTCGGTTTCTCCGGTGTCGGTGTTGTTGGGATCGGTGGTGGCTTATACCTTCGCGATCACGAACCACGGTCCGCAGGCGGCGGCGAATGTTTCCTTCAGCGATGACCTGGACAACTCGCTCGTTTTCCAGAGTTTTGGGGCGGGGACGGCGGCTTGCGTGGTGACCGTGGCTCCGGCCTTGCTCAGCTGCTTGTTCGGGACGGTTGCCGCCGGCGTGACCGTGCAGCGGACGATCAATTTCACGGCGACCGCCGCCGGTGACTTCTCGAACACGGCAACGGTCAGCTCGAGCACGGCCGACCCGGATACGACCAACAACACCAGCACGGCGAGTCTGCATGTCGCCTCCCCTGTCGCCGGGACTCCGGATCTCATCGCCGCCGACGACACCGGGATCTCCGACACTGACAACAAGACTCGGATTACCCAACCGCGATTCGACGTCGCCGCGCAAGCCGGCCTGCTGGTAGAGCTGCTGGTCGACGGAGTGTTGGTGGGCGCGTCCGCCGCTGATTCCTCAGGCCAGGCCCGCATCCAGGTGGATCTCGCGCACGCACTCTCCGACGGCATCCATCTCGTCACGGCACGGGCGCGTGTCAGCGTCTCGAGTGCAGCCGGGCCCGAGTCGGCTGCCCTGAGTGTCCTGGTGGACACCGCGGCGCCGACGGGCACCTTCAACATCAACGGCGACGCCCCGATCATCGGCGGGACGGTCGCCACAGACGATCCGAACCTGCTTCTCCAACTGACCTTCGCCGACAGCGTAGGCGGCAGCGGTCTCAGCAGGATGGCGGTCTCGAGCGATGGCGGTGGCACCTTCGAGCCTGACGAGGACTACGGCGCAATTGCGGCCGTGACGCTGCCCGGTCCCGACGGCCTGTTCACGGTGGCGGTCCGAGTGACAGACGTCGCCGGGAACGTCGTGACGGTGCTGAAGCAGGTCCGGCTCGATACCACCGGGCCGGTCATCGCCACGAGTGGGGTCGCCGGCGGCACCGCCTACGACATCGGGGTGACTCTGCACCTGACATACGGAGCTACAGACGCCGGTGTGGGCCTGGCCATGATCGGAGCAACACTCGACACGACGACGGCTCTGGCAAGTGGGACGGCAATCGCAACCAGCGGCCTGACAGCCGGGGCTCACACCATTGTCGTGACAGCGACCGACCTGCTCGGCAACCAGAGCGTGGTCACGATCACCTTCGAGGTCAGCGCTAGCGCGCTCGGTCTCTGCGCCGGAGTCCGAGACGGCGTCGCGCGTCATCTAATCGACCCGAACATGGAGAACCCGCTGTGCGCGAAGGCGCGGGCAGCACAGGCCGCAATCAACCGAGGCGACTATTCGGGCGCCAGGGGTGTCCTCGGGGCATTCATCCACCAGGTGGCGGCGCAGCGCGGCAAGAAGATCGACTCCGGCTACGCCGGCCTGCTAACCGGCTGGGCGAACGACCTCATCTCGCGCCTGCCCTAGCAAGCGCCAGTGATCGCTAAAGCAACCGCTAGATTCGTTTTGTAAGGCTTTTGCGGTGGAACAAGCTCGCTGCCCAGTACTGATCGGTCGGGACGACGAGCTCAAAGCTCTCGTCCGGTCACTCACCTCAGCCCGCTCTGACGACAGCCGCCTCGTCCTTTTGATGGGCGAGGCCGGCGTGGGGAAGACCCGCCTCGCCCGCGAGCTCGCCCGTCGCTCCGCCGACCTCGGCGCAACCGTGATGTGGGGATCGTGCCCGCAGGTCGAGCTCTCGCTTCCCTTTGTTCCGTTCCTGGAGGCGATTGGGAACTATCTGTCTGCGGCAGATCTGCCCTGGGTCAGGCGCCGGCTCGGGCCGCTGGTCTCGGATCTCGCCGACCTGTTTCCGGCGCTCGGCCCGCCGTCGCCGCCGTCCCCAGACCCGGCGCAATCGCGCGTTCGCCTGTTTGAGGCGCTCGCTGTCCTCCTTCGAGTGACGGCTCGGCGCTCCGGCCTGCTGCTCGTGATCGACGACCTGCACTGGGCCGACGCGACCACGCGCGAGGTGGTCGACTTCGTCGCCCGCCGGCTTCGTGGCGAGCGCGCGCTCATCGTCGCCGGCTGCAGGCCGGAGGCGCTGCATGGCGACGATCCGCTCGCCCTTTCGATGACCGGATGGGTCCGCTCGGATCTCGCCACTAAGGTCGAGCTGACTCCACTGGGTCCGCTTGACGTAGACCAGATGGTGAGCGCGATGCTTCCCGGCCGGCCGATCAGCGCCAACCTCCGCGACCTGATCTACGAACGCAGCGAGGGAAATCCGTACGTCGTCGAGGAGCTCGTGGGCACGATGCTCAACCTCGGCGAGCCCAGGGCTGCCGCTGTCGCGCTCGACCTTCCGCAGACCGTGCGCGACTTGGTGCTTCAACGAGTGCGCAAGCTGAGCGAGCCGCAGCGCCGCGTCCTCGGGCTGGCTGCAGCGCTCGGTAAGGCCTTCGACCAGACGACCCTCTTTGCGCTGGCCGGCGGGGACGAGGAGGAGTTGGACGCGACGCTCGTCACGTGCCGGCGACTGCAGCTTCTCGACGCCGAGCCCGGACGCGGCGACCGGTATCACTTCCGCCACGAGCTCACGCGCAGGGTTGTCTACGAGGAGCTCCCGCGATCCACCCGCAAGCGACTGCATCAACGTGCGGCTGACGTCCTGCGCGAGCTCAGCGACACGCCCGCGGTCGATCTCGCCTATCACTTGCTTCGGGCGGATGCCGGTGACGCGGCGGTACCATTCTGCATCAAGGCCGCCGAGGAAGCTCAGCGGCGCCGCGGATATCACGAGGCGGCAGACCTCTACGAGAGAGTCCTTCCGCTCATCGGCGACAACTGGGTACGCGGACAGGTCGAGGGCTCACTCGGGTATGTGCACCTGCTCCAGCGCGACCCCGCTCGTGCGGTCGCTCACCTGGCCGAGGGCATTCGCATCCTCGAGGCCGCGGGCCAGTCAGTCGGCGCTGCTCGGTACCGTCTTGCGCTCGGCCGCTGCCACTGGGAGCGCTCGCGACCCGACCTCGCACGCGGCGAGTACGAAGCGGTGCGCGTCGCATTGGAGCCACACGGAGCGAGCGAAGAGCTTGCGCAGGCGTACGTGCTTTTGTCCGGCCTCGCCGATTTCGATCATGACCATGCCCGCGCGCTCGATCTCGGGCGCCTCGCGGTCAACACGGCGATCGACGCGCGCGCCGCCGCGGCTCTGCACTCCGCGAACACCAGGATCGGAAGCGCGCTGGCGAACCTCGGCCAGGTGAAAGAAGGGCTGGAGTACCTGGACCGCGCTTACGCCGATGCGCTCGCCGAACAGTTTTATTCGAACGCCGAGAGCGCGCTGTACAACAGCATCGTCATCCGCTGGCAGAACGGACTGGCGCGAGAAGCGCTGGCGTTGGTGCCGCGTTTGCGCGAGCTGCAGGGTGAGCGCAGCCAGGACCTTGCCTCGTTCACCGAGGGCACGCTGCTGTTGCTGCTTGGAGAGCTCGCGCCCGCGGAGCGAGCATTGACCGCCGCGCTCTTGCGCGCTGAGCAAGCGGAGCTCAGCACGCTGGTGCGCTGGATTCGCATCCGGCTTGCATGGCTGCACGCCGTGCGCGGCCGGCCCGACCTTGCGGTGCGCGCTCTCCCCGGACGCGAGGTGCAGCGCGAGCAGCAGGAGATGCTCGCGCTCCGAGCGATCGCGATTCGAGTGCTGCTCGATGCGGGCGACGTGGCGGCGGCGCTGGTCGAGGCCGATGCGATCATCGAGCCCACCGATTGGGGCGCGACGCCGCTCAAGCGATGGCTGTTCGATGCCGCGGTCGAAGCCCTTATCGCAGGTCGCCGCGTCGACGATGCTCGCCAGCTTGCCGCGCAAACGGAAGGAGACCCCGATCCGTATCAGTCGAGGATGGAGGGTCGGATCGCGCTGGCGGACGGGCGCCTCGGAGATGCGACCAAAAAATTGTCCGGCGCCGCAGAGATGTTCCGCGGTCTCGGCTACGCAGTCGAGGAGCACCCCACGCGCCTGGACCTTGCGCGCGCGCTGTCGCGCGCGGGACAGCGGCGTGCCGCCGCGGTCGAGCTGAACAAGGTGATTGAGTGGGCCTCGGCGCAGGGCGCGAATCGCGACGTCTCCGCGGCGAATCGGCAGCTGGCGCGTCTCGGCGCAGTCGCCAAGCCACCCGCTCAGGCGCGGCCGGGCGGCCTCTCACGCCGCGAGTGGGAGATCGCCGCGCTCGTCGCCGGTGGCCTCAGCAACCGCGGTATCGCGGAGCGTCTTTCCATCTCGGAACGAACCGCCGAAGGCCACCTCGAGCGAATCCGCAACCGCCTGCGCTGCCGGTCCCGAGCTCAGATCGCGAGCTGGTTCACCCAGCAAACCGCCGTCTCCGGTTATGGCCCAGACCTGAAGCTGGTCGAGGGCGCCGTGGCGGAGAGGAACTCTCATAACTAGCCGCGGGAGGCTCGCGACCCAAAAAACAGGTACTTTCCTCCTAGGCGGCCGCTCGGCGAAGACATAGCGTTGCCGCTTATGAAGGGCATCAGGGCTTTCTTTGCGGGCGACCGTACAGATTTCCCTTTACCTTCTATAGTGCCCACGGGAACGAAGGGTTTAGTGCCAGCTTTTGCTGCCGCATGCGTGGACGCACGCTAGTTTGACCAACGGTCCGGTGATCGGCGCAAGCACCGTGGGCCTCAAGGGTCTCGCTGGCATGGGCGGTTTCCTCACGACCTTCGTCGTGTCGGCTTCATTGATCGCGCAGAACGTTGGCACGCTGCCGGAGGCAGCGTTCCCTCAGCCCTCCACCATCTCGACCACACAGTCGACGAGCATTCCGCGCGGCGCGCAGGTCCTGGCCGCCGATCAATTCGGCACCGCTCAGATCATGGTTCGCATGCCCGCCTTCACCACAGCCGGCGCGGCCGAGACACTCGGAGCGAAGTACGGCATGGAGCTGGTGGGCGTTTATCCAGCGTTCGGCCGTTATCTGTTCAACTTGCCGAGCATCCAGGTTGACCCGGGACCGGCGCCAGAGACCGCTCTCATCACCTTCCCGCCGCTCGCGACCTCCGCCGACATCAACGCTTATCTCTCCGCCAACAACCTCACGTTGAGGTCCTGGACTCGTCAGCGATTCGCGGACGGTGAGCCGAATGCAGGTCGTGTCGCTCTAGTTCAGCTGCCACAGATCAATCCCCAGCTGATCGACGCGGAGCGCGGCCTTTGGCTCGCGAAGCTGCCGGCTCACCTCGACCCCGCGGCGCTGGACAGCTGGGCGAAGGGCACTGGACTTCAGATCGTCGGCTATGACTCTTCGACCGGCGCGCTCACCATCAAAGGACCGTCGATTCCCAAGCCGGCGGTGTCCGCCGTGAAGAAGGTGCCGGTAACGCAGATCGTTCACGTCTCTCCCTCCACGACCACGAACCTCTACGCGAAGTTCGCCGGCACCACCACCTTGGAACAGGCCCGCACGATCATCGAGCAGGCCGGCGGACAGATGGTGAGCTTTGACCCCGCGACGCAGGTCGCAGTGGTCAAGGTCACCAGTGCCCAGAGCGCCGTGGTCTCGACCCTGCTCACCGCGCAATCCCAGGTGCAATGCGTCAACACCACGGGTGCTGTGTGCACGAGCACCCCTCCGGGGATCACTCCTCCCGCGGTAGGACTCGGCGCCCCGACGGCGCTATCGCTTTCACCCGGGACCAACACACTTACGTGGCACCAGGCGACAGCGGCGACCGCTTATGTGATCTACCGCGCGGCAAGCGCGTCCGGGCCCTACGCGCCGGTTGGTCACGTGACCGCGTTGGATTTCACCGACGCCAATGCGCCGGTCGGTGTCAGCTATTACAGGGTGCAGTCGGTCCAGATCTGCTTGGGCAACAACCAGCGTGCGTGCGACATCAGCACACCGACGCTCGACCCCGAGTACGCAACTCCGGCCATCGCCGTGACGACTGTCGCTCCGGCGCCGAGCCCGAGTCCGAGTCCCGCACCCGTTGACACATCGCCGCCTCCCGCGCCATCGCCGTCACCCGCACCCGTCACGACAACGCCGCCACCTGACACCACGCCAGTCACGCCACCTGACACGACCCCATCTGCGCCGGCAGCCCCGAAGGCTTCCGCCACCGATGGACATGTCGACCTCTCGTGGAGCGCGACCCCGGGCGCGGCCTCATACCAGGTGTATCGCGCGACCGGTGACGGACAGGGAGCGCTTGTGGGTGAGACCGCCGCCACGAGCTTCGTCGACGTCGGCGGGGCAGCCGGTACGAGCTACACGTTCAGCGTCCTCGCGATCGTTCCCGGAACGACAACTGTCGTGTCGTCAACCTCGGCGATCACGTGGCAGCCACCGACCAACCTGCCCGTGGTGCTGCGCGTCGGGCCCGACGCGACCCGGCTGAGCGGCCAGGTCCGGCTCTCGGCTGACGTGCGCAGCGGCGACGGCGCCGGCCAGGTCGCGTGGGAGCTGAACGGCGCGGCGGCCAACTCGAGCCTCGGCGTCGGCACCGGCAGTCGACTCCCCGCCGACCCGCTGTCATGGACCGCGTCGGTCACGTTCAACTCCTCGAGCGTTCCGGACGGCGCATATAACCTGGTCGCGCGCGTGACCGACGGCGCCGGCAACACGACGGTGGTGACCAGGTCGGTCACCGTCTCCAATGCAGGCCCTGCCGCACCGACCGGGCTCGGCGCCGCTCCCATTCGCGACGGCGTCGCCCTCACCTGGTCGCAACCCGCAAGCGCCGACGCTGCGCTGTACAGGGTGTCGCGCGACGGGGCGCCGCTGGTCGAGCTTCCCGCCGACAGCCGGTTCTTCGTGGACACGGCGATGAGCCTCGGCGCGCACACCTACGCGGTCGTCCTCGTGGACCGCTACGGCCTCGCCTCGAGCGTCGCCACCACGGGCGTGTCGGTCACGTCCGCCGCATCGGGCGACAACATCAGCCTGCGCGTGCTGACCGCGGGTGGCCAGGAGCTCGCCGCCGGCGGTCTCGCGAGCGGCCACCTCTTGCTGAAAGCACAGGGCTTGAGGGACTCGACCCAGATCACGTTCAAGTTCTCCGGGGACGGCGGACCCTGGACAGCGGTTCCCGCCGCCGCGAGCTGCGCGAAGGTGTGCACCGCGGACTGGAACCTGACGGGGCTCGCGCCCGGCCGCTACCGAGTCAGGGCCATCTCGCCGGATTCCGACGAGCTCGGGAGCATCGACGCGACGTTCGTCGTCGCGGCCGGCCTCACCCAGCTGCCGGCGCCTGCTTCGTTGACGGCCACGCCGATGTCGTGGGGGGTCGGACTGCGCTGGAAGCCGCCGACGGGCCTGTCGCCCGCCGGCTACCTGGTCTCGCGGCTGCTGACGGGCGCCTGGAGACCTCTCGGCGTCAGCTCTGGAACTTCGTTCATGGACACGAGCGCCACCGCCGGCGATTCGTACACGTACCGCGTCCAGGCGGTGGGTGCGGACGGCGCGGAGGGAGACGCATCGGACCAGACGTCGATCGCGCTGCCCGACGAGCACCGGCCGTCGGCCGCCGGCATCGCAGTCCCGGCGGCGCCAGGGTCGCTGCGCGCGGTCGGTGGGCGAGGCGGTGTGACGCTTTCGTGGGCGGGCGTCAACGGAGCGAGCGCCTACCAGGTCGAACGCGCGCTCGACCCGGAAGGGCCCTTCGGGGTGATCGCCGTCACGGCCACGACGATGTTCATGGACGAGGCGCAGCGAGTCGGCGGCAGGGCTTACTACAGGGTTCGAGCCATAGGCGCGGGCGGGCAAGGCGAACCGTCGGCAGTCATCGCAGGTCTGCTCGAGCCCACGGCCCAACCCACCACTGCATCTCCCGTGATAGTGGCCGCGGGGTCGGGCCCGCTCACGTCAACCGCCGGCGAGGTTGAGCTCGGTTCCGCCGTCCAGCAAGGAGCGGCTCGAGCCGGCTCTTCGCTGCTCGTCAGCGCCAGCGGCACCTCGAGCGGCGCGACGCACGCCCTGATCCAGGCCCTGACCGGCGCCACGTGGCAGCCGATCGCGACCGTGACGACCACGGCGACCCCTGGCGGCTGGGCGGCGTCGACCTCGGTCGTCACCTCTGGCCTGGCTGCGGGCGACCGCGAGCTCCGGGCCGTCGCGACCGCTGCCGATGGCGCCGTCCTCGAGGTGACGCCCTCCGCCCACGTGCAGGTGGTCCACTCGGCGGCCGCCCCGTCGGGCCTCTCCGGAACCGTTGCCAGCTCTGCCGTCCACCTCACGTGGACGCCGCCCGCAACCGTCCAACCGCTCACCTACACCGTCTACCGCGCGGCCGCCGGGGCGGGCTTCGCCACCGCGGCAAAGGGCCTTACCTCGACGTCATTCGACGACCGTTTCCTTGGCGGCGGCCTCTCGGTTTCGTATGTGGTGTCGTCAGCCGACGGCCTCGGCAACGAGAGCGGCTGGAGCACGCCGGTGACCGTGCTCACTCCCGCCGGCTGGTCGAACGCTTCGCCCATGATCGAGTTCGTGCTGCCGGCCGGCGCACTCATCGCGGATGGCGCCGACGCTCTCGTTGCCGCGACCGGCGGCGGTCCCGCCGGCGTGAAGGCGATCAGCTTCGCCTACCTGCCCGAAGGCGGCTCGCTGTGGGTCGACCTCGGCGATACGTTCCCGATCGCCACCGGCGGCCCGTCGCTCGTCGCCGGGCTCGACCAGGCGGTCTGGGGAGCGATGTGGAAGACAACGTCCCTCGCACCCGGTTCCTACACCGTTCGCGCAGTGGCCACCGACAGCCTCGGCCACTCCACGGAAATCCTTCGCGCGCTGACGCTCGGCGCCAGCCAGCCGCGTGGCCCGCCGCCTGCAGGCTTCAACCTCACCGCCACACCGGCAGTCGGCGTGGTCAAGCTGTCGTGGGACTTCGCCGCCGCCAGCTTCCTGGTCTACCGCTCCATTGATGGAGCCTCCGGAACCTTCAATCCGATCGGCACCACCTCCTCCAACTCATTCGTCGACACGCGCCTGATCCCGGGCTTCGCCTACGCGTATAGGGTGGCCGGGCTCGGGCCGGGAGCGGCGTTCAGCTCAACAGTCGAAGCGACGCCGCTCGCGATGGCGCCCACCGGGACGAGCTCTAGCGACGCCAGGCTCAACGTCTTGCTGCCCGCGGCGCTGGCCGGGCGGCTCAACGTCGATGTCGCGCCCGCGGCGACCACTCCTCCGATCCCGTCCGGCATGCACACGCTGAGCGGCGCTTACGACATCACCGCGACCAGCCTCAGCTCGGGAGCCCAGGTCCACCTCCTCGACCAGGCCGCGCGGCTCACGTTCGCATTGCCCGCCGGAATCACTCCAGCTCAGGCGGCGGGGCTGTCCGTCTATCACTGGGACGCAGCGCTCCAGACATGGCGCGCAGAGCCGTCCACGGTCGACCTCGTCGCCGGCACGATCACGGCCAGCGTCAACCACTTCAGCACGTTCGTGGTCGCGACGGCCTGCGGTGCCGACGTGGCCGGCGCTCCAACCCTGTGCGTGACGCCCGGCGAAGGCAAGGTCGATCTCTCGTGGACCTACACCGGACCGGCTGACTCGTATCGCCTGTACAAGGACACGTTCGGCGGCGGCTTCGAAGGCTGGTTCAAGGTGGTCACCGCGCCGGCGACGACGTTCACCGATTTCAACCTCAGCTGGGGCGTCACCTACTACTTCGCCGTGTCCGCGGTCAGCTCCGGCGTCGAGGGGCCGCTCAGCTCGCTGGTCACCGGTGGAGCCAACCCGGAGACGTCGACCCCGACGATCACCGACGTCCAGCTCGCCGTCGGCGCCGGAGCCTCGACCTCGATCGACCCGGCGACGGGAGCCCACTTCTCGGGCACGATCACGCTGAGCGCGACCGCCACCGACCCGGTCCAGGTCACGAGCTTTGTCTTCGAGTACCAGCTCGCGTCCGACCCCACGTCGCCGTGGAGCACGTTCGGCGCGGTGTCCGCTTCGGGCCAGCGGGGCGCCGCGTCGTTCTCGGGCAGCGTCACCGTCAACACGCTGAGCCCGTGGCTCTCGAGCACGTACACGCTCCGCGTCACTGCGACGAACCTGGGCAACCTGACCAGCGACGCGACGCGATCGTTGACCAGCGACAACGGGCCGCCCATCGTCACGACCGCGACGTTTGACCCGGCGCTGGTCACCGGCAACATCTCGACCGGCGACCCGACCACCGTCACGCTCAGCGCGAGCGGGGGAGTGGGCGCCCTGACCACGTACTACAGCGTCGATCCATCGCTCTTCGTCGAGATCGCCAACGCCTCCGGAGCGCGCCTCAGCGGCGTGACCGGCGATGACAACACCGATGTAAGCATCCCGCTTGGCTTCAGCTTTCCGTTCTACGGCTCGAACTTCACGAGCATCAACATGACGACGAACTTCTGGCTGAGCTTCACCACCACTGCCGCCTACTACTCCGGCCTGGGCATCCCTGGCACTCTCATCGTCAACGGCATCCTGCCCCTCGGCCGTGACGGCTACATGTCCGGGGGCAACAGCCGGATGTGGACCCAGACCATCGGCTCAGGCTCCTCCGCCATGTTCATCGCCGAGTGGGCCAACGGCCACCGTTGCTGCAACACGAGCAGCGGGCCTTTCACCCTCGAAGCCATCCTCCACGCGAACGGCGACATCGACTTCGCCTACCAGACAATCAATTCCGACGCGTTCGGGTCAGTCATCGGCGTCAACAAGGGCGACGGCATCCACGGCACGAACGCCCCGCAGAGCGGTGGCGCCCCGCCGGCGGCGGGCACCGGGATGCGCTTCACCTTCAATACCTCCACCGCGCAGTACAACGTCGGGAGCATCGTGGGCGCCGCCGCGAGCGTGTACACCGCGCCGTTCACGATCAGCGGTCAAACCACGCATGAGCTCGTCTACTACTCCGTCGACGCCAACAACACGCATGAGACCCCGAACGACGTCCACTTCACGATCGACCTCCGCGGGACTGTGACGGGCTCGGTCATCGACAACGGGCTCGTTCCCGCCGGCGTCTTCGGCGTCCGCGTCGGGACCAAGGATGCCGGCGGCAACTGGCTGGTCACCACCACGACCGCGGTCAACGGCGCCTACTCACTGAGGCTGGCGCCCGGCACCTACACGATCTACGCCGAGACCGCGTCGGGCTACCAGGCTGCCACACCGGTGCCAAACGTCGTGGTGACCACCGGAACGACAGTCGGAGGAGTCAACTTCGTCGAGAACCACTGGGCGTTCATCACCGGGACCCTGGTCGACACCACCGGCGCCGGAGTGGGAGGGATAAACGTCACCGCCCTCCGCTTCTGCTGCCCGAACATCGAGAACCTGGCGATGACCTCGACCGCGGCCGGAAGCGAGGGCGCTTTCACCATCCAGGTGCTGCCGTTCTCGGGCAACTACGCGGTGCAGCCGATCTCGACCACGGGTTACACCAAGCTGGGCTTTGGCGCGAACGGCATCATCAACCTCGCGGCCACGGCGATCGCACAGACCTACGCGTTGCCGAACCCATTGGTGATCGCCGTCGACGGCGCCATCACCGGCACCGTGACCGACGACGCGGGCAACCCGCTGGTGGGTGTCTTGCTGCAGATCACGCAGCAGGATTGCTACGGCTACTACACGTACGACTGCTACTACGGCACGCACAACATCACGCTGACGACGGCGTCCACCGCCGGCGGCGCCTTCTCGCTGATGGCGCCGGCCACCAACACCATCTACATCAACCCGCAGCGTTTCGCGGGCTACAGCGTGCCGGTGGCTCAAGGCCCGTTCACCGTCGCCGCGGCGACCGCGACCGCCGATCCGAATCCCATCGTGTATGGGCGTAACGCCACGCTGAGCGGAACGATCACCTCCGACACGGGTGTCGTGCCCGCCGGGGTCGACGTGACGGTTCGGTTCACCGGCTACGATCCCGCCGGCAACTACTACACCGGCTCGACCATCGTGCCCGGCGGCCTGGGGTATTACGAGCTGTCGGTGCCGGTGGGCAACTTGGTGACCGTGACCATCGACGACTTCATACCGGGCTTCGGCTATGCGGACCCTCGCAGCGTGAACTTCTACAACCTGGCCGCGAATCAGTTCGTGACGCAGGACTTCAATTTCCACCCGATGGGGACGATCACCGGGTTGGTGTTGAACGAGGACGGCTCCGCCACAGGAGTGCACGTTCACCTGCACGTCAGTGTCAGCGGCGCCGGCGGCAGCACGTACACCGCCTGCACCACCTACGACTGGCCTTACGACGACAGCTTCTGCTACGCGGACCTGACGACAGGCGCCTACTCGATCGACGTCATGGCGGGCTCGGCCACCGTCTACATAGACACACCACTATCTGTGGGCCGGCTGGCCGGTCCCGCCGGAACCAGCTCGGGCTCGGCGACGCTGACGGTCGGGGTGCCTAGCGCCGGCGTCGTCAGCGGCGTCGACTTCTACTACCCGGCCGCCGTCGCGGTCAGCGGCAGCGTGACCGGTGACACCGGGCCGCTGCCCGGGGTCCCGTACCTGTACTACAACAACTACGACCTCTGGGGCCGGTACATCAGCGGGAACTACATCACACCGCCGAGCGGGGGAGGGTCGTTCGACTTCCTGGCAGGCCCCGGCAGCGTGGACATCTCCCCGCAGCTGACTTTCACGGGTTGGCAGAGTCCTCCGAGCCAGTACGGCATCGCCGTGGCGCTGGATGTAGGGGTCAGCGGGATCAGCTTCGTGTACCGCCAGCAGGCGACTGTGAACTACCAGTTCCAGGACGACTCAGCGTCGCCGTTGACGCTGCACTGCAACTGCTACATCTTCCTGCGGGACGAGGCCAACTTCTACCACTACTACCTTCACTACGACTACCAGTACTACACGAACACGTTCGGCCTCGTGAACACCGGCTACACCTACGACCTTGAGCCGCCTTCCTTCACCGGTTACGCGACTCCTTCGACCCAATCGATCACGCCGGCCGGCGGCAACACCTACACGCTGACCTTCGTCTACAGCGCGCCGCGCGGCTACATCACCGGCACTGTGACGGACAACGGGATCACCCCAGCTGCAGTCGGCGGCGTGACCGTGAGCTATCGGAACGGCTCAGGCACGTTGACCGGCAGCACGGTCACGGCGGCCGACGGCTCGTACAGCCTTCACCTGGTCCCTGACACGTACACCCTCACCTTGACGTACTACGACAGCCGCTACACGATGCCCGCCCCGATCACGGGGGTCGTCGTCACGGACGGGGGCAACACGGTCGTCAACGCCACCCTCAACCGGTGGGCCTTCATCACCGGGGTCCTGGTCGACACCGCCGCCACGCCTGCTCCGGTGGCGGGCCTCCAGGTGGCCGCCTGCCGAACGTGCTACTCGAGCCCGTCAGCCACCGCTACCACTGATGCCGCCGGTGCGTTCACCCTGCAGGTTGACGCCAACCTGACCTACGCGGTTCAGCCCTCCCCGACCGAGGGCTTCAGCCGGCTCGACTACGCGGCCGGCGGCGTGTACGACGTTGCAGCTGGAGCGAAGACGACGACAACCGTGCTTCCAGCCAACCTCGTGATCGCCCGCAACGGAACCATCAGCGGTCTCATCGAGGACGACACGCTGGCGGCGCTGGCCGGCGCCACCGTTCAAACCAGCTACTACCAGTTCTGGAGCAATCCCGGCTGTCAGTTCTGCTACTACGGCCCGCAGATCACAGAGAGCTCCGTTTCGGATGCAACCGGCCACTACTCGCTCAGCGCGCCGGTCGGCTCGGCTTCGGTCGAACCGCAGTTCCTGGCCGGCTACTCGACGGGCACCAGCTCAGCGTCATTCACCATCACAGCCGGGACCGACACGCCGAACCCGACGCCGATCGTTTACACACGCGACGCGGTCGCGAGCGGAGTGGTCAGCACCGACCAGGCCACCCATCCCGTCGTCACCATCCGCATGACCGGATACGACGCAGGGTACCGGCACTACTACACCGACTCCACCACGAGCGACCCGCTCACCGGCGCCTATTCGCTGAGGCTGATCGCGAACAGCCCCTCGCAGAACGTCTACGTCGACGACTTCGTCGCCGGCTTCGGGTTCGCCGACCCGCGCAGCGTCTCTGAACCGGGCCTCGACCCGACCCAGGCCGTGACCCAGGACTTCCTCTTCCACAGCTTCGGCGCGGTGGAGGGCGACGTCCGCCAGGAGAACGGCGCTGTGCCGCCGGGTCCGGTCCACCTCTGGGCCTACGTCACGAATCCGAGCGGCACGCGCTACTTCTGCTCGACGAATCAGACGACCGGTGACCCGGCCTACTGCTACACCGACGCTGCCGGCCACTACTCGATCCCGGTGATGGCCGGCAATGCCACCGTCTACACCACCACCACATTCGTCGGCATCGGCCAGGCGGGCGCGGTGGGCAACTTCGCAGACGGCGGGGCGCGGGCGACCGTCACGCCAGGCGCCACCACCACCGGCGTCGACTTCGTGTTCGACGACTGGGTCGCCCTGACGGTGACCGTGAACGGAGATTTCACCGTCCTGCCCGGCACGCCCGGCGTCTACGTCAACAAGTACGACCGGTGGGGCCGCTACCAGGGAACGAGCAGCCTCGCGACAGCCGCCGGCGGCGGCAGCGCCGTGTTCAGCACCCCGCCCGGAGGCGCGTACGTGTACATGTCGACGGGCTTCGCGCACTGGCTGACTCCAGATGCGCGAACGGTGCTGGTGGCCCTGGACACACCTGCCGCGGCAACCTTCACCTACCAGCGGCTCGGCACGATCCGGGTCTTCCTGCAGGACGACTCGACGCCGCCGAACTCAATCCCATACACGTGCTGCTACCTGGTCGCCTACAGCACCACCGTGCCCGGCCGCTACTACTACATCTACCTGCCGAACGGGAACACGATCGAGGTCCTCCCTGACAGCTACCAGATCACCCCGCCGGTCATCAACCCGTACCTGGCCCCCGGGGCGCAGACGCTCGCCGTGGTCGCGGCGGCGACCACCACGTTCACGTTCACCTACCGCGCCTACGCGACGGTGTCAGGCCACGTGCGGAACCACGTCACCCTGGCCGGCATCGCCAACGTCCACGTCTGCGACGACCTCGGCAACTGCACCTTCACCGACGGAGGCGGCGCGTACTCGCTCAACGTCGGCGCGGGCCCCCGCATCCTCGTCCCGCAGCGTTTCGTCCAGGGCTACGCGGTCACCGGAAGCATCGACCTCGGCACGCTGTCCTCCGCGGCCGCGATCACCCAGGACGTCTTCTACACACCAAACGGGAGCGCCAGCGGCCACATCCGGGACCAGGCCGGTAACGCGATAGCCGCGGCGGCGACGCTGTACTTCGACTACTACGACCCGGCCACTGGCGGCTTCCTGGTCAGGTACACGGCGACCAGCAACAGCGTCAGCGGGGCGTTCTCTCTGAGCGTCCCATTCGGCCCGGGCCGCGTCCTCCACGCCATGGCGCTGGCGGGCTACCAGAACGCCCCCGACATCACTGTCGCGATCGCCGAGGGCGCTGACACCGCGGGCAGCGACTTCACGTTCACCGCTCACGGATCGATTGCCGGCCAGCTCACGGTCAACCTGGGGCCGGCCCTGCCGGCGGGCCTGACCGTGACGGCGTGCGGACCGGTTTGCCGCAGCGCCACCACCAACGCCGCCGGCAACTTCACGATCCTCGACCTGGCCAATGGCGTCTACACGGTCTACCCGCCGACGGTCGCAGGCTGGCTCGCGCCCGGAACAGCCCAGGTGACGGTGGCCCCAGGCACAGCAGCTCAGGCCACCCTGATGTACACCGCCGACGCGACCGTCACCGGCCACGCCTACGACGAGTCGGGCGGGGCGATCACTCCTTCGCCGAGCATCTGCTTCTACGGGCTCCTGTACAGCGCGTGCGTCGCTGGGACGCCAACCTTCACGATCAGCCTTCACCCCGACACATACAGGCTCGTCCCCGGACCGGTCGCGAACTACCTCAGCGCCTCCGGACTCAGCGGGATCGTCCTCTCGAGCGGACAGTCTTACGCGCTGGCGTCGGCGCTCGTGTACTCGCGATACGTGGTGGTGCAAGGCCACGTCGCGGGCGATGACGCGGCGAACCTTGCGGGAGCGCCGGTGCGATTGCTCGAGAACGGCGGGCAGGTCGACTACCAGCTCACGAACGCGCAGGGCAACTTCACGCTGCACGCGCCGCCCGGCGTCGACGTCGTCGTGGAAGTGTTGGGCTTCACCGGCTATGACCCGCCGCTGACCGGCGCCAGCCTCGACCTTGGCGTCCTCGACTTCGCCCACTCGCCGAGCGGGATCGCATTCACCATGGCGCACTGGGGCGAGGTGCACGGCCTTGCGGTGGACGACGCGGGCACACCCCTGACCAGCATCGTCGTCTCGCCCGGGGTTGCGCTGGACGCGTTCGGCCACTTCGTGATGCCGGCAAGCCGCGGCTTGCACACCGTAGCCATGCCGGCGGTGGCCCTGTACGTGACGCCTCCAGGCCAGCAAGTCACTGTCGTCAGCGGCCAGGCAACGGCTCTGCTCACATTCGTATTCATCAGGTTCGGCCACCTGTACGGCTTCGCCACCGACGACGTCATGCCGGCGGGCACGCTGCTCCAGGGCGTGTCCGTTGAGGCGTGGGCCGGCAACACCCTGGTCAGGACGGCGGCCACGAATGCCGCGGGTCGGTACGACATGGACCTGCCGCCCAACACCTACACCCTCATCTTCAAGACCTACGTCAACGGCACCCAGAAGTACGTCACGCCGAGCAGCCTGCAGGGTTTGGTGGTCACCTCCGCCGGCATGCTGCAGTCGGCGACGGTCGTCTACATCCGCTACGGCCGCGTTGTCGGCACCGTGGACGCAGGTGGCGCGGCAGGCTTCCCGATGTCATCCGTGCACCTGGTCGTCCAGGAGAACGGCAACCCGGTTGCGCAAGGGTCGCCCGACGCAGCCACCGGCGCGTTCGCATTCGACGTACCTCCCGGCACCGCATTCGTGATCGGCTCGCCAGTGGCCGGGTTCGATCCGCCGGCGATTCCGCCCAGCGCGCCGGTGCCGGCCGGCGGTGACTCGACCGCCGTGCTCGTCGCTTACTCGGTGTGGGGCAGCGTCACCGGGCTGCTCGCGGACAACTTCAACAGCCCGGTCGCCAACGCGACTGTGACCGCCGCCAACGGGACCCACGTGCTGAGCGGCGCTGACGGGCGTTACACGTTGTACTTGCCGCGCGGGCCGACCACGATCACGCCGGGAAGCGTGGCCGGCCTGGTGACACCGACGCCGCAGGCCGTCCCCGCAGGCCCATCGGCCTCAGGGACTGAAGCCGACTTCACCACCGCTTCCGGAAACCCATACCTGCAGTTCGCCACCGTTTCCGTCACGTTCGTCGACTCCTCGGGCACCGCGCTCGCCTTCGCCGTCGCGACCGATTCCTACGGGCACCGCCTCGTCAGCGACTCGTTGGGTCACGTTTCCGAGTCGCTGCCCCCGCCGTACAACGACTGCGCCGGGACCGGCGTGCCGCCGAGCCACTGCCAGATCTACCTCTACCCGCAGTCGGTCGCGGGACACTCGACGCCGGCCATCCAGGCCGCCTCGCTGATGTCAGGCCAGACCGCCAACGTCACCTTCACGTACCCGACCTACGCGACCATCACTGGCGCCTTCACCGACCACTTCGGCCAGGCGGTGCCCGGTGCCGCCGCTTACGTGGAAGACACGAGCAGCCACGTGTTCCTCTACTCCTCGCTGCAGCCCGACGGGATCCACTTCACGCTGGCGGCGCCCGCGGGCAACGTCACGATCCTGGCCGTCGGGCTGGACCTGTACGTCACGCCGCCTTCGCAGCACGTCACGCTGCAAGCGGGCGGCTCCGCCGTGCTGAACTTCGAGTGGGCCCGCTTCGGGTTCATCTACGGCGCCGTGACGGATTCGGTCACCCACGCCGCGATCCCGTCGACCGTCATGCCATCGGTCCAGGTCGGCGCGTTTGCCGCCGACGGCACGGCGTATCTCGCGATGACCAACCCGGCCGGCGCCTACCGCATCGAGCTGCCGCCCGGCGTGTACTCGATCTTCGGCGGTGCGGTCTCCGGGTACGTGAGGTCCGCGCGGTTGACCGGCCAGGTGGTGACCACCCCGGTCGATCCGGCCGTGAACGCCTACGGACTGCAGGCGAACCTGGCCTACGTGCCTTACGGCGTGATCTCCGGTGTGGCGCAGAACGAAGTCGGCTCGCCGGTGGCGGGCGCGATCATCAGCACTTACCTCTCAACCGGCTTCGGGCTGCAGGCGCTCTCGAGGGCAGACGGTGGGTTCGACCTGTTCGTGCCTCCGTCCGGCGCCGCGCTGGTGGGCACGGAGCTCGCGGCCGGCGGCCCGTACACGCTCTACGGCCTCGCGAAGGCGGGTTATGTCACGCCGGCGCCGCTCGACAATGTGAGCGTCCAGCCGGGTGTCACCACCGATATCACCACGCGGCCGGTGGTTTACGTGCGGTGGGGCACGATCGCCGGCCACGTGTATGACGAAGGCGGCGTGATCCCGGTGGGCGGCGTGTCGATCACGTTGTGGAGCGCCGGCCTCCCCACGCGATACACCGGCGTCAGCGACGTCGACGGCAGCTTCGCCATCGCGGCGCCTGCCGGCAGCTACACCGTGGTGGGCGCAGACCTCGACGGGTTCCTCAACTTCGGACCGAACCCCGCGCCGGGTGTGCCGCCAATCGTCATCACTGCGGGCCAGGTGAGCGCAGGCCACAACCTCGAGTACGACCGCTATCTGCCCGTCGCCGGGTACGTGGTCAACAACGATCCCGTCACCGGCGTGGTGCTTGGTCTCGACGGCGACCCGGTGCCTTTCGCCACCGTGATCGTGGCGGGCGACGCGCCGACGGCGATCGGCCACGTCCACATCGTGCGGCGCGTACGCACCGACATCAGCGGGTACTGGGCAACGACCGCGCCGCGCGGGGTGTACATCATCGGCCCGGACACGCGAGGCGATTACGACGTGCCAGGGCCGGTCACGACCGAGATCACTGCGACCAGCGACACGACTCATTTCAACTTCCGCCTGCTGCACGCGGCGATCGCGGGCCTGGTCAGCGACGACCTCGGCGCTCCGCTGGTGGGCGCGCCGGTCCGTGTGACCAACGGCCTCAACGTCGTCCTCGACGCTCTCACCGATTCCACCGGGCATTACCGGCTGTATGTGATGCAGGGCACCTTCGGGGTCATCCCGCGAGCATTCGCGGGCTACACCCCGGTGCTGGGAGCCTTCGGCGGGACCGTGGGCGGCGCCTACTCCACGATCGAGGCTGACCTGATGTACCTGCGCGACGGCGAGATCGACGGGTTCGCGCGCGACGACGCAGGCAATGGAATCGGCGGCATCGTGATGCAGGCGGTCGCAGCCGGCGGCATCGCCAAGGAAATCGCGACCACCAACGCGGATGGCTCATTCGTCCTGCGCGCGCCGGCCAGCTCGGGGACGGTTGTATCGCCTGGCGCGCGCGCCGGATACGAGACGCCCGCCTCTTTGACGCTGGCGGTCTCACCCGCACAGGTCATCACCTCATCAGGCAACCCCGGCGTCACCTTCGTCTACCACAGCGCCACGATCCACGGCTTCGCCAGGGACAGCTTCGGGGCCGCGGTCAGCGGTGCCGTCATCGACGCCTTCGACTCGACGGGCCTCTACAACAAGACGCAGAGCGCCGCCGACGGCAGCTACACGCTGCGGGTCCGCACCTCGACCACCAACCTCATCATCGAGCCCAACACCGCGCCCGGCCTCGTGGCGCCCGCGCCCATCGTGCTTGCCGGCCTTGTCGCCAACAGCGACACCGAGGTCGACTTCACGAGCACCGACCCGTACACGGGCCAGGACCACTCCTTCAAGGACGCGCGCGTGACCGGGCGCCTGCTCGCCGGTGGCCAGCCGCTCGCTGGCGTCAGGGTCAGCGCGTCCAGCGATGCCGGCCGGCGCACCGTGCTCACCGACGCGCTCGGGGGTTACGAGATCAAAGTCGGTCTGGGCTCGGTCACGGTGACGGCGGATGTCGTCGAAGGCAAGACGCTGCCGCTCTCTGACCCCTTCGTGTTCACTTCCCTCATCGCGGGACAGACGGGCCAGCACGACTTCATCTACGGCATCAACGGCACGATCTCCGGCCACGCGTTCGACGACGCCGGCCAGCCGCTGGCGAATGTCCAGGTCAGCGACTTCGTGGGACCGAACGGGGACACGGGCGATGTGTTCACGACGCACACGAGCGCGGACGGCTCGTTCACCGTCAACGCCAACACCGGCTCGATCGTGGTGGTGGGCGGGAGCGTCAACGGCTGCACGACCCCTGACCGCCAGACGGTCGCGATCGCCGACGGGAACTCGATCACCGACGTGGTGCTGCGGTATCAGCGCGACGGATTCATCCGTGGCGGCCTGGTGGACAGCTTCGGCAACCCCGTCTACTCGATCGTCTACGTAACCGCTTCCAACGGCGACTCGCACTACGCGTACTCCGAGCCGAGCACGGGCGCATACGTGGTCGAGTCGCCGGTCTTCCCCGACGGGCGAACCTTCACGATCCAGGCCCTGAACCTGGACGGCTATATCACGCCGACCGTGCAGACGATCAGCCTGCCGATCCCGCAGCAGACGCTGAACGGAATCGACTTCACCTACGGCAACTCGTCGGTGGTCGGTTCCGCGGTGGACGGCCTCAACCATGCGCTCGCCGGCGTGCAGATCTTCGCCGAGGGCCAGGCCGGCGGCGGCGCGCAGGGCCAGACAGACGCCGGCGGCAACTTCCGGATTCCCGCGCCGATCGGTACGGTGATCGTCCACCCGCTCCGGTTGACCGGTTACGCGACGCCTGACGTCGTGACCGTTGGACCTCTTGGCGCGGGCCAGTCGTCGACCCTCGCGCCGTTCGTCTACCTGCTGCTCGGCAGCGTCAGCGGAATCGTCGTCGATCAGCAGGGACAGCGTCTGGCCCACGTATTCGTCGCTGTTACCGACGGCAAGGCGAACTACTACAGCACCTACACCGACCTGGACGGACAGTTCTCGCTCCCGGCCGCTCCGGGTGTGAACACGGTGTTCGTGCGTGAGCTATACGGCTATGGGAGACCGGGCGACCTGACGAACGTATTCGTCACCACGGGACAGGACACGGGCAGTCTGCTCCTCCAGTACCGGAACCCGGTGCTGTCCGGGCGCGTGGTCGACACCCATGGCAACGCGATCGGCGACATCACGGTGACGGCGAGCGGTTCGTTGCAGACCCACACCACAACCGACAGCACCGGCGCTTTCACAATCAAGCTCGGGCTGGGCAACAGCACGTTGACCGTGCCCGATCTGTACGGCTACGACACTCCTGACCCGCTCGATGTGTCGATCACCGCCACCGGCAACGTAGGCCCGGTGACGATCACGTACGGCAAGTTCACGACGGTCATCGGCAGCCAGCTGAAGGTCACGGTCTTCGACCAGTCGACCCACCTGCCGCTGGACGGCGTGACCACGCTGCTGCAGGTTGACACCGAGCACTCCATCCAGCGAATGACCACGAACGGCGACGTACGGTTCACGGTCGATCCCGGCACGTACGTGCTCTACGTGTACAAGGACGGGTACCGGCCGATGACGTCGCAGGTCACAGCCGGCGTGGGGGCGCCGGTCAACCAGGTTTACCTCAGCCACCAGGACTTCATCGTCGGCACCGTCAACGTGCGGCGCCTGACGCTGGCCGAGATCCTGGCCGCCGGCATCGACGTGACGGCGCCCGACAACCAGGAGATCTTCGAGTTCCAGGCGCACATCCAGATCTGCGTCACGACCCCAGACTGCCCGGGCACCCAGGTGGTCCTCCCGATCACCGGGAAGGGCTCACCCGTTGTCTACCCCAAGCCGAAGCCGGGGCCGCCTGGGTTGTCCTTCATCGGCTGCACAATCCTGAGCGGCTGCGGCTACTCGATCGTTGGTGGCAGCCAGGGCGGCGGGGGTGGCTACATCTACATCAAGGGCCTACCCGGACCTCCCGCAGCCAAGCCCTTCGCCTATCTGGTCATCCCGGGCGAGGCTCGATTCCTCAAGGAATTCTTCGACATCAACTTCCACGTCCTGAACACCGCCGACCCTGCCTTTGTCCTGCACGGTGTCAGCGCCATGCTGACCATCCCGAGCGGCCTTAGCCTTGCGGCGACCAGCTCGGCGCAAAACCTGTCGCACGACCTGGGCGACATCCCCGGCGGCACTGATGCGTCGACCGACTGGATCGTGCGTGGTGACAGCGAGGGTGACTACATCCCGCGCATCGACCTGCATGTCAACGATCTGCTGCCCTTCTCCGCGACCCCGGTCGACCGCTCCTTCGAGCCCAATCGCCCGATGCACGTGTTCGGCGCGAGCGCGGTCAAGCTGATCTTCCAGGTGCCGCCGGTGGCCATCGCGGGCTACCCGGCCCAGTTCGGCTTCCAGCCGCAGACCGCCCTATATCCGCCGCAGCTTGGTAGCCCTGAGGTAGGCGACGGCAACGTCAGCTATCCGTACTTCGTGCGCATCGGGCTGCAGAACCTGACGCCGTTCCCGGTCTATCTGCCCAGCGTCTCGCTCTTCGACCTGGCCAACGAACCCAACCGGCAGTCCCCTCCGGACGACTACGGCCCGCACCCGCCATTTGAAAGCGCGGCCGACGGCATGCTCAGGGTCGGCACCGCCTTCTGGATGGAGTGCCAGCAGACTCCGAGCGGCCTGTGCGCGACCGAAGACGTCCAGCCGTCCCAGGCTCCCCAGACCTACCACCGGCCGATCCTGCTCGGTTTCGGTGAAAGCCTGAAGCACGACTGGGTTCAAATCGACGCGAATACGACCAACTGGGCCAACTACGTCATGTACACGCCGATCGGGGGTGGCGTGCTGCTTCGCGAGTCGAGCGTCTCTGCCGGCGGCAACCTCAAGACCGAAGTCCAGATGAGCCCGACGAACGGCACCGGGATTCCGTTCGACGAGTTCAACCGGATTCGCCTCTCGATGCGTGGCCTGACGCTGGCGGACAGCCCTGCCGGGGTGACGCTGCATTGGGACGCGGTGCCCAACGCGCTGATCTACCGCATCTACCGCTCGCAGGATCGCTATACCTGGAACCGGCGCGACAACCTCATCGCCGAGGTGGCCGCGGTGCCCGGGGTCAACTTCCAGACCCTGCTCGACACCTCAACCTTCGCCGGGCACTTCTACTACACGATCGAGACGCTCTTGCAGCCGGACGCCGCCAACCCCGAAGGCGAGACCCACATGCTGCACCCGATCGTCAGCGTCATCTCGCAAGGCGCCTACCACCGGGACCCATCCATCGAGCTCGCCGGCTTTGGCAAGCTGCAGTTCACCGTCACCGACCCCGGCGGCGCTCTCACGCACTCGAGCGCGTCCCCGGATATGGTCAGCACTCTCGACCTTTTGGGCGCTGCAATCGCGCAGGCGGGCGTCTACCAGGTGGTCGTGAGCTCGATCGGCGGCGGGCCGTACCGCTTCAGCATGTGGGGAGCCGGTCCCTTCGACAGCGGTCATCTAGGCCAGCGATTCAGTCCCGCGCACAGCTTCACGACCGCCGGAACGTTCGCGGCCGGCTCGGCCCGCACCTTCGATCTGAGATACGACCCGGCGAAGGGCGTCGAGTCGATCACCGAGACAGGCCTCTCGAGCCAGCAGCCCGTGATCGACTCGGTGACGCCTGCGGATCTGACGCAGGAAGCCACCAACACGATCACGATCCACGGCCGCGGCCTGCAAGACCAGGCGAGCGTCTACCTCGACGGCCTGCTCGTTGGACACGCGTCGCTCCAGTTCGACGGCAGCTTCACACTGACCCTGGCCGCCGGTCTGCCCGACGGCCTGTGGGACTTGAGCGTCGTCAACCCGGGCGGCGCGGGCACGAGCTTTGCCCGGTTCTACAACGCCATTCGCGTCTGGCCGCCGGCGGTGCGTGTCCTGGAGCCGCAGCCCCTGCCCGCAAGCCACCTCTGGGGCACGGTCCAGGACGTGTCGCTGCCCGCGAGCCGTCCGAATGGAATCAAGCTCCACAACGTCGTCCTGAACCTCACGTCAACGTTGATCAAGGACATCGACTACACGTCGATCACCGTCAGCGCTGTGCCCGATGGCGGCGTGCCAGAAGGCACGAGCTTCCGGATCGGCGGAGGGGTCGGCACCCTGCAGACCGTGACCACCTCAGCGACGGCCTTCGCCGGCGCGACCACGCTGCAGGTGATCAGCTTCAAGGCCGTGGCCAACTTCCCCGGGACCACCGCAGTAACGGCAACGTCGCCCAACCCGCTCCCCGACAGCCGTCCGGGGGGAGGCAACATCGAGCCACCGCTGCCAGATAGCCACGAGCACGGCGACGTGGTCAAACAGCAGATCCCGGGCGACAGCTGCCAGCCCGACAAGTGCGGCGACGACAAGACGCTGAAGATCACCGGAATTTCCGTGACCGAGGTCTACACGAACCAGCCGTTCGACATGGAGATCTCTGGCCGCAACATCGAGTGCACCGGGGACAAGAAGACTCGGGTGAGCTTCGGCGGCGTCGAGGTCAACCCGGCGGACATCAGCTGCGCCACCTCGGGGAACATCCTGAACCCGAATCCGGCGTCGGCCCTGAAGGTCCATGTACACGCTTTGGTGGACGGGCTGTATGACGTCGCCCTCACCTCCGACAGGACTGGGGACACCGCCAACTCGAGCAGCCTGCCTGCACCCATGCAGGGGCTGCTCATCCAGGACCACGTGCGCGTCGTCGCCTTCTCGCCCTCCGAGGTGCGGACGTCGGGAGCCTTCACGCTGACGATCGCCGGCAGCAGCTTCGACGAGCACGCGCGGGTCTTCCTCGACAACCACGAGCTGACCGGAGCGGTCCGGCAATTCGACCACAGCCTCAAGGTCAACGTGCCGGCGAACTGGTTCGCCAGCCTGGACAACAGCGGCAACGGCGAGTACACGCTCGTGGTGAAGAACCCTGACGGCGCGAAGGCCTTCAGCGACAACACGCTTCTCGTCCACACCGGAGTCGACGTGCTCGACTTCTCCCCGCACGCCGTCTACGGGGCGGGCGACTTCACGCTCACGGTCGCTGCCGACGGCGCATTCCCAGGCACCGTGCTGAAGCTCAACGGTCACGTCATTCCGGCGACGGTCAACAACGACGGGTCGATCACGGCCACGATCCACGAGACCGGAGGTTTCGTGCTTGGAACTCCGCTCGCATTCCTGACCACGAGCGCAAACGTCGCCGCCGTAGCCGGTGCGCTGGCCACCTTCACGGTCGCAAGCAACACCTCGCTCGAGAAAGGCATGTCGCTCTTCATCCTGGACGCCAACCCCGAAACGGTGCGGATCGAGAGCGTGGGCAATCGGACGTCGATGCGCTCCGGCATCAAGCTGGGCGCGACTTTGCGCAGCCTCGATGTCGCTCCGCTGCCCGAGTCGCTCCCTCAGGGCGCCACGATCACGATCAGCAACAGCACAGACCAGGAGACCGTGATCAGTGCGGCGAACGTACCCGCCGGCGCAACGAGCATCCCTCTGCAGGCGCCATTCGTGGCCGGCCACTACTACGGCATCGGATCGACAGTCCAACCGACGCCACAGGACACGACCCACCTGCGCGCGTACGTGCGCAACAACCACGCCGCCGGCGCGCTCGGCATGCAGGCCGGTTTTGCCTCCGGAGACTACGAGGTCGGCCTTGCCAACCCGGACGGGCAGAGCGGAATCTCGACGACCGGCCTGCATATCCAGATGGTGCCTCGCATTCTTCAGATCACGCCGACCACCATCTACGGCCAGCCGGCATTCACCCTCAAGGCTGCCGGGGAGGCGTTCGACCGCAACGCAGTGCTCGCGATCGACGGCAACAGTCTCACCACGACGATGAACCCCGACGGTTCGCTGCAGGCGGCGGTTGCCCAAGGGCTTGCCTCCGGACCGCACGAGGTTCGTGTGACGAACCCGGACGGCACGTTCGGTACCTACCGCTCGCTGCTCGTGGACACCTCGACGACTCTGACCGGGTTCACCCCGAGCAGTGGGTACAGCGACCAGAACGTCCAGGTCACGATCTCCGGCAACAACATCGGTGGCCCGAGCGGCTACTACATCGCGTATATCGGCCTGACGCCGCTGCAGAACACCACCCTCAACCCCGACGGCAGCCTGACGGTCGTCATCCCGATGGGCATGGCTGCGGGTTCATGGCCGCTGCGCGTCACCAACACCGCCGGCGGGTTCGCCACGGCGGCGAGGCCGCTACTCGTTCGCGCGCCGCCGTCGCAGCTCCTTCCTCTCGTCACCCCCAACGGAGATGTTCTTCCGGACAACATGTTGCGGCTCGAGACACGGCGTTTCACGTTTGACCCGCCGGGAACAACTGCGAACAGCGAGCAGCATGGCCACATCGAGTACTTCGTCGACGATTCGCCCGTCCCGGTCGAGAAGTACGACCTGACGCCGATCGACTTCGGCGCCCTGAGCACGGGCCTACACCTCGTGCGCATGCACCTGGTGAACAACGACAGCTCGAGCTACCCGGGCGACGACGAGCACCTCGTCAAGTTCAAGGTTCGCGGCGGCACGGGCAGTGCGGGCACGTTCCATCCGGCGTCACCCGACATAGTCACCAAGCAGCAGTTCTGCCCCAGCGGTGTTTGCGGGCAATTCCCGCAGATCGCCACCCTGGTGCCCGGCGAGCGGATCGCCACTGTGGCGCCGGTCGGCGCTTCGATTCCCATCCTCGGCGAGGAGCAGTACACGACGGGTCGTGGCATTCCAAGCGGTCCGGACACACCCGCCTCGGCGCCTCCGTTCCGCGCGGATGTCAGCCTTTTCTTGGGCGGCACAGGCTTCGCCCTGTATCGGGACCTCCAGGGCCGGTACAGCCTCTTCGCGACCGCACCGAGCGCTGAGGGCGACTACCCGATCAGCTTCGGCACGTTCTACAAAAATGTGTTCAGCGGCACGACATCCGCGTATCCGGGCCCCGACCTGGGCGCCGCCGCGAGGCCTCTCTTCTCCGCTTACGGGGTCAACGGTGTGTACCAGCACGTGAACTCGATGACGGTGAAGGCGCCGAAGGAAATCCTTATCGGCGACACAGGCACCATCACCGCGACCATCAAGTCGAACGTCGGGAGCCAGCCGGTCGTCGGCCGCCTGGTCTACCTGCGCATCGGCGACCGCTACCTGGAGGCCTACACGGACGGGTCGGGCACGGCGAACTTCAACTTCGCGCCTTCCTCGACCATGCGCACGACCGATTACTTCGTCCAGGTCTCGTTCTTCGGCGACTACTGGTGGGCCCCCGCCTTCAACGACGACAACGTGACGACGATCCGGTTCAAGGGCCAGCCGGACGTGCATGTGGGGCCGCGGCCGATCGACACGAACACCCCGATCCAGGTCACCGGCGAGGACTGGCCGGGGACGCCCGGATTCAGCCTGATGACCCAGATCCAGGGCGACGAGCTGGTCGCGGTGATCGACGTGTCGGCGTTGCAGGCGCCGATTGTGCACGGCACCCAGCTGACGCTGGTGTCCGCCGACGGCGTCGTGCAGACGATCACCACGCTGATCGACGCCGACGCCCTCGCCACCGAGATCTGGGTGCTGCCGTTCACGGCAACCGGTGACTTCCCGATCGGCACCCACATCTTCAACGGCGGCGACTTCATCCGGCTCCACACCAAGCTGGTCCAGGACACCGTGTACACCAGCCTGACCGTCGAACCGCTGGGCGCTGGCATCGCGGACGGCGCCAAGCTCGTCGTCGGGTACGGGTTCAACGACGCCCAGACGGTGATCGCGTCAGGATCCGCAGTCGCGGGCGACACGACGATCAACGTCCACAGCTTCACGTCGATCGCCGACTTCGACGCCGGTAGCCTCATCGTGACCGGAAGGGACGTCACGGTCCAGCTCAGCTGCGACGCGCCCTGCACCTTCGCGCCCTTCCAGGTGATCACGACGCCGACTCCGCAGAACACGATCGCTCGGACCTTTGCGGCGCAGACTTCAGAGATCGCAGTCGGCAGGTGGCACGCGACGGCGAGCGACGCGAGCAACCATACGTTCACCGTCGACTTCGATATCGTCCCGGCGAAGCCAGTCCTGGTGACGCTCGCCAACACGCTGGGCACGGGCGCCCAAACCACGATCCAGGTCACCTCTCTGGGCCAGGACCTGCCGATCGGCACCACCCTGACCCTCGGCTACGGAACCTCGAACTCGGTCAACGTCCTCACGAGCACCGACACATTCAGCTCGCCAGGGCAGGTGACGATCGCCATCCAGTCGGTCAATGTCACGAGCGCCTTCCTGGGCGGTTCGAACGTGCTCGTCGTCGATCCGCTCACGGCGATCATCGATCACTTCGGTGCCACGCCCTTCGGGCTGAACCAGGACGCGATCACGTTCAGGAGCTGGGAAGTCCAGACCGTCTTCCTCAACGGGCATGGTTCGGGCCCGATCGGCGCGCCGCGCTACTACAAGTGGATCTTCGACATCGGGACGCGCCAGGAGACGCGCGCCAGCGTTGACACGCCCGATGGTGGTTACTCACCGGGCAACGCGAACCTGTTCGACAGCGCCCAGATCATCAAGCCGGCCCGCGGCGTGCACACGGTCACTCTTGCCATCTGCGTTCAGGGCAGCGCGGTCTGCGCCAAAGACGGCGAGACGGTGAAGCTCGCGTGGGTACCCGTGATCCTGCTCCACGGATGGCGCGGCGACCCGACGCAGATGGAAGCGATCCAGAAAGACATGGAGGCGCTGGGGGTTCCCGTCTACAACATGGACCTGCGCCGTGGCCTGGGCGAGTTCGACATGGACGCGCTCCTGGGCCTGTCGGACAAGATCAGCGCCGGCTACAAAGACCTCTGGGAGGCGGCGGGGGACCTCGCTTCCAAGGTCGACGACGCGCTCGACATCAAGCAGGACTTCGTGATCTACGACGCCACCGGTGAGAGCGGGCTCGAGATCCCCATGCCCGGAGGCAACTACGCGACCGCCGTCGCCACCGCAATCGTCGTCGCCGGCAACCTGCTCCTCGCCGCGTTCAACCCCGGCGACGACGGGTTCGTGCTGTATACGTTCGATGCGTCGAAGCTGCCAGGCGATGTCGGCAAGCTGTTCCAGCCCTCAGCGGATGGGTTCTCAGCCGCAGCGACCCTCCCCGTGTACCTGGGCATCTCGATCGGCCTGAAGAACTTCACCCTCAGGACGTGCGGCACGCTCCTCGACAGCGTGTGCGTCGGCTTCAAGGTGTTCATCCGCTTCCGCGTGAAGTTCTTCCTCCAGGAATGGATCATGAAGGTCGTCGAGCCGGCCTTCCGCAAGCTGCTCGGCGCGTACCTGAAGAAGCTCGACTGGGAATGGGGCGATGGCAGGTTCGTGACCATCAAGCTCGGGGCGCGCATCGATCCCAACGCGAACCTCCAGCGCGACGAGAACCCGATCAAGATCAAGGCGATCCTCGACTTCCCATGGCTCGACGCGCTTGGAAAGAGCGCGGCCAACAAGAGCGTGAGGAGCTACCTGGGCGCCCTGGACGACCAGATCCACGAGGTTCAGCTCGCAACAGGCTCGGACCGCGTCGACCTCGTCGGCTTCGACATGGGTGGACTGGTGGCTCGGTGGTACACGCAGTACGGCCCATATGACACGCCGCCCCCTGTCGGTCGCAATCCCTGGCGCCAGCTGAACGTCGACAAGCTGGTCCTGATCGGCGTGCCGAACCACGGAAGCGACGCAGCCCAGATCTTCCCGGATCTCGTCGACTCCTTGATCGAGCTCCTGGGCCGCGTGCTCGAGATCGTGCTCGATTACTGGACCGTGGTAGGGGGCGAGATCGCGCAAGCGCTGGTCAGCATCTTGAAGTTCCTGTGGCAGCAGTTCCTCGGCCCTGCGATCAAAGACTTCCAACCCCATAGCAGCTTGCTCAAAGGCCTCAATGGCAATGATTCCGACGCCGATCCTGACGACAGCGATTTCGTCGATCGCATACCTCAACACGCCCTCATCTACAACCTGTACTCCACTACCAGCTGGTTCACGGTGCGGCACCGCCATTGCTTCAGCACCTTCCTCGAGTTCGCCAAGTGTTTGAACCCCCTTTACGGCGGGCCGATCATTCCGTACGAGCTGTCAGGTGGCGACTTCTTCATCGATGGCGCCAAGGCCGAGATCTACAACCCGTCTCACCGCCTGGTCAACAAGGCGTTCGACGCGGGCTACCACTGGGACATGCTCAAGCCGGACAGCCCGATCATCCCGTACGTCCATGCGGTTCTGACGAGCCCGGCATACAACTCGGCGGACCAGCAGGACACGCTGGCGCCGACGCTCACCGTCCCGGCCGCGATCACGTTGAACGCGACGATTCCGTCAGGCGTGCCGAGCAGCGGAGCGAATGAGCCGGCTGCGCTGCAGGCCTTCCTCAGTGGGGCGACCGCCAGCGACGACTTCGACCCGAGCCCGATCCTGACGAACGATGCACCGCCGGTGTTCCCGGGCGGCACCACGATCGTGACGTGGACCGCGACTGACTCGGCCGGCAACACTGCGAGCTCGAACTCCAGCGTCACCGTCAACGGCGCCACGACCACGATCACGGTCACAGCGCCGCCCGACATCACGATCGAGGCCACGCAGGCGACAGGCTCGCCGAGCACGAACTCCGACGTGGTGGCATGGCTGGCGAGGGCACGCGCCACCGACACCGCGGCGACGCCTGTTTTGACCAACAACGCGCCGGCGCTCCTGTTCCTGAACACGACGACCGCGGTGACCTTCAGCGCAACCGACCGCTTTGGCAGCTTCGCGAGCGCGATCTCTCACATCACCGTGCACGACACCAGCGCACCCAGGCTCGTCGCGCCGTCGCCGATCGGCGTCAACGCGGTTGGAGCCGGCGGCAACCCCGCGACGTACCCCGCGATCGCAGCCTTCCTCGCCGGGTTCACGGTCACCGACGGTGTGGATCCGTATCCAGTGGTGACCAATGACGCGCCCGCGACCTTCGCCATGGGTACGACAACAGTGCACTTCACAGCCACGGACGTGTCGGGCAACACCAGTCACGCGACCTCTTATGTGACGGTGCAGGACCAGACGCCGCCGGTGGTCACGGCGCCGGCGCCGATCAGCGTGGAGGCGACCGCCGCGGGTGGCGCGCCCGCAACGCTTGCCGCCATCCAGGCGTTCCTGGCCGCGGCCTCGGTCACCGACGACATCGATCTCGCGCCAACGCTGGTCAACGACGCGCCGGCGTTCTTCCCGCTCGGGTTGACGACGGTGCACTTCACGGGCCGCGATGCATCGGGCAACGTCACGGTGCGCAGCTCGACGGTGACCGTCGTCGACACCACGGCGCCGGCGGTGGCGATCACGAGCCCGGTCGCGTACGTGACGCTGAGCGGACACACCGCGCACGTCACCGCCACCGCAACGGACCTCAACTTCGGCCGGTGGGCGCTCTCGCTTGACGGGCTCGCGAACCCGTTTGCCACCGGCTTGACGCCCGGGGCGGTCACGGGTGACTTCGACCCGACCACGATTGCCGACGGACCGCACCAGGTCTGGCTGTTCGCGCTCGACACCCAGGGCAACTCATCCATCACCAAAGTCCAGGTGTTCGTGCAGAACGGCGTGACCCCATACCTGCAGGTCACCGTTCACTCGCCGGTCCACGTGTGGATCACCGACGCGCAGGGCCGCCACCTCGGTTACAACCCGGCCAACGTGAGCGGCGGCGTGGTCAACACGATCCTCCAGTACGCGACGTACGTCGCGGCGGACGAGCTGGCGAGCCCGCCGATCTTCGAGAGCGCGTACATCACGTACCCGCTGACGGCCGGCGACTACCTCGTCGAGCTGGTCGGGATCGCGACGGGTTCTTACACGGTTGACTTCACCTTCGCGACCTTCGATGCGGCGGGCGTGGAGCACTTTGCGACGCAGTCGTTCACGGGCGACGCGACGAACGGTTCGGTGAGCTCGTTCGACGTGGCGTACCCGACCGGCGCCGCTCGGCTGTCGCATGCCGCGACCCACCTCACCTACACCGGACCGACCACTGTGGACGCGAACGACCAGGCGCGCCTGACCACCACGCTGGTGGTGGACCTCGCGCTGGGTACAGCTCCGCTCGCCGGACGCACGGTCGGGTACACAGTCCTGGGGACGCTGTACTCGAGCTTCACGGCTGCGGACGGCTCGGACGAGGTGTTGGTCGAGTTCAAGGCCAGCGATCCGAGAAGCCCATTCGTGGTGGGCGCGCTGTGGAACAGCGGGCAGCCGCCGGAGATGGATTCGTCGAGCACGTCGGCGACGATCACCGTGGTCGACGACGAGTCGTCGACGCACTTCACGACTTCCATGCCGACCTTCGCCTACATCGGACAGGACTTCACCGCGATCGCCCAGGTGAGCGACCCGGCTGGCGGGCTCCAGCCCGGCGACGTGTGCGCGGCAAGCGTGCCGACGCCCGCGTGGTGCGTGGTGACGTTCACCCTGGTCGACGCGGCGAGCGTTGTGCTGGCGACGGCGACGGGCATGCTCGACGCGAGCGGAATCGCGCACGGAATCCTGGGCGCGATGAACTTCGCCGCCGGCTCGTACCGCCTGCTGGCCGGCTTTGACGGCGGCGGCGGATACGCTCCGTCGAACGCGGAGATCGCGTTCACCCTGCTGGTGCTGCCGGCGGTGCGATTCAGCCGCTCGTCGATCGACTTCGGATTGGTCCGCGCGGGAACGACCCAGCACCAGTTCGTCGACGTGAGCAACAGCGGGACAGGGATCTTGAGCATCTACGGCGCCGCGGTCTCGGGCGGCGCCAACCCGTCGTACTTCGCGGTTTCCGGCTGCGCGGGCGCCATGCTGTCCGGCGCCGATCTCTGCACGCTCGACATCTCGGTCACGCCTCCGGTCAGCGGTCCGTTCTCCGCCACGCTCTTCCTGGACGTGAGCGCCCCGGCAAGCGGCGCGACGCTGGCGCTGAGCGGAATGGGCTACGCGCGGCCTGTGGTGACGGGCGTCGCGCCGGCCCGCGGTCCGATGGGCGGTGGCACTCACATCGTCATCACCGGCACCGACTTCTGGGCCATGACCGACGTGACGTTCGGGGGCCTGTCCGCCGTCAACATCACGTTCGTCTCTGGCACGGAGATCGACGCCGACAGCCCGAGCTCCGCGCCTGGTCCGGTGGATGTGCAGGTCGTCAACCCGGCCGGGGCCTCGGTGGCTAACGCGGCCGACGTCTTCCTGTACCTGGACGTGCCGCACGTCGACTCGATCAACCCGTCGCTCGGACCGACGGCCGGCAGCACCAATGTTTATCTGTTCGGCGCGCACTTCGCGTACGCACTATCTGTGACCTTCAGCGACGGGGCGCTGGGAACGCTGATCACCGACAGCACCGACGACGTCCTGCACTTCCTGACCCACGCCCATGCCGCGGGCACCTTCTCGGTGACGCTGACGACCGAGGGCGGCGTGTCGAACGCAGTGTCCTTCACATTCGTGGCGCCGCCTGTCATCACATCGGTCAACCCGAGGGACGGACCGGAGGCCGGCGGAACCGCGGTCACGATCACGGGCCAGAACCTGTCCGGCGCCGCCGTGACGTTTGGAGTTACGCCGGCGGCCTCGGTCACGTCCAACGCCGACGGCTCGATCACCGCCGTGTCACCTGCGGGAACGGGAGTGGTGGGGCTGTTCGTGACCACGGTAGGCGGGACGGCGTTTGACCAGTTCACTTACGACCCGGTCCCGACGATCACCTCGCTCGACCCGACTACCGGCTCGACATCTGGCGGCGACCTCATCACCATCCACGGGACGGGCTTCCTGCCGGGCGCGACCACGGTCAGCTTCGCCGGCGTGACCTTGACTCCTTCCAACGTCACCTACTCGACGCTCACGGTGATCAGCCCGTCCCATGAGTCAGGCGTATTCGACGTGACTGTCACCACGACCGGAGGCACGTCAGCGCCCGCGTCCTTCACGTACGCGGAAACTACCGACGCCGACCTCGAGGTGAGCAAGACGGCCGACGCGACGGCGCTGATCGGGGACGAGTTCGGCTCTACGGTCACTCTGACCAACCACGGTCCCCAGGCGGCGGTCAACTTCATCTTCACCGACAACCTGCCGGCCGGCTTCACGCCCACCACGTGGAACATGCATGGGACCTGGCCGGTGGGCAGCGCCTGCACCAACCACACCACCTTCATCACGTGCCACGGCAGCCTCAACTCGGGCGCCAGCGTGACTCTCATCGTGGGTGGCGTGGCAGCCGCGGCCGGCGACTACACGGACAGCGCGAGCGCCTCCAGCGACACACACGACCCCAACGCGGCGAACAACAGCGCCAGCGCCACCACCCACGTGCGGCAGCGGGAGGCCGACCTCGAGGTGAGCAAGACGGCCGACGCAACTGCCCTGACCGGGGACGAGTTCGGCTCTACGGTCACTCTCACCAACCACGGCCCCCAGATGGCGGTCAACGTGATCTTCACCGACACCCTGCCGGTCGGCTTCACGCTGACCAGGTGGGGCATGCAGGGCTCGTGGCCGGTGGGCAGCTCCTGCACCAACCACACCACCTTTATCTCCTGCCACCTCAGCCTCGACTCCGGTTCCAGCGTGACTCTCAGCGTGGGCGGTACGGCAGCCGCGGCGGGCGACTATGCGGACAGCGCCAGCGCCTCAAGCGACACGCACGACCCCAACCCGGCCAACAACAGCGCCAGCGCCAGCACTCACGTGCGGCAGCGGGAGGCCGACCTCGAGGTGAGCAAGACGGCCGACGCGACGGCAGTGGTGGGAGAGGAGTTCGGCTCTACGGTCACCCTGACCAACCACGGTCCCCAGGCGGCGGTCAACTTCATCTTCACCGACAACCTGCCGGCCGGCTTCACGCCCACCAC
>Ga0137409_10000748_pt1 | contig 35540 bp, 39 predicted proteins | sample CZODoug1_16funga_FD_122059 | JGI IMG/M metagenome (GOLD analysis project Ga0137409, IMG submission 122059) | Vadose zone soil fungal communities from Angelo Coast Range Reserve, California, USA - CZODoug1_16fungal (Hybrid Assembly) | ecosystem: Environmental > Terrestrial > Soil > Vadose zone... | reverse complement strand
GCGCCTGAGGTCGAAAGCGTCAGTGCCGAGACCACGGCGAGGATCGTGGCGACCGCTACCGCGGCGACGAAGCCAAGCATCAAGTTTCCGCCGAGGCTGTCCTTTCCACCGCCGAGATACTGCGCAAGCAGCGGCAGCGTCAGGTTGCCGCCCTGGTCGGCGGCGCGGATGACGTCCTGACCGACGTAATTCGCGGCGGCCAAGCCGAACGCCGTGGTGCCCGCGAAGAACGCGCCGGCGAGAAACATCACCCAAACCACGGAGCGGCGGGCTGTCTTGGCGTCGGGTACCGTGTAGAACCGCGTCATGACATGCGGTAGGCCCGCCAGTCCGAGCGTATAGCCTAGTCCGAGCGATATCTGGTCGAACGGATTTTTCAAATAGTTTCCGGGCAGCAGATATTTTGCGGTGTATTTTTGTTCGGCATCGGCAAACAGCGTGAGCGGATTAAAGTGCACCAGCGACAGGATCATCACCAGCATGATCGCTCCCGCGCTCAGCATCAGTCCAGCCTTGACAATCTGTACCCAGGTTGTCGCCAGCATACCGCCGAAAGCAACATAGACGATCATGCTGACGCCGACCAAAAGCACTGCCCAATCGTAGGAAATGCCGGTCAGCAGTCGGACCAGCACGCCGGCACCGGCCATCTGCGGCATCAGATAGGCGAAGTTGACGACCACCGTTCCCGCGATGGCTGCCAGCAGCGAGGTTCTCGTCTGCATGCGGCTGCGGATCACGTCGCCCAGGGTATATTTGCCGGTATTGCGCATCGGCTCCGCGATCAGAAACAATACCGTGCAGAAGGCGACTAGTGGGCCAAGTGCATAGAAAGCGCCATCCATACCGTAAAGTGCGGTGAGCCCGGTAAACCCCAGGAACGCGGCGGCGCTACACCAGTCGCCGGCCAGCGCAAATCCGTTTTGCGCCGCGGTGAGCTGGCCGTCGGCGGCGTAGAAATCGCTCGTGGTATGCGTGCGCCTTGCAGCCCAATAGGTGATGCCAAGCGTGATGAGCAGGATGCCGATGAATATGCCGAGGGTGAGGTTCATCTCAATTTCCCCGCCCGGAGATCTCGATCGCGGCCCTCGCGGCGAGCGGATCGAACTTGTCGGCAGCAAGGCGCCCGTAAACGATCGCAAGCGCCCACGACAGCAGATAGTTGAACGCGATCAGCGCGAAGCCCACATTGACCGAACCGACGATCTTGATGCCCATCAAATCTTTCGCGAAGCCGGCCAATACGGTCAGTCCGATGTAACTAACTATGAAAATGATCGTCATCGGCACCAGATACTTCAGCTTCTCGGCGATTAACTCCTTGACCAAGGCGTGCGCAGCCTCAAGCGATGTCCCGTTGCGAGCCATGATTTCCTCCCACGTGTTGTCATCAAATCGCGTCCTCCACGCTTTCGGCATCGATCTTGCGATACGTGGAAGGCGCGATTTGCATCCCGCATTGCAGCGGGTTGGCCAGTTTCTTGTGCGTCATCATGCGCAAGGCGGGCACTACGTCTTTACTGACGGTCTCTGAAGTGGCAAAATGAATAATAACGATGATCTATATCGTGTTTAGCGATTATGGAGATCTCGGTGAATTTCGATATCGACTGCCTCCGCTCGTTTCTGGTCATCGCCGACACCATGAGCTTTTCGCGCGCAGCGGAAACTGTCGGCCGCTCCCAATCGACGATTAGCCAGCAGGTCGCCAAGCTTGAAACCCAGGTCGGCAAGGCGCTGCTGACGCGGCGCAAGGGCCGTGTGCTCGAACTGACCTCGGAGGGTGGCAAGCTCGTGCAGTATGCGCGAAAGATTCTGCAGCTCAACGACGAGGCCTATGCCTCGATGTCCGATGATGCGCTGACCGGCTTTGTTCGCCTCGGTGTGCCGCTCGATTTCTTTGGACGTGACTTCACGACATGGCTGGCACGCTTCAAGAACAAGCATCCCATGGTCGGACTGGAGGTCGAGGCCAATCAGTCTGAAAACCTGATGAAACGCAGCATTCGCGGCGAGTTCGATCTCGCCTTCTTCAAACAGGAAACCGGAGCAAAGAACGGCACCGTGGCGCTGCGTGAACAACTGGTCTGGGTCAGCGGTCCGAACTATTCGGGCGGTGACAGTGAGTCAGTGCCGCTGATCTTATTTCCCGAAGGCTGCGCCTATCGCCGCTTCGCCATCGCCGCGCTGAAGGACCACAAGCGCTCCTGGCATCTCAGTTTCGTCAGCCCCAGCTTTGAATGCCTCAAGTCTGCGGCGGTGGAGGGAATGGGGATCACCGTCCTCGCCCGTGCGCTGGTCGCTCCGCCGCTGCGGATCGTCCGTCACGGCATGCGTCTGCCGCAGCTGCCAACAGTGGAATTGGTCTATTCTCATGGCCGGCGCAGCAATTCGCGCGTCGTCAGCGAATTGGCCATTTATTTGGCGGACAGTTTGAGCAATGCGAGGCCGGCGACAGCGGCGACCTTGGCTCTCTAACCGACCCTCCGGTCATGGGTGAGGGGATCCACACCTCGTCTCCGGGCGCCCGGCACGCGGCACCACCGCGCCAGGAGGGCGCGCATATTCCTATTAATATCTGTTGCAAAACCGGTGTTGCTGGAGTCCCGGCCACAATGTCCGCATCAGGGCATCAACTAATTTTGAAGGTCTCATTGGCAACGGACATCAGACTGAAATCATCGATGAAAGGGTATTGTGACAGAGCCGATGATCAGGCATAGCCTGCATCGATCGGCTGTGGTGCATCCAGATGCTATTCAGGAGGGGACATGACGTCTGCATCGCTCTCAAACGGGACGACGTCGGTTACGCCGACACCCAGCGACATCCACAAGAATTGGACGAGGGAAGAGGCCCTGGCACTCTATGAGGCCCCCTTCAATGATCTGCTGTTTCATGCGCAGACCGTCCACCGCAAACATTTCGATCCCAACAAGGTACAGCTCAGCCGGCTTCTCAGCATCAAGACCGGCGGATGTCCTGAGGATTGTGGCTATTGCAGCCAGTCGATCCACCATGACTCCGGCCTCAAGGCCTCCAAGCTGATGGAGGTGGAACGGGTTGTCGCCGAGGCGCGCAAGGCCCGCGACGCCGGCGCGACCCGCTATTGCATGGGCGCCGCATGGCGCAACCCCAAGGATCGCGACATAGACGCCGTCGTTGCCATGGTCGAAAGCGTCAAGCCGCTCGGCATGGAGACATGCATGACGCTTGGTATGCTCGACCGCGGGCAAGCCGCGCGTCTGGGAGAGGCTGGTCTGGATTACTATAACCACAACATCGATACGTCCGAGCGCTATTACGGCCAGATCATATCTACGCACAGCTTTGCGGACCGCCTGAAAACCCTCGCCAATGTAATCCGGCATCAAGGTTTGTTGCGGAGGCATCGTCGGTATGGGCGAGGAGGCGATCGATCGCGTCGATATGCTGGTGACGCTGGCCAACTTGCTGGAACATCCGGAGAGCGTGCCGATCAATATGCTAATCCCGATACCTGGTACGCCGCTCGCGAAGGCAGAACCCATCGACCCCTTGGCATTTGTACGCACCATCGCGCTCGCTCGCATCATGATGCCGAAATCCTGTGTCCGCCTTTCTGCGGGCCGCAGGGGGATGACGGACGAGATGCAAGCTTGGTGTTTCTTCGCGGGCGCCAATTCAATCTTCGTCGGCGACACATTACTGACGGCCGGCAATCCCGGCGAAGACCAGGACGCGGCCCTATTCCGCCGCCTTGGTATCGAGGCGATGGAACTCGACGCGAACCAGCAAGAATAGTTCCGTCGGGCTTGCTCCGTATTCGGGTGTTTCCTCGTTTTGCATACACGCATTTTTTCGCTCGATAGACGAAGACTATCGAAGTTGAAAAAAAAGTATTGGCGCGTCTCTCGATGCCATGGTCCAAGCGTGCGCGAAAGCTGGCCTTGTCCGGAGCGCACGCGATCAATTCGCATTGATGATGACGGGTTTCATGTCCAGAGCAAGACTGACAGTTGCGGTCGCAATCGGCCTTTTTGCCGCGATGATTGCGTCGCGAGCGCACGCTCAATCGACTGATAACAATGAGGCCGAAATTGCGCTGCTGAAGCAACAACTGCGGTCGGTGGAGCAGAAGCTTGACGAGCTTCAGAAACAGACCGTGGCGAATGCTCATGCCGCCGCGGCCGCGAATGCGAGGGCGGCCAGCGTCGCCGGGGTCAACGCGGCTACCCCCGTGAAGGGCCCGACCGCGCCGTCGGACGTGGTGGTCAAGTTGCCGAATAATCGGCCCACATTCTGCACGGCAGACGATCAGAACTGCATTGCGATCACCAGCCGACTCCACTTCGATGCCGGCGGTTACGACTATCGCCCGAATAGTGCGGCGACCGTTCCGCAGAGGCTCGATGACGGCGTCAATGCCCGCCGTGCGCGAATCGGCGTTATCGGCAAATTATTTGGGGATTGGAATTACGCATTGATATATGATTTCGCCGGCTCCTCCGATGGTTTCGCCAGCACCGCCAGCGTGCGCGGTGCGTCCGTCGGATTCCTTCCGGGAGGAGCCTTGTCTGGAATTGAAAACGCCTACCTCAGCTACACCGGCTTCAAGCCATTCGGTGGCAAACTTGCAATCGAAGGCGGCTATCTCGACGTGCCCTATACGCTGGACGAGGCGACAAGTTCGAACGACATCTTGTTCCTGGAGCGCGCCTCCTCGCAGGTCATCGCTGCCAATGTCGCCGCCAGTGATTTCCGCTCCGCCGCCGGCGCGCGCTGGTACACCGACTCATTCTGGATCGGCGCTTATGCGACAGGTCCGACCGCGGGCGCGATCCACTCAGCATCGAGCACGAACCCGAATGGGACGACGGAGCAACTTGGCGCGGCTGCCCGTATTGCAGGGCAGGTCGTGACCGGTAAAGACTACTCCCTGCATATCGGCGGTGATGCCGAATTCCTGATCGATGCCCCGCACAATTTGGTCACCGGAGCCCAGACGCTTACGCTAAGCGACCGGCCGGAGCTTCGCCTCGACCCGACCACGCTGGTCTCGACCGGAGCGCTTGCGGGCGTGTCGGGCGCTCAGGTCTACAGCGCCGAAGCGGCGGCGACTTACGGGCCACTGTTCTTTCAGGGAGAATATTTCTGGTACAAGGTTGATCGTGGCAACCTGTCCGGATTGTCCAGCGTGAAATTCAACGGCGGTTATGCCCAGGCAAGTTGGGTTCTGACAGGTGAAACTCACACCTATAATTCCGCCGCCGCCGCTTACGGCGGCATTGTGCCTCTCAATCCATTCTCTTTGACGGGAGGCGGCTGGGGTGCGTGGGAGATCGCCGGCCGTATCAGCACGATCGATCTCAACGATCAACTCGCCGCCGCAAACGGTGTCGCCGGGGGGCGGCAGACGGTCTATACGGCGGGCCTGAACTGGTACATCAATCGCAACGTCCGCTTCATGTTCGACTACCTGCACGGTGACGTCGCCCGGCAGATAAGTGCGATCAACGCCCGCAATGCCGGCTCGAAGTTCGACGCGTTTGCGATGCGGACCCAGGTCGCGTTTTGATAGCTCTTGGTCGGCCGCGATCACATCGAGGTTATCCTGGTAACGCAGCGGGCGGTCAGCGCGAAATTACAAGCACGGGTGCCGATTGTGAGTTTTGCCGTCGGAGACACGGCACTTATGCGCAACGAGGCCATCATGCGGAGAATGTCGATGATCAAGTTAAAGCTTCTCGCCGCGACTGTAATGTTGTTGCCGGTATTTGCAAATCCGGCTCGCGCGAAGGCCGTTATCCAGGAACCTGGCGTTTATGCCAAAAATTATCCCAACGCAGATTTGGGTATCGGATCCCTGCCATCTTCACACGTAGCGATCGCTACGGCAAACGCCAAGACAACGGTGTGGCCGGCGCCGGTCGGCCACCGCCAGCCGCGCGCGGCCGATATTCCCTCGTCGGGATCTGGGCGAAACGCTTCGTTGCGCCTCGATCAGGAAGACGCCAGTGTTGATCGCAAAATCAATAGCATCTGCCGCGGATGTTAAGCCGGCACTAGAAGCAGATGGCCTTCTTCCGAGACTGCACTTCAATTATTCAGGGAACGTAGCGTGTTGGAGAACGTAGAGACAAGGCTCACATCCAGCGGGCCCACATCATCGATCCAAGTGCGAGAGCTGACACTGACTGATGTTGTCAGATCGCTTCGATCGGGCTGGGGTGACTTCATGGCCTATCCCAGTCATGCTGTGATGCTCGCGATCATCTACCCTATCGTTGGGTTGTTGATCGCACGCGTGCTTCACGGTTATTCCTTCCTGCCCTTGTTGTTTCCATTATCTGCCGGATTCGCCTTGCTCGGTCCATTTGCTGCGATCGTGTTTTACGATCTGAGCCGGCGACGGGAACGAGGCGATATCCTGAGCGCCGCAAATGTCCTGGATATCATCCGTTCTGCCTCCTCTGGAGCGATCGGATTGCTCGGCGCAATGTTGGCCGTATTGTTCCTGACGTGGGTGGCTACTGCTCAGTCCATCTATAATGCGTTCTTTGGCTTTGCACCGGTCTTCAGCATGCCTGCGTTCCTTGAGCATGTGATCAGTACCGCGGACGGACACAGGTTCCTGCTCGCGTGGTGTGCAGCTGGATTGATGTTCGCGATTATGGCGTTTTCGATCAGCGTGGTCTCCTTCGCGGCTCTGATCGATCGGCGTGCGTCGGCGACCGATGCAATCCTGATTTCCTTACGCGTGATCGCGAGAAACCCCATCACTATGGCGCTTTGGGGATTGATTTGCGCCGGTCTGCTCGCTGTTGCAATCGCTCCATTTTTTCTCGGACTGGCCGTCGTCATGCCGGTGCTGGGACATGCGACATGGCACCTGTACCGCAAGGCGGTAAGTTGTGCCTGATGCGAAGCGGTTGCGGCTCACGCTCCCGCGCACATAGCGTCGTCATCCCTTTGTCTCTTGAGCATTGAGCGGGAGTCGATCCTGCCATGCGAACGATGATGTCCGCTTGCGTTATATAACGAACGATCTAGAATGGGGCGGGTAGCCGCAAGCCGTAAGCGCTATCCTGCACGATACGAAAGCTGCCCGTTAGCGATTACTTGGAGGTTCAGCGATGGGACTTGAGGAAGAGCTGGCGACTTTTCGCGCCGAATTTGAACGAACCGCGCCGTCGGGCAGGGCTGCGCTTTACAGCGCCAAGATTGAGGAGTTGCGTGGGCGGTTTTGGCTAGAGGACGCGCTCGCTGTAGGCGACGAGGCACCGGACTTCACCCTGCCGGATTCGAGGGGGCGCCAGGTTTCGCTTGCCGCCGTGCTACGCGCCGGTCCCGCAGTGGTGACCTTCTACCGAGGTGGCTGGTGTCCGTATTGCAATATTCAGCTTCGCGCCTACCAACGCGCGCTGCCGGAGATCGCCGCGTTCGGCGGGCGGATCATCGCGATCTCGCCTCAGCTTCCGGACGGGTCGTTGTCTGTGGCTGAAACGAACGCGCTCGAATTTGATGTCCTGAGCGACCCCGGCAACGTGGTCGGGCGCAGCTTCGGTCTGGTCTATGCGCTGCCAGAGGAATTGCGTGCGGTGATGCGGCTGAACGGCAAGGCGCTCCCCGGTATCAACGGCGATGAGAGCTGGGAACTGCCGTTGCCGGCGACGTTCGTCATCGCACAAGATCGCTGCGTCGCCCTCGCTTATGTCGATGTCGATTACCGCCGTCGCCTGGCGCCGGAAGATATCGTTGCCACGCTGCGCTTGCTGGCGGGGCCAACTACCGGCCGCGCATGAGCGTCGATGCGCCCGCCTCTCTCGACGGCCGCCGTCATCAACAGGGAGCGCATCTTGTCGGCGCAAGCCTTGCCATATCTCGGCAAGCTTTTTTTACACCCTTCGGAGTATGGGCGCGGTTCGTGGCGTTCACACCAGAGCTAATGGAACCTGGGCCTTTCCACCAAGGTAATTTTGCAAGCGCTGTAACGGCGCGCCGATCCACAGCGTATTTAGTTTGACGACAAACGTCGTTCCAAACCAGCCTTGAAAGGATATAGACCATGAAGAGCTCTTCTCGTGTTTTGCTTCTCGCATCCGCCCTCATCGTGTCATTGGGAGCGGTATCTGCCCCCGTTGCGTTCGCGCAAGACAAGACGACTAAGGATACGATGTCCAAGGATGCCATGAAGAAGGACGACGCGATGGCACATGATGCCATGAAGAAGGATGACGCGATGGGACACGAAGCCATGAAGAAGGACGATGCTATGGCACATGACGCCATGAAAAAGGATGAGATGAAGAAGTGATCCCATTCTTCTTCGTCCATCGGCGAGTGGATTAGACTGCTCGATCCTCGCTCGTCGTAGCAGGCTCGTTCACCAACAGAACGGGCCTGCTTTCTTTTGCCTCGCCAAAAGATCACGGCTCAAAATTTGCGTCGCCGCAAGATGAGCGGTGACCACCTTCGTTCGCCCATTCTGTCCTCATCGCTTCATGGACGAGAGCGCCGACGATATGAGATTGGGGTTTATCGCGGACCGTCACCAAGTGAATGTTCCGCCAATATTCCGGATCGACGAGCGGGCGCGCGATGATGCCGTAGTGTATTATTGAATATCTGGGCAAGAAGCCGAAGCCAAAACCGCTTGCTACCATCCCAAGTACCCAGTCGTCTCGATCGCTCTTGTAGACGGCTTCGCATCTTCCGCCGTCTGCTTCGGAAACCTTGTCGACCATGTCGCGGAAGTCGATCATCTCGCCAAATTCACAGAAAGCCCGCTGGACGTATTGTTCCCCGGCCAGATCGCGAATCCTGATGGAGCGTTGTTTCGACAATCTGTGCCCCTCGGGCAAGATGATCATCATCTGCTCCTTGAAAAGGGGCAGGTAGTTTAGCCGGGGATCCGGTTCCCGATGGCCGGGCCGGCAATATATGGCAGCCTCAATCTGTAAATTAATCAGCTTTTCCTCAAGCAACTGGGGTTCTCCATCCGTGAGTTGCATCCGAACTTCCGGGTGATTCGTCCGGAACCGGCTCAGCATTTGGAGGAGCTGCTTCGGCGCGATCGTGCACATGATGGCTAGATTCAGTTCTTTCGGTACCTTCGCCGAATATTCCTTGGCGATCTGCTTTGCGGCAGATGCTGTGCGCCAAAAGTCCTCAAGATAGGGGCGAACGAGCTTGCCAAAATCAGTTAGCTCGATGCTGGACCGCTTTCGGTCGAATAGGTAACCGCCGAACTCTTTCTCGAGCAGTTGTATCGCGCGCGTCAGCGACGGTTGTGAGACATTGCACTTTTTGGCTGCACGCGTGAAATTGAGGTCGTTGCATACCGCAAGGAAATAGCGAGCTTGATGAAGTTCCATGCTGTTTCCCCCTTGTTTTCGCTTGCGCTTAAAGCTCTTCCGTCTCTCGCGACCTGCAAGACTTCGCCTAACCGGGGCCGCAACAAAACAATATGCGTTCGGCCCGGTAGGGTCCGGGATATCTGTTTGAGAGCAGGCCGATAGCCGTCGTTCGTCTGGGTAGAGAGCCAGACAGCTGTTCAATCACGCGCGCACCTATTGCGAAATCTCGCGGCAATTGTAGAACGTGAGATCTAAAACACCAGCGTGCGCGCCGCATGGCTGATCCGATCCTGGCGTTCCGGCCTCACCGCCTCGTGAGTGCGCCTCAGCAAAATATGACAAATCCATCCGAATGAGATTGGAGAGCTTGCTGGAAGAACCGCGTGACAAATCTCTCGCAGGCAGAAGAGCGGCGGGAGCCTTCCGTGAACCATTCGATTTACAGCGCGGACAGGTGTTGGAATTTCAGTACGTCTGGGTTCTGGCGATGGAGACGCGCGGACGGCACGCGTGATAAAGGCGGGCAAAATCGTGACGATCACGAGTTCGAGCGCAAACCTCGTCCGCTAATCGTCTAAGCGAGTTCTTGCGGCTCCCGGAACTGAACTCGCGGCCTCAAACAATGTGCGGGACTAGGTCGAGAGCGTCGGACATCTATTTAATGTCAAGTCGGAGTGATCTTGTAACAAGAAGTTTGGCCGGCACGAACAATATCATAGGCGCAAGCAAGCGCCTTACATCAAGGAGCGGATCCATGTCGCGCAAATCGGCAGTTATAATTGCTATCGTCTCTTCATTAATGGCAGCGGCCTCACCCGCGGTCGCCGGACAGACTATTTCCGACAGAAGCTATTGGCCGGGCGAGATTGCCGCAAACAGATCGCAGCTGAAGGCCACGCCGGCCGGGCGGTTGTCTTCATTCGCCTTCGACATTCCTGGGCCGCAGGCGGTGGAAGTCATACAAGGCAGCGACGCTAACGGACGATGCCAGGGTGGACCTCACCCCAGGTGAAATTGTCAATTAACTAAGCGCCTGAATGCACTAACAGGCGCCTGAATGTTAATCAGGAGCGAACCATGACCGCCAGGCCGCTTCGAATATCCGGTAGGTCGATCGCCCTAGTCTCCGCTCTGGCAAGCGTAATGTCGCTGGCGATCGACGCCCACGCAGCGCTGAGTGTGCGGGCCCGGGATGCCGCTAAGGCAATTGCAACCGATCAGCCCGGCGAGGCGGCGAAAAGAGCCTCGCGGATCGCATTGGTGATCGGCAACAGTCATTATCCCGATGCCGACGCGCCGCTGACCCAGCCGATCAATGATGCCCGGGCGCTCACGGCCGCGCTGCGGCGCAACGGCTTCGACGTCGATGTCGTGGAAGACGCCGGCAAGGACGACTTAAGCCGCGCGGTCGGCCGTCTGAAATTGAAGATCAAGCCCGATTCCGTGGTCATGCTGTTTTTCGGCGGCTACGGCATTCAGGTCGGCCGCGAGAGCTACATGATCCCGGTCGATGCTGCGATCTGGAAGGAATCCGACGTTCGCCGCGACGGGCTCAGCATTGAAGCGGTGCTGGACGTGATGAAGGAGCAGGGCGCCCGCGCCAAGCTGGTCGTCATCGACGCATCGCGGCGCAATCCGTACGAACGCCGGTTCCGCGCCTTTTCCCACGGCCTGGCGCCGATCAATGCGCCTGACAACGCGCTGATCCTGTCTTCGGCTACGCCGGGCAAGGTCGCCGACGATTCCATGGGCCAGTACAGCGTGCTAATGGCCGAGCTGCTCAATAACCTCAATGCGCAGGCGGCGGGTGCGGAGACCGTCTTCAACAAGACGCGCGTTGCGATTTCCCGCGCCTCCGATAGCGAGCAGGTTCCGTCGGTATCGTCGTCGCTGTTAGCGGACGTTCAGTTGGTGACAGGAGCCGCCGGATTGACAACTAAACCCAATGCCTGAGTACTTTCTGGTATCCCGGAACGCTGGCGAAAAGTGGCTGCGACTCGCAAAGGCCCGCGATGTCGGCGATCGCTCTGCGCGGGACGCCGCCTCGCCGAACTCCCGAAGTGCCCGCGGCGTGAAGCTCCGAGAGCCCTTCTACTCAAAAACGGAGCCATCTCGAACCGGCCAGCGCGCCAACGGCAGTGACCAATCCGATCGCGAGGGGGTACCATGTGGCTACGAACAGCGGCGAATCGTCTGTGCATTGCGAGGCATACAGCGTGGCCGCAAATCCCGCCGACAGCAATCCTGCGCAGGCGCCTGCCAGAGCCGGCCGTGTCGGCGCACCGTGACGCAGCGCGACTAGTGAGGCGATCAAAAGCGGCAGCGAGAGCAACGGAATCGCAGTCATGCACACCTTCGAATTGGACCCAATCAGCCGTGTAGTCCAAGGCAGCCGCTGCGGCATCATCATCTCGCTTACGATCCCAAACGACAGTAATCCCACAGGGATCAGGAGCAACCGCTTCCAGCCTTTGAGTGAGGCTTCCGGGCGCGACAAGTGAATACTGATCGCCGTCGCCGAAATCACCACCGTCGTCGTCACCAGAAATTTCAAATCGAAGAACGGATCGTGCAATGCGGTTGCGATATCTTTGCGGAATCCCAAGGTCGTGAAGAACATCACAAGGGAGACGGGCGCTGCGATCATCAGGGCGGTTGCGAGTACCGACCCGACCGGCCGCTCGCGATGATCGTTGTCTGTCGCCAAGCCTTGAAGGAGATGATCGGTGTCCATTCTCACTCCTTCTGCAGCCTGGCAGCGAGATTGGCCAATCCACGGTGCAGCGCTACACGCACGGCGCCCTCGCTCATCGCGAGCTTCGCAGCGGTCGCCCTGATCGAAATGCTCTCTACTGCAATCGATAGCAGCACGTCGCGCTGCCGCCTCGGCAGGCCCTGCAGATGTGCAGTCACGTCGGTGGCCGGAACAGTCTCTGCGACAGGCTCGCTGACGATGGTTTCCGTGAAATCTTCGATATTGACGAAAATACGTCGGCCGCGGCGGCGCAACGCGTCGACCAGCTTGTTACGCGCGATCGCGAACAACCATGGCGAGAACGGAGCATCTGCGTCCCAGGTATGTCGCTTCAAATGCACGGCGAGCAAAATTTCCTGTACGATATCCTCGGACTGATCGACCGGCTGTCCGGCTCGCGCCAGACGCTGGCGCGTCACGGCCCGTAGGAACGGCGTGATAGCCTTGAGCAATCGATGATAGGCACCGCTGTCTCCCGCATTGCCTCGCCGCATCAGGTCGGCCCATTCGTCTTCATGTTCGCGCACGCGTGTCCCTAGGTGGTTCGTCGACGTTTTCAATTTGTTACATCGTCATCGATCACGAGATATTGCAGGTTTTTACCTGGCCACGACATCGATGCAAGGAGGTCCCGAACCGACAGGCTTAGCAGTGGCGAGTGGCCGCCATGCAAAAAGCCTGGCCGGCAGGCCGAGCTTTTCTAATCGGGTGGTGTGTTGAGGGTTACTTAACGGTCGCCTGGGAGGGCGCTCCCGCGATCATGCTTCCAAATGGTTTAAGCGGAGTCCTGAAGAGCTCGGTGTAGGTCTCGACGATTCTCTTCGACTCCGCGCCGAACGTTTCGTAGGCAGTTTTTGTGTATTCAGTGCGTACTTCCATCGCTTCTTCGAGCGATTTGGCACTCGCCAGCCTTTCAAAAAATGCGGCGCCGTCTTTAAAAGATCTCTTGGCGTAGTCGGCCTGCGCTGTCGCAATCGCTTGAATGTGCTTAGCGAGGTCGCTGGCAGAAGCCACAATTACTTCGTTCTGCCGCTTGAGGTGATGTTGATATTGTTCGATGCTGTTCATGACAATCTTTGTGGGTCAACGTGGAGATTGGGTTGGTTTGGGGTAGGGCAAGCTGTAGGTCTCCATCGTAGAAAGCCTCAAGCGGGGCGCGCGACGCGGAGATCCGGCCGGGCGGCGCTCGAATTGCGCGGGAAAGGCAGAAGAAGCCGGCGTAAGGCTTTCACGCCGGCCCTTCCAAGTTCGATCAGTCTAGCTGCGGCCTACGGGGGCGGACAATCCGTGCCCCTCATAATACTCTGGTGCAACGGACGGTGAAACCATGGAGTCGTGAGCGTTTCGGAATTGCTGAGTTATCACCGCACGATTCACTGTACGTAGGTGACGTACGTGGTGATGCTCGGTTGCTCCGGCGATGTGAAGTGAAGATGCCGAAACTAGGGTCACACCGAGAATAGTTAGAATTGTCTTTCGCATCGTAATCTCCCTCTTTTAGGCTCTTTCTTGTGAGACAGAAGCGCCTCGCTTTATGCGCCTTGTGTTGGAAGGTACGATGGGCGATACGGATAATTACGCCTCAGTGATCACGAAGCGGCGAGCAGATATTGTTCAAGGAATTCCTTCGAACGGATATTAAGCGCCGTGCTGCATTAGGGCATTTGGTTAGCAGACTTGGACGAGCCTGGAGGGTTGGCGCTGGCTTCTAATTTGGTACAGTCGAACGGTTGGATCCTCTCACGATTATTTTTTGGAACCCGTAACGTTTGGGCATTTCGCTCGAATTGCAATGTGGGGTGTTCCATCTTGCTCGAGGTGCCAGCAATGCCAAGGAAGCTGATTTCCGTTCTGTCAGCCGTTGTCGTCATGTCCGCAGTCGCATTTGCGGCGCGCGCGGCAGAGACGCTGAATTACGATGCCAAGTCCTTCGCAGCAGCGCAGGCTGCCGGAAAACCGATTCTGGTTGAAATTCACGCAACGTGGTGTCCGACATGCAAGGCGCAAGCGCCGATCCTGAGTGATCTTGAAAAGCAGGATAAATTCAAGAATTTGATGGTCTTTCGGGTGGACTTCGATTCCCAGAAAGATGCGGTCAAAGCTTTCGGAGCCCGAATGCAGAGCACGCTGATTACGTTCAAGGGCTCCCAGGAGACAGGCCGCTCAGTTGGAGATACGAACGCCAGTTCGATTGCGGCCTTGCTCGACAAGACGACTTGATGCGTCGATGTCGATTGTTGGCTTGGGCCTCGCGTTTCTAGCGGGCGTACTTTCAATCCTGTCGCCGTGCGTGCTGCCGTTGCTGCCGATTGTTCTGGGCGCGGCTGGTTCGGAGCACAGGTGGGGACCCGTCGCCCTTGCGGGCGGGGTCTCCCTGTCCTTTATCGCCATAGGATTGTTCGTTGCCACGATCGGCTTTGCGCTGGGGTATGATGCTGGCTGGTTTCGAGACATTGCCGCTGTCGGGATGATCTTGATTGGTGCAGTCCTGCTTGTGCCCCCACTTCAGTTGCGCGTCGCGGTTGTTGGTGGACCTATCAGTGACTGGGTCGACCAGAGTTTTGGCGGCTTTTCGAGGTCAGGGCTGGGTGGTCAGTTCGGCGTAGGTCTCCTTCTTGGGGCGGCATGGAGCCCCTGCGTGGGGCCAACACTTGGTGCAGCATCCGTTTTTGCGGCACAAGGTAAGAATCTTGGCGCTGTGGCTTTGACGATGCTGACTTTTGGTCTTGGCGCCGGGTTACCCCTCGTGCTGCTTGGGACGATGTCTCGTGAGCTCCTGTTGCGCTGGCGTGGCGGCATGTCGGCTACCAGCAAAGCAATGAAACAAGCCCTCGGACTGTTCCTGATCGCAATAGGGCTGTTGATCTTAACGGGTCTCGACAGATCATTGGAGGCCGGGCTCGTTGAAATGTCTCCGCAGTGGTTGACGAACATTACGACTCGTTTTTGAGGGTGGCAGGGTAATACCCCGCAGATGGCCACATTTTTTTCATATCCAGCGGCACGGGAGAACAATCGCAAGATGACAAAGATCCTGATCGTAGCGGCGATTGCGCTCGCGATACATCCCGTTGCCGTGTCCGCGGACGATGGACTTGTCACCAAACCAAGCAAGCACTCGGTTGAGGAAACAACCGATAATCTTGAGGCAGCGATCAATGCGCATGCCGCGGCGGGCTGGGTCGTTTTCGGCCGGATCGATCACGCCGCCGCTGCCAAAAAGGCCGGACTGGACATGCGGCCCAGAACGGTCATCATTTTCGGCAACCCCAAAGCGGGCACGCTCCCGATGACAAAGAGCGCAACACTGGCAATCGATTTGCCGATGAAGGCGCTCGTCTGGCAGGACGATCAGGACCGGGTCTGGCTCACGTATAATACTAGCGAATACAACGCAAAATATGTGTTGCCGAGACATGGTCTTTATGCCTCCGACGACGCATCGAAAGGTCTCGAAAACTTCCTGACCGACCTAGCTGAACGAAGTACTCAATGATGTTCGGCCTCACACCTTAATTGACAAGGCCGGCAAGTACCGATCTCGAGAGCCCAATCGACGGGACATCTTATCGCGACTTGGAATCCACTGATTTGGGGTTGTAGTCGTGGATTGACGCTCGATCGATCGCTTTCAAGAGGACATTTGTAGTCAGCAGCTCGGGAAGAGCTTCGCCCTGTGGCAGTTCAGGTCCGTATACCACGTCGAGAGGGATACCATATCGCGCGAAGCGATGCAGGTAGTTTGCGATGTAGGGATCAGGCCGGCTCCAGTCGGCGCGCATTCTTATGACGTGGGCTTGCTTAAGCCGCGAACGAACCTCCGCGTTCTCCAGCACCCTCAAGTCGTTGACCTTGCAGGTCAGGCACCACGTGGCAGTGACATCCACCAATACGGTGTTGCCGTCGGCGATAAGCCCAGGTAGTGCATCCAGATTGAACACCTGCCACTCGTGTCCCGCGGCCGCTTGCGAAACTGGGCCAACCGCGGACAAACTGATAACAAGGGGTACAACGGCTAGGGCGGCAGTGATCCATCCGGAACTGCGCGACGCATGAGCGGCAATCTGGCCTTTGACCGGAGCACTGACCAGGGCTCGATAACCGAGCAAGCACGCCAGCAAAGCGGTCGTGAGTCCTGCTGTCCAGGCACCCGCTATGCTCCAAAGCACGGAGATCAACCAGACCGCCGTCCCCAGCAGCAAAATACCGAGAAATTTCCGCCCAACAAGCATCCACGGGCCGGTACGCGGAAGCCACCGAACGCACCCAGGAAACAACGCGGCCATCCAATAGGGCAGGGCCATTCCGACGCCGAGACACAGGAAGGTTGCAAAGATTTCGGAGGGCCCGCGTGCCAATGCAAAGCCCACGGCCGTACCGACGAATGGCGCGGAGCAAGGCGTGGCCAGTAAAGTTGCGAACATGCCCGTGAGGAAGGCCTCGAGCATGGGCCCGCCGGACCGCCTGGATGCAAAGGTCGCAATCGAACTTGGCAAGCCGATCGGAAGCCATTCAAAGAAGCTCGCTGCGAACAAGACCGTCAGCACCGCCATTCCCGCCAGGAACCAGGGCTGCTGAAACTGTATGCCCCAGCCAAGTGTTGCGCCGGACCATTTTAGTCCGACCAAGGAAGCGGCCAGCAGCAGGAAGCTAGCCGTGATGCCCAAAGCCGTTGCTGCAGATCCGAGACGAACGTCGCGCAAGCCGCCGCCCGCCTGTCGGGTAAAGGCAAAAAGCTTGATCGAAAGCACCGGAAGCACGCAAGGCATGAGATTGAGGATGAGGCCTCCTAGCAAGGCCGAAAGCAGGGCGACGAAAAAACCCGAGCTATGCTCAGGGATTGCTTCGCCGGCGGGCACCTTGAATTCGGCGGCGCGATTTTCGTCGATTAGCGTCAATGTCAAGGGACGGTCAGGCGGTGGCAACGCGGCAAGTCGAACGGTTAGACGGGCAGTCTTGCCGGCGTCCTGCAACTCGACCTTCGGCGCCGGCGGAATTCCATTCCCGGCGCCTTCGACAAACAGGTCGGGCCGGATAAAAGCCCCGGACTTGCTCTGAAGGTCGACCACCAGGGTTGGTTCTGATGCGGTGACCGCGAATCGAGTGCGGATGACGTCGATACCCGCGGCTTCCGCCGACGCTGGCACATTTTTTCGTGCCGAGTCGATCAACACGGACTCGGCCGAAGGCCCCCCGGCTCCAGTTGGCAAGGGCAGAGCTAGTTCAGCCTGAAGGGGCACGCAGATTTCCGAGCACGCGGCGTACTCGATCGACGCTTTGACCCGGACCGAGGTGTGAGCTTGCTTTAGATGTAATTTGACCGGAAGAACCACGTCGTTCTCGTAGACGCTGTTCTGCAATTCCTCGATGACGAGACGATGTGGAGCAGGCCAGGAAATTTCAGCGCCAGAGATATTTTCTGAAGCGGACCAGTCAACCGTTGGTGGGATGCCCGCGTCTCCCGGGGTTCGCCAATAACCGTGCCACCCTTTGGCAAACCGGAATTCCAAGCCAGCTTCGAGGGTTGAATCGGCAGAGATATGATCCGTCGCTGTGATCAGGCGCACCGCTGCCCGGCTGTCCCCCACCCAATCGGTGGCGGCCGCGCGGGCGCTGCCGGTGCACATGATGAGGCCGACCGACAGCGCGGCGAGAGCAGGGAAGCGAGTGAGAGCCATGATGCGTCCAGGACAGTGTCGATGTTAGAAGATGCTATTGAATGAACGGCCGGCAGCCTTCAGCAAACGCGCACGAACTTCACGTCTGCGATAGAGCTAGCCGGCTCGTACACCAATGTGGAAAACGTCAGGCGATCAGGTCGAGCCATCCGATAATCGGGAAGCTCCAATGATCTGGCCATCGGGCGCTTCGAGTACAACGGCGACGTCCTGGCCTTCGGGAAATCGCTCGTTGATTTGGAGCGGTGCTCCCGACCATTGTCCGACCGAGCGGAATGATCTGACGATGTTCGCCTCTTCCAACGTCCGACCGCCGTTCTCTCCGCGGCCGATCGCTGTCGTATGGTCATGGTCAAAGCCGATGAGAAGGATCTTGCCGGTGCCGCTGCCGGAGCCGACCTGGATGGAAACCTGCCCCCCGTCGCTCTTCGTGACGCTCACGGACGCGGCAGTGCGACTTTCGCGTTTCGCCTTTTCGATCGCTGATCCGACATCGTGGCGATGCGAGCCGACCAGTCCCGCGGCGCCATCGACGACGATCTCCGGCGTATAAGATCCATCGCCAAAGCGGTGGCCATATTGGTCCTGGCGATCCGTGGCGGCTTGCAACGAATACGGATCCTTCCACCCCAGACGGTCCCAATAGGTGACGTGGAATGCGAGCGGCAAGACGTCTCGTCGGTCCCTGGATAGTTCGTTCAGGTAAGCGTTTGCCGGCGGGCACGACGAGCATCCTTGCGAAGTATACAGCTCGACGACGATAGGACGTTCTGCGGCAACGGCGGCGGCAGGATACAGACCCGCGATAAGTCCAAGTGTTGTGATCAGGCGCGATAGCATGACAATCCTCCTGTGTTGGGTTCATCCGTATTCGCAATCGCGGGCCGCTTTGTTACGCTTTGATTGCCATCGGGAGTGTCTCTTGAGCAGGAGCATCAGGTTTGGCTAAACGCAGATTTGGGTCGGATTGCCTGAATTCACTTGTCTGGAGGGCTGTCGGATGCGTTCTGCAGGTGCGCAACCAAACAGCAAGGCGGGCTTAACACGAAATCTTGAAAATGCCGTGCCACTAGGTTTCGCAAACGACGCCAAGGTTCCGCCGCACAAGATGACCCTCGCACCCCTGAGCCGCGCAGAACAAACCTACGAACTTTGCTACCGACATCGCTCCCGCCAGCGCGACGTCGTTGGCGGTGTCCAGCCTCAACGCGGCCTCCTGCGCCTTCCGTCGCAGGAGGCCCTCATCGAGGGTCAGGAGTTTGCCGTCGTGGAAGACGATGCGGCCGCCGATCATCACAGTGTGAACCGACGAGCCGGTCTCTGCGAATACCATCTGAATCAACGGAGCGCGTAGCGGGACGAAGTGGGGGCTATCCAGCCGCAAGAACACGATGTCCGCTTCATATCCAACCGCCAATTGGCCGATCTTCTCAAATCCGAGAATTTTTGCCGAGCCCTCCGTGGCGAGGTGCAGCGCGTCGTGGGCTGACAACCATTTTTCTGTCGCAAAGCCGTCAATGCGGGAAAGATATGACGCGAGCCGCGTCGCCTCGAACATGTTCTGCCCGTCTGACGTGCTGCTGGCATCTGTTCCAACGCCCACAACGATGCCGTTTTCGATCATTTTCCGAACCGGCGCCACCCCTGACCCCAGCCGCAGATTGCTGCAGGGATTATGGGCAACGCAAACGCCCCGTTGCGCCAATCGCGCGATATCGTCGTCGTCGAGCCAGATCGCGTGGGCCGCGCTGAGGCGCTCCGAGAGGAAATCAAGGTCTTCCAAATGTTCGACTAGGCTCTTGCCGTATCGAGCCAGTCCCAGAGATGCTTGCGCGCGCGACTCGGCCAGATGAGTCTGCAGCGGCACGTCGTATTCGCTTGCCAGACGCGCGCATTCAGTCAGAAATTCGTCCGAGCAGTGCAGCGGAATAGAAGGGCCGAGAGCCGGCCTGATCCAACGCCGGTCGAAATCCCAATTCGCCAAAATCCGGGCGCAAGCATCAGTCGTCGCCTTCCCTGGCCCAGAACGGAGACTCGCATATCTGGAGCGGATGTCGTCGGGCAGCGCTTCCAGAAGCCCGGGCAGCGCTTCGTAGATTGTCTTGTCGGTGATCATCGGTGCTACAACGGCTCGCATGCCCGCGTCGCGGTAGGCACGCCCCATGGCGGAAATTCCCTCGGCCGAGGGGAGCGGAAATTCCGCGGAGAGATCGTAGCAGGCGGTGCAGCCCTTGCGGATCATCTCCGCGGCGGAAAGGGCGGTGCTAAGGTACTTGTCCTTCACACCGCGCGACTCAGAGCCGGATGCGCCGCCGGTGAGAAACATTTCAAGCGAGACCTTGTCGTCAACGGCACCCCGGTTGAGCGCGCCATGCGAATGCGTATGGGAACTGATTAGGCCTGGTATCAGTAACCGATCGGCGGCCGACACCACTTCCGTAGCTTCGGAAACGCTAAAGCCGGGCGCCTCGATCGCGCCAATCTTTCCATCTTCGATCAGTAAATCCTGCGGAGAGCATTTGCCGCCGGGCACCAGAACGAGCCCCCCGCGAACGACGATTGCGCGCTTGTCCACGTGTGTCCTTGACGGTTTGAAGTACCATGCGACCGATTTTATCCAGCGCTTCTTCGGACTTGCAAGCAGCGATTCTGTTCGGGGTTTCGATGAATCTCTGACCGGCGAATATTACGAAGCGCCTCGAATGGGTCTACCGGGCATCATAGCCTAAGGCTATTGGATCATTCAGTCGCTCAGCACCGAAAACGACGTCCCTCGACGTTCTCGATGTCGATCTAAGTGCGATCGCGTTCACCGCGGCCCTCAAGGGAAGCGGTGAGCGGCTCTGAGAACGGCCGGTCAAATGAATTATTCTAAATCTATCGATCTAGAATTTATGGTAAGATCACGATGTCGTTAGATCACCCGGCGGTAACGTATTCGCAGATGAGGCGAATTTAGGGGGTGCACCGGGAGCGGCGAGCCGGACAGAAATTGCCGGGGCCGCCATGGCAGTTGACGTTAGGGCGCGGGAGCCAGCCTGGCTCCAGCTCGACTGCGGCATTCGGTACGAGCTCGGACTACCAGAGGACGTGAGATTGTGAGCGTGAACAAGGATCTTCATCCGGATCGTCCGGCCGAATGTAATAACTTACCCGGCCAGGTCGTGTTGGTATTTCAGGGGGGCGGCGCCCTTGGGTCTTACCAGGCGGGAGTTTATCAGGCTTTGCATGAAGCGGACGTCGAGCCTGACTGGATCATCGGGACTTCGATCGGCGCCATCAATGCGAGTTTGATCGCGGGCAACCGGCGCGACGATAGAATTCCGAAGCTCTGGGAATTCTGGAGGCGAGTTGAATCGCACCCCGGATGGAATTTTAGCGGCTTCTCTACCGGATTTTCCGACGCTCTTTCGAATTGGTCGATCTTGGTCGGCGGTATTCCCGGATTCTTCAAACCAAACCTTCTGGCGCATTGGGGAATGGATCTTCCCGTGGGTTCGGACCAGGCCGGATACTATTCGACCATGCCTCTTCAAAAGACGCTCTTAGAACTCGTCGATTTCGGGCGGATCAATCGTGAGGGACCGAGGTTTACAGTTGGCGCCGCTCATGTCCGCAGCAGCGAGATGCGCTATTTCGACAGCCGGACGTCAGAGATTTCGGTAAGGCATGTTCTTGCTTCGGGCGCTTTGCCGCCGGCGTTTCCTGCAATCCGTATCGATGGTGAGCTCTTTTGGGACGGAGGCGTTCTATCGAACACTCCGACCGAGATCGTGTTTGACGACAACCCGCGCAGGGACGCGTTGATCTTTGCGGCGCATATGTGGAATCCGGTCGGTCCAGAGCCGGGATCGATCTGGGAGGTCCTTCATCGGCACAAGGACATTCAATATTCGAGTCGGATTTCGAGCCATGTGGTTCGGCAGACGCAAACCCATCGCATGCGTCACGTAATCAGCCAACTCGCCGCGAGGCTTTCGGACGACGATCGCGACAGCGATGCAGTAAAGGAACTCGCTTCGTACGGCTGCATGACCCGCATGCATGTCGTTCAATTGCTCGCACCGCGGCTAAGCCACGAAAGCCATACCAAGGATATCGATTTTAGCCGGTCGGGGATAAGACATCGCTGGGAGGCTGGTTTTGAGCACACGAAGCATATGCTGGATAAAAAGCCGTGGCAGAGGGAATTTGATCCTCTCGAAGGTGTAATTCTGCACCAGCGAATAATGGATTGAACATAGCGGAAACCACAAGCGAGCTAACTCATGATCTTCCCGAAAACAATTCACCAAAGGCAGGAGAATAGCATGAAAGTCGTTTCCGATACGGCGCATGGGATACTGGACTATTTGACTGTCGCGATCTTTGCTTTGGCGCCAGGCATTCTCGGCCTTACCGGCTTTGCTGCGCTTGTCTCATACGCGCTCGCTGCCATTCATCTTATCATGACCCTGCTCACGAACATGCCGCTTGGGGTTGTCAAGATCATTCCGATGCGGCTCCACGCGCTGGTGGAAATGCTTGTAGGACCTGTTCTTGTGGTGGCAGCGTTGGTGTTGCCGACTCTCCTCGGCGATAAGCGAGAATTCTTTTTGGTTATGGGACTGGTGATCCTGGCGGTCTGGTTTCTGTCAAGCTACGGTCGTCCGGCCGCCGCTCCTCAGGCGCCTCCGAGCTGACCGACGAAGATTCGAAAGTAGCTCGAAGCCCTTCGCTGACCTTGCTCGCGGCGATCTCAGGGGGCACGCGGTCGGTCGGTCGCCGTGCGGATCAACGAACAGATTCCAGTCATGCGCGAAATCGGATGATCGACAAAGCGACGACAGGAGGCAAGCGCCTGCTGGAGCGTGTCTGGAGGAGTGGATGGCCTGAGGTGTTGAGCAAGCCCGCGGCCATGCAACCGCGCCAGGTCGCGAATTGAACGGGTCAATGTATGCAGTTGGCCGTTGGTCTCCGAGGGCACGAGCATCGTTCGAACCAGAGACAGGTATGTCGGCCAATAGCCGAGGTGCCGATACATGCTTGCGATCAACGATTTGTCCGTATCTTCGCCGAAGCCGTTAAGTTCTTCGATCAGACGCACCACTTCAGGCTTCAGTGACTGCATCGGCGGCAATTCCGGCAATTTTACTCCGAGCGGCCGCGGTGCGCCGTCCGAGGGCCTAACGGTGCCCTGTTGGGTCGGTTCAAAATGCATGACCAGCGCGGAAAGAACGACAAGAGCCAGGGCATTGGTATAGTAATAGCTGTCCAGGATGTCCGTAATCTTCACTACGTCGTCGTTGCTCAATCCGGCAGCGGCGAGGGTGTCGCGGGAAAAGGACGGCACCGCGGGGAGGTCGATCGCGCGTCGTACGGCATCGGCATAGCCGGGCGCCGGCCCTAAATACAGCGGCCTTGCCGTAATCCACGTCCATTCGAGAGCACCCGGTATCGTCGCCAGGTTACGCCAGATCAGATTGACGATACTTGTTCCGAGCACTTGGCGAATGTCGGCATAGATTTCAGCAACCTTCCCTGTCGCCTCCGATTCGAGAATCGACGGCACGCTTTCGTTTCTTTGCATCGATTCCTCTCAGGCTCATTCTGGCGGCGGCCATCGTCTTTACCCCATCGATGGATCACTCTCGGTGACGTATGGAGAGGCAATAACTCTCTCTTAGCTACTAGGGGCCCTCTTTTTTTTGCGAGCGCGTTTCGTTGGAACGGTATTATGGAGCAACGCAAACACCGGCCTCACCAGGCCCTCCAGCAGCTTGCGGTCAGGTCGAACACGGGCAAGCACGCGAATGCCAAGTAGAACGTTCAGAAGGAGCCTTGCGAGGTCCTCCGCCGATTGTACTTTCGGAATGGTCTCGGCTCGCTGGCCCGAGGTGACGCATCGAAGAAAAAACGACTCGACCTCGCCCAGGAACGTGGCCACGATCTGCCGGAGTTCCTCGTCATGCGGCGCGCTTTCGAGCGCAGAGTTGACCAGCAAGCAACCCCGCCGCTGCTTGTCATTCAGGGATCGTTTAATGATTTCCTGCAGGAACGCGACAATCGCATCTCGCGGGGGAAGGCTGTGCTCAAGACGGCGAATGCGCTCGCGGAAGGTCTGGTCGAGATAGCGATTGAGCGAGCGCTCATAGAGAGTTCGCTTGTCGCCGAATGCATTATACAAGCTGGCCCCGGCGATGCCCATCTCGTCGGCCAAGTCGCGCACGGAAGTGGCCTCATAGCCGCGAAGCCAGAATTGCTGGATCGCCGCGTCCAGCACGGCTGCCTCGTCAAACTCTCGTGGCCTAGCCATGATATCTGATGCCCTTCCATTCACCACATCGGGTATCTACGGGAATAGCCAATACCACCCGACCCAGCCGCTTCAAGAGGCAATATTCAGCCGGCGCGGCTCCGATGCCTGGTCAGTAACGTCCGCGTCGTTTCCAATCACAAAAGCGTGCGGTTTCAGGTATTTTTGATGATGAAATTTAGAACGTATGATCTAAAATGAAAAGGGCAGGATCGTCCAACCTTGCCAACGACGTCGAAAAACCTCACTGAGGGCAACGGGAGAAAGCGCATGATCCGTTTCTACTTCCATCCAACACCCAATCCGGCAAAAGTAGCCCTGATGCTCGAAGAGACCAGTTTGGCCTACCAGCTTATCCCGATCGACACCAGCAAGGGCGAACAGCATACGCCGGCGTTTCGCGCCATCAATCCAAACGGCAAGGTTCCGGCCATCGTCGATACCGAAGGGCCAGGCGGCAAGGAAGCGCGGGTGTTCGATTCCAGCGCGATCCTGCTTTATCTCGGTGAGAAGACGGGACGCCTGATCGGCTCACCGGCCGACAGGCCGGAATTGTTGTCATGGCTGTTTTTCATCGCGACCGGCATCGGGCCGTTCTCGGGACAGGCCGTTCATTTCCAGCATGCAGCGCCGGAAAAGCTCGGCTATGCGGTGAACCGCTATCGCCGTGAAATCGAGCGTCACTATGAGGTGCTCGACAAGCATCTCAAGGGACGGGTGTTCATCGTGGGGAAGGAATATTCGATCGCCGACATTTCGGCGTGGGGCTGGCTCGATCGGGCACCGCGCGTATTACCTGGCGATGGCGATCCGCTGGCGGCCTTTCCGAATCTGCAGCGTTGGTTCCGCGCGATCGATTCGCGACCAGCAGTGGCTAAAGCTCGTGCGGTCGGAAAAGACCATGCCTTCAAGAAGGAGGTAGATGAAGAGACCCGGCGCGCGCTTTTCCCGTCGAATTACCCCAAGCTAGCGAGTTGATGTTTCGATCTCCGGTCTCAAGAAATATTCACGGCATCAAGCGAGTTCAACGATGAATCTGCAGGGAAAACGGGCTCTCATCACAGGAGGGTCCAGCGGTATCGGGTTTGCGATAGCCGAGGCCATGCTGGCAAAAGGCGCGCGGACTGTCATCACCGGCCGGCGGCCCGACGTTCTGAGCAGGGCGGCCGAACTGCTTCGCGCAGGCGGTGGGCGGGTGGACTTCGTCGCCACCGACGTCAGCACGGAAAAGGGACGGGAAACGACGCTCAAGTTTGCGCTGGAGAAGCTCGGCGGCCTCGACGTCCTGGTCAACAACGCGGGCGGTGTCAGGGCCGGCCAGCTGGAGGATACGACCGAAGCCGAGATCCGAGCCATGATCGAAGTTGACCTGGTGGCACCGATCCTGCTCACTCGCGCGGCGTTGCCAAAATTGCGGGCGAGCACCGACGGTCTCGTTGTTAACATCACATCGGGTATCGCGCTTGTTGCCGCGCCGTTCTACGCGACCTATGCCGGGGTCAAGGCTGGCCTTGCGAAGTTCGGCGAATCGCTCCGCCGCGAACTGAAAGGAGAGGGCGTGCATGTCATGACAGTCTATCCGGGAGCAACGGATACCCCCATGATGAGCTCGTCAAACGCCGGGCCTGAGTTGGGCTTCACCCGTGAACCGGCCGCCGCGGTTGCCAATGCGGTTATCGCAGGCATCGAGGAAGACGCCTTTGAAGTCATTCGCGGCGGCGAAGCGCGCGCCAAGATGATAGCCTTGAATCGCGATGATCCCGCGGCGCTCGACAAGCGTTTCCTTGATCTCAAGCCAGCACTCCGCGAGGCCGTTCGCGATCATTCGGCGCTGTGAATGCTCAGGATTTGGGGCCGGACTAACTCGATCAATGTTCAAAAGGTGCTCTGGTGTTGCCACGAGCTCAGCCTGGATTATGAACGGATCGATGCCGGAAGTGACTTCGGGATGACCGACACCCCGGAGTATATCGCCATGAATCCGAACCGCCTCGTCCCGACCATCGACGATGGTGACATGCGGCTTTGGGAATCGAATGTGATCGTTCGATATCTCGCACAAAAGCATGACTATGGCTGGCTCTGCCCGGCCGATATCGCAACACGGTTCGACGCGGAGCGGTGGATGGATTGGACGGCGACCGTGTTCTGGCCCGCACTGCGCCCTTTGTTCATCGCCTTGATAAGAGCGCCGCCGCAGCAACGGGACGCCGCTGTCATTTCAAAGGGCGAAAGTCTCTCCCTGTCCGCTCTGCGGATACTCGATGCCAGGCTCTCCAGCCGTACCTTCCTTGCCGGTGATGTCTTTTCCATGGGCGATATTCCGGCCGCAGCGACAGTTCATCGTTGGTATGCGCTCGACATACACCATCCTGATCTGCCGAACGTATTGCGTTGGTATGATTTGATGAGAGCGCGACCGCCTTTTCAGCGGATCGTTATGACGCCGCTAAGCTGAAAACGCGACCGGATCCATCTGTCAAATGGCTCGCGCGGTTGCCTCGCGACGGTACGATTGCGCGAAGCTGCAAGGCGGAATCAAGAGATTCGGCACTCCACGTATTTGCGGTCATCAATCAGGACCATCACGTGGTCACCAGGTTTTACCGGATTCAGCCCAAGCGGCGTTCCTGCCAACACGAGGTCTCCAGGTTTCAATGCGGCGCCGAAGCGACCGAGATCGCCGCGGAGCCATTCGATCGCTTCGGCAGCGCCGCCTCGCATCGCCCACAGCGCTCCGGCATCGATCGTTATGCCGTTGACTACGACGGACAAGGTGCGGGAGGCCGTCCAATCCTTGAGCATCAGAGCTGTGTGGCGGTTCGAAATCACCGCGCCGGCGTTGATCCCATTGTTAGCGACGAGTTCTGCAAGCGTCTTCCGCGGCCCTCGAAAGACGAAGTGATGCAGTTCAATGACTGGGAAAGCCGCCTCGATTCCACCACTAGGGCCGATACGAACGGCCATCTCGCCTTCGATCGCGAGATTGGCGTACGCATCGTACTGCAGCATTTCTCCGGAATTCCTGATTTCACTGCGAAAAAGACGCGCGTGGATCGGACCGCTCATGCCGAATTGCTCGACCACGCCTGATCCGATGCAGCCGACTTTGTATCCCACGACGGCGTCACCGGCCGCGCAGCGCAAACGCGCGACTTCCATCTGAACCGCATAAGCCTCGTCTAGCGTCAGCGTATCCCGTGCTTCGGCGAAATAGGTTCCGGGCGTTCGCCTCTGGTAATCGCGCCATTGCCGCGCGACCAAAGCCTCGAGTACAGGACGGGATTGTACGTTCGCCATCGTCAGCCCAGTCGATACTCTTCGCTCGACGACAAGATTTCGAGCAGCGAGGCCCGATCGATAGAAGCGGGATCAGAGTTAAGCAATTCAAGGACAGCGGATATCAGAATAATTGGTGAAAGCGCGAGAGCCCACCCCCGAACTCCGAACGAGAGCCCGCGGTTTAAAGAACCCTGCGATCCCTGTCGACACCGCCAGCCAGTTGCGCAATGGCGAAGAGAGTAGGGACGGCAGGATGTCGTCGAACACATAACCGTGTTCGACGCGCTTCCAAAAGGTGCGCATTCGGTGCATCCGTTCGGCGCGCGGGCTGCCCGCGATGATCGCGGCATTGATGGCGCCGATCGACGTGCCGACGACCTAGTCGAGGTCGATGCCGAACTGATCGAGGGCTTGATAGACACCGACCTGATAGGCGCCGAGCGCCCCGCCGCCTTGCAGCACCAGCACCTGCTGACCGTGGGTGGCCAGGTCCGGATTTTCAATACCTTGCGACATGAGAGATGTCCTGAATTGGAGGAAGGTTGCCGGCTTTTCGATCGGGCCGCGGGTTCAGCGTCGGGTACCGGATGAAGTCAGGCGTCGTGGCGTGCAACATGTGTCATGCCGGTGATGAGACGTGCGCCACGCTCGAAGGTGATGTAGTTCCAGAGCCAGTTCGCTCCGACGACGATGCGGTTGCGGAAGCCGACAAGAAAATAGATGTGGGCGGTGGACCACAGCAGCCACGCAGGTAGGCCTGAGATCTGAAACGAGCCGATCTCCGCGACGGCACGCTTCCGCCCGATCGTCGCGAGATTGCCCCAGTTCCGATAGCGGAAGGGCGGTGGCGCTCGGCTTCCGGTGAACCGTGCGAGCAGGCAGTGAGCGACATGGGTACCCTCCTGCTTGGCGGCGGGCGCGACGCCGGGTACCGACCGTCCGCTCGCGTCGACCAGGCTTGCGGTATCGCCAATCACGAAGATGTCGTTGCGACCGGGCACACTCAGATCCGGCTCAACCTTTACGCGGCCACTCCGGTCGGCGTCGACGCCGAGCCATTTTGCAGCATCGGATGCCTGGACGCCAGCCGCCCATATAACGGTCGTCGTTGCGATCTTCTCGTCGCCGATCGTCACACCGTAGTCGCCGATGTCGGTCACGCGGCCACTCAACCGGACGATCACGCCGAGTCCGTTCAGCGCCTTGCGGGCGGCGTCTCCCAGTTTTGCCGGAAAGGTCGGCAGCAGCCGGTCACCCGCTTCGACCAGCATGACTCTGAGACAACGGCGGGTAATGAAGCGGAAATCCATGTCGGTGGCGTGGCGGGTCAGTTCGGCGATGGCGCCCGCCATCTCCACGCCCGTGGGTCCTCCGCCGACCACAACGAAGGTGAGATATTCGTCGCGATCGGGCAGGCTTTCCTGGCGGATCGTCTCGGCGCGTTCCATGGCAAGCAGAATGTTGCGTCGGACGCGGGTCGCGTCGTCGAGCGTCTTGATGCCGGGGGCGTGCTCCGCCCATTCGTCGCGGCCGAAATAGCCGTGGCGGGCGCCGGTCGCGATCACGAGGAAGTCATAATCAAGCGTCGTCCCGTCCGAGAGGAGAACGCGGCGCTGGTCGGCATTCACGCCGGTCACGTCCGCGAGGAGAACGCGCGTCTCCTTCTGACGCTTGACGATCGAGCGGATCGGTGCGGCGATGTCGGCAGGCGACAATCCCGCGGTCGCTACCTGGTAGAGTAGCGGCTGGAAGACATGATGGTTCTGGCGGTCGACAATCGTGACCGTGGCGCCGGAATGTGCAAGCCCGCGCGCTACCGCCAGGCCGCCGAAACCCGCGCCGATGATGACTACACGTGGCTTGGCGTTACGGCCGGTTGGCTGAGGGACGGGCGGCATGATCGGTTCCTTCCGACGAGCGTTGTACTCAACTTATTCCGTCTCACTGGGCCGCCTGGTTACAGATGAACACATACGCAGGACGTATGAACTTCATACCCCGGGATGGCTTCCATCCAGCGCAGAGCCGGCTCAAGATGGAAGACGATGACTACGCCATCCCTATCTGAGAGACTGGATTATCTCCGCGGCGCCTCACCTAAGTGGCGCGAGCGCTACGACGAACTCGTGGCGCGGCTCCGTGCGCTCGAGGTTGGCACCCGCGCGCCACGCGTCGGCGATCGATTCCCCGAGATCGTCTTGCCCGATCATCGCGGTCGTTATCGCACGTTGACCAGCCTTCTGGCCGACGGCCCGCTTGTGGTCAGCTTCAACAGAGGCAGTTGGTGCCCATACTGTGTCAGCGAGTTGGAGAGCTGGCGCGCGGCGCTTCCCGGGCTCGGGCAGGTCGGTGGAAAACTGGCCATCGTGACGGCAGAACTGGGTGGTAGGAGCCAAGCCCTTGGCGATATCGCCGGGCCCGGCTCGGTAACGCTCTGCGATGTCGACTACGGCGTGACGCTAGAACTTGGCTTGGCGTTCCACGTCGGATCGACGCTGGTTGCGGCCTATCGCGAATTCGGCATCGATTTGAACGAACTGTACGGCGGAGCGGCTGGCCTGCTTCCCGTGCCCGCGACCTTCGTCGTGCGAACGGACGGTCTCGTCGAATACGCGTTCGTCGAGCCAGATTTCAGGCTTCGCGCAGAGCCCGAGGATGTCGTGCGGATCGTCGCCTCATTGACCCGCTGAGAGCTCCACGTTCCAGGCGCGGGCGCGCGCCGCGCGTACTAAGGCATCTGCCGCAACGGACCGACGCCGCCCGGCGATTGCCGCGAGCACGACGCTGCGGGAGGCCTCGACGCCGACGAGACGGAGCACCGCCAGCTTTGTGCGATCGCGCGGCGGTGGAAGAAAGGCGCTTCCTAACCCGGCCGACACCAGTCTGCGGAGATAGACCATGCTGTCCACGCGATGCCGGAATGCCGGTTCGAATCCGGCCGTTTTGGCGGCGTCGCGCAGTGCCCGAGCCTCGTCGCCACAATATTCGATCCAGACCTCGTCGCGTACGTCGTCGAGCGTCACTGCATCCCGGCTCGCCAGCGGGTGCTCCGCCTGCGTGATCATATGATAGACATGGTCGAACAACGACCAGGCTTCGAACCTGTCGGGCGCGTCTTCGGGCGCTTCGACCACAAAAAGATCGAGCGCGCCGGTCAGCCCGAGTTCGATCATTTCCTCGGACGAGCCACTTTGCAGCGTGAGTTCGAACCCCGGCAGGTGAGCTCCGATCTCACCAAGCAAGACGTGCAGGTCGTCATTCTCGATCGTGTTCGCGATTCCGAGGGTCAGCGGTGCTACCTGTGCCTTGCCGATGTTGCGCGCCAGGTTCTTGGCGGCCTGCGTGGCTTCGTGGGTGGTCTCAAAAAGCGGCAGTATCTCGCGGCCAAGATCGGTCAGATGGGTCCGCGAGCGCTCGCGGCGGAAGAGCGGGCCGCCAAATTCCTCTTCGAGCTTCTGGATCGCGCGGGTGAGCGACGGCTGCGTGACATTGCATTCTTCGGCAGCCCGCGTGAAATTCAGGCTCCGCGCCATGGCAAGAAAGTATCGAACCTGATGCATCTCCATGTGCGGTTTATGCCACAGGTCGGACCACATTGCATCTGCCGCTGGGCATGCAGCGCGCCGTCGTCGCGCTACCGGCGTGGCAGACCGTTTTGCGGGATGCGCTTCAAATATAGCCGGCGCGTATCGAATCCATAAACACCGGTGACGTTCATTTACATTCCTGTCTGTGCGAGTTTTGCGTCGGAAAGGCGAAGCGATCGCCCGCCGAAGGAAACCGCAATGTTCGCTACCGTCCGGAGAGTTCCGCACGAGCGGTCCGTTCAACCCGTCGGGGCCGAGGATCCCTGGGGTGAACTGATGGCCGCAGCACAGCTTGGGCACGCAGGCGCCTATACGCGGCTGCTGACCGAAGTCGACGGCTGGCTACGCCGCTACTATGCTCGCCGTCTGCCGGTTTCGATGGTCGAGGATACTGCGCAGGACACGCTTCTCACCCTCCACACCCGCCGACACACCTACGAGCCCGGTCGTCCCTTCAAGGCATGGCTTGCCGGCATCGCGCACTACAAATGGATCGACCGGCTACGTGCGCTGGACCGTGACCCCGCTGTATCCTATGCCGAGGATATATCCGAGGACATACCCATCGACGATCACGGCCCCGCGATCGTGAGCGCGCTCCTGCTTCGCAAGCTTTTGAGCCAGTTGAAGCCGGCGCAGTCGGAGGTGATCAGGTTGGTGAAGCTTGACGGGCTGAGCGTAGAGGAAGCGTCCGAACTCACCGGCCAGTCCGCCCCGTTGGTGAAGGTGAACATCCACCGGGGCTTGGCTATGCTCAGCTACATCGTAGCCGACGCGACTTGAGGCACATTCACGTGCTCGATATTCGACTTGGATCGAGTGAATTGCATTGCAGACGCAGAGCGGAACGAGCGGGGAACCGGCAGTAGGCCGGATAGCTACCAGCGCAGGACGCGCGGGCCGATTATTGCACCGACGCCCGCGCTGATTGCGATTCCGAGCGTGTACCAGACTAGAACGAAGCCCGCCCCATTCTCTTTGCAAGCGAAAGCATACATGGTCGCGGCGATGCCGCCCGACACGAGTCCGGCGAGAGCTCCCGTTGGACCCAGACGCAAAGGCGCCTGTCGACGGATCGCCCAGCATGCGCCCGCGAATATGGGCGCCGACAGGATCGCGATACGGAGCGGGCATCGCTGCCAGCTCGATCCCAACCAAAGTGACACGGGGTCGGCATCCGACGTCGTCGCCGTCTGCAATACGACGAGCCCAGCGAGCAGAAGCACGGGAAGGGCGAAGAGGGTTCCCCGATCCGGCACGAGGTTTCCGGGCCGGAGCATCGGCATCAGCGTCGAACCGGCGATTGCCGCGAGCGAAAGGGTATAGCATGCCTTCATCGCCAAAGGCCCGCCATGAGCGATGCTAACCAGGTCCGGCTGCACGCCATAGACCGCTACCATGCCGGCGAACGAGACCAGTGCACCAAGGCTCAGGCCGAGGAGCAGGTCGTTTCGTGTCTTTCCCGGAGGAACTGGAGTGAGTTCGCCGGTAAGGGTTCGGATGAGATCTGAACTCTTCACGTTGATCACTTTCGAATTGGCCGGCCGGCGAAATTGGAGAGAAGGCGGGCACCTTCCTATTATCCGCGCGCGCAAGCAGAAGGTTACAGGAGATCTTCGGCAAATGCGTCGGGATTTGTGGAAGCTTGGCGGTGTTGCACGGCAGTTTTTGCGATCGGGCGCGCCGAGGACGTGAATTTCAGGAGGGAAGTGCCCGGTTCGTGAAGTTCACCGTCGTGTCCGCTTCGGAAGAAGACGTTCCACGTTTGTGAGTTCCGCGCGCAACGTGGCGGTGTACCCGCGCCTGAACCCGGTCCTGCAGGACCGGGCTTGCGGCGCGACAAGCGGGTCAATTGAAGGAGCCGGTCTAGCTTTCCAGGCCACGACGGATCGCGTGGTCGAGCGAGGCGCGGCCGGGTCCCCAAGCCATGATGGCGAGCGCCATTGCAGCCCAGGTTATGTGGATCGGCCAGCCATCTGGCACGGTCAATTCGACGATGACCGTCATGAAGAGCAGTCCCAATGCTGCGAAGCGAGTCGCCAAGCCAAGTACAAGCAGGATCGGAAACAGGATCTCGCCCGATCCCGACAGGAACGCAAAAACGGTCGGCGCCGGAAACGGATAAGGGCCACCGGGCAAATGGATCATGAACTCGTCGGTGAACAACGTAACGGCCGCGTCGCTGAGTTGGAGAAAGCCGCTCCACTTCAGGATACCAGATTTCCAGAAGGGGACGGCGAGAGCGAGGCGCAAGACAAGTTGGACGAGATCAGGATGCGCGATGAATCGGACAATCCCGTTCGCCAGCCCCGCCAGCGCGATAACATTTCGACGAAGGCTTCCGGTCGCCAACCTGTCATTGTCGATTATCATCGCGGATCTCCATCTTTGATTGTTGCGAACACGCCGGCATCGATCATGCCGACGATATTGGCGGCAAGATCGAAGCTTGGGGTCACCTCCAGCGCAGCTGACGCGGCGACGGCAAGAGGGGTCCCCTCGATCAACCGGGTCAGGAACGCGGCCCCGCCTGCGGGAAGGTGCCGAACCGCCACGTCCTGGCCGGGCCGCGTGATCAGCGCATCCTCCGGATCGACCGCGTTGACTGGGGCGGCCCGCCCTACGTTGCGATTGGCGGCGAAGATCGACACGGAGGAGAAACTGGAGCATACGATCCGGACAGCCGGATGTGGCTGGAACACGAGTTTTGCGAGCCTGTCGGCGGGGACGGACCCTAGGGCTGTTGCGCTCAGAGGTTCGGCGTCGGCCGCGTGGTAGCAGTCCAACCACGCTCGCTCGATCCGAGCCACGTCGCCCAGCCACGGCACCGATTGCGCGTACTCGTATCGCTCGATGAAATCGGGAAAGTCGCGGCCATATTCGAAAAGCAGCGGAGAGCGAGGCGGGTTTGCGCGTACATGAAAGCGTGCCATAGCCCGGAAGAACTCTGCGCCGGTGATGCGCTGGACCGCGGGATAAATCGAAGCCAAAGCCTCTATCAAGCTGACCGTCACGTTGTTGCGATAGATGTTGTAGCGTTTGGTTGCGGTCTTCCCATTGGGGCCCGCGACGCAATTCGGGGTGGCCCGTTCCGGATCGATCAATGCGCCGGAGAACGCCGCCCCATAGCTCGGCTTCTCCCTGGGATCGCGCGAGGAGATGTCAGCGGGCAGCATGGGTCGATCCGAATACGAATGTCTGCGCGTGACGATCCAGGATCGCTTGTGCCGCCATGGCCTCGGCCTTGAGCACGGACCAATCGGGAATCTTGCTATCCCATTCCACGAGAGTCGGAATCGGCCCCCGCCGGTCGGCAACGATGTCGAAGAGAGTCCACACCGCATCGGCAACCGGGCCGTCATGGCTGTCGATGAGAAGCCGTTCGCCCTCGTCGTCCGACTGTTCGGCATGCCCCGCAAGGTGGATTTCACCCACCCTTTCGAGCGGGAAATCCGACAGGTAATCGAGCGCAGAGAAGCCGTGATTGGTGGCGGAAACGAAGACGTTGTTGACGTCGAGCAGCAGTCCGCAACCCGACCGTCTGGCGAGTTCGCGAATGAAATCGGTCTCGCTCATGGTGGAGTCGCGAAACAGCACGTAGGTGGAAGGATTTTCGAGCAGAATAGGCCGGCGGATCGCCTCTTGGACCTCATCGATGTGATCAGCGACTCGCGCGAGCGTCGCCTCCGTGTAGGGAAGAGGCAGAAGATCGTTGAAGTAGGTCGTCTCGTGGGTCGACCATGCGAGATGTTCGGAAACAAGCGCCGGCTCGTAGCGCTCCACAAGAGCGGCAAACCTTCCAAGGTGGGCCACGTCGATCCGCTGCGGGCCGCCGATTGACATGCAGACGCCATGCAACGAAATAGGATAGTCGCGCCTGACGCTTTCGAGCGCACGGTGGGGCGGTCCTCCCGCTCCCATATAATTTTCGGCATGAACCTCGAAGAAGCTGTACGCCGGTCGCTCGGCGAGAATTGCGCTGAGGTGCTCGTGCTTGAGGCTTGTGCCGGCCAAACCGGCGATCGAGTGAGCCGGAAAACGGAGCAAGCGTGAGGCTTGCGAGTCCGCGAATTGGATGATCGCATTCATCGTCTTCTCCGCTTTCCGTCAGGTCCTTATTGGCTTACAGCGCGGTCGGCGAGCCGGTCTTGCCGCCCGGTACCTGGATGGAAGTGCAGGTGCCGTGCTGGACGAACTTCCAGGCATTGCCTTGGAAATCCATGGTCGAGGTCCCTTGGCAGGTCGTTCCTGGTCCTGCCGCACAATCATTCTGCCCCTTGAGCGCTACGCCGAAGCATTTGTCCTTGTGGGCTGCGGTCGCGGCGTCCATCTCGGCCTTCGTCAAAGGGGCGGCGAATGAAACCGAGGCGAGCGCGGTTGTGACGGCGCTCGCAAGCAGTGCTGTAGTAACCTTGGTTCTTACTGACATGAAGATTCTCCGATTGAATTTGAGTGCAGCGATTTTTCGTTGCACATGAAGAACTCCGAGCCGGCCCCGTTTAGAGTTACACTGAGGCGATTCACGAGTCTGTGATTGCAAATTTAAGCGAGAAATTGCGGTCCTGCGGCACGCACCGAACGCCAGTGTAGGAAAGCGATGTGGTG
>Ga0137409_10000747_pt1 | contig 35549 bp, 39 predicted proteins | sample CZODoug1_16funga_FD_122059 | JGI IMG/M metagenome (GOLD analysis project Ga0137409, IMG submission 122059) | Vadose zone soil fungal communities from Angelo Coast Range Reserve, California, USA - CZODoug1_16fungal (Hybrid Assembly) | ecosystem: Environmental > Terrestrial > Soil > Vadose zone... | reverse complement strand
CCTAGCCTGAGTTTCCGGGTTAGCCTTTGTAAGTAGTTTATCTGCATGTTCTCCTGCGAGTTAGACCACCAAGCGGGGCAGTGAAATCGCCAGCAAGGACGCCCCTTTCGCTCGTCTGACGTTGTCCCTCGCCGGAGGGTCCCGTTGTCCGCAGGTGCTTTCTGGATTGTATATACTAATCATAGCTCTCTTCCCTCCTGCGGCCCCAATTTCCCATGTCTTGAAAAGTGCCTATTTACACGGATCGAAACCACACCACAACCCATTGTGCCGCCCATTGACAACACTCTCCAGATTGTGTATATACGAATCATGGCGAGCCTGCAATCCTACTCCGTCCACGGGAACCGCTACTGGCGCATCGTCGAATCCTTTCGCGATAAGCGTGGACGGCCGCGCATCCGCGTCGTGCGCCATCTCGGTACCGCACAGAAGCTGCTCGAATGCCTTTCCGAGGCTCCCGGACGTCCCCTCTACGCCGAGGAGCGGGATTTCGGTGCCACCGCCGCACTCTGGGACACAGCGCAGCAACTGGACATCGTTCGAACTATCGACACCCATGCCCGCAAACGAAACCAGGGACCTTCGGTGGGCGAGTACCTCCTTCTTGCCGCCCTCAACCGGGCGCTGGCCCCGGCCAGCAAACGCAAGCTCGGCGTCTGGTACCGGAATACAATTTTGGTCCGGCTCCTTCCGCTGCGCTCGGCCGCCTTGCGCAGTCAGCGTTTTTGGGATCACATGAACTATCTGGACGAATCGACGTTGCAGCGGATCGAAAACGACATCACGCGGCGACTGGTGGAGGAATGGAAGGTCAATCTACAAACGCTGTTTTACGACACCACCAACTTCGACACGTTCCTTTCCTCGGAGAACCCCGCACGGTTAGCGCAGCGAGGACACGCCAAGTCCAAACGCACCGATCTGCGCATCGTGGGCCTGGCGCTGCTGGTCTCCTGGGATTTTCATATCCCTCTTTTCTCGCAGATCTACGAAGGGAACCAGAACGACTCGGTCACCTTCAGCCGGGTTCTGGACGATCTAGTCACTCGCTACCAGATGTTTCGAGAGAAATGTCAGAGCATCACCCTGGTTTTCGATAAGGGGAACAATTCGGCGGACAACTTTGAGGATCTCGACGGATCCCCCTACCATTTCATTGGTTCTTTGGTCCCCACCCAACACCAAGATCTTTTGAACATTCCTTTGGAACAGTTTCGTTCCCTGGAGGATTCCCGTTTCGCGGGGGTGCGGGTGTATCGCACCGAGAAGGAAGTCTTTGGGCGCAAGCGCACGATTGTGATCACGCGGAGCCGTGCATTGCTACGGGGCCAAATCCGGGGCATCCGCCAGCATTTGGCCAAGAAGCTTCGCGCTCTACGGGATCTCGCGAAACGGATCGCTCACAGCCATGAACCAGGATGGAGGGGTAAGCCCTACACCACCGAGAGCATCCAGAACAATCTGGATACCATCATCTCCGGCCAGTACGTCGCTGATTTTCTTTGGGGCAAGGTGACTCGCAAACACAGACGCCTGGGGATTGCTTTTGGAACCGACGACGATGCCTATCAGAAACTAAAGAAGCGCGTTCTCGGCAAGAGGATTTTATTCACAGATCGTACCGATCTGACCGACGAAGAAATCATCTTTGGCTATCGCGGCCAACATCACGTCGAGCGAGCTTTCCGAGACATGAAAGATCCCTACTTCATCAGCTTTTCCCCGCCCCACCATTGGACCGACCAGATGCTTCGCGTCCATGCGTTTTACTGCGTTCTCGCACTGACGCTGGTATCCCTGCTTCACCGTCGAGTGCACCAGGCGGGAGTGCAGGTTACTCAGTCCCGCCTCATCGAGCAACTCAAACAGATCAAGGAGATCACCAACTACTATCCCGCTCACAAAACCGGAAAGCCTCACTTGGGAGGCCGACCCCGTGCCGAGCGCGCCATGACTCATTTGGATCCTCAACAAGATCGCATTTTCCGCGCGCTGAAGCTGGACCGTTTTCTCGCCAGTTAGTATATACGCTTCTCCTTGCTGCTCCGACGCCTCAAAACCCGCCCCCATTGGCCCTTTTCGCTCTTTCCGCGGTGCCTGACGAGCTGTAACTCGGAAACTCAGGCTAGGCACAGCAAACGCAGCGGGCTCTTTGCCAGCTCGCAGGCGGACCCCGCAGACGGCTTGCGAAGCGAAATCCGCATCGAACGACGCAATTGGAACTTACTTGGAGGCTTGGTTCTCGCCGAGACGCTTCAGGCGATCGCGCAGGCGCCGCTGTAGCGGCGTGGGCGTGTTGGGATTGAAAGCCACGAGATACCACAGCGGCTGGCTGCGATCCCGGCTCAGCCAGGTCAACGTCGAAGCGTCCGCGTTCGGATGCCGTGCCACATTTTCGCGAATCGCACCATACGGATGCTTCGCCAGCTTGTTCAGCGTCTTGGCATTGGCTCGCGGGTGCTCGCTGATCAGGCGCAACAGGTAAAAATCCTCTTCCGGCGCTTGCTTGACAAGCTTCTCCAGCATTTCCGGCTTTGCATCCGAACTTAGGACTAACCCGATCTTTTCATCCCAGGCTGTATTGATCTGATTCAAATCGCGGGTACGCGCGTGAATCAGTTCTTCCAGAATACGCCGCTCCTGCTGCATGCGGGCGATCGGCAGCTCCGTTCCCTCCAGGGAATCGAGAACCCGGAGAAGGTGCTGCCTCTCTCCAAAAACGATCTGAGAGGTGCGCGTGGCCGCGCCTTTTTCCCTCTCCTTGTGCTGGACCAGATCGGAACGTCGCATTGTTTGGTTGCTCCAGCCCAATCCCTTCCCAAGCTCTTTGAAGGACCGGGCGCTTGCCGCCGCATTCGAATCACGCGCCACACGAAGCGTTTGAATCGCTACTTTGTGGCTTCAGCGGATTATGTTCCGCGTACGCGATGGGGTAAAGTTTGGTGCGAGCCGCGTGTGCCCGATGTGCAACTCCGGTCCCGTGGGCGCAGCCGGGATCTACGATTTCGGCAGGTGGTTCGAATCGGCCGGAGTCCGAACACCGGACCGCCTGCTGCGCCCGGATTTAAAGCAGCTCAACGAGGGAACGAAATGATGTCGGCATTCCAGGAACACCAGGAAGAGCTGGAGCATTACGAACAAATGTTCGGACGGGAGCGGGGGCGACTGGCGGTGTCGCTGGACCGGCTTACGAATGCCCTCGTTCTTGTGGGGCAGCACGGAGTGTATTGCACCAGCCAGCGGAATCCGACGCTTCCGGCGATGGACTTGAGGATGATCAACCAGGAGTTGGTTCACGCGAAGGAATTGGTGCAGTCGGTGATGAACGAGATGCGCCTGGCAAAACAAAAACCACCGGGCTGACAATTGAATTATGAAATTAGAAAAATGAAATTGGAAACCAGAAATCAGAAGCTAGAAGTCAGAAACTAAAACTCGAAACTAAGAACCAAAAACTCCAAACTGAAAACTGACTACTGAGAACTTTCGTCGGCCGGCCCACGGGAATCCTATTCCGGCTGCAAAAAAGGATTCAAGTGGCGCTCGTTCCCAATGGTGGTGACGGGGCCGTGGCCCGGGTACACCACGGTCTCATCCGGCAGATGCATCAACTTGCTGCGGAGCGAATCCAGGATCTGCTCCATGGAGCCGCCCCACAGGTCGGTGCGGCCGATGCTGCCGGCAAAAAGCGTGTCTCCGGAAAAAAGCTGCGGCGCGTGAGTCGCGGTCTTCTCCGGTTCATCGGGAGGCAGGTCTTCTGCCACTTCCTCCGGGCCGGTTATTTTTTTCAAAAGATCGGTGAGGGCGATTTTCTCACCGGCCTCGTCCAGAACGGTATGTATTGTCGAAGCTCCGGCGACCTTTCCGGCGTCATGCGGGAGATACAGCGAAACGCTTCCGGGCGTGTGCCCGGGTGTGTGAATGACCTGCGCCTCAAATGATCCCCAGCGAAGAACGTCGCCTTCCTTCAGCAACTGATCGATATCGGTAAGCTCCGGCGGGTGGACGCCGAGGAACGACGCCTGCATCTCCATTGCTTGATACAGCGGCAAGTCGTCGCGGTGCATGAGCACGGGAGCGCCCGTATATTGATGAAGTTTGCTTAAGCCGCCGACGTGATCGATGTGCGCGTGCGTGCTGACGATGGCCTTGACAGTGAGCTTGTGTCGGCCGAGAAGGTCCAGGATGCGATTTACTTCATCGCCGGGGTCCACCACCAGCGCCTCGCGCGTGACCGGATCGCCGATGATCGAGCAATTGCACTGCAACATCCCTACGGGGATGGTGATATGGATCAATCCGTCGGTGGCGGCATTGAGGACAGGTCGGCCATTGCTCATGAAGGGGAGTATACCATCTGAGATGAAAGGATTCGCCGCAGCCGCTCCGTCTCCGCCTCGGACCACCTCTTCTTACTATGCCGCACTCGATCCACACTCACTTCGAGGCGGCCCCAAGGCCTGCTCAGTTCACCGGCTCTTCCAGCCACATCTATTCCTGCTGTTTCCTTCTTCTCTCCCTTCTTACTTTCAAGTTTAAACTGTCGACTGTTAACCTCCTCCTTCTAGGCTGCCTTTGCTAAACTAAGTCCTGGAGGATGCGCGAAATCGCAAAAATGGCTACGCCAGCTACAGCTCTGAACACTCCACTTGCAGCGACACACCTTGCTGCGGGCGCGAAGATGGGCGTTTGGTTCGGATGCGCGCTCCCGGATTACTTTGGCGACGCCGCCGCCGAGTATCGCTCCGCGCGAGACACCGTGGCGCTGATCGACAAGAATTACCGCGCCTATCTCTCCTTCACCGGGCCCGACCGCGTCCGCTACCTGAACGCCATCCTGACCAACAACATCAAGGACCTCCAAGCCGGCCACGGCATCGTTTCCCTGCTCCTGAATCCGCAGGGCCACATTCTCGCCGAGATCGAGACGTACGCCTTTCCCGACCGGCTCCTGTGTGTCTCCTATTCCATGATTCGCGAGCGGCTGATCGAAGTTCTCGACAAATACATCATCATGGATGACGTGACCCTCATCGATGAGACGCCACGCTACGGCACGCTTGCTCTGGAGGGTCCGAAGGCCGCCGCCCTTATCAAAGAGGTTTCCCGCGCCGACGTCGCGAACTTTGAGGAACTTTCCGCGCACGGTGGGAAGGTTGGCTCGATTCCCTGCTGGATCACAAAGCGCTCTCCGGGAGGAGTGCCCGGGGCTGAGTTCCTCGCCGAGCGCGAAAAGCTGCCAGAGCTTTGGCAGATTCTTTCGGATGCGGCTCGCTGGCACGAAGGCGGGCCCATGGGATACGCCGCGCTGAGCGCAACCCGCCTCGCTCAGGGTGTGCCGTGGTTCGGCTACGACTTCGACGAAAAACAAATCCCCCACGAAGCCGGTTTGCAGGACAGCCACATCAGCTACACCAAAGGCTGCTACACCGGCCAGGAAATCGTCGAACGCGTACGCTCCCGCGGCCAGGTAAACCGTCAGCGCGTCCAACTGGCTTTTTCCGGCGAGGTCGTGCCGGAAGCGGGCATGCCGCTGACTGTGGAGGGCAAGGAAGTGGGCAACGTTACGCGTGCGGCGCGGATCTGGGACCCAACGCGCATCATTGGAATGGGCTACGCCCGTAAAGAAGCCAACGCTCCCGGAAGCGTGCTTCAGTGGACCGGCGGCACCGCGACGGTCATGAAATAGGGCAGGGCCGCCGCCTTTCCCTCTCAGATTTCAGCATGATATGTTTGAGTGTGGCTATTGAACCGTGGCGTCGGAGGCTCGCTTTAACCAGGTCTTGTAGGCTCCTGTCTTTAGCGTCCAACCTTCCGCTGGCATCCAGTCGCAGTAGAGCACCCTCCTCCACAGTTTGTCATCGGGTGGATCCCAGGGACACCGCGAATCGGGAGCATCGTTCTTCTCGCGGACTTCGATTAGTACGTAAACTTTACCCGGGTCCTTCTTGGTTGACTCGTGGCCCATTCGGATGACTACGATGTCACCCAGCTTCACTGGCTTGTCGGGCGGAACATAGAACCACATGGCTGTCCCTTCATCAGTCGAAGGGTGACAACAGTAGACGCGGCCGCTGGCAAGGCTCCCATCCTGGAAGCGTCTTTCAATCCCGATGCAAGCAGATGCTCCCGCTGGGCTCCTAGCTTGAGGATCTCTTCGCGGGTTGCTATCTGCGTAATCTGTGCGAGCCGCAACGCCCCAGCTAGGTCCTTATTGGGTGGGAACAGTTTTGAGTTTCCCGCGCTGCAGACGGCGCAAAGAAGATAGATCATCATGAACAAGACCGTCAGCCGCAGCTTGCGGAACTGGCAGCGTGACGCTAGGGAATTCAATTGGTCCACCAGCCATTTCAAGAGCAGCTGCTGAATCATGGCCAATCCTCGACTGCGTCCGCACCTTGGACAGGAAGCCGGAATTTCCGATTTCAACTTTACCTTTGCGCAAAACCATATGCACGCCGCCCTCTCATGTCAAGTTCACATCGCCTGGTGGCCCGGGTGCCGGTTTAGCGCCTGGGCTTTTGATCTTCTTCTACGAGTCTGCGCGCCTGGCGGCCGCAGAACGGCTACGTTTATGTGGGTTGCCCGAAGGTGATCCAGAATCGGTTGACGTCACGAATAGTGAACTCACGCATGCCGTAGAAAGCATCATAGAGGTCCACCACGACTTGAACCCGGTCCTTGAGGCGTCGGTACAACTGATCGACGTTCTCGGTGGTGATGTACAAGTCGACCTCGCGACGGTGCTCCGTGCTCGATTTCCCCCCTGATTGGAACATGACTTCGCTGATTCCGAAGGTCAGCTTCGCCCAGTTGATTTCCCCATCCTCTTCGTTTTGCCGGACCAATTGGAACCCGATCGAGGTGTACCAATCCAACGTGGCGCGAACATCCGGGACATGAATCATGGGAACAACTGTCTGTGACATGGTTCACCCGCTCGCGCTTAGTGACGAGGGCCGGTAGCCAGTAGTAAGGTTCGGTCTTCCCTTCCTGAGCCTGCCCCGCGGTAACCAGATTGGTGTGTCGGCCTTCTCAATATCAAAAACCCCAAGCGCAAACTCGGAGCATGGGTCACCCGGCTGAGAGTGGGAGCATGCACGGGAGTTCAAGAAATTATTTCGCCGGTCCGGCGGCCTGGGGCGCCGAGATCCGTTGTTTGTCCTCCACAGAGAAGAGCAGATAGTTCCTGAAATTGTGGCGCCGATGACTGCGTCGGCCTCTCCAATCGTAATGGACTTCCGCATTCTGAGGCAGCCACATGTCCAGGTTGCGGGATTGGAAATGCACTGGACCATATTCGATGGCTGCGTGGTCGGCAACCAGGCGGATTTGTGGTAATGGGTCGATGAGATCCGTTTCCAGCCGGACGATTTGAAAGCTGTCTGCCGCAATCCACGCGCGCCCCTTGAGTGCGACCGGGTAGGCCTGGCCTTCAGCACCAATCTGGTAGGTGCGAATGGTATTCGGTTTGTCGGGCCTTTGGCGGAAATACATTTGCCAGGCCGGCCCGCCCTTCGACCGTGCCAGTCCCTCACAAGAGATCTTAAAGTTTTGCACATAGTGTGGATGAAAGATTAGCACCAGTGCTGGCAGCCCCGTGGTAGCTATACCATCGGGAAATCTGGCCGGAACATAATGAGCGTCCCTGTATTCATCAACAGTCAGAAGACCGAGGCGATTCTGCTTGATGGAAACAAGATAGTCGAACTTGAACCTTATTGGATTAGAGGCGAACCCCCATTTGTTGATCGATTCATGAGTCACGGCCTCGGTTGCCGTGAACTGATCGACATTGGCGACAAATTCCTGAATCCGCTTCCCGGACTTCTCTATAACTTCTTCAAGATTGCATGCGACGCCGGGTTCCACCGGCGGGACTCTTTCGTCTATGTCGGGGGGCAACCAATTGGAAGGTAGAAGAGCTGAGGCTGCCACAGCAGGCTCTGACGACAGCGATGCCGAAGCTGTGCCGGGCGAAGGATTATCGACTGGTCCGAGGAAGGCCTGCAAATTCTCGAGTTGTTTTGTGGCGGCAGCGTCTGTAGGGTGATCCTGGAGATACGCTTGGAGAACCTGGATAGCCCGCTCCTGGTCACCGTGTAAGTGGAAAGCCCGCGCCAGGACTGGCTGGACAATCCCCGCCTGGCAATGACCCAGCTCGAGTGCGCGCTCTGCGTGTTCGATGGACTCATCAAGCAAGCCCTCCCGCAAGCAAGCATCCGCGAGCGCTGCATGCGTGCGCCAGGAAGTAGGTTCGGTTTCAAGCGCGCGGTTGAGGTATTGAGCCGCATCGGCAGATTTGTTTTCCCGCAGGAGGGCTTCACCCAAGGAGAGCAGGGCGTTCAGATGCTTTGGAGCGAGGACGAGGACTCTTTCCCAATAGCTCTTGGCGTGCACCCAATCGTTCATCTCTGCGGAATAGATTCCAAAAAGGAAGTTGGCGTCCGCATCATTAGGAGCAGACCGATAAACCGTATCCAGGTGGCTGCGCGCCTCAGCAGGCTTGTCGGCACGCAATGCTTCCAATGCTTTTCCCAGTTCCTTCTGCAGCTTGGGTGCTAAAACCGGGGGGTCCTCCGACGGCGGGAAGGGAAGTGCCCGCTGCGCGAAGACATGGGAGGAAAGTAGAAAGAGGGGAGCAAGGATCAGAATGAGGAAAGGGCAGTTCCGTACACGCAGGACCATGACTACTCCACTTACCGAAGGGAGGACCTGAAACTTGAGGCTATCTTATACCTTTCCCAGAGAAAACTTAACAGGCAGTGTGGTGGTCACAAATCTTGTATGCCGGAGATAGGCTGGCATTGTGCTCGAACAATAATCGGCAGACCTCTCATTGTCCCCTTGTTCTCAAGGAGCCTTTGGTAGCAGGATTCATCTTCAAATTGAACCAAGGAGTCAAGATCAGGGTCACCATGTCCCGGGGTGCTGAAGGGCGAGGCCGTTTCGAATGAGAAAACATTCTCTGGGTAATAGGGCAGCTTTGATATTCGCCTTTGTGTTTTTTTCACACGCCTGCCTGGCCCGGGAGAGGATCTCCGACGCAGAAAAACTCCTGTTCGATTCCGCGAATCGCGAACGAGCGGCAAGAAAGTTGCCGCTCTTGAAATGGGATGAGGGTTTGGCCCGCGCCGCACGCAAACATGCCGAACTCATGGCAGAGCAGAATCTGCTTCAGCACCGATTGCCAGGCGAGGCCGACCTAACGGCTCGGGCACGAGAAGCCGGCGTGAGTTTCAGTCACATTACAGAGAATATCGGCATGGCGGCGTATGCCAGCGGGTTCCACGACGGCTGGATGCATTCGCCGGGGCACCGTGCGAATATCCTCGATGTCGCCATCGATTCCATCGGGATCGCGGTGGTCGAGGGCGGCGAGCAGTTGTTCGCCGTAGAGGATTTTGCCCGCGTTGTCACGCTTCTCTCGATCGAGGAGCAAGAAAAGCGGATCGGGAAACTCATCGCCGCGCACGGGTTGCGCTTGCTCCAGATTGGAGATGACGCCCGGAAGAGTTGTGAGCTCGACCGCGAATATGCCGGAAGCAGCAAGCCTCAGTACATCGCGCACTACGAAACGCCCAACATCGCGCAGCTGCCTGAGGGGATAGAAAAGGAAATTCAATCCGGCCGCTACAAGGCTGCTGCCGTGGGCGCGTGCGCACAGAGAAAGCCGTCTGGTTCTCCTCCCTTTCGCATCGTCGTGATGCTCTATTGACGGGGGCCCTAGGCGCCGGGTTCAGCACCTGGGACTTTTGATTTTTTCTGTCAGTCTCGCGTGATGTTTTCCGGGAGCGGCGGAACTTACCTGTGGGGCTTTTGACTTTGCCTTTTTCTCTCCTAGTGCATCGCACTGGGGAGCCAGGCCGCCCGGGCGCATCAAGTTCTGGGCATGCCCTTGACTCACCTGGACTCGACCACTTCAACGCCTACTCGCACTGCATCGTTGGGGTCACGTTGGCCATTATGCCCACGTTAGCCATGTAAGCCGTCGAATTGGTAAACGGGAATGGGCTTCGAGTGCAGGTGATAGGTTGCAGGCGAACAAAATTGAAACTCAACGTTGGCGCTAGCTTCGAGCCTTTCGGTTCATTCATGGCGGTATTCACGGTAACAACAAGATCGTTCACTGCCTTATTGTATGAGTTCACGTTTTCGACCAGTTTGTTGTAGCGCTCTACGACTGTGCCGCGCGCCGATTCACTTTCCAACAGAGCTTTTATCGTCACATTCTGCCCTTCCAATGCAACATCCGCCAATAGCCCCTCTGCCTGCGAAACGGTCATTGCGTCCTGTAACCGGCGAAGGGTGTAAATTCCTGAATATCTTTCCTCTTTCTCACCTAATTCGATGCTGCACTGGGAATCGGCCGTGCTCATTTGCCCGCGTCCTCCCTCCACTACGTACCAACGAATGAACTCAGCGCGCTTGTCCCACTGTAGAAAAATCCTTTGGTATTTGTCTTTCCCGCTCATGAAGTAATCCACGCCCTCTAACTGACTGCCATCCTGGTACCTTTTCATGCCCTCGTCATAGTCGCTTTTGCTGATGTCTTCGGTTTTGTAAACCGCATCCAGTCGATCCGCCATCCGGTTAAATGCGACGCACGGCAGCGGCTCGTCAGGAACAAACGTCCTTTGCACAATAGTAGGCTGTCTCCTCTGTTGGGCCAACATTGGGCCGGACATAAGTAAGATCGCTACGGAGATTAGAATCGCTCTCATGCTCCGCCTCCTTCAGCCTTATGATGGAATTGCTGCTTTGGTCCGCCCCTTGTTCAAACAGTCCTACAAGCGGCCGTGGTTAGCGAGGGCGGGTAGCCGGAAACAAGACGTTAACACGAATTCGGATGCGCAATCAGGGGTTGGCGCTTACCCCACGAGGTCGGGGAGGGTGGGCTCTCCATGGGACTGGGAGCGTACGTTCTCGGTTTTTCAGTGTCCAGTAACGGGGGAAGAGTCCGAATCAGGGGCGGTTCTTGCGGACCAATTGGAAAGTCATGTGCATGATCAACTTCCGGTCGTCCGCGGAGAGGCGGCTGAGAAGTTGGTGCAGCCTATTGAAGAATTTCGCCGATTCACCAGAGCTGCCCCATTCGACGTTTCCGGCGGAGATGCCTTTGGGAAGGGACGGGACCTCGGGCGGCTGTTCCCCTTCGTAAAACAATTGGTACATCGGAACTTCGAGAGCCCGCGCCAACTTTTCGAGGGTCTCGATGCTCGGGACGGTGTGGCCGTTCTCGACGCGGGAGACGTAACAGCGCTTCAGTCCGGTGCGCTGCTCGATATCACCTTGCGAAAGGTCTTTCTGCTCCCGGATGGCGCGTAGGCGATCGGAGATCACCATCATATGCCTATTTATATCACGGTATGAATCGGCCGATAAATCATTTTGAATCTTCTGCGGGCAGGCCTGGATTAAGAAAGAGGAAATCACTCGAATTCGCGGCGGGGAGCGGGTTGCGCGAGGCCGACGCGGCCGGCGGCGATGTCGGACTTGAAGTAGTTTTCGCCTTTGATGGGGGAGCCGGCCAGGCGGCGGAGCATGGCGATCTGGCCGATGTGGCTGAGGGCATCAGCAACCGGGGCCTGAAAGAGGCCTTCCGCTGATGCGTGAAGCGGTTCGTCTGAGGCCAGCTGGTCGTCAAACTTTTTTACGGCCGTGAAGAAGCGCTCGATTTCGGAGTCCCATGGCAGAGGCGTGGAGTCGCGCCAGGTCTGCTGGCCGTTGGCGATGGAGAGCGCCCAGTCAAACAAATCGCCCATGTGCGCGAGGATTTGCGCGGGCGTGCGCGTCTTGTCTCCGATGTGGAAGCTGGCGAAATGATCCGGAGCGCCGCGCAGGGCTTTGCCAGCGCGGTAGGCGATGGCGGCGACGGTGTGGCGAAGAAGCTGGCGGGCGGAATCGGTTGTTGGGGGCATCGGTGCTTCTCTCCTCTCTCAAGAGTTGCCACAAGGAGTTTAAACGCAGAGTACGCAGAAAAAAAGCGAAGAGAAAGTCCTCATCACCGAAGAGTCGAGTCACGCGGCTATTGCTTGCTGTAGACGCGGACGAAGTCAACGAGCATTTGCTGGGGAAAAACGGTGGTGCCGTCGGGCGGCCCGGGCCAATCGCCACCCACGGCGACGTTGAGGATGATGAAGAAGGGGTGATCGAAAACCCAGGTGCCGCCGGCGGGCCACTGCGACGAGTTGAATGTAGCGTAGAGACTCGCATCGACGTAGAAGCGGATTGTGTTGGGCTCCCATTCGACCGCGTAGAGATGAAAGTCATCGGCGAAATTCTGGCCGGCGGGCAGGCTGAAGGGCGCGGTGGTGTCGCTCGTTCGGCCGATGGTGCTCGGGCCATGCAGCGATCCGTGAACGGTGCCCGGCTCCTTGCCAATATTTTCCATGATGTCGATTTCGCCGCACTTCGGCCAGCCATTTGAAGTGATATCGTTGCCGAGCATCCAGAAGGCGGGCCACATTCCCTGCCCCGCGGGTATTCTGATGCGTGCTTCGAAGCGGCCATAGGCTTGGCTGAAAAGGCCCTGAGTTTTCAGACGCGCGGAAGTGTAATTCCGCGTTACGCCGTCGGAACCGGTGTAGGTTTCTTTCTGCGCGGTGACGACGAGATTGCCGCCCTTGATTTGGGCGTTCTGCGTGCGATTGGTGTAGTACTCGAGCTCGTTGTTACCCCATCCGTTGCCGCCGGCGTCGTAGGTCCATTTCGATGAATCCGGCGACGCGCCGTCAGACCCGCTGAATTCATCGCTCCATGCAAGTTTGTAGCTGGCCGGAGGAGGAGGTTGAAGCATTGCGCCTCCACCGCAACTGAACAAGAGGAGCGCTCCGGCAAGAAGGATGGGAACCATGGCGGCAGGATACACGGGGAATCGCGTTTTCATCGAGAATAATTTCGCTCGCCAGGATTGCGGAAATCTCTGCGCCGCGATCAGGAGAGATTCATGACGCGCCTGAAGGAACCCTTTTCATGGTCAATCTTCTTCTGGAGCTGAAGGATGGCGTAGAGAACGGCCTCGGGGCGAGGCGGGCAGCCGGGGACGTATACATCGACGGGAATGACCTGATTGCAGCCTTGGACGATGGCGTAATTGTTGAAGACGCCGCCGGAAGTGGCGCAGGCGCCCATGGAGATGACCCACTTGGGCTCGGGCATTTGATCGTAAAGTTGGCGGATCACGGGAGCCATTTTTTGCGAGAGGCGTCCGGCGACGATCATCAGATCGGCCTGGCGGGGGGATGGGCGAAAGACTTCCGCGCCAAAACGAGCGAGGTCAAAACGGGCAGCGGCCATGGACATCATCTCGATGGCGCAGCAGGCCAAGCCAAAGCCGAGCGGCCAAATGGAACTCTTGCGCGCCCAGTTCACGGCCTTGTCGAGGGTTGTGAAGATGATGCCTTCGTCTTGCAGGAGATCCCCGAAATCGTCGGGCTTGGTCAGTGTGACATGTTTGCCGAGCGATACGCTCATTAGATCCTCGTCACAAGTATGTTCTCACAGGGAGCGGTTGGAGACAAATTGTCTGCCGGCCTCAAGATGTGACATTTCTTGCCTTAGAGTTTCCAGTCAGGTTGGGGACGGTTGCCTTGGCGGGACCGTGGCGCGACTGTTTGTGCGGCGGAGAAGCTCCGTGCTTTGCGCGCGCGCCAAACCAAGAGTACGCACGCAGCGAGAAGGACAGAAGTCACTCCGCCCAAAACCAGCGATTGCGAAGGCGCCTGTGTTTGCTTCGAGCGTGTATCGATGTTGGCTAGAGAAGGCAAAGCGCCGCGACCCGGAACCGATTCTACCCGATTAGAGACCGCCGGAGATTGTGACCGCGCTTGGGGTTTGGCTTGCTCTCCGAGGGGCGGAAGTGCTCCGGTTCCAGAGACTTCAAACCCTGGCCCTTCCCCTGCCGGTAATTGATTTGCTGCCTGGACTTGATAGCGGCTGTTGCCGACTGGGAGGATCTTAAAGGCCGGTGAGCGCGACGAGAATTTCATGGTCGGCGGAATCATGACGGCCATCTGCTGCAACGGATACGCATGCCTTGTTTGAAACGCTGCATGGCCACGGTAAGGCAGGTCGTAGTTGAAGGCAAACTTGGTTGCTCCCGGCCGTAAGGGGAAATTCACTGCGTAGTGTCCAGGCTCGTCGGGCACGGGGACCGCGGAAATCATCACGCCCATTTCTCCCGGGCCTGCGGCCAGGACAGAATCAATCTTGGCATTTGCCGGCAAATAGACTTCGAATGTGCGCTCACCCGCCTCTGTCAGAGGCGGGCTGGACTCGTTCTTAATCTCGACCATGTCGGAAACGTGCAGCAAGTTTCCAACGGTTCCGGTGCGGAGGATTTCGATAGTGCCGGTTATGCCCTGCACATGTATCGCTGCGTCGAACACTTCGATAGAGAGAGCCTGGCCGGCGGAAGCCTGCTGATCATAGCTGACGCCCTGGTGAAACACGCGCACCAAGTACGGTTTGCCAAGATGTTGAACATTGAGGGTAAACGCCCCCAGTGAATCGGTCTTCGCGCGCCCCTCCTCCTGCATTCCCATGTCCAGCCGAGCAAGGATCACCTCATCGCCGGCAGCCGGTTCGCCGCGGCTCTGATTGCGGACCGTGCCGGTGATGTTGTTCGCGCCCTGTGCTGCAGTTGAAAAACACGCGAGTAGGACGACCACCGAGAGCATCCGCCGGGGGCAAAATTCCTTGACGAAACGAAGAAGATCGATCATTCGTTTACGGCTTGAGATGGCGGGGGTGCGGCCGGGCGTGGGGCCAGTCCGAACATGATGCCGGTTTCTACTTCCACAGGCTTTCCGTCGCGCAGGCATGGTCTGAAGCGCCACTGAAACAGGGCATCCGTAATGGCTTTTACCTGATCGGGAAAGGCGCTGAGAAAATGTATGTGCTTTACTTTGCCTTGTTTATCGATGATCATCCGGACCGGAACAGCATTGAATTTGCGCTCGCCAAAGACCGGATCAACTCTCTCCAATACGTTTTCGTCGCGCGCGTAGTCCTTGATGCACACAGGGACTGCACCGCCTCCCCGCCCCGAAATGGGACCGGCCTCTGCTGGCAAGGTCATTTTGCTCACTTCGTCGATGAGACTCTCAACTAGCTTGGTGTCCCGGCTGGTAAGGACGAACTGGATCATGTGACAGCGGATTTGAGTTGCCAGGACGTGCCAATGCAAATCGGCGACGGGTGAACCGTAATCAAAGCGGACGAAGGAATGGTTGGCGACCCTGACAAGCGTCGGCGGTTGTTCCACTTTGTAATCCGCGTCCAGACTTTCCTTGTGGTAATTGATCAGCTCCAGCGCGGTCGCGGCCGGTGTAAGCGTGAAAAACAGGTCCTGGGCGGCGATCAGTATACTGCCTCGACTTCTCCCCTTGGAGGTTTCTGCAGGCCTGATTTGCGCGAGTACGTAGTAGCCATTGTCCGAGGGAGGCGGGCCGCTGTACTTCTCGGTCCAATCGGGCGAGAGTGCATAAGTGAGACCAAAATACTGGTTGCTAAAGACATTGTTTGCCACTCTCCCGCCTTCCGGGACAGGAGTCACCGAATCGCTGGCACTCGACCAGGCGCCTTTGACCAGAATGACATCCAACGGGAGCGCGTTCGGTTGGGGATTGTTGGAGAAATCGCCTCCGCTCTGAGGGTTGCCCTGTGCGCGGGCAAGGAGCGAAATGGAAAAACCAAGAAGTACCAGGGAACGCGAGAATCTAGAATGCATATTTAAACCCGGAGTCTCCAAGAGAGAAAGACCGGGCGAGACGTTTCCGTGTCTCGCCCGGAAGATTGCTATAAAAAATTACAGCGAGCGCAGGAAGTTCAGGAGATCCTGCTGCTGGCTGGGTGAAAGCAAATCAAAGGCCTCTTCAACCAGAGTGGCTTCGGATCCGCTGCTCTGGTGAGCCTCGATTGCGGACAATAAATTGGCCGTACGGCCATCGTGCAAGAAGAAGATGCGCTGCCCGAGGCCCCACAGTGGAGCCGTGCGGAATTGATCTCCACCAGCGCCGCCCTGGGAGACATTGTCCGCCAAGCCTACGCCCATATGATGGATTTCTATGTCAGAGAACAAGTTGGCAGTAGCGTTGCTCAAACCAGGCGTCAAGTGAGAGGCCTGGGTGGTGAGCGACGGTGTATGGCAAATGGCGCATCCGATGGCGCTAAAGAGCTTGCGGCCATTAGCGATCGAGGTTGCTCCTCCCGGCGAGGTAGTGGAGGGTGTGGGCTGGTCCAGGAACTGCATGAAGACACTGAACAGCGCGGTGTCACTGGCGACGGTGGAGGCGGTGGTGCCATCGGAGTGGGTAATGTCCTCAGGGTAGCCGACCCCCGCGAGGTTCAGGCAGTTGGCTGGAAGCCCGCTTCCCATTTGGTCTTCACCCGGCAGCGGGCGATCTTGCGTAAACAGTTCGTTGGAGATGCCCATTTCCACGTTGTAGGCCTCACCGGCGAAAATGATCAGCGACTTGTTCTGCGCCTTCCAGCCAAAACGGCTGATGGTGCCATCGTTGCCGTTGTGATTGAAGGTACCGCTGATCCCGACCCGGTTGAAAACTGCCTGCGCCGCGTGATTGGCCAGCAGGGTTGAGTCGTCAATGTTTGCCATCAGTCCGGTGCCAAACACCGGTGTGGGAATGCGGAAGATGATGTTGTTTGTCACCCTTGCAATATTAAAGCTGGGCTGCTGCAGGCTGCAGCTGCCGGCGTCAGCCCGGCCGGAGACGGTGAAAAGGTCTTCTACTCCCCCGTTGGGTGCGTTCGGGTTGGGATTGCCGAATTGATTAAAGAAGAACGGGAAGCGTGCTTCGCGCACCGGGCCATTGACCTGGACGAAATATGGGATGGTGTTGGTGCCGCCATTTACGACCCCGTTGGCGATGACCTGACTCTGGGGGTTCGGCCCCACAGTGGGGAAGATTCCGGAGGCCGGGCTAGTTCCGCCCGGGGCCGGTTGCGAATGACACGCCCCGCATGAGTCCAAGTTGAACCGTGGTCCCAGCCCTGGGTTGTCTCCCGTAACGGTTTGGTGCTCGTTGAACTGCGCGAGTCCGGTTTGGAAGAAGAGCAGATCGTTTGCATTGGCGGTGACGGAAGCAAGCGGCTGGCCCGCGTTCACTCCTGTGTTGTTGCGTACCCCTGGATCGGTCTGGGCAAACGCCTTTCCCGGAAAGAATAATGCCGCTAAAATTGCGATAACCGATGCGAGCTTTGTTGTTTTCATTCCTGATCTCCTTCGACAAGGAAGTGCACAAGCCCCGCCTGTTTTGCGCACTTCTATAACCATCCTTCCAGCAATTGGGGAATCACCCGCCGAATGTAAGCCATTGCTAGAAGCTACCTGTACCGACAAGTGAGTTCCATTTACTACTCGCCGCGTGAAGACTACAAGAAGAAGGGATTAGCATAAACGGTCATTCGTTAGCATTTTGTGTAGTCGGTTTGTTTCCGGTAGCGCGCCGGAGCCTGCGTAAAGCGCCGTTCAAATGCTCGGATGAAGCTGGAAGCATGCTCGTATCCTACGTTGTGGGCAATTTCCTTTACGCTTAAGTAGCTGTTCGCTAAAAGGTACGCTGCCCTCTGAAGTCTTTGTTCGTTTATCCATTCGCCCATGCAAACGCCAGTCTGGTGCTTGAACAAGCGCTGGAGATACGAAGGGCTCAGGTTGAATTCGAGGGCCAGATCACGAATAGTGAACGTGGTCCCAGACTCAACCATCCGCAGGATCTTTCGCACGCGCCCTTCCACCATGGTGGACGTCAATGAGCGAAGAGGAGCAGCTCCGGCATGTGGCATGCCTCCATCGGTAGTAATGGTGTTTGCAGCATCCCCGCTTGCAAAGCTGACACGAGAATTCAGAGTGCGCACAGGGACTTCCTGGGGGCGCCGTTTTGTGCGTTATTCGCGATTGGATTGGCTTGAACCTGCTTCAGTGAGAGCTTTTTGCAAAGTTCCCAAGCCTTGCACGGTTGAGGTTGATTGTCCTGGTCCGAAGGGGCTTTGGTGGCAGGGCTGTAACTTTGGCCGGCCATGGCAAGCGCCAGGGCTGTGCTTGAGAGTAGACACACGCAGAGTATCGGACGCTTGGACCACATCGTGAGGACCTCTCTCTTTGCGACAATTCCGACGTGATTCTAACCGCCGGGAGGAACCAGGGTTGGGAGAGTTGGACCCGTGGAAAATCGCGGGAAATTTATTCGAGTGCTGAAGCGCAGTCAATGGTACTTCGGCTAGCCACCCGATCAGTGGCCATCAGTACAGGTATACGCGAGTGCGTGAGAGTGCACGGGAGCATCTCTGCGTTTCGATCAGACGGCAAGGACGACTTTGCCGAACTGCGAGCTGGACTCGAGGTAAGCATGGGCGGCAGCCGCTTCGGGGAGCGGGAAAACGCGGTCAACCGTGGGCTTGAAGCGCCCAGAGGCCACCAGACGCATGACGCTGAGGAGCTCGGACTTGGTGCCCATGTAAGAGCCGAGTAGCGAAAGCTGGCGGCTGAAGAGGAACCTCAGATCGACTTTGGCATCGAAGCCGGTAGTGGCGCCGCAGGTTACCAGGCGGCCGCCGGTAGCGAGACTCGCGAAGCTATCGTCCCAGGTGGCCGTCCCGACGTGTTCGAAGACGACGTCGACCCCGCGCTTATTGGTGATCCGCCGGACTTCCTCGTGGATTCTCTGAGTTTTGTGATTGATGAGATGGTCGGCGCCGAGTTGTTTTGCCTTTTGCAGCTTTTCATCACTGCCGGCAGTGGCGATCACGCGCGCGCCGAAAAACTTGGCAACCTGAATGGCGGCGCTGCCGACGCCGCTTCCTGCCCCAAGGATGAGAACATCCTCGCCGGGCTGCAGTTCGGCCCGGGCAAGAAGCATGTGCCAGGCGGTTTGGAAGACAAGCGGAATCGAGGCGGCCTCTTCAAAAGTCAGGTTTTCCGGATACGGCATGCAATTTACTTCTGGAGCGTGGACAAGTTCGGCGCAGCCTCCGTCAATCAGGTAGCCGAGATTGGTGAATTGGCGGCAGCGGTTGTCCTGGCCGGAGACGCAAGCGGAGCATTTCCCACAAGTCACCCCGGGGGCGAGAACGACCTTCTGACCGACGCGCACGGTGGTGACATCCGTGCCGATCTGGGCGATTTCGCCGGAGACATCGCTGCCTGGGATGTGCGGAAGCGGAATCGGGATATTGGGGTTGCCGCGGCGTACCCAGAGGTCAAGGTGGTTCAGCGCGCAAGCTCTCACGCGGACGAGGACTTCGGTCGGGCGAATCGTGGGGTCAGGAGCGTCGGTGTATTTCAGGACCTCAGGTCCGCCGTGCTGATGGAAGAGCACTGCCTTCATAGGAACGCCCCTCTCGAGACCTTCGAAGACTCGCGTAGTATTATGGCATGGAAGCAACGGCGGTTCGTTGACACGGGCGATGCTGCGCCGTAGGCTGAGGTCAGGAAAAAAGATAACCCGGAGATCTAACGGCGATTGCGATTTGCAGTGGAGAGTAGAAGCCGCACGGCCAAGATTGGCTGTGCCCACAACACGATGGACTTGTTTGAAGAGATCGTGAAGATGAGGCGGGCGGGGCAGCGCGCGGCGCTGGCCACGATCGTACACACGAACGGCTCGATTCCGAGCTATGAGAGTTCGCGGATGCTGGTGCGCGAGGATGGCTCGATCGCGGGAACGATTGGCGGGGGATGCGTGGAGGCGGAGGTCTGGGCGGCGGCCAAGGAAGTGATGCAGAAGGAAGCACCGCGCAAGATGGTTTTCAATCTAAATAATGAGGCGAGTTACGACAACGGTTTGATTTGCGGTGGAACGCTGGAAGTTTTTGTCGAGCCGATTCTGCCGCAGCCGATGTTGTATTTGTTCGGCGGGGGGCATGTTTCGACGGCGGTGGCGAAGGCGGCCAGCGCGGCAGGATTCGGCATCGGCGTGGTGGACGATCGCGAGGCCTTCGCGAACAAAGAACGATTTCCGATGGCGCAGGAGATTTACACGAGCTACGAAGAGGCTTTCGAAAAGATTCATCCCAATGTGGCGTGTTACCTGGTGATCGTCACGCGCGGCCACAAGGAAGACATGCGCGTTCTGGCTTGGGCGGTGCGCACCGAGGCCCGGTACTTGGGCATGATCGGCAGCAAACGCAAAGTATTGTCCGTGTACCAAGCGCTGGAGAACGAGGGCTATAAGGCAGAGGAATTCGAACGCGTTTACGCACCGATGGGGCTGGAAATCGGCGCGCTCTCGCCCGAAGAGATCGCTGTCAGCATCACGGCGGAACTCGTTGCGGTCCGCCGGAATGCGGCGACCGCCGCGCATAAGAAGTTGAAATACGAAGCGCACGCTTCACCAATTCTCCAAACGGGCGAGCGCTGAAAGGGAGCACATGTTGGCCGCCGTCATCCTCTCCGGCGGGGCCTCAAGCCGAATGGGTTCGCCGAAGGCGCTACTTCCCTACCAGGGGCGGCCGTTCCTCGAACACCTGCTGGAAGTGACTTCGCACCGAAACATTGGCGTCCGCAGAGTGGTGCTCGGCGCGCATGCGGAGCCCATCGCAAAAGCTGTGAACCTCAAAGCCGATGAAATCGTAATCAATCACGAATGGGAGAAGGGACAGTTGAGTTCGATTCAGGCAGCGCTGCGAAGCCTGCCTCCGGGAACCGACGGAATCCTGCTCTGTCTCATCGATCACCCCCTCGTCAGCAGCTTGCTGGTTCAGGATTTGATCGAACAGTTTTACAAAACGAAGAAACCCATCGTCCTGCCCGTCTATGAGGGACGCCGCGGCCATCCGGTCATTTTTTCCGCTTCTCTGTATGATGAACTCCAAGTCGCGTCACTCGAAACCGGCGCGCGGGCGGTGGTATGGGCGCACACGGGAGAAGTCGAAGAGGTGCAGACGAACGAAGAAGGCTGCGTGCTGAATCTGAATGATCCGGAAACAATGAACAAGGCGATGCAGCGAAAAGACTAGCGGCTCTTCGAAGCCAGATTTTGGAGGAGCGTGCAAACCGCATCGACGGCGAGCTGTGCGCCGTGGAATGTCGCGGGCGGGAGCCCACCCAAGGCTTCGGAGAGGGTTTCCGCCGTGATGGACCGGACCTCGGCAAGCGCGCGGCCGCTAAGGTGCTCGGTCAACACAGAAGCGCAAGCAATCGAGGTGGTACAGCCGCGGCAGAGGAAGCGCACTTCCGCGATATGGCCGTCCGCGATGCGCGCGGAAAGCTTGAGAATGTCGCCACAGACGGGATTGCTTACCTCGATGGTGGCGGTGGCGCCGGGAAGTTCGCCGGCGTTTCGAGGGTTGCGGAAGTGATCGAGAACCGCTTCGCTGAACATTTATGAAAGTATCCCAAAGAGCGCGCCGGAACTGCAACGCGGCATAAGGCAAACTTTACGCAGAGATCCAGAGTTCGCAGAGAGCATAAATAGAGAACAGGCAAGAATGCCTGTTCTACCAAAAACATTTACTTCTTTGGGGGCAAAAACTTTTTCTCTACGGAGGCAACCACCACGTAGTTCGGATCGACCATCTCGGTGAGATGGATTTTGCCGACCTTCGAAAGCAGCTCGTAAGCATCGAGTTCGGAGAGGCCATAGTCGGCGTGAATCCAGCCTACCAGCTCGGTGAAGGCGATCCGCACGGCGTCGTCGACGGGACGATAGATGCCCGCGGCCATGATTTCTTTTTCGTTTTCGAAGCGTGGCCAGCCCGTACGCTTCCCTTTCACAAGGTCGAATTGCAGGCGCGCCTTCATGGGAACTTCGATGGCGCTGCCCGCAATTTCGCCGTCGCCCATGGCAGCGTGGCCATCGCCGAAGTAAAACAGCGCCCCGGCTACGTTTACAGGCAGATAAAGAGTATTTCCGGCGGAGGCTTCTGGTGCGTCCATGTTACCGCCGAATTCTGCGGGCACGATGGAACTGCGAGCTTCCCCATTGGCGGGAGCTACACCGATACAGCCAAGAAATGGATGCAACGGAATTTTCACTTTGTAGTTGGAATCGAGGGCTTGAAACGTAGCCGCGCGGTCCGCATGATCGATGGGGTAAAACCAGATTTTTTCCGGCAGCGCTTCTTTTTCGAGCATCGGCGTGTAATGCGTGGCGTTAATGGCTCCGAAGCCGGGCGAAAATGTGCCCACACCCTGTTTACCATCAACCTGCAGATCGAGGATATGAACAATCAGCGTGTCGCCGGGTTCCGCACCTTCGATATAGAAAGGACCGGTGAGCGGGTTGTCTCCTTTGACGAGCGCAAAGGTATCGCCTGGTTTTTGAAGCGCGTTGCCGAAACAGTCCAAGGAATTCGCGTCGAGTATGTTACCGGGTTTGAGTCGCGCAACGGGCGGAGCGACACCGAAGACGTATTTCACCGTGTCGATAGTGGCGTGGTACTGCACGACTTCGGATTTGGACACAGCTGATGGAATCTGAGCTAGAGCCGAAAACGGCAAAACTAAACTAAGGGCAAGGAGATGGACACGCACGAGAGTCCTCCGGAAATTAGGAAAGGCAGTGCAACATATCCGTGACGCGGAGTCAATCCAAACTCGGCTGAACTACGAGACGCCCGGCTGTCTGCTATTCTCTTCCCGTAGCCATGAAGTCGAATCGACGATTACCCTTGCGGATAGTTTCGCTGGCCCCCAGCGCGACCTCGATTTTGTGCGCCATTGGGGCGAAGCGCGCTCTGGTCGGCGTGACCAAGTGGTGCGGTGATGTTGCGCCAGTCGGCAATTTGCCGAAGCTTGGAGATTGCTGGCACATGGATTCGGTGAGCGAGATTGTGCGGCTGAAGCCTACGCTGGTGATCGGTTCCGTGCCGTACAAGCAAGAGACGGTCGCAAAACTCCTCGAGCAGCCGTTCCCTTTTCTGGCCATGAACCCGCGGACACTCGCTGATATCGAAGGGGACATTCGCTTGCTGGGCGGGGTTACGCAAAAGACGGCCGCTGCCGAGCGGTTGGTACAAAAGACGCGCGGCACATTTTCGGAAATCGGGAAAGAGGCACGGCGATGGAAGCAGCGGGCGCGCGTTTATTGCGAGGCGTGGCCAAATCCGCGGATCAGTTCCCCGCCCTGGGTAGCGGAATTGGTGAATCTCTGCGGAGGCGAGATGGTTGTTCCAGCCGGCGAAAAGATCACCGAAGCGCAAGTAGCGGCGGCCCGGCCTGAAGTAATTGTGCTTGCCTGGGCGGCGACAGGAGCGAAAGCGGACCCGAAGCAGGCGTATAAAGTCAGCGCGTGGAAAGATGTGCCGGCGATTCGAAACAGAAACGTCTACGTAATCAGCGATGAACTGCTGAACACGCCGGGGCCCCCGCTGGCCGAGGGTGCCCGCGCACTCTACAAACTTTTTTATTCCGCGAGTAGCATGCGAGAACGGGCATGAGGACTGTCGTCGCGGCGGTGATTGAGCGTAGCGACCGGCGATTGCTGATCGGCCAGCGCCGGAAAAACGATAGTTCCCCGCTGAAGTGGGAATTTCCCGGTGGAAAGGTCGAAGCTGGTGAGACTCCGGAAGCTGCGCTGGCCCGCGAATTGAGGGAAGAACTTGGCGCGACCCTGAGCAAAAGCGCACTGATCGGCCGCGCGGTTCACAAGTACGCCACGACACCGGAAGAACTCGAGATTCTCTTTTATGCCGCGGCAACTCTAGAAGCGGAACTCACGCCGCATTCCTTCGAAAAAATCGCGTGGGTCTTGCCCAAAGAGTTGGGGCAATATGATTTTCTCGCCGCCAATGCGCAGCTCGTGGCAAACCTCGCCACCGGACGGATCAAGCCCGCAGAAATCCTAGAGGGCGCAGCAGAAACCGGTGCGAGCCACGGCCCGGCAGCAGACTGATTGCCATATTTCTTAAAGGACCAGCGTCAGGAGATCACCGGATTCGGCTTGTCGGCGTTAATGCCCAGATCCTTGATGGCCTTTTCGAGGACAGACCGTTCGATCTTGCCGTCCACGAAAAGCTCATGCAGCGTGGCCAGCGTAATGAACCGGGAATCGACCTCGAAAAACTCACGCAAGGAGGCGCGCCCTTCGCTGCGCCCGAAGCCATCGGTGCCGAGTGACGCCAAGCGCCGCGGCATCCATTTGCTGATCATATTGGGCAAGGTCTTCAAGTAGTCGGAAGCCGCGACCAGCACGCCGGGAGCGTCCGCGAGGCATTTGGTGGCGTAGGGCACGCGCGCCTTTTCGCCCGGATGCAAACGGTTCCAGCGCTCGGACTCGATGCCCTCGTTATAAAGCTCCTTGTAACTGGTCACGCTCCACACGTCGGCGGCGACCCCGTATTTGGACTCGAGAATCTCCTGCGCATGCAACACTTCGTTGAGAATCGCGCCACTTCCAAACAATTGCGCTCGCAACTTCGCCTTCCCGTTCGCCGCGGGCCGGAAGCGGTACATCCCCCGCAGGATGCCGTCCTTCACATCACCCGGCATCGGGGGCATGGCGTACGGCTCGTTCATCACAGTGATGTAATAGAAGACGCTTTCGCCATCCTTATACATGCGGTGAATCCCGTCCTGGATGATGACCGCGATTTCATAGGCAAACGCAGGATCGTAGGCCTTTACGTTCGGAACCGGCAGTGCGAGGACGTGGCTATTGCCGTCCTGGTGCTGCAGTCCTTCTCCCCCGAGAGTAGTGCGTCCGGAAGTTCCACCGAGGAGGAAACCCCGCATGCGCATGTCGGCGGCAGCCCAGATGAAATCCGCAATGCGCTGGAAGCCGAACATCGAGTAGTAAATGAAAAACGGAATGGTGTTGATCCCGTGCGTAGCATAAGCTGTGCCCGCGGCGATGCACGAGGCCATGGAGCCCGCCTCAGTGATGCCTTCTTCGAGAATCTGTCCGTTCTTCGCTTCCTTGTAGTAAAGGAGCGTATTTACATCGACGGGCTCGTAACGCTGGCCAACGCTGGAATAAATGCCGACGGTGCGGAAAAGCGATTCCATGCCGAAGGTGCGGGCTTCGTCCGGAACGATTGGCACGATGAGCTTGCCGATCTCCGTATCCTTAAGCATCTTTCGGAGCATGCCCACGAACGCCATCGTCGTGGAAACTTCCCTGCCATCGCTTCCTTCCAGGAATTCCTTGAAGAGATTGTCGTGGTCCGCGACCAGAGGTTTCGAACGGATGCTGCGCTTGGGAACGTACCCGCCCAGCGCTTCGCGCCGCGCGCGGAGATACTGAATTTCGACGCTGTCTTCTGGCGGCCGGTAGAACGGAACTTCGATGCAATCCTCGTCGTTCAGTGGAATGCCGAAGCGCGAGCGGAACTCGCGCAGCTCGTCTTCGTTGAGTTTCTTCTGCTGGTGCGTGACGTTCTTGCCTTCGCCCGCTTCACCGAGACCGTAGCCCTTGATGGTGCGCGCGAGAATCACGGTCGGCGAGCCTTTGTGATCGACGGCCGCCTTGTACGCGGCGTAAACCTTGCGCGGATCGTGCCCGCCGAGACGCAGGCGGCGCAGCGCCTCGTCCGGAAGCGGCTCGACAAGCTGAAGCAATCGCGGATCGCTGCCGAAGAAATGCTCGCGAACATAAGCTCCGGAGGAAACCACCAGCTTCTGGTATTCGCCGTCCACCAATTCGCCCATGCGCTTCACCAGCAGTCCTTCGGTGTCGCGTTCGAAAATGGGATCCCACTCGCTGCCCCACAAAACCTTGATGACGTTCCAGCGCGCGCCGCGGAACGCAGATTCCAGTTCTTGAATGATCTGTCCGTTGCCGCGCACCGGGCCATCGAGGCGCTGCAAATTGCAGTTGACCACAAAGATCAGATTGTCGAGCTTCTCGCGAGAAGCCAGAGTGATCGCTCCGAGCGATTCCGGCTCGTCGGTCTCGCCGTCACCGAGGAACGCCCACACCTTCGCGTCCGTGGCAGGCTTCATGCCCCGATCCTCAAGGTAGCGGTTGAAGCGCGCCTGATATATGGCCATCAGCGGGCTGAGACCCATGGAAACCGTCGGAAATTCCCAGAAATCAGGCATCAGCCACGGATGCGGATAGGAAGACAGCCCGCCGCCGGGCTTCAGCTCGCGGCGAAAATTTTCCAGCTTTTGCGCGCTGAGCCGGCCTTCCAAAAACGCGCGAGCGTACATCCCGGGTGAGGCGTGCCCTTGAAAATAAACGGTGTCGCCTTCGAATTCTTCGCTGCGCGCGCGAAAGAAATGATTGAATCCCACTTCGTAGAGCGTTGCCGCCGAAGCATACGTGGAAATGTGGCCGCCGATGTTGTGCTCGACGCGGTTGGCGCGCACCACCATGGCCAGCGCGTTCCAGCGAATCAAGCTCTTGATGCGGCGCTCCAGTTCCTGGTCGCCGGGAAAAAGCGGCTGCAAGCGCACGGGAATCGTATTCGCGTAAGGAGTATTTGCGCTGAACGGCAGGTCGATGCCATTGACCGTGGCGTGAGCGCGGAGCCGCTCGAGAATTTCCGCGGCCACCTCAGGTCCGCTGGATTCCAGGACGGAATCCAGAGATTCGAGCCATTCCTGAATCTCAACGTCTTCCATGCCATGCGGCTGGGTCGATATTTCGTTGTCCATAACTTCGGCTGGTTCCTCTTCTTTCGACAATCCAAATGTCCCAAGACAAGCGCGGCGGACTTATGCCTTCGATAAGGAGAATAGAATACACCGCGGAGAGATTCTCTGCACGATCAGGCGGAACATTTCTTGAGAGATGTTGAGAGGCTGCGGTTTACAGGCCCGCGTTCTCCGGCCATCACAATGTGCGGCCGCCATCGAGGACAAGGACCTGGCCGGTAATGAATTTCGAATGCACAAGAAACAAGACCGCGTCGGCAACTTCGGAGGGCTTTCCGGAGCGGCGCAGCGGCGCGAGTTTGATGAACTCCGTCTCCCATTCCGGCGGATCACCGGGCATCGTAATCGTTCCTGGAGCGATAGCATTAACGCGCACTTCCGGCGCCAGAGCCTTGGCCAGCACCTTCGTCAGCATCACGACCCCGGCTTTTGAAACCGAGTGCGCCAGGTATGCCGGCCACCCCAGCAAACCTCCGGTATCCGCAAAATTAATGATTGTCCCATTGGAACGCCGCAGGAGTGGCGCCGCGGCTTGCGCGCAGAAAAAAGGCGCTTTCAGATTTGCATCGAGCGAAGCGTCCCAGACCTCTTCTGTAGTGGAGATAATGCTGGAAGGAAGAAAATTCGCCGCGCAGTTCACCAGAATATCCAGGCGCCCATACTGCTTCGCCGCTTCATCAAACAATCGCTTGATGTCGGCAACTCTGGCCAGATCCGCTGCAATCGCCTTCCCTCTTCGCCCAAGTTTCTCGATCTCAACGACAGCGGCCTGCGCATCCGCCACCGACGAGCGGTAGTGAATGACAACGTCAGCGCCCTCTTCCGCAAGGCGCAGAGTCACCGCCCGCCCCAGCCGTTTCGCGGCCCCGGTCACAAGAGCCACGTGCCCTTGCAGCGACTCCCCTGATTTTCTGCCGTATTCCATCATCTTCGAACCTGAAACCGTAGCACATTCCTGTAGGACAGGCATTCTTGCCCGTCTCCTTTCCTCTTCGATCAACTTTACAGAGGACAGACGGGAATGTCTGTCCTACCCTACAATCACTAGATGCTGGAGGGCGAATGAACCTTGATCTATTGGCAATCGCCGCGCACCCCGACGACGTGGAACTCACCTGTGGCGGAACTCTGCTAAAGATGGCGCAGCGTGGATACAAGACGGGAATCCTTGATTTGACCGCCGGAGAAATGGGAACCCGCGGTACCCCGGAGATCCGGGCGAAAGAGGCGGCGCACGCGGCGAAATTGCTCGCCGTAAGGTGGCGAGGCACGCTGGGGGTGCCGGATTCGGACGTTCAGCCGAGCCGCCAGCACAAATTGCGGCTCGCGGCTATGATCCGGCAACTCCGCCCGAAGACGGTTATCCTTCCTTACTGGGAAGCGCGGCATCCCGACCATTACCATGCCTCAACTCTCGGTTACGAGGCGTGCTTCCTCGCGGGACTTAAACAACTGCCCATCCAAGGCGAACCGTACCGCCCCTTCAAAATTCTTTATTCGAGCTCCTACGCCGACGTGCGCCCGACGTTCGTCGTGGACATCACCGCGCAATACGCGCAGCGCCGCAAGGCCATCCTCGCCTTCGCGTCGCAATTCCGGCCCAGCAAGAGCGAAAAGAAAAACAATGTGCACCTCGCCATCGACCGGCTGGAGACGGAGATGAACCAGTTGGCGCGGCACTATGGCCAGATGATCGGCGTGGACTTCGGTGAGCCGTTCCTGCAAAAGGAACTCATGAAGGTCGACGACGTGGTAAAGATGGAAGTTCGGTCGGTCTAAGGCTAGAACTTTTCGTCTTCCTGAGCGGGGGAAAACCCGGGAATGTTCTGGGTGCTCCCGGCGCGTTCTGCCCGGACCCGGATTTGCGCCTCGCCCTCGGCGCCGGACTTGCGGAGGATTACCATGGTATTCAGCGCCTCAGAGTACAGCCTGGTGACCAGGTAAATGTCGCCGGTGCCGTCCTTCTTCCAAAGCTGGCCGATCTGGATCTTGGAAACGCTCATAGGGGACTGGCTCTGACTGTAGAGTGAGCCGCGAAGTGTGTCAACTGCCTCCCGGGGCAGGAGGTACTCACTCGGTACGCCACGGAGATAGTTTCGACCCGGGGGCTCCTCGCCCGCAACCAGCACTGAGACCCCGCTCCTGCCTGGAAACTCTTGGGAATAGGAAACCTTCCCGGACTGTCTAACATCCTAGTAGTCATCAAAGCATGTTAGGGGCCTCCCCGGCGATTGCAGGTGTATAATCGTGGGTAGGCGGAGGTACACGATATGCAAGACATTCTGCGGCAAGCCCTGAAACTGGCGCTAGTTAGCGCCCTGGTAGCGAGTTCGGCCTTCGCCTCCCCCCAAAGTCAAGATCCCGCCAGCCAGGAACCCGCGAAGACACCGCCGCCCGCCCAGCAGCAGACCCAGCAACAAACCGGCTCCCAGCCGGTCCAGCAGAAAGACACCGTTACTCCCAAGAATTCCAAGGAAGACGTCGAGGCCATCGGCAACCGCAATGTCGGAAAAGGCATGAACCTGTACTCGCTGGAGCGAGAAATCTCCCTTGGCAAGCAATTGGCCCAGGAAGTCGAGCGCTCCTCGAAGCTGATTGACGATCCGGTCGTCACCGAATACGTCAACCGCGTTGGGCAAAACCTGGTTCGCAATTCCGATGCGCGCGTCCCCTTCACTATCAAGGTGATCGATTCCGACGAAATCAATGCCTTCGCGCTGCCCGGCGGCTTCTTTTACGTGAACAGCGGCTTAATCTTGCACGCTATGGAAGAGTCGGAGCTTGCAGGGGTTATGGCCCACGAAATTTCCCACGTCACCGCGCGGCATGGCACCAAGAACGCCACCAAGGGCGAATTGATGCAGCTCGCCACCATCCCGCTGATTCTGCTGGGACCCGGCGGCTGGGCTGGCTACGGCATTTATCAGGGCCTGAACCTGGCGATCCCCGTGACCTACCTGAAGTTCAGCCGCGACGCCGAGCGTGAAGCCGATTTCCTCGGCCTTCAATATATGTACAAGGCCGGCTACGACCCGAACTCCTACGTCACTTTCTTCGAGCGCATCCAGGCCGATGAAAAGCGCCGCCCGGGCAGCATCCCCAAGGTTTTCTCCACGCATCCGCCAACGCCCGAGCGCATCGAAAACACGCAAAAAGAGATCGCGCGCATCTTGCCCGCGAGGCAGGAGTACATCGTCACCACGTCCGAATTCGATTCCGTGAAGTCCCGCCTCCGCAACATCATGTTCACCCGCAAAGTCGGCGATAACGCCCCTGGCAAGCCCACCCTGCGCACCAAGACCGAACAATCCAAGAAGCAGCCCACCGGCAACGACCCCAACAGCACCGACGACGACCGCCCCACGCTCAAGCGCCGCCCCGACTCTCAACCGTAATATTGGTAATTTTAATCGGGAAGCTACCATCAAGCAGAGCGTTGAGCGTGTTTTGTCATCCCGAGCAAAGCGAGGGATCTGCTTTCTTCCCACCCCCGCGACGTTCAAGCGCTTCCTCTCCGCCCGTCATTTCGACCAACGGGAAACCTCTGCCTCTCCGCGCGGTTCATGCGCGGAAACCTCTGCGCCATCGGATGCTGCTCCATCGCAAGTTCAGCGCGCCGTCACGTATTCAGGCGGTAACTAACGGCCTCCGCGCTCTTACCGGTTACGACGCGAACGGTCCGTGGACCCGCGACTAAGAGGCCCTATGCGCACCACTGGCTTCCTTTTCCCGGGCGGGTGGCAGACCCTTAGCCGCACGGTACGATCTGGGCGCCGCACCCTTCGGTTTTAAGGGTGCGGCTTTTGACTTTGCTTTTTTCTTGGCCGTCTCGCACCTCCCCGCAAGTGTTGCAAACAAAAAACTTACAGTCAGGATAAGCCCTTTAGATGCAACACTTACAGAAACACGGGAAGGGGGGGCAGGCTGTGGCATTCCTAAAGCAGAACTTTAACTGTGTGGAAATTCCGACAGATCCTTGCCAGCCGGCGAGTTCTCAGACTGCCCAGCGAGCGGCGCTTATCCCCGGCAGCGCATTCACTTTTTCTTCGCTTACGACTGACAACTGTAGACTGACAACGACTTCAAAGAAGTCACGAGCGATGGCGGTCGTAGGGAGCCGCGGCGATGCCCATGCGCCGACGCTCATCCTGGTAATACTTCTTGTGGAGGATGTCCCACTCCTCGCTGCCTTCCAGAATTTCTTTTTTCTGCGAAGTGATTCGCTTGCGGACTTCCAGTTCGATCTTCTCTTCCTCTTTGAGCGTGGCGGTCAGAATCTGCACCACCTGCTGGCGAATGGTGTCGCGGTCGTCGACGAATTCCACTTCTGCGCTTTCGACAAGCACGTCCGTGATCTGGTGCGAGAGCCGTATGATTTTTTCGCGGGTCAGGCGCATCTTCGCTTTCCGTGTTTAAACATGGCGAGGCCGAATCCTGGCAGCTCGCATCCTGGTGATTTGCCAATTTCGATTTTCCAATTTCTACCTCAGGATCAGTTTGCGGTCCCTCGCCAATTGCTGCTTCACCTTTTTGTACATCTCCTGATAAGAGACGCTGGTCCGGCGCATCTCGTCCTGGTGGTCGATCAAAATCTGGCGCACTTCGTCGTTGAGCCGGTCCTCAACCGTAAGCTCTTCCAGCATGCGTAGGCGGACGCGGTTGGCCACGGCGGCGGCAGCTTTGGTTTCGATCTGCCCGCCTTCGACCAGGCGTTTCACAACTTCGGTAGCCATGTGCGCCACAAAATCTCGGAGCAGAAGCATTTCAGAGAGTTTCCCTTACCTAAGTGCAAGAGAGCGAGTTTACTGGCTGCGTGAATAAAGTGCAAGGAAGGCCATCCGCCGGTGGAGAAAAACATGGAAATCATGGGCTTTTCAAGGCTTCTCGAAAAAATTTCCCGCCGGCTACGTTGACGCTTTGCGCCGCTTCCTGTACGATGAATTGGGTAAGGGCGCTTAGCTCAGCGGTTAGAGCGTTCGGTTTACACCCGAAAGGTCGTCCGTTCAAATCGGACAGTGCCCACCATTGTGACGCCACACCCTTCAGCGGCGACGTAGTTCAGTTGGTTAGAGCGCTGCCCTTTTGCTGTGCACTGTCACGGCGGTCTCGTTCTTACTTCGACAAAAGCCCACTTTCAGCTCGAGACAGGTTTTTCGACCGAGCATTGGGTAAGCCCGCACAGAAGCTCTGCCATCCCAGGAGAATTCTGAACCGTTTTGCATTTTGACGACGGACGGGCGGAATCTTATCCCGACTCAAGCCACGGCGGATGAAACAACTATGCCGATTTTCGGATGCTGGTTCGTCTGAGTCTCGCTGAACTCCGGTGGACATCAACCTTGCGCCCTTTCCGCGCGGACTGGATGAGAACCTCCGCCGGGATGTCGAGTTTCTCGTGCAAATTACGAATCATGTTCAACGACAGAGGCCTCATATACACGCGTTCGTTGGCCGATGACCCCGATCAATGCGCGCGAGTCTTTGCCTTTCTGTTCCGATCGGAACTTGATCGCTTCGATCGGATCGGGGAGTTCTACCGGATAGCGTTCGCGCTCATATGCCTCTATCAAGGTTGCCAGAATGTCCAACTCGTCGCTTTCTGTCGAACCTGCGGAGGCATTCCACAACTCCTCCACCCGGCGCAGTGCCCGCTCGTAATCGGCTTCCCCTCTAAACGAGCGTTATTGAGCTTGGCCGCTCTCAAGATCTGTTTGAGAGACAAACCGGCCTTTTGAAGCTGCTGTATCTCCAGATAGCCGTTCAGTCCCGGGAAGATTTCCATAGGCTTGAGCGGGAATGCTGGCGGCTTGGTTAGCGTCGTAGATAAATTGGGAAACGGTCGGAATCGTGTTTCCGGCGGCGCAAACGACATCGGATACCCATTGGCAAAAGGCAAAGACTCCCCGCAGTCATATAAGTCCGGGTGTAGCCGAGCCTGCCGGAAGTCGTCCAACACCCGGCGGTCGATCACCGCCAAGTCGACGAGCGTGGTATGGCCGAAGTAAAGGTAGGACCGCGGAAGCTGTTTGAGGTATTCCTTGATCGATGCGGGTTTGGCCTCGGCCGGACCAAAGTTCACCTCAGGCCTCATTCCGGGAACAGATGCAAGATGGCCCGGAACAAGAAACTGTCCTTCTCCTGAAACTACCGTTGCGCCGGCAGGCTCCTTCGCTCCTTTTCTTCGCTGGACGCTAACGATGCGTCCACTTTCGATCAGCACACTGCCCTTTTCGATGTGACCGAGCTTCTGGGGCGAAACGATGTTGACGTTAGTAATCCAGGTTCGGTCCGGCGCTTGATTACGGGCCGCTTGAGCTATGGCCGCCACCGGGAGAAACGACACAATTGTGATGGCGAATATCTTCATCTTAAAGCTCCAACTGTCGGTCATTGTGCACTCTCTATCATGCGTTGTCGTCACCCTTGTTCTTGAACGCCGATCCGTCATCGAACACGAAGTGCGTCGATCTCATTCTTTCTCACACTATGGCCCCCGTTACTCCAGGGAAACTTTTCCGGATGAGCCCTGGGGAAATATATTTCGTCTGCGTGGCAAGGCTAGCAAAGCTCTTTCAAAAACAGTGTAAGTCCTTTCCATTTGCTTTCTGCATTCCCGTAGCCTGGGGGTAAGCACACTCATCCAATCCAGCCAGGAGGATCATGAGCATGCATCACGTGCGTCAAGAGAATCTGCCTTTTGTTGGTAGCTCGTATCAGTTTGTCGGAGCTGAGCAGGGCGACACCGCTGTTGCGGTGTTCCTGTTCTATGGCAAGCCCGGTTCGAGACCGGGTCCGCATCGGCATCCTTATGACGAGATCCAGTTCATCCGTGAGGGCCGTGGAGTGTGGACGGTCAATGGCAAGACGTTCGAGGGCGGTGCTGGAGACATCTTTGTCATCAAGGCCGGCGAGGTGCACAGCTTCAAGGCGGTTGGCGATTCGCCGCTGGTACAACTCGACGTCCACCTCAGCCCCGCTTCATCCAAGAGAACCTCTAATCGCTCTCTCATCACTTTGGCGATTACGCGCTTGTCGCATTAGGGAGTTTTCTGTACTTCCGCTTTCATTTTGGCTCGCAGTTCGTATTTGATTCTGCTGGGTTTGCACATATAAGCGTACGGTGCCAGCCTACATTCCATTCACAAAGGAGTCCGAATCGCCAACACCTGGATCTCGCTGCAGATGGGTGAAGCCGATTACGTGAACCGTGCTGTCTTCAGTCGTTATGCCGGGAAGCGAGCCACAGACGGCAAAGAATGAACGCGTAAACGCCAAGAGCCATAGTGGCCGCCTCAATTTCGACGTAACTGGCGAACGTCGCCGCAACGGGCAGGAACCTTCGGATAGAGCAGCAGAGAAGGTTCAATAGAATAAAGAGGACATTATTCGTCATTGAGTTCTCCTTTACCTAGTTTGGTTGCTGCTGACTGGCTCTGGTTCGGTCTTATCTTTATTGCTTGGCATTTGCGGCTCGCTCGTAGTTCTGCCGGAAAAGCTCGATCACATTCGCCACCTCGGAGGTTGTTCGCATCGGGATAGTCACCCAGCCCGAACTGGGCAACACGTGATGTGGTCTGGCGCGCCCTGCCGCGACCAGTTCGTCGCGGACATGCCGAGGGAAAGGGAGGTCGGCGATGGTGCCGTGCAGGTGCCCAAGCTCGCGACGGCCGAGCCGGAACTCGACACCGCCCATGCGGTGTTCGTGGACGTTCACGCCCTCCCAAGAGGAGACCTCCTTGATCACCGCGTCTTTCGCCGCAGCGGGGCTCATCGGCAGAAGCTCGACGTCTTTCTTACTTCCAGTGGGCACAACGTTGTCGGTTGGTGCGGTTACCACAATCCTGTTTTGCTCGCTATTCATTAGGCTCTCCTTTTCCGTTCCTTGAAATGCCTGCCCACTCAGCCTCCATCTTCAAGTGCACTTGAAGTCAAGCGAGAAATTCGCTACCCTGCCTCCGTGAAGCAAGTCCTTACTATTGGGGAGGTTGCGAAGCGCAGCGGGGTGGCAACCTCAGCATTGCGCTTCTACGAAGAGCGCGGCCTAATCCGCTCCGAGCGCAACAGTTCCGGTCATCGCCGTTACCCGCGGGCCGTGATACGTCGTGTCGCTTTCATCGTTTTTGCGCAGAAGATAGGCCTGACCCTCGAAGAGATCGGCGCAGAACTGGCGAAGCTGCCGAAGAACCGTGTCCCGGAGGCCTCGGATTGGGCCAAGCTCTCGGGTAGTTGGACTCGGCGCATCAACGATCGCATCGCCGAGCTTGAGCGCCTGCGGGCTGGCCTGACGAGATGTATCGGTTGTGGCTGTCTATCCCTCGATACATGCCAACTCGCTAACCCTGGTGACCGCGCCGCTCGCCAGGGCTCCGGTCCGCGCTACTGGATCGGAGATCAGCGCCGATCCACCTGAGTCTCCATCCAACACAATTGCGATTGTGCCTCGATTACGAGCAAGCCGGAAACTATCGATTCGTCCGTCTCGGATTGGTCCCAACAAACGCCCTTGTGGTTAGAAATCGGAACGAGAGCCGAGATGCCGACTCGTGGGTACTTATCCCGCCAGCCTGGGAATCAGATTACTTCCGGATTGCCGAGAATCGACGAAGTAAGGATTCTGGCGTTGTGTTGACAGATTCACCGATCCCTCGTTACACTCCGACACATTCGGGCCAAAAGCTTAGGGCCCGTTGCACGGTCCCAAGTGAGTCCCGCCGATGTATACGGCGTCATTGAAAGAAGGGGGTTTCGAGCCATGAAGAACATCGTTCTCGTCCACGGTGGCTTTGTTGACGGCGCTGGCTGGGAGGGCGTCTACAAGATCCTGAAGCGAGACGGCTACAGCGTCAGCATCGTCCAGAATCCGACAATATCGTTGGAGGACGACGTAGCAGTTACCAAGCGAATTCTTGCAACGCAGGACGGACCTACAATTCTCGTTGGCCATTCCTACGGGGGAGCGGTAATCACTGAAGCCGGAAACCATCCAAAG
>Ga0137409_10000746_pt1 | contig 35568 bp, 35 predicted proteins | sample CZODoug1_16funga_FD_122059 | JGI IMG/M metagenome (GOLD analysis project Ga0137409, IMG submission 122059) | Vadose zone soil fungal communities from Angelo Coast Range Reserve, California, USA - CZODoug1_16fungal (Hybrid Assembly) | ecosystem: Environmental > Terrestrial > Soil > Vadose zone... | reverse complement strand
GCCGCGGGCCGAAGACGTTGAAGTAGCGGACGACCGAAACATCGAGGCCCATCCGGAGGAAGGCCCACGCATAATGCTCGCCCGCCGCCTTCGACGTCGAGTAGCACCAGCGGTCCATCGTGGTGGCGCCGAGGACGCGGTCGTCCTCCTCCTTCCACGGAACCTTGGGGTTGCGGCCGTAGACCTCGCTGGTCGACGAGAAGACCAGCCGTTTGCCGTGGCGATGCGCGAGCCGCAGCAGGTTCAGCGTGCCGAGGATGTTCACGTTGAGGACGTTGAAGGGGTCGTCGACATAGTGCTCGACGCCGACGACGGCGGCGAGGTGGTAGACGAGGTCGGCCCGGATGACGAAGGCCTCCATGGCGCCCTCGTCGAGGACCGACGCCTTGACGTAGTGGAACTTCCGGTGGCCCAGCAGGTGGCGGACCTTGAGGTTCATCCCGGTGTCGACGCTCCACACCTCGTCGCCCCGCTTCAGATGGCTTTCCGCGAGATGGGAGCCGATGAAGCCGCCGCCGCCCGTGATGAGCACCCTCATTGCTATTCTCCGAGTTTCATGCCCTGACGCAGGACCGGCCGCTGCGACCGGTCGTCGGGATATTCACAGCGCTCGATACGATACGCTCCGTCCCCCGTGGCCACAAGATTCTCTTCGATCAGGACCCCGGGGGCACCCCGGCCGGCGGCGGGGACGCCCGCCCAGACCATCAGCCTCCGCCCGCCCTCGAACGTAAAGGCGCCGGGAAAGGGGTCGGTGACGGCGCGCACCAGCCCGTCGACCCGCTTCGTGGGCTGGGTCCAGTCGATCTTCCCGTCGTCGGGCCGGCGTCGTCCGCGGTACGTGACCTTCGACTCGTCCTGGGGGATGCGCGGAGCATTGCCGGCGCGGATCGCGGGCCAGGCCTCCTTCAGGAGGATCTTCCCCTCGTCGACCGCGCGGAAGAACAGGTCTTTCGCGGTGTCGCGCGACCCGATCTTCCAGGAGCGCTGCGCGACGATGTCGCCCGCGTCCGGCGCCTTCACCATATGGTGCAGCGTCACCCCGGACTCCTCCTCGCATTCCACGAGCGCCCAGTTGATCGGCGCCCGCCCGCGCAGCCGCGGAAGCTTCGAGCCGTGCAGGTTGAGCGCCCCGCGGGGAGCCAGGCCCAGCACCTTCATCGGGATCATGCTGCGGTAGTAGAACGAGAGGATCAGCTCGGGCTTCAGCCCGGCCACCGTCTCGCGGAGGTCGACCTCCTCGCCGTAGACGACGCGGACCTTCGCGGCCGCGCCGACCTCGGCGAGCGACCGGTACCAGCGCTTCTCGTTCGGATCGTCGCGGTGCGTGATCACCGCAGCCACGTCCTCCCCCTGCGCGAGAAGGAACTCGAGGCCGGTGCAGCCCATCTCGCCGTAGCCGAAGAGGACGATCCTCACGCCTGGCCGTCCCCGCCGTGGACCTTGCGGACCACGAAGCGCGGCCGCTGACGCACTTCGCCGTAGATGCGGCCGACGTATTCGCCGAGGATGCCCATCCCGACGAAGAGGCCGCCGACCATCATGAAGAGGATGGCGAACAGGGTGAAGACGCCGTACTGCGAGTAGGCGTCGCCCCGGACGAGGCGCATCACGAGGATGAAGACGGCCAGCGCGAACGCGCCGACGGCGATGACCGCGCCGAACACGCTCAGGAACCGCAGCGGCAGGAACGAGAAGCCCGTCATCAGGTCCATCTGCAGCTTGATCAGCTGGAAGAGGCCGTACTTCGACGTGCCCCGCGCGCGCTCGGCGTGGTCGACGGGGATCTCCGTCGTCTTCTTCGCGTAGAGCATCGCGAGCACCGGGATGAAGCTGGAGAGCTCCCGGCACTGGGAGATCTGGTCCACGACATTGCGGCTGTAGGCGCGCAGCATGCAGCCGTAGTCGGTCATCCCCTGCGCCGCCTTGTTGCCGCTCCGCGTGAGCCGGTTGACGAGCTTCGACGCGATCTTGCGGAAGATGGGGTCCTGACGGTTCTTGCGGACGGAGCCGACGACGTCGTAGCCCTCCTCCATCTTCGCCACGAGCTTGGGAACCTCCTCGGGCGGGTTCTGGAGATCGGCGTCGAGGGTGACGACGATGTCGCCGCGCGACTGGGCCAGACCCGCGAAGACCGCGGCATGCTGGCCGTAGTTTCGGTTGAACTCGACCGAGCGGACGCGCGGATCCTTCGCGGAGTACGCGGTGAGCAGATCGAGGGACTTGTCCGAGCTGCCGTCGTCGACGTAGATGATCTCCCACGACTTCCCGATCGACTCGAGCGCCTTCGTCATGCGCTCGTTCAGCTCGGGGAGGTTGGCTTCCTCGTTGTAGACGGGGATCACGGCCGACACGTGCGGCTTCGCTCCGCTCATGCGAGGAGCCTCCGCACCGCGGCGACGACGTCGTCGGCGTCCTGGTCGGTCATGTCCGGGAACAGCGGGAGCGAAAGGATGCGGCTGCAGACATGGTCGGTCTGCGGCAGCTTCTTCGCGCCTTTCTTATAGAGCGAGGTGCGGTGGACGGCCTCGAAGTGCAGGCCGGAGCCGATGTTCTGCTCCTTGAGCTTCGCCATGAATTCGTCGCGCTTGCCGACCAGCACCGTGAAGAGATGCCATGCGTGGCGGTGGGGGTAGGCCGGCGCCGCGGGGAGACCCAGGCCTTCGACCCCGTCCAGGGCGGCCAGGTACTTCTCCGCGATCGCTCGGCGGCGGTCGATGAAGCCGTCGAGGCGTCGCAGCTGGTGGATGCCGAGCGCGGAGGCAATGTCGGTCAGGTTGTACTTGAAGCCGGGCACCACGGTGTCGTAGTGGGCGGTCGCGGCGGACCCGTAGGCCTTCCAAGCGTCGCGCGACACGCCGTGGAACTTGAAGAGCTTCACGCGCTCGGCGAGCTTGTCGTCGTCGGTCGTGAGCATCCCGCCTTCGCCGGTGGTGATGTCCTTGATCGGGTGGAAGCTGTAGATGGCCGCGTTCCCGTGGCTGCCGATGCGCCTGCCCTTATACTCCGTCCCCGCGGCATGGGCCGCGTCCTCGATGATCTTGATCTTCTTCCCCGCGATCGCCTTCAGCGCGTCGATGTCGGCCGGCGCGCCGGCGAAGTGCACGGGGACGATGGCCCGGGTCTTCTTCGTGATCTTCTTCGAGACGTCCTTCGGATCGATCTGGCGGGTGTCGCGGTCGATGTCGGCGAAGACGACCTTCGCGCCCAGGGCGACGGCCATATTGGCGGTGGCGGGCCAGGTGAGCGAGGGGCAGAGGATTTCGTCGCCCGGCTTGAGATCGAGGGCCCAGTAGGCGCAGTGCAGGGCGGCGGTGCCCGAGGAGAGGGCGAGGGCGTGCTTCGCGCCGACGTAGGCGGCGAAGTCCTTCTCGAACCGGACGGTGCGGGGGCCGGTGGTGATCCAGCCGGAGCGGAGGACCTCGGTCACTTCGCGGATCTCGTCCTCGCCGATGCTGGGCCGCGAGAACGGCAGCATCGTCGCGCGGACGGTCGTGGCGGTCATGGAATTATCCTCACAAGGTATCGGCCCCGGCCCCGCTGGTCCAGTATCGGATCAACGACCTCCAGCCGCTTCCCCGCCTTCCGGAACTCCTCGACCTGGAAGTCCGCGGCGACGTAGAGACCGGGGTCTCCGTCGCGGGACGGCAGCGTGCGCCCCATATAGAAGTGGTAGAACCCTTCGGCGCCCCCGTGCGCGGGGACATGGATGGGCTCCGGAAATCTGCCGGCGATGCGGCGGCACTGCTCCGCCAGGTCCCGGTTGTCCTGATTCAGCCGGGGATTCACGAAAAAGCCGTAGACGAAGAACGCCAGCGCCAGGACGCCCGTCATCCCCGCGAAGCCGGCGCAGATGCCCATCCGGGCGGTGGTCAGGGAGATCCCGAGCGCGGCGGCCGCGACGACGCCGCCGATCCACGGAAGGCGCGGGGCGATGCGGCTCACGCTGCCGCCGGTCCAGGACGAGGTCGGGACCAGAGCGAGGGCTGTGCCCAGCAGGACGAGCAGCCCGCCGAAGCCGATCATGGCCCGGCGCAGAAGCCGGGGGTTGCTGCCCGAGAGGGCGGTGAGCGTGGTGGCGGAGGCGATGGCCAGCGCCGGTGTCGTGTACGCGAGATAGTTCAGCCGCTTCGCGGACGAGATCTGGAGGAACAGGAAGATCAGGCCGAACCAGGCGAGGGACAGCGCCACGCCGGGAGACTTCCGGACCAAGGTGGACAGCGGCAGGACGAGGAGCCAGGGCAGTAGCAGCGGACTCTGGCGGAAGTAGAAGTCGAACGGGCGCTTCTGCTGGTATCCGTCGCTGTAGGCGCTGAGGTTCTCGAGGAAGAGGTTCTCGTTGAGGAAGGCCCAGCCGTTGGCGCGATAGACGGCGTAATACCACGGCACGACGATCAGCAGCAGCGCCGGGATTCCGAACCAGAACTTCATCCCGATCAGCAGCTTCCACTGCCCGTTCAGGAGGAACCACGCGAGGCCCCCCAGTCCCAGCACCGCGATCGCCAGCGGCCCCTTGGCCAGGATGCCCAGGGCGGTCCAGAGATACATCAGGACCAGGTCGCGGTTCCGCCGTCCGCCCTTTTCTGCCGAAGCCGTCCAGGCCAGGAACCGGTCGAAGGCCGCGGTCGCGCAAAGCGCCGTGAGGATATCGGCCCGGCAGACCGTGCCCTGGAGGAACAGCGAAGGGGTCGTGCCCAGGATCATCGCCGCCGCCAGGCCAGCGTCGTCCCCGGCCAGCCTGCGGGTCAGGAGGGCCACGACCCCGATCAGCGCCAGGGCGGCCAGCGCCGTCGGGAGGCGCATCGCGAACTCATTGAAGCCGAACGCGGAGCCGGACAGGGCCAGCATCCAGTACTGCAGGGGCGGATAGGCCGGGAACGGGATGCCGCCGATCCGGGGCGTCACCCAGTCCCCGCCCGTCGCCATCTCCCGGGACACCTCGGCGATCTGGGTTTCGTCGATCCTCGACAGGGTCACGCGGCCCAGGATCGCCAGGAGGATGGCCGCGTCGACGATCAGCACCAGCCCGAGCAGCCGGGAAAAGCGCGTAGACGGAATCATGAATCGGGAGATTCTACGAAAGAGGGCCTCCAACCGCCAGTAGCGTTCCCCGAGGATGAAGGTCCGTTCACGAAGTCCGGGGGCCCGATTGACAGGCGAAAGCGGGTCGGGGAAGATGCGGCCAGCCCATGAATCGCCAGGTCCTCGCGGTCATTCTGTTCGCGACGGCGGTCCGCGCGGTCCTGTCGGTCCAGCTGGAACTGACCTCGGTGGAAAGCTACCTCTGGCTCTGCTCCCGCCGGCCCGCCCTGGGCTACTTCGATTACCCCGGGATGATCGCGTGGATGGTCCGGGTCTCGACGGCGCTCTTCGGACACAGCGTCCTGGGGGTCCGCGCCGTGACGATCCTGGCATCCGGGGCGACGGTCTGGCTGGTCTACCTCACCGGCCGCCGCCTCTATGACGAGCGGGTCGGCCGGCTAGCGGCGATCCTGGCCGCCCTGGTCCCCCTCTTCTTTGCGTTTGGTGCGGAGGCGACGCCCGACGCGCCCTGCCTGCTCTTCTGGAGCGCGACCGTCTGGGCGCTGGCCTGCGCATTCTCCGGGGATTCCCCCCGCTGGTGGTGGGCAGCCGGCGTCTTCCTCGGCCTCGCGATGGACTCGAAGTACCACGCCGTGTTCCTGGGCCTGGGGGTCCTCGGATTCCTGCTGTGCAGCCCGGAGCATCGCGCGTGGCTGAGACGGCCGGACCCGTGGATCGGCGTCGTCCTCGCATTGCTCGCGTTCTCCCCGACGCTGATCTGGAATGCGCGCAACGGCTGGCAATCGTTCGTCTACCAGGGGCTGTCGCGGTTCCGTGAAAGCGGCTTCCAGCCCGCCCAACTCTGGAGGTTCCCCCAGAGTCAGCTTCTTCTGCTGACCCCGTTCGTCTGCGCCGGGACTTGGGGGATCGGACTATGGACTCTGGGGCGGTGGCGCCGCATGGACTGGAGGTCGCGCTTCCTGACGGCCCTCGGGGCGCCGATGCTGGTCTTCTTTTTCCTCGTCATTTTCACCCGGCCCGTGCGGGGGCACTGGGCGGCGCCGGCGTACTTGACGCTGCTGATCCTGTCGGCCGAGGCCGTCCAGGGCGGGTCCGTCTGGGGACGCCGGCTGTATTGGGGCTCAGCGGCGGCGCTGGCGGTCGGCTGGTTGTCCCTGCCGATCCTGATGTCGACCATCCCGACCCCGCAGCGGAGGGGCTGGGCAGCCCTGGGCGCCAGGGTGGCGGAACGGAAACCGGACTTCATCCTGGCCAACGAGTATCACCTGGCCTCGCAGCTGGGCTACCAGCTGCGGATGCCGGAGGCCTGGGAACAGACCCCGGCCGGGCGGCCGTCGAAAAACTTCCCGAACTGGTGGCGGGAGGAGGAGCACCGCGGGAAGAACGCGGTCATCGTCATCGAAGGCCGGCGTTATCCCCAGGAGCTGGCCCGGATCGCGGCGTGCTTCGAACGGGTCGGCCCTCCGGAGGACGTCGTCGTTCCCCGGATCCGGGTCCTGGGACTGGGCGAAGATGCGAAGTTCAGCATCCTCAGCGCGTGGGGCTATAAGGGGCCCGCCCAGGTCGAGCCCCGGGCCCCTCCTTCGGACGACTGACCTTACTTCTTGGGATTGAGCGACTCGAGGAAGGCCAGGAGCGAGGCGAATTCCTGGACGGTCAAAGGCTCCACCAGCCCGACCGGCATGATCGAGGTCTCCGACCTGCCGCGCTTCGCCACCGTCTTGAGCGGCAGCACCGTCGCCACTCCCTGGATGTTCCGGATCTCGACCTCGTCGCCGGACTCGCGGACGATGAAGCCCTCGTAGCGGTCCTCCTCCTTCGTCTCGAACCAGTGGGTCGTGAAGCCCTGGGCGATCTTGGCGTTGGGCTTCAGGATCGACTCGATGAGCTCGGCGCGGGGATAGCGCGAGGCGATGTCGCCCAGGAACGGCCCCTTGGGCGGATCGTTGGGCGTCACCGTATGGCACGCGACGCAGCCCTGTTTGATGAAGAGCTCGCCGCCCGCCTTGGGATCGCCCCTGGCCAGGAGCGCGTCCGCCAGGACCTTCTCATAGGGCAGCGTTTTGATGAGGACGCGGTCGGCCGCCTGCTGCAGGTCGAGCTTGAGCGCGGCCGCCGCCTGGTTCGCCGCCTTCTGGATCTCGGGCCGCGAATCCTTCTGGAGGACGCGGACCTGGAAGGCGTAGTCGTCGACGCGCGTCCAGGCCATGGCGCGCAGCAGGTCGAGCACCCGGGGCGTCGACAGCGCCTGGTCGATCGCGCGGTTGGCCGCCTCCCGGACCTCCTTGGGCGACTGCTTCCGGTGCGCCGAATGGAGGAGCACTCCGAACGCGAGCTCGCGCGTGCCGGCGTCGGCGGCCTCGGCGCGCTTCGCCCAGGCGGCCGTCGCGACGCCATGACGGGCGTCGCGCGCGAATTCGTCGCGGACGTTCGTCAGCTCGCCGGGCGGCTTCGTCCACGTCGACATCACCCGGATCGCGGCCTCGGTGGTCTCGGTCTTGTTGGCCCTGCATAGAGTAGTCAGGGCCCGGGCGCGAATGGCGGGGTCTTCCTTGGGAGACGCCGCCGATTCCTCGAGCAGCGGTACCGCCTCCGCCGGAAGCGGGGTCATGCGGCCGAGGATATCCGCGGCGACCGGCCGGAACGACGGGTCCTGCGCCGCGAACTTGAGGACGATCGGGACCGTCTCCTCGAAGACGATGCGGTTGCGCTGCAGGTCGATGAGGAGGAGCCGCAGCGAATCGGTATCGGCGGAGGTCAGCGCCTCCCTCAGCCCCTTGCCGATCTTGTCGCTCTGCGCCCAGGTCACCGGCTTGAAATACGGGCCGGTCGTGTCCGGTCGCGTGCCCCACCAGTGGCCGTCCCAGTCGGCTTCGCGGTGATAGAGGCGGCACAGCGCGCGGAGGATCGGACGCCGGGCGGTCGCGTCGGGCGCCGCGGCCAGCTTCTCGAGCAGACCGTCGACCGCGGCCGGCTCGTGGATCGACTGGAGCGCCCGGAGCGAGGCGGGCGTCAGGGACTTGAGGCAGACGGCCGTCGCCCGCAGCGTGATGAGGCCCTGCACCGCGACATGGGCGACCACGGGGTCCGGGTCGGCGCTCACCGGGAAGATCGCCGCGGCGGAATCGGGATCGCCGATGCGGACCAGGGCGGTGACCGCCTGAAGCCGGACCCGGGCATCGGCGCTCGCGAGCGCGTCCTTATAGAGCTTTGCTTCCGGCGCCCGGCCATCGCCAAGCGCCCGCAGGGCGAACTCGCGCAACGCGGGGACTGCGGCGAGCCGCACGAGCGCCGCCTCGTTCTTTCCGAGCTGCGCCAGCGTGAAGATCGCGGCGACGCGGGCCCCGATCGGGCCGTCGGCGGCGGCGATCTTCTCGAGTCCCTCGACGAGCTCGCCTGCATTCCGCCGGAGGATCTCGCGCTGGGCGTGGAGGCGGCGGACGTGGCTGGGTCCGCCGATCTCCGCGAGCAGCTGTTCGGGCGCCGCCTTCAGGACGTCGGGCGGGGCGGCAGCCTGCGTGCCGGTCTGCGCCACGCAGACGACGAAGCCGACGTTCGGACCGGAGTACGTGAAGCCGCCGTTCTTCCAGCTCGAAATGTAGAAGCGGCCGCGGGCGTCGACGTCCATGTCCGTCGGCCGCTGGATCTCGACGAAGGTCTTCTGCTGCGCTTTGAACGTCGCGCCCGCGGGCTCCAGCGGATGGCGGTACACCACGCTGCGGCCCCACTCGCAGGTGTAGAGCGTGTCGCCCAGTCCGTCGGGCAGTCCGGGCTCCTGCACATAGAGGGATCCGCAGGGCGAGCCGCCGCCGTAGTCGGCGAGGGGCTGGAGGATCTCGTCGCCGAAGCTCTTGAAGAGCGTGGGATAGCCGAAGTCCGCGCCGGCCACGACGTGGCTCAGGCGCACATCCCAGCCGCCGCCGTCGTTCGTGTTGTCGCGCGTGAAGGCGTCGAGGGTCGGGGCGATCGCGACGTCGTAGATGTTCCGCTGGCCGTGCGAGACGAGTTCGAGGCCGCTGCCGTCGGGGCGGACGCGGACGATGCCGCCGCCATGAAGCTGCAGCGTCCGGCCGTCTTTGCCCGACGCCTTGACGAAGCCATAGTCCCCCACCGCGACATAGATCCAGCCGTCGATGCCGAGCGTCATGCCGTTCGTCGTGTGATCGGCCCCGCGGAACTTCAGGTCGAAGCCCAGGCCCTGGACCAGGACCTCGGAGCGGTCGGCGACGCCGTCGCCGTCGTCGTCGTGGTACGCGTGGATGAAGGGAGGATGCTGCACATAGAGGGTCTTTCCGTCCCAGACGATGCCGCGGGGGCTGTCGACGTTGGGGGCGAAGACCGTGAACTTGTCGGCGCGGCCGTCGCCGTCGCTGTCGATGCAGCGGACGATGCGGCCGCGTCCCGGCTTGGCGTCGATGGAGCCGTTCTCGTCGATGCCAACGAAGAGCGTGCCGTCCGGCGCGGCGGCGAGGCAGGTGGGGTAGCCGACGTCGGGCGGCGCGGCGAAGACCGTCGTCGCGAACCCGGGCGGGACCTTGATGCCGGCGAGGATCTGCTTGTCGTCGCCGCGGGGCTTCGGGTCCTGGGCGAACGCGAGGGTGCCGAGGGCGATGCAGAGCAGGTATTTCATGCCCTACTATAGGGCGGGGACGCCCGGACGCTTCAGCGCGGCGACGAAATCGGGATGAACGGAATCGGGGACGTCCCGTTCAATAGGACATGCTTCGGCCGTCGACGTCCCGCCGCCGCCTGCTTCTGGCCAGAGTGGCGCTTGCGGTCCTCCTGCTCCCCGTCTCGCTGACGGGACCCAGACTCTTCCCCTGCCCCAGCTGTGAGGAACTTGACGGTCACTATGTTCAGCACCAGTCCTGGCTCCTGACGGCCTGTCAAAACTGCGACGGCCGAGGAGTCGTAACCGACCTGGATGCGCTGTTTATCCTGGGGGGGTACCGAACTTCGGATCCTCCGCAGGATCTTTTCTATTACCCCTCCGAAGACCTGAAGCCAGGGGAGTCGACCTACGTCGCCCATGTTTTTGCAGGGCTTGTCGAACAGAAAGGCAATATCCGGATCCACTGGCCCTACCATCCGGTTGTGCATTTGAGTCTCCCCGGCCTGTTGCTGGCTCTTCAGATCGTCATCGCTCTGCTGGCCTCGTGGTTCCTTCCGATCTTTGCTTGTGCCGGTTGCCCCGGGGATTCCTGTCCTCGCTGCTCAGGTACGGGCTCCCGGTCGGCCCGTCGGCGCTGGATTCCTGAGTCCTGGCGGTCCAGAATTTGGAAAGGGACAAGAATCGCAAAGATTGGAGTCGCGATCCTGTTCATCCTCTTCCTGTCCGCGCATGTCGGGTTGCGGGCGTGTCCCGACTGCCGGGGATGGGTGGGCGGTCATCCCGGGGAGCGAGGTCCTGTTCCGCGCTGTTGGCGCTGCGGCAACGCGCACGGGATCAGCCTTTGGAACCCCCTTTTCGTCGACGATTAGAACGAGTATCCTCTCGTCGTGCGGAGCTCCGACAACAAGGCCTTCAAGGAGTGGGCGATCGTCTGCCGCGCGCTGGCGACGGGATCGCAGATCCTCATCCTGCGCAAGGGCGGCGTCGCCGAGGGTCCGCGCGGATTCGAGGTGACGGACCGGCAGTTCTTCCTCTATCCGACGTATCTGCACCAGTCCCCGACGAGCGTGGTGTCGAACTGGCGCGACGAGATGGGGCGGCTGGTCGATCCGGCGCCCGGGCAGATCGAGATCGGGCACTATGCGATCGTCTCGTCCTGGCTGCGGATCCGGTCGCTGGAAACCCTGAAGGCGCTGCGGAAGCACCATATCCTCTCGGACGCCGTCGTCGAGGAGCGCTTCCACCGCTGGGAGCAGGAGGGCGTCACGGCGCTGATGGTCCGGGTCTACGCCCTGCCCCGGCCCGTGATGGTTCCGGAGCTCGAAAGCTACGCGGGCTGCAAGTCCTGGCTCACGCTGGCGGAGCAGGTGCCGCTCGACGGGGTCCAGCCCGTCCTCGGGGACGCGCCGTTCCAGGCGAAGCTGGATCAGATCAAGGCGCTGACCGGCGCGATTCCATGACGCGTGCGACGGAAGCTTTCCAATATCGTAGATCGCGGGTGCACGATGTTTGACTCCGGCATCCTGAAGCAGCTGGCCGAGCGGCGCATCTCCCCCGAAGAGGCGGAACGGCAGCTCGCCTTGTTCGCGCATCCGCCGGCGCCCGCCCGATTGCTCAAGCCGGCCAGGGTCGGCGACGGGATCCTCCGGCTGAGCGACGCCGACCAGGGTCGCTATGAGCGGAGGGGCTCGACGAGCGTCGCCCGCCGCGCCGTGACCAAATTCGTCCCGGCCTCGGGGGCCGCCACCCGCATGTTCAAGGACCTGCTGGCCTTTCAGAACGGCGCTCCGGAGACGGAGGAAGTCCGCAGCGTCCGCGAGGGACGCAGCCGCTTCGCGTTCGGCGGCGAGCTCGAGGCGATCGCCGACCCGCTGCCGGCGATCCTCCAGCGATACTCCCAGAAATCCAAGGGGCTGATCCCCTTCCATCGGGTCGACGGCCGCGCCCGGACCTCGTTCGAGGAGCAGTTGCGGGAAGCGGCGGCCTTCCTGGCCGACGCCGAGGGCCGGGTCCGCCTGCATTTCACCGTCTCGCCCGAGCACCGCGCCGAGTATGAAGCCCTCTATGCCGCCCTGAAGCCGGCGCTGGAGCGGGAGCTGGGCAGGACCTTCGACACGGGTTTTTCGGAACAGGATCCGTCGACCGATACCCTCGCGGGAGGCGAGGATCTCCGGCCCTTCTGCGACGAGCAGGGGCGCCTTGTCTTCCGGCCCGGCGGTCACGGGTCGCTGATCAAGAATCTCCAGGATCTGGCCGCGAACTCCGGACGCGTGGTCATCAAGAACATCGACAACGTCGCGCACCCCCGCTTCTGGCCGGAAATTCTGCGCTGGAAGCAGATCCTGATCGGACTGTTGGACGAAACGCAGGAAGCCGCGTTCGACCGGCTGCGCCGGTTGAAGAGCGATCCCGCCGCGGCCGGCGAGGCCCGGGGCTGGGCGGAGTCGCGCTGGGGAATCCCGGCGTCGGGAAACGATGCCGCGGAGCTGCTGCACCGTCCGCTGCGGGTCTGCGGCGTCGTCGCGAACGCCGGGGAGCCGGGGGGCGGGCCGTTCTGGGTGGACGGTTCCGGAGGCCCCAGTCTGCAGATCGTGGAAAGCGCCCAGGTCGATGCGAAGGATCCCGCCCAGAAGGCGCTGTTCGAGTCGTCGACGCACTTCAATCCCGTGGACCTGGCCTGCGGCCTGCAGGACGAGGAAGGGAAGCCCTACGATCTGTCGCGCTACGTGGACGAGCGCGCGTCGTTCGTGGCGAAGAAGAGCCAGGGGGGCAAGACGCTGCTCGCGCTGGAGCGGCCGGGGCTGTGGAACGGCACGATGGCGGGATGGAACACGCTGTTCGTCGAAGTGCCGCTGATCACGTTCAACCCGGTCAAGACGCTCTCGGATCTGCTGAGGAAGGAACAGCTTCCCGCTTAGGAACGCTGCTCGAGCCGGCACGCCGGGCCGTATCGATGAAAAGACGCAGGCGGGAATCCGGTTTGTATACTGGGAAGTCCGTCTGCCAAGGGAGGATGTCCTGATCGCCGCCGTGCTGCTCTTCGTCGCCTGCCAGGAGGACGTCGAGATCCCCCGGCGCGACAAGCAGGACTATTTCGAAGCGGTCCAGGCCTGCAGAGAAGCCGAGGCCAAGGTCGAGACCGACGAGGCAGCCGCGATCGAAAAGCTGTCCGCCATCCTCGCGAATTCGAAGATCGTCCAGATCGAATGCCGCATCCGGATCCAGCTGCAGGCCGACAAGTACACCCAGCCGTATTTGTTCGTCCCCTATCAGCTGAGGGGCCGCGCCGAGCTGGGCCTCGCCGGGAAGACCGCGAACGCCGCGATGAGGAAGCAACTGCTCGAGGACGCGGTCCGCGACCTGAAGACCTCCGCCGCGAAGGGGCTCGACTCCAGCAAGAAGCCCCTGGCGTCGGCGCAGGCGGAGCTCGAGAAGCTCCTGGCCGAGGCCCCCGCGGCAGATCCGCCGGTGCCCCAGAAGAACTCCCTCAAGATCCGCGCCGCCTGGAGCCAGCTCGTGGGCGAGCGGAGGTACAAGTCCGCCCGGACCCTGCTCGACAAGGAAGCGGACGCCCTGACGGAAAAGGAGAAGGCGGAGCTCGGCGCCGAAACCCAGCAGGCCTGTACGTCCTTCCTGACCGAGCAGATGATCCGGTTCCGCCGCAACCTCGCGTCCGTGTCGGGCATCGACGAGCTGCGCCGCATGTCGAGGGACGAATTCGAAATCAGCTTCGCGCTGCCGGCGGCGGAGGAGATCGTCGTCGCCTACCCGCCCTACGACTGGGCCCGGACGCAGTCCGACTCGTTGCGCGCGGCCTGGTCGAACCGGGACGCGATCCCGGCGCTGCTGCGGATGGCGGCCCAGGCGGCCCGCCTCAACCCGGACTCGGAGAATCCCTGGTTCACGCTGGCGGAGGGGCTGGCCTTCCAGGATCTCCGGCGCGCGATGGAGCTCCGCGTGGCGGACTGCGCCGACGCGCCGCGGGAAAAGCGGGATCCGCTCCTGGGCGAGGCGCGCACCCTGATGGACTCCTGGAACGGATTCGTCCGCGGCCTCGACGACGCGACGCGGAAGCACCACCCCTTCCTCGACGAGCAGGCGAAGACCCTCGCCGGCATCCTGGCGAAGGCACCCCGGGATCTCGAGGGTCTGGAGACGGAAGATCTCCGCTCCTGCTTCGCGGCGGCGGAGGTCGGAGTCCTGCTGCAGAAGGAGGAAGACCGGCTCCGCGCGCTGGAAGCGACGGGGGGTCTCAGCCGGGAGTCCCGACAAAACGTTCTGACCCTGATCGTGGCCGCGCGATCGATCCGGATGTTCCTGTCGGGAAGCGCCGAGGAAGTCGTGCAGAAGGCCGTCCGGGAGGATCTGCTGCGGCTCGCCAAAGTGGGAGGCGCCGCGAACGCCGACCGCTTCGGCCCGCGTCTCCGGAAAATCTTCGATTCGCTACGGTGATTCGGCGACCTGCAGCGTCGGATCCGCCATCCGTCCCCAGAGGACATAGGTCTTTCCCGACCTGAGACTGCCCCCGGGGAGCCGGATCGACTTCTCCCCCGATGCGGGATGGGACAGGACCACGTCATAGTCGCCGATCTCGAGCCCCGGGTACAGGACGGGCGTATCCCGTTCCGCGAGCTCCACGGGTTTTCCCTCCCGGACGACGCGGACCACCCTCGCGTAGGGATGTACGGCGATCCGCAGAGCGAAGGTCCGTTGTTCCGGCGCGGGACCGGGCGCCGGCGCGGCCTGCTCCTCGCGCTTCGGAGTCTCCCGAACCGGGGGCGGCGTCCGGCGAAGCTGCACGACGGCGACCGCTCCCGCCGCGAGCGCGAGGAGGATGACGGCGACGGTCAGGACGCGGCTGCCGCCCCTCGGCGCGGGGACGGGAGCGGCGTTCTGAACCGTCGTCGCCGTGCCCGCGGTGGAGCACGCCTCGGCGAGGCAGAGCGCGAGGTCGTCTCCGAAGGCGGCGGCTCCGGGCTGCCGGTCCTTCCGCTCCTTGGCCATCGCCTTCAGGAGGACGGCTTCGAGCCGCACGGGGAAATCCGGCTTGAGGCTGCGCGGGGGGGGCGGCGGATCGCTGCAGACCTTCCGGATGATCTGCATCGCGCTCGATCCCCCGAAGGGCGGGCGGCCCAGCAGCACCGTATAGAGCGTCGCGCCCAGGGCGTACACGTCGCTGCGGGCATCGATCTCGTCGAGCCGGCCCTCGGCCTGCTCGGGCGGCATGTACGCCGGGGTTCCCAGGGCCGCGCCGCTGATGGACATGGACGTGTCTCCCTCCAGAGCCTTGGCCAGGCCGAAGTCCATGACGTAGGGCCATTTGTCCTTCGTGATCATGATGTTCGCGGGCTTCAGGTCCCGGTGGACGACGCCGCTCTGATGGGCCGACTCGACGGCCTTGGCGATCCTCAGGAAGATCTCCAGGAGCTCCGTCAGGGGAAGCGCGACTCCGGCCAGCGTCTGGCCGTCGACGAACTCCATGGCCAGATAGTGGCTCAGCTCCTGTCCCAGCTGCTTCGACGAGGCGGTGCCGACCTCGTAGATCGCGGCGATGTTCGGATGGCGCAGGCGCGCCGAGATCTGGGCTTCGCGGCGGAAGCGCGCGACGGCGTCCGCCTCCTCGGCGAGCAGGAACTTGATGGCCACCCAGCGGGTGAGCGTTCGGTCCCAGGCTTTCCACACCACGCCCATGCCGCCCTTCCCGATCTGCCGGACCAGGACATACTGGTTCAGCGATCTCGCGGGATCCGCCGCCGCCTCCACGGCCTCGGCCGGCAGATCGCCGGGCCCGCGCTTGGGACCGTCGGCGACCTTGATCGTTTTGTCGTCGGCCGGGCAGGGCGTATGGAGGAGACCCGAAAAGCGCTCGCCGCAATGGATGCAGTCGCGGCTGCCGGACAAAGCGGCGGAATCGGTTGCGCCCGGGGTCGTGTCGTGCTTGACCGTTTTGTCGTCGGGGGGCCGGCTGGAGTCCGAGAGGCCGGGTCCCGCGCCCTGCCCCATGGGGATGGTGTCGCTCATGAGATAGGGAACAGTATATCGAAAGCGGGCTTTCCTCCAGCCCTGTTCAGAGATTTCAAAAATCTCGACACTCCGGGCTGAATTGATAGAGTCATCGAACTTCGGAACCGATTATGAAGCACCTCCTGGTGGTATTGACGATGCTGGGCCTCGCGGCTCCGGCCTTGGCGCAGGATCAGCAGCTCGGCGCCCGGACCAAGGCAATGGGTGGCAGCTACACCGCCTTCGAAGACGATCCGGTCTCCATCTGGCTGAATCCCGCCGGCATCGCGACGCAGTCGAAGTCCCTCTCCATCGTGTACCAGTCGTACGTCACCTATCCCCTGCACGAGGAACGGCCGCCGGGCTCGACGACGTCGAACTTCTCCGCCGGCGCCGAGACGACGCTCGTGGACCCGGCCTTCGTGCCCTCGTTCCTGGGGCTGGTGTTCCCCATCGGCGCCCAGGACTCGGGCTTTGCGGTGGGCGTCTGCTACGCCCAGCCGTACCACCTCAACTACTCGTTCGACCAGATCAGCGACCCGTTCCAGACCTCGTTCACGCCGGACAGCAACGTCGACGAGTCCTTCGGCCGCTTCCGGATCGCGCTGGCGAAGGACTTCCGGCTGCAGAAGCCCGGCGCGAAGGGGTTCTTCACGCACGTCTCGGTCGGCGTCGGCCTGGACGTGGGCTACGAGCGCTGGGAGTTCAAGTCCGCCGGGCGGAATGCGTCGGACAACGCGACGGGCTTCGGCGCGGGCGCCGGCGTGCTGGTCGGGGTCTATGACAACGCCGATTCCTTCCGCGTCAATTTCGGCGCCGCCTGGCAGAGCGCCATCCACTGGAACTTCAACATCGACCCCGACATCCTGCCCGCGTTCGACATGCCGCAGCAGGTGAACGTCGGGTTCACGTTCTACCTGCTCCCGGGATACCCGCTCCGGGCCACGCTGGACTACCAGTGGATCCAGTGGAGCGACACGGCGGAGAAGCCGCTCTTCGCCGGCAAGGAGAAGTTCCGGGACGTGTCCAACATCTCGCTGGGCGTCGAGTACCGCATCGGGATCCAGGAGAGCATCGACCTGTATCCGCGGCTGGGGTATCGCCGCTTCCAGGCCCCATGGGCCGATCCCAACGATCTCCCCATGGTCAGCGATTTCAAGCTCGTGCTGGACACGAAGGGGTCGACGTTCAACATCGTCACGTTCGGCGTGGGGCTGGGCTGGACGTCGACGGAGGGCAAGGTGCGCTCGATCGACATCGGCGCCGACGTGGGCGGGGACTCGTATACCTGGGCCGTCGGGTTCAACTACGAGTTCTGAGGTCGGCGAAGACGTGATGAAGGCTCTCCGGTGGGTGGCTCTCCTGGCGGCGTCGGCGGCTCTTCCCTCCTGCGGGAACGGTTCCGCGGGGAACGGGGAGGAGTCCCTCGTGACGGTTCGGGTGACGGTGGGACCCCAGGGAGAGCAGGCGAACGGCGATTCCCTGGCCTTCTCCCTGTCGGCGGACGCGCAATACGTCGCCTTCGGGTCGTATGCCTTCAATCTCACCCCCAATGACGCAAACGATTCGATCGATGTCCTCGTCAAGGATCGTTCGACGGGGGCGGTCGAGAATATCACCCTGCTCCCGGCGAATCCCAACGGCCTCGTCTCGGGCGATTCGCTCCAGCCCTCGATCTCGGCGGACGGCCGCTATGTCGCGTTCCTGAGCTCTGGCAATTTCGAGAACATCCCCGGGGCGAATTATTCGGCCACTCCACCGATCTTCCGGCCGTTTCTCTATGACCGGATCGGCCGGACCTACACCGCGGTCCATCCGCCCAACGCCTACTTCAACGACCACGCCAACGGTCTTGCTCTCTCGGGCGACGGGCGATACCTCGCCTTCGGTACGACCGCGACCAATACCGGATTTGCAGCCGGGCCGGGGATCCAGGTCCTTCTGTGCGACTTTGGCCCGAATCGCGACCAGTCGACGCTGACGCTGGTCAGCCATGCCACCGCGTCGACGACGACGCCGGGAAACGGATCCTGCAATCTCTGGCCGGGAGGCATTTCGGGAGACGGCGGGATCGTGACGTTCGAGTCCGTCGCCACGAACATCGCGGCGGGAGACGCGCATGCCGGCCCCGATGTGTTCTTTTGGCGCCGGTCGACGGGAACGGTGACACTGGCCTCCCCGGGGAGTGGGCCCACCCGCGGATCCTACGCCGGCGGAATCTCGGCCGATGGCTCGACGATCGGATTTCTGACGATCGACTCGACGTTGAGTCCCCAGGCTGGCCCGGCCAGCTGCCGGTTGTACTCGGTCGGGACCGGCCAGACGCGCACGATCTCCGATCCGAGCCAAACCGTCGACTACACGCCGATCCTGCTATCCGGCGACGGCTCGCGGGTCGTCTACGAAGTCCAGTTCCCCCCCCTGCGCTTTCCCTTTATCTATATTGAGGGGGTCGGAAGTCGGATCCTGTCGCAATCCACCACCGGGCGGACGCCCGCCCTGACGGTGAACGGGGGGATCCTCTCCGCGGATGGACGCTGGGCCGGCTGGCTGACGACGGTCAGCACGATGGCGGCGGGCGACACGAACGGATTCCAGGACGTGTTTCTACGGGGGCCTTTTTGAACGCGAAGGGCCGCAGGCCCGAGGCGCCCGCCTGGACGCGGAGGCTCCGTCTCACCGCGCTCCTGGCCTCGGCGGCCGTGCTTCCCTGCTGCACGGGGAATGTCGGCGAGGGAGACATGGTGACGGCGGTCACGGTCCGCGTCTCCGTGGGCCCGCAGGGCGAGGAGGGGAACGGGGATTCCTTTCCCGTATCGTTGTCCTGGGACGGGCGCTATGTCGCGTTCGGCTCGCGGTCGAGCAATCTCACCGTGGACGACGCCAACGGATTCTCGGACATCCTGGTGAAGGACCGCGTCACGGGGCAGGTGGAGAACCTCACGAATGCCGCCGTGAATCCGGCCGTGGTCGCCTCCGGGGACGCGGGGACGGCTCGGCTGTCCGCGGACGGCCGATACGTCGCCTTTCTCAGCACGGGACGCTACAATACGGGGGGGAGCGCCTATTCGTCCGGCATTGCGAGGCCCATCCTCTACGACCGGTGGACGGGCGCTTTCACACACGTCTTGGGACCGGGATCCCAGTATTTCAACGACGAGACCACCGGACTCTGCCTGTCCTCCGACGGGCGCTATCTGGCGTTCGCCACCGCGGCGACGAACACGGGCTTCACCCCAAACGGGAATGCCCAGATCTACCTGTGCGATTTCGGGCCGGGCCGGAATCAATCGACGCTGACTCTGGTATCGCACGCGATGGGGTCCTCCACCGTCGGCTGCGACAACGTGTGCTATCTGGAGCAGCACGGAATTTCGGCGGACGGGGAGGTCGTGGTCTTCGACGGCCTGGCGAGCGATCTGACGGGAACGGACGGAGACGGCCAGCCGGACATCTATTACTGGCGTCGGTCCACGGGAGTGGTGGCCATCGCCTCCGTTCCCAGCGGCAGCGGGTCCCTGTCGTATGGGGCGGCCGTCTCGGGCGATGGGACCACGATCGGCTACGTGCGGCAGGACGTCAGCCAGGCCCCCTTTCCCCGCTACGTGAATTGCGAACTCTACACGATCGCGACGGGACTGCGCCGCAGGATCTCGCCGGACAACGTGCATGTCGCGCTCTCCTGGCCGGTCTGTCTCTCGTTCGACGGCTCGAAAGTCCTCTACGTCCAGGATGACTCTCCGACCATGCCCCTGCTGCTGTATATCGAAGGACAGGGGACCCGGCCGGCGGTCGCCTCGACGACGGGGGATGTTCCTCTCGTCCCGGTCTCCTACTTCACCTTTTCAGGAGACGGCCGCTGGATCGGATTCGCCACGCTGGCGACGAACATGGTGCCGGACGACACCAACGGATTCTACGACGTGTTCATCCGGGGTCCGCAGTGAGGGACTTCGCCGGATCGGCCTCGCGCGCGGTTGCCCTCCTGGCGGCGGCGTTGATCCTCCCGTGCTGCACGGGGGACATCGGCGGGGGCGAGACGGTCACCCTGGTAACGGTCCGGGTCTCCGTGGGACCCCAGGGACAGCAGGCGAACGGAGGCTCCCCATCGTTCTCCCTTTCCCCGGATGCGAGGTATGTGGCGTTCGGATCGGGCGCTTTCAATCTCGCGCCCAACGACTCGAACGGCGTGAGCGATATCCTCGTCAAGGACCGGGACACCGGCAAGGTGGAGAATCTGACGAATATCTCGACCAATCTGGCCGTCGTGAACACGGGAGCCTGCGCGCAACCCCGGCTGTCCGCGGACGGCCGCACCGTCGCCTTCCTGAGCTCCGGTCAGTACGAGAGCTTCGGTTCCGGTTGGAGCCAGAATACCCCCATCTTCCGACCGGTGATCTATGACCGGGAGACGGGAAAATTCACGCACGTCCGCGGATCGACGACGGATTTCTTCAACGATCACGCTTACGGCTTGTCGCTGTCCGCCGACGGGAGATATCTCGCGTTTTCGACGACGGCGACCAACACGGGATTTACCACGACGGGCACGACCCAGGTCTATCTCTGCGATTTCGGTCCGAACCGGGACTTTCCGTTTCCGACCCTGACGCTGGTCTCCCACGCAACGTCGTCGACGTCGACGCCCGCCAACGCCGGATGCAACGTATGGGACCAGGGGATATCGGCGGACGGGGAGTTCGTCGTATTCGAGTCGAGCGCGACGAACCTCGCGGCGGCGGATACCGACTCGGGTTCCGACGTCTATCTCTGGCGGCGGTCGACGGGAACCGTCACGTTGATGTCGCAGCCCAGCGCCGGGGGGTTCGGAGGTCTGGAACCCGGGATCTCGGCGGACGGGTCGACGATCGGCTACGTCCGCCACGACCAGTCGCTGTTTCCGCAGCCGAGCTATCTGAGCTGCGAGCTCGTGACCGTCGGGACGGGCCAGCGTCGGATCATCTCGGACCCCGCGCTCAAAGTGGACGCGGGGTCTCAAGTGCGGTTGTCGGGGGATGCCTCGCGGGTGGTCTATGCGACGGAACAGGGGCTGCTGATCCAGCAGGTGCTTTATGTCGAAGGGCGCGGCCGCCAGCTGCTGACGCGATCGACGACCGGCGAGCTTCCGACCGTGTCGGTGTATGCGGCGGCGATCTCGACGGACGGCCGCTGGGGCATCTGGTCGACGGAGGCGCCGAACATGGTGTCCGACGACACGAACGGCTACACCGACATCTTTATCCGGGGACCCCTCTGACGGGAGAGAGGGAAGGAGTTGTTCCCGCGCCAAGGGCCACAGGAACTGTTTTCTCCGACCGCGATCCCGGGTATTCTCACCCTCCATGGGCATCGAATGGCGGCTCTGCCTCGTGGATCACGAGCACGTGGTCGAGCGGGGCCTGCCGCTGCTGGCGGCGGCGAACCGCTCCGGGCTGCTGGACGACGTGCGGACGCACCTGCTCTCGAAGCCGTGGGAGAGCGATGCGGACGTCGTCCGGATGCTGGAGGAGCGGCTGAAGGTGCTCGCGGGGCTGAATTCGCCCGAGATGCTGCTGGATCACGCCCGTCGGGCGCTCGCCGAGGCACGGGGCGACCATGTCACGCCGGCGGAAATCCGGGAGCTGGATTTCCGGACGGCGCGCCGCCTCCTGCGCGGCTGGAACATGAGCCAGCGGGTCTACCCTCAGGGATCGATGTTCGATCTCATCCACTGGACCGTGGATGCGCGCCGGCGGGAGCGGGCCGAGGAGGCGGTGCTGCAGATCGGCGAGGCGAAGGTGATCGAGCCGCACTGGCGCCTGTATCCGGGACTTGAGCCGACGGTCTGGGATCACGCCTACTATGGCTCCGCGGAGACACCGGTGGACTTCGACGGCATCCCCATCGGCGGGGGCAGCCTGTTCGGCAGCTACAATCCCCCGACGGTGGCGGCGGCTATCGCCGACGAAATCGCGAGGACGCGTCTTCCGGGCTGGCCGGAGATCCTCCAGGAATTCGCCCGGACGCATTCGTGGATCGCGGGAAAGCTGCAGGAGGAGCAGGTCGAGAAGGACGTGCGGGCGGGCTGGGAGCAGACGGTTCGGGCTTACGAGACCGCGGCGAAGCGGGGCTTCGGCGTTCTGATCGAAGCGTCGGACTGAGCCGCCCGTGGACGCGGGCCGGGCGGGGGTCTATACTTTCACGACTCGCCTGGGTGGCGGAATTGGCAGACGCGTCGGTTTCAAAAACCGATGGCCGCAAGGTCATGGGGGTTCGATTCCCCCCCCAGGCACCACCCCCCTCCAAGAGGGGGTTTTTCCCCGGGCTCCTACCCCCAGGAAAACACAGAGGGGTTGGATAATACGATCACCGAAAGAGCTCTCAAGAGGGCGATTCTGCACAGGAAGAATGCCCTCTTCTTCAAGAGCGAGATCGGAGCCCACGTCGGTGACGTGTTCATGAGCCTGATTCACACGGCAGAGCTGAGCGGGGTGAATCCCTTCGACTACGTTACGGAACTCCTCCATCATCCGAGGGAGGTCTCCGACGACGCGGAAGGCTGGATGCCTTGGAATTATCGAGGGGCCATTGAGCGGACCGCGTAAGGCTTCGCGCCCGTCGTTACCGAAGCAACTTTCCCTGAATACGGTCCTCGAGATCCCGGACCGACGTTAACTCTTCCGAGCGAACAGTCACGCCACCACACCACAAGGCAGCCGTCAAGTCGCGATCCGTATCTGGGGCGTCCTTCTGCGCGCCGTCCATGAAGAATGTGACCGGCTGACCTCCACTGAACGACGGCGCCGGGGCACCGGCGCTTTCGGACGTGGCGAGAGAAATCTCTCCGAAGGGTCCACCTACGAGAAACCACCACGCTTCTTGGCCGACGCGGGCACGGCTCGTGGATCGCGTGATGTAGAATCGGGCGTGACGGATCTCCCCGGGGGCCAGAACCGTTTCGGTGTAGAAGTTTGCCCACCAGTTAGTTTTCGGGTTTACCGCCGTTTGATCTCCGACGGCGAGACGCCACTGGTGAGCCCCCCAACTGTTCCAACGGTCAACCACCGCGGGCGGCCCCTTGCCGATGTTCCGCGCGGTCAGGACGCCGGAAATCAAGTCCGGTTCGACGACGACGTGCGCGCAACTGATGACCAGGTTCGACTTGAGGAGGGTCCGGGCATTGGGCGCAGACTTTACGACGGTTGAAGGGGAGGGGGTAGACTCACGTTCACAACCAAGCAATAGGAGTCCAATGGCAAGGATTGGACTTCGGGAGCTCATAACCAATTAGACGTAGAACCGGCTTTGGGAGCATGAGAATCCGCAAAGTATGTTCTCGTCCTGTCCAAGTAGTATTCCAGCCCGCTTCCAGCCATGGAGAAGTTCACGCTACGCACGCCTGCCGGAAGGACACCAGCGTCCGGGGCTCAATTCGCGGCGAGCTGCGGCATCGCGACCTTGCTGCCGCCGATCGGGTCCTTCAGCGCGCCGAGCACCCGCTCGACGGTGACGGAGCCGGCTTCCTTGGCCCCCTCCAGGGCTCCCAGGGCGGCCGCCGTCGCCTTCGCGTAGTCCACGCCCATCGCCTTGGCGCCGGCAATCGCGCCCAGGACGAGTCCCTTGGTTGCGGCGGCCAGGTCGCCGCCCACGTCCGCGGTATCGTGGATGACGGTTTTCGCGACGTGCGACAGGGTCTGGAGCGCTGCGTCGCCCTTTTCCCCGTGCCGCGGGCGACGCCCATGATCATCGCCTTCATGCCGGGAACCAGGTCGCTGCCCTTCGCGACGACCCCCTTCACGGCCTCCTTCACGACCGTGGTGACGGCGTCCCGGAGGGCGGCTCCGGCCAGGCCGCTGCCCTTCGCGGCGCTCGCGATGCCGCCGGAGACGGTTTCCAGGACCGTGGCAAAGACGTCGCGGATGCCCGGGCCCTTGGCGGCCGCGTCATCGATGCGGTCCGTCTTCAATAATTCCGTCATGGCGTTCTCCTTGAAGGTCGGTCTCAACGTTAGTCCATTTCTCCCATGGCGCCCGCGCCGGCGCTCGGAGCGGGACGGGGCTCGGGGATCTCCGCGATGATCGCTCCGGTGGTCAGGAGCAGGGAACTGACGCTCGCCGCGTTCTCGAGCGCGCTGCGGACGACCTTCGTCGGGTCGATGACTCCGCCCTTGATCAGGTCGCCGTACTCGAGGGTGTCGGCGTTGAAGCCGAAGTTCACGTCCTTCGACTCCAGGACCTTGTCCACCACGATCGCCCCCTCGACGCCGGAGTTCCAGGCGATCTGCTTGATCGGCGCCTCGACGGCCCGGCGGATGATGTCGATCCCCGTCTTCTCGTCGGCGTCGCCGCTCTTGATCTTGTCGAGCGCCTTGGAAGCGCGCAGCAGCGCCACGCCGCCGCCGGGCAGGATGCCCTCTTCGACGGCCGCCCGGGTCGCGTGGAGCGCATCCTCGACGCGGAGCTTCTTCTCCTTCATCTCGACCTCGGTCGCCGCGCAGACCTTGACCTGCGCCACGCCGCCGGCGAGCTTCGCCAGGCGTTCCTGGAGCTTCTCCTTGTCGTAGTCGGAGGTGGTCGTCTCCATCTCCTTCTTGATCATGCCGATGCGGCCCTGGATCTCCTTGGTGTCGCCGGCGCCTTCGATGATCGTCGTGTTCTCCTTCTCGACGACGATCTTCTTGGCGCGTCCCAGATAGGTGAGATCCACTTTCTCGAGCGGGACGCCGAGGTCTTCGAAGATGGCCTTGCCGCCGGTAAGGACCGCGATGTCTTCCATCAGGGCCTTGCGGCGGTCGCCGTAGCCCGGCGCCTTCACGGCGCAGATGTTCAACGTCCCGCGCAGCTTGTTGACGACCAGCGTCGAGAGTGCATCGCCTTCGATGTCCTCGCTGATGATGAGCAGGGGCTTGCCCGTCTTGGCGATCGTTTCCAGGAGCGGGATCAAGTCCTTGACGGCCGAGATCTTCTTCTCGTGCAGCAGGATGTAGCAATCCTTGAAGCTCGCCTTCATCTCCTCGGGCTCCGTCACGAAGTAGGGCGAGAGATAACCCTTGTCGAACTGCATGCCCTCGACCCACTCCACGTAGGTCTCGAGGCCCTTGCCTTCCTCGACCGTGATGACGCCGTCCTTGCCGACCTTCTGCATCGCCTCGGCGAGCATCTTGCCGACGCTTTCGTCTCCGCCGGCCGCGATGGTGCCGACATTCTGGACCTCGGAGCTGTCGTCCAGGCGGACGGGCTTGGAGAGGCGCTTCAGCTCGGCGACGATGGCCTCGACGGCCCGGTCGATGCCGCGCTTGATCGCGATCGGGTTGGCGCCGGCGGTGACGTTCTTGAGGCCCTCCTCGAAGATCGCCTCGGCGAGCACGGTGGCGCTCGTGGTGCCGTCGCCCGCGACGTCGTTCGTCTTCGAGGCGACTTCCTTCACCATCTGCGCGCCCATGTTCTCATAGGGGTCCTTGAGCTCGATCTCCTTGGCGACGCTGACGCCGTCGACGGAGACGATGGGAGCGCCCCATTTCTTCTCGAGGAGCACCGCGCGACCTCGGGGTCCGAGGGTCACCTTGACCGCCCGTGCGAGTTGTTTCACGCCGCGGCGGATGGCCTCGCGGGCTTCCTGATCGAATGCAATCCTTTTGGCTGTCATCGGTTCTCCGTTATGGGGCGGTCCTGTCGCAGACACTCACGGCAGGGGTTAGCGCAAGCCGCGTGCCACGGGTCGGTTTCCTCCACTTCCCGGCGGCTTCCGCATTCCACGGGATCTTGGCACAATCCTTGCTCATCCGGTCCCGGAGTAAATCGATCATGACCTGCAGAATCCTGGTGGCGCTCGATGGTTCGGAGGCGTCCGAGCCGCCGCTGTACGAAGCCGAGCGGATCGCACTCGGGGGGGCCGGCGTTCATTTCCTGCACATCGTGCCCATGCTTCCGTCGACCATGGACGCGACGTCCGCGGCGGTGATGTCCTGCCACGATCAGGCGTTGTCGTACCTGGGCGACTTGAGGGCCAGATTTCCCGACGTTCGAGGCCTGGATCTCATCCGCACGGGCGATCCTGCCGACGCGGTCCTTCAGGCCGCGTCGGAATTCGATATCGACCTGATCGTCATGGGGACGCAGGTGCGTGCGGTCCCTCAGGAAGGATCCCTCGGACGCGCGGCCAGGAACGTGGTGCGGGAAGCAATGCTCCCCGTGATCCTGAAACGTCCGGGGCTTCCGCCGCCGCGCAACACTCTTCGCAGGATCCTCGTCCCCCTGGACGGGAGCCCGGAATCGCTCACCATCCTGACGACCGTCAAATCCCTCGCGCTGCAGACCGGCGCCGAAGTCGTGTTCCTTCACGTCACCGAGCGCGCGCTGGTCCCGGCCTCGCCCGACGGCGTTCCGCGGGCACCCAAGGCTTCGGAGCACCCGAAGGAGAAGCTGCTGGACATCGCGAATCGCCTGGAGAAGTCGGATCTCGTCTTCTGGCAGACGCTCGCGCCCGGCGAAGCGGTCGAAGAGGTCCTGAATCATGCGAAGGCGCTGGACGCGGACCTGATCGCGATGGCGGCGCGCGTCGGCAGGGGAAGGGAACGGACGATCGTGGACCGCGCGGCGCTGGCGATCATGGAGCGCGCGGAACAGGCGGTCCTGCTGCAGGAGCCGGTGATCGCCGCCGCCGCCCCGAGGGCCTGGAAGATACGATGAGCGGCGCGAATCCGACGTCAGTTGCGCCTGCGGTTCAGGAAGAGGGTCCATCCGTAGAGCGACCAGTAGACCGGCCAGAGGGTGATGGACACCGCGTTCATGAGGCGATCGTGCTTGAACATCTGCGTGCGGAGGAGCGCGACGGCCGTCACGGCCAGCCCTGCGACGTAGATCCCCAGGATCGGCTTCCACATCGGGGTATCCTCCTTATGGACGAGCGCTCACCGGGCGATCGTTGCGACCAGCCTCCCCTGGCGCAATCGGCGTGCCGCCCCGGGCCTTCCCCCGCTCCCAGCCGGGGGATGGCGTTCCCGTTGCACTAGTTGCCGGCCGGCCCTGCCGACGCGGGGACGGCGAGGAGACGCGATGAAATCCCAGCTCTGGCAGAACCTGGAAGACCAGGCGCACTGGATCCTGGAGCATGCGGATCAGTCGCCGCCCAAGGAGCTTCTCCGGGGCATGGCGCTGCACCTGCGGCTTTGGAACTACACCGAATCCGGATCGCACACGTCCTGGAGCCTCATCCTTCCGGTGCGGGAATACCGGGAGAGGAGGGCGGTGGTGCGGGAACTCCGCTGGGATCGCGCCGCCGACTGGAAACAGACCATGACGCTCCAGAAGACGCTCAAGCGGCGCCCCCTGCCGAGTCCGTCCATCCAGCTCCGGGACGCGGAAGCGGACTGGGCGGAGCTCGTGCCGTTTCTGGATACGGCCGGAGGCCTGCCGGTGCTCGCCCTCGGCAAGGATCCGGCGCTGCCGTCAAAGGGAGACACGTCGGGTTTCGAAGGCTTCCGGCCGCTGGCGCACCTCCGGCTGGAATGGGCCGGCAAAGGCCCCCGCGGGTGGGGGGAGACCGTGGTCTGGTTCTCGCGGTTCCGCAATCTGTTCGTCCGGATCCTGAAGGAGCGCGATACCGAGCCCCGGAACGAGTAGATCCCGTTCTTCCGCCTAGGGCAGGTCGAAGAGGAGGATTTCAGACAGCTGCTGCGCGGTGAGCGACACCGCGGCCTCCTCTTCGAAGCAGGCTCCGTCCCCGGCGTTCAGCACCTGATCGCTGAGCTGGATCCGCCCGCTGACCACCTGAAGCCACGCCCCTCTTCCGGTCGCCAGTTCATGAACCAGATGATGACCGGGATCCAGAACCGAGGAGAACACCCGTCCGTCGCGGCGGAATCGGAGCGAGCCGTTGCGTCCGTTCGAGGAGAGGATCAGCCGCAGAAGTCCGCGTCGCTCCGCGATGGGAAAGTACTTTTTCTCGGCGTGGGTTCTCAGGCTGGCCCGGTCGGGAGTGAAGAGGCAGCGGAACGCGCGGGCGGCGTCGGTCCGGGAGACGTTCGTCGTTCGATACGACGCCCCCGATCGGAAACTCGTGCGGCTGCATTCGCCCGGGTCGAGAACCTGGGTGGCTCCGGAGGGATCCTGCTGGACCAGCGAGCCGTCGCAAACGTAAGTGAGAATCTCGATGTCGTTCGATGTCTGGTCGGAAAAGTCCGCACCAGGGGCCAAGGCTTCCTCGCTCAGGGACTCGAGGCATCGAAAGCCGCCGCTCATCGGATCGGAGCGGTTTTCGCGGTCGAAGGTGATCCAGGTTTCCCGGGCGCCCTCCGTGCGGCGGCGTCGATCCGCCGATTTCCTCGGCGTAATCATCGTCGTGCAGGCGGCGTTCGACCGATTCCGGCCGGCGAAACCGGGGAAAAGACGATCAATTCGATCCTGTTATGAATCATTCTGATCGGTTGGCCGAAGGGCCGGTCGAAACCGCGGTCCATGATCACTCGGGTCGGCGATGATCGAGCCCGGGTCCCGGGCGAGGGGAATCAAAATGACACACCTGCGCGATGGCGAGCCGAACCGACTCGAGCGTGAACGGCGCGGAGAGGTGGCCGACGACGCCGTACCCTGCATTCAGAGGCAGGGGGGATTCGGGACCTGCAGCGGAGAGAAGGATCACCGGGATCCGGTTCCCTTTCTCCCGGAGGGTTCGCACGGCGTCTTTCTGAGGATCGCCGTTTTTCAGGACGACAAAGGAGTGGCGTTTGGTCCTCAGACGCTCGAGGATCGCCCCGGAGTCGCTGCAGACCTCCGTCGTGTACCCCGCCCGGGAGAGGGCCTCCCGCAGGTATTTCCGGGCATGGGAGTCCTCGTGGGCCACGAGCGCCGTTCGATCCCCGTATCGCGGGGTGACGCGGCCCCCTGACGTGTCCCTCATCCTTCTGACCTGCGCATCGGGTCCTCAAGTGCAAACGGCGTGCCAGCAGATGCCGGGAGATTCCCCCGGGATTCCTCCTGCAAAGATGGTAGATTGCGGCATCAACCGAGGTGACCGGTGCGTGTCGAAGAGCTCGATCTCAAGGAACTGCTGGAACTCGACCCCACCGGCGGCTTGATCCGTTTTGCCGGCCAGCGCGCCCTCATCTTCGACGCCGTGGCGCAGGGACTGCTTCGGAAGGAGCTGATCGATACCTTCGGGGTTCGGGTTGCGCGCGGCATCCTGAGCCGCTTCGGCTACGTTCATGGCCGACGGATGGCAGAGGCCATGCGCACGCAATTCAAATGGGATACCGACGAAGACTGGCGCCGGGCCGGAGCCCGGATATATTCGCTCCAGGGGCTGTTCCGGCTGGAGGCGGGCGGCCCGGGATCCTTCGCCTCGGAGGGCGGGACCTGGCACGTCTCCTATGAGGCGGAGCAGCACCTGCTCCACCTCGGGCAGTCGGAGTATCCGGTCTGCTGGACCCTGTGCGGCCTGGCCAGCGGCTATCTGAGCTTCTCGACGGGCAAGGAGATGGTCGCGATCGAGGACCGCTGCATGGGGAAGGGCGACAGCGCCTGCCACGTCGCGATCAAGTCCGTCAAGGACTGGGGAGAGGCGGCGGGCGATCAGCAGTCGTTCTTCAAGAGGGAGGGCATCGATGAGGCGCTCGAAGAGGTCACGCGGTCGCTCAAGCTGACGGAGCGCCAGCTGAGGGAGAGGACGCGCCAGCTGGCCCGCGTCGCCCGCATCCCGGAGGATCCCACGGATCTCGTCGCGCGGAGCCAGGCGATGCGGCGCCTGGTGGATCTGGCGACCACGGTCGCCCGGGTGGACTCCACCGTCCTCGTCACGGGAGAAAGCGGGACGGGGAAGGAGCGGATCGCCCGCTGGGTGCACGACCAGTCCGCGTGCGCCGACGGGCCGTTCATTGCCGTGAACTGCGGCGCGATCAGCGAAACCCTCCTGGAGAGCGAGCTGTTCGGGCACGCCCGCGGATCGTTCACCGGGGCGACGGTGGACCGGGCGGGCCTGTTCGAGGCGGCGAACGGCGGCACGCTGTTCCTCGACGAGGTGGGCGAGATCCCGATGGCGATGCAGGTGAAGCTGCTCCGGGCGCTTCAGGAACGGGAAGTGCGCCGCGTCGGCGAGAACCGGAACCGGCCGGTCAACGTCCGCATCGTGACGGCGACGAACAAGAACCTCGTCGCCGAGGTGGCGGCCAAACGGTTCCGTGAGGACCTCTACTACCGGCTGAAGGTGGTTGAACTGGCGGTTCCCGCCCTGCGGGAACGGAGCGAGGACATCCTGCCGCTCGCCAGGCTGCTGCTCGCGGAGGCGGCGCTCCACATGAAGAGGCCCGTGGACGGCCTTTCCGCCCCCGCCGCGGATCAGCTTCTGGGTTATCCCTGGCCGGGCAACGTGCGAGAGCTGGCGAACGTCATGGAACGGGCCGTTGCCGTGGCCAAGCGGCATCGCGTCGACTTGGAAGATCTCCCTCCCGAGATCCGTCTGTCGGTGATCCGGCCCTCGACCGGGGGAGCCATCCGGCACTTGAGGGACATCGAGAAGGATTACATCCTCGCGATTCTCGACACCAAGAAAGGCAACCGGACCCAGGCCGCGCTCCAGCTGGGAATCGGGATCGCCACGCTGCATCGCAAACTGAAGTCCTACAAGAAAGCGCCCTGAGTCCGCAGTTCCCAGGCTGGCCCCTTATTTGCGTCATAGCCCCGGATGTGGAAAGACAGCACGGGGCGAAAAGTACTTCCGCCCAAGTCTGCCGGTCCTCTCCTGCTGTATTCCAGCGTCATCCCGCTGTCGATCGCCCTCATCGCCGCCTTCTTCGGATTCCGGGACGGCTCGACCGCGGTCAACGGCGCCGCCAGGGTCATTTCCGGCCTGGCCGCCGCTTTCTTCGTCCTCCTCGCGGGGATGGGGATCCGCGCGACCCGTCGATCCGACTGATTCCCTTCCGATTCGACGCTCCGGTTCGCGATGGCATGCCTCTTGCTTCATCCCCCTCCATGCATTCCGGCGGAGCCTCTTCTTAGGAGACTGGTCCATGAACCCGTTATCGCGCGAAGACTTCATCGAGCTGGGCGTTTCGATCCCCGCCGCTGCACTGGTGGGCTGGGCTTCCGGGCAGCTGGCCGCCACGAAGGGCAAGGAATCGCGGCTTCAGACGCGGGGAGTCAACGGCCCCACCCTCGAGGCCATCCGGGATCTGGCGGCGATCGTCGAGAAGCGGGCGAAGGAGCTGGGGGACGGCGATGACCTCCCGCCCCAGGCGGTGGCGGTGGCGCAGCATCTGCGCGAGGAAGCCCTGGCTTTCCGGCGCACCGGGAAACTGATGGCGAACGCCGAATTCGGGACGCGCCCGGACCTGCTGGCGAAATTCCGCACGGGGGTTCAGACCGGCCTGCTCCTCGCCAACCTGACGAAGGAGCTCGAAACGCTGATCGCGCTCCTTCGGGAGCACGCGGCGTCGCTCGCCGGAATCGGCGCGACCGAGCCGTTCATGGCGAGGGGCGAACTCCTCGTGGAGAAACTGAAGGACGCCAAGGCCGGCCTGGACGCGGCCTGCCGCGCGCTTTCTCCCTCGGAAGCCCAGCAGTGCCATGACAAAGGGCTCCTCTACGATCAGACGCGAAAGCTGGTCCGGATCGGCCGGCTCGAATTCCTCCTCGACCCGGCGCTGGCGTCGCAGTTCAACTTCACGGCCGTCCGCAAAGAGCGCGGGGTCTCGACGCGGCCGGAGCTGAAGAAGGCGAAGGCCGGCGGCCATTGAACGAAATCCGACATGAACGACCGCAGGAGGACCTTCCGGAAGCAGGCGGGACCCGCACGCGGGAAGACTCCGCCTGCGGCCGCGGACGCTCCGAAGCCTGTGACGGCGAAGCACAACTACTGGCGGCTGGTGCCGAAAGCGGCGGGTTTATGAGGAATCCGCGCGGGATCCGATCCTTTGGACTCTGACGGGGAAGCTTCGATGAAAGTGAAAGACGTTTTCCGGTCCGGTGTGAAGACCTGTACTGCAGTCACCTGCCTCGACGCCGTGGGCCGCATCATGTGGGAGAGCGACTGCGGCGCCGTGCCGGTCGTCAACGCGGAGGGGAAGGCGGTCGGAATGCTCACCGATCGCGACCTGGCCATGGCGTTGGCGGCGAAGGACCGGGGCGCGTCCCAGATCTTCGTCCGGGAAATCTCCAGCGGGGTGATCTTCACCTGCGGGCCGGAGGACGAGGTCACGGACGCCGCGCTGAAGATGAGGACGCACCAGGTCCGCCGACTTGCTGTGACCGACCCGCAAGGCATCCTTCTGGGAGTGCTGTCGCTGAAGGATCTCGCGCTCGCAGCGAACGGAACCTCGGGGATTTCCTACGAGGAAGTGGCCAAGACGCTGCAGACGGTCAGCAAGCCCCGGACGGAGGAGCGGCCGAAGTGGCCCTGGGTGAATGCCAGGGACCGATGAAACCCTGATCCCCGACGCGCCGGAGACCCTGGCGTTCTACAAGAGGACTTCCGGTCGATGAGCGACAGGTTGTCCGTGAGGACGCCCGAACGGGCGGCGCCGCCGGAGAAGAATGCGGAGATCGGCATGCCGGACGCGAAAACGGCGAAGACCATGATCGTCATCGGCCCGCGCCGGGCCGCTGCAAATACATCCCCGCGGTGACGGCGACCGCCATGAACGAATGCCAGGTGGGGAGCTTCCTGGGCGGAGTCCCGGGGATCCGGAGTGTCGTTCCGTTCCCCTGTTCCAGCGAGGCGTTGCCGGCGGAGATCGCCCAGGCGCTCCGATGGACGAGTTGCTGAGCGGGCCACGAAGTCGCGAGGAGGCTCATGGAGTCGACGGTGCCGGAAGGGTGGGTGCAGGATTCGCACACGCTCTACCTTCATTCGAGCGGAGTCCGGATCGAGCGCCGGGTCTATCGCAACAAGGAGGGCTGGGTGCTCGTGCCCGTGGATCTGGACCGCGCCGTCGTCGAGTTCGCCCCCAACACCGAGGGTCTGGAGCAGGCGTTTGCCGCTTTCGCCCGGGGCGCCCTCGGCTCCGAGAGCGCGGCGCCGCCGAGCAGGGCCCAGCAGGCGAGGGCGTCGGCGAAGCGCGACGAGACGCCGGAAGGGGCCAACGACGACAAGGAAGACGAGGGTGAGGACGAGGACGAGGATGACGGCTGAGGCCCCGAACAGGAGGAATGCATGATCGATCTTCATGTCGGCAATCTGTCCGCGGAGACGACGCAGGAGGATCTGCGGAAGGCGTTCAGCGCCCACGGGGTGGTGACTTCCGTGACGATCCTGACCGAGCAGCGGCGCGGCGGTCTTCGGACGGGACGCTCCCTGGGATTCGGGTTCGTCGCGATGGCGGACCCCGTCGGCGCCCGAGCGGCCATCGCGGCGCTCGATCGCCACGACCTACGGGGCAGCCTGCTGACGGTGCAGAAGGCGAGGCCCGTCCGGATTTCCAGGCACCGCCGGTAGAAAGGATCGGTCTTCGCATGACGATAAAGCTGCAGATGACGACGAGGACGCGGTTCGGGCTTTCGAACAAGGCCCAGCTGAACCGGGCCCTGCTCGGAGCGCTGGCCGCCTCCGCGCCGGACTGCGACACCTGTCTCGAGATCCAGAAGGATCTGGTCCCGAATCCGGAGGGCGGGGAATATGCCGAGGCGGCAAGCTTCCCCGGGCGGACGGTTCAGAGGCTGGACGCCCACTTCAAGGCGCACTGGAAGCATGAGTACGAACTGGTCGATCTGTCCGCGAAAAGGAGCGCCCCGTGATGTCCAGGGCGCTGTCCCATTTTTCAGGGGAGAACTAGCCGATGGGAAAATCCGACGACGCGCTCCGCTCCACGCGCTTGGTCTTCTACAAGGAAGACATCGACAGCATCGGCAAAACCCTCCAGGCCTTCCTCCGGAATGCCAACGCCCAGTGCGCGATGCTGGTGGACAAGGACGGCCATCTCGTGACGAAGGAAGGGGCATCCGCTTCGTACGACATGGACACGATCTCGGCCCTCGTCGCCGGCGCCTTTGCGGCCACGAAACAGATGGCCAAGCTCCTGGGCGAGGAGGAGTTCGCGCTCATGTTCCACCAGGGAAAGAAGGACAACATCCAGCTTTCCCTCGTCGGCGAGCGCACCATCCTGGCGGTCATCTTCGACGAACGCACCACCTTGGGCATGGTCCGCCTGTACTCCAGCCAGGTCGCTTCGAAACTGGGCCAGATTTTCAGCGACATCACCGAGCGGAAGGAAGAGGGCGAGAAGATCTCGCAGGACTTCGGGAATGCCGCCAAGGGAAAGCTGGACGACATTTTCGGGAACTGACCATGTCGGGAAGCAACGGGAATTCTGCTCCGTCGGAGCGCCGGAAGCGGGAGAAGGCGGCCCTGCTCGCGCGTCCGGTCCGGGCAGCCCGTGTCGACACCGACCTCTCGGTGGCCGATCTCGTCGAACAGATGGCGGGCATGTCCCTCCAGGCGCGGAACATCGGGCTTTGCGCGGAAGTCCTGCAGCGGATGCTGAAGGATCCCGAGCGGCCGACGATCTTCCTCGGGCTTGCGGGACCGCTGATCGCCGCGGGCCTGCGCCGGGTCATCCGCGATCTCATCGTCTGCAACGCGGTCGACGTCGTGGTCTCGACGGGGGGAATCCTCTACCAGGACGCGTACCAGGCGCGCGGGTTCCGGCACTACCAGGGGACACCCGGAGCGGACGACGTCGCGCTGAGGGACCTGCGCATCAACCGCATCTACGACACCTATGTCGACGAGGATAAATTCTGGGAGACGGACCTCTGGTGCGGCCAGCTGGCGGACCGGCTGGAGCCGGGTCCCCACTCCAGCCGCGACTACCTGGACTCGCTGGGCGGGGAGCTGGAGGACGAGGAATCGATCCTTTACCAGTGCCACCGGCTCGGCGTGCCGGTCTTTGCGCCGGCGCTCAACGACAGCTCCATCGGCATCGGCCTGACGGAGCACCACCACCGAGCGGTCCAGGGGGGACGGGCGCCCCTGATGATCGACTCGATCCGCGACAACTACGAGCTGACGCAGATCGTCGCGAAGTCCCCGAAGACGGCGGCGATCTATATTGCCGGCGGGGTACCGAAGAACTACATCAACGACTCGATCGTGATGAGCTACATCTTCGGTCGCGAGATGGGACATTCCTATGCGATCCAGGTGACGACCGCGGTCACCCAGGACGGCGGGCTCTCGGGCTCGACCTTGAGCGAGGCCCGGTCGTGGGGAAAGGTGAAATGCGACGCCGACTATGCGATGGCCTGGGTGGAACCCAGCGTCTCGCTGCCCCTGCTGGCCGGCTTCGTGATGGGGCGCAAACTGGCGAAAGGCCGCCCCCGCCTGAACCTGACCTGGAAGGGCGAGCTGCTGCAGTCCCTGGAACCCTCTCCGGCGTCCCGATCCCGGGGGTGACGTCCTCCTGAGCAACACGACCCCGGGGCGGATGTGCTTGCGCGATCCCCTTCCATCGACGACAATCGACGAAGCATCCCATGTCGACCGAGGACAATCAGCTGCTGGCCAAGATCGCCCTTGAAGGGGGGTTCTGCACGCCGGCTCAGATCAAGCGCTGTCTCCGCATCCAGGCCGACACGACGGAAGGCCTCTCGCTCGGCCAGTCGCTGCTTCGCGAAGGGTTCATCTCCGAGGAGCAGCATTCGCAGATCCTTCAGATGCTGAGGCGAGGATTTCGCGGGGAGGCGCCGCAGGCCCCGACTCCTTCCAAGGCGGCCGGAGCCGCCACCAGCCCCGCCGTCAAGGGCGGCTTCTCTGCCCGGCAGGAGGATATCCTTCTGGGAAAGCTGGCGGTGCGCCAGGGTCTCCTGACCGCCGGCCAGGTCGAGGAGTGCCTCCGGGCGCAGAGCGGGACCGTCCCTCACCGCTCGCTGGGGGAGATCATGGTCGCCCGCGGCTACCTGAATGCCGTCCGTGTCGACGCGCTTCTGGGAGCCCTGTCCCGG
>Ga0137409_10000744_pt1 | contig 35592 bp, 34 predicted proteins | sample CZODoug1_16funga_FD_122059 | JGI IMG/M metagenome (GOLD analysis project Ga0137409, IMG submission 122059) | Vadose zone soil fungal communities from Angelo Coast Range Reserve, California, USA - CZODoug1_16fungal (Hybrid Assembly) | ecosystem: Environmental > Terrestrial > Soil > Vadose zone... | reverse complement strand
AGCAGCCGATGCAATGGTCGAGACGTTCGATCAGCTGGACGAGCTTCTCGTCGCCCTGGGTGAGAGCTCGGGACAGTAACAGAAACGTGGATCTCGCGGTCGGTCGTCCGATAGTCCCGGCTCACACTGGCCGGGGCTATCGGGCGGAGGACCCGCCTGTTCAGTCCCCGAAATTCGCCAGCCGCACGTCCACCACATCCGGCAACGTCTGCAGCTTGTCGAGCACTCCGTTGGTCAGCGCCTGATCGACATTGATGGCGGCGAGCGCGTCGCCCGCGGCTCCGTCGGCCTGGGCGGTGCGGCGGGCCTGGTGATAGCTGGCGATGTTGATGCCGGCGCTCCCCAGCGCCGACCCGACCCGCCCGATGACGCCCGGCACGTCGTGGTTGCGGATCACCAGCATCCACCCGTCCGGCGCGACGTCGACGTGATAGTCGTCGATGCGGATCACGCGGCCGTGGCTGCCGCCGATCAGCGCGCCGGCAACGCGGACGCGCCCGCGCGCCGTGTCGACCTTCACGCCGATCGACGTTTCGAACCCCGCTTCCGGGGCGCCGGTGCGCATGCCGAGCTGGATCCCCTTCTCTTCCGCGAGCACCTGCGCATTCACCAGGCTCACCGGCCCGGCGTTCATCGCCGCGAGCAACCCCTCCAGCGCCGAGACGAGGACCGGCCGCTGCGCCGCCTCTTCCTTGCCGCCATAGGCGACTTCCACCGCCTTCACGGGGCCGTCCGCGAGCGCCAGCGCCAGGCGGCCGAGGCGGCGCGCCAGATCGAGTAAGGGCGCCAGGCGCCGCAGCAGGTCGCCGCCCATGCCGGGCACGTTGATCGCGAACGACAGATCGCCGGCGACCAGCGATTCGCGCACCGCGGTGCAGATCTCCATCGCCACGCGCTCCTGCGCCTCCGCCGTGGAGGCCGCGAGGTGCGGCGTGAGGATCACGCGATCGAGCGCGCGCAGCGGCGAATCGGCGGGGAGCGGCTCGACGGCAAAGACGTCGATCGCCGCGCCGCCGATGCGCTTCGCCTTGATCGCGTCGGCCAATGCGGCCTCGTCCACGAGCTCACCGCGCGCGGTGTTGATCAAGACCGCCGTCGGCTTCATCAGCTTGAGACGCTCGGCGTCGATCAGGTGATGCGTCTGGTCGGTCAACGCGACGTGCAGCGTGACGACGTCCGCGGTGCGGAGCAGCGCCTCGAGCGGCAGCAGCCGGACGTGCATCTCCGTCGCACGCTCGGGCGCCAGATACGGATCGTGTCCGACGACCTGCATCCCGAACGCCCGCGCGAGCTGTGCGACGTGGCCCCCGATCCTCCCCAAGCCGACGACGCCCATCGTCTTGCCGCGCAGCTCCGTGCCCTCGAAGCGCTTGCGATCCCACTCGCCGCGCCGCATCGCGGCCGCCGCGTCCGAAATGCGGCGCACCAGCGCGAGCAACAAGCCCAGCGCGTGCTCGCCCGCGCTGACGGTGTTGGCACCCGGGGTATTCATCACGGCGATGCCGCGCCGCGTGGCTGCCGGCACGTCGATCGTATCGACGCCGGTGCCGGCGCGCGCCACGACCCGGAGGTGCGGCGCGCGCGTCATCAGCGCGGCGGTGACACGGGTCTCGCTGCGCACGATGAGTGCGTGCGCGCCGGCAATCGCGCGATCGAGCTCCGCCGCCTTGCCAGCGACGTCGACCACTTCGATGTCCGGGGTGCTGGAGAGCAGGTCGAGGCCGCTTTTTGCCACGCGGTCGGCCACGACGACGCGCCACGTCATTCCAAGGCCTGGCCGATCAGCGGCAATAGCTCATTCAGCGCCGCGACGGTGTGATCCCCCATGTGGCCGATGCGAATGGTGGAATCCTTGAGCGCCCCGTAGCCCGCGCCGATCGTCCAGCCCTGCTGCTTCAGCGCGGCGACGACGTCCTTGGAATGCTTGCCGTCGGGGAGCCGCAGGCAGGAAACAGTCCAGCTGTGACGCCCTTCGCGCGGCAGGAATTTGACGCCCGTCTCCGCCCCCCACGCTTCGACGCGCCGGCGCATCGCGTCGTGCCGCTTCCAGCGCGCTTCGATCCCGCCTTCGCGCTCGATGCGGCCGAGCTGCACCTCCAGCGCGTACAGCAGCGACACCGCCGGCGTGTTGGTCGGCTGGAACTTGGTCGTGGCAGTGAGGAAGCTGATGACGTCGAAGTACGCGCCGCGCTCTTCCAGCGTCTTGGCGCGCTCAACCAGGCGTTCCGATGCGACGCCCAGGGCCAGCCCCGGCGGCAGGGCGAGCGCCTTTTGCGAGCCCGTGAACACGAAGTCGAGCCCCCAGCGGTCGGTCTCGACCGGCAGCCCGGCCATCGACGTCACCGCGTCGACGAGCAGCAGCACGTCGGGGAAGTCCTTCACCACCTCGGCATACCCGGCGACGTCCTGGAGCACGCCGGTCGAGGTCTCAGAGTGCACGCAGGTGACGGCGTCCACCGGCGTACGCTTCAGCGCATCGCGCAGCATGTCCGGCTCGACGGCGGCACCGAGCGGCACGTCGAGGCGGATGCATTCCTTGCCGCAGGCGGCGACGATGCCGGCGAAGCGCTCGCTGAATGCGCCGTTGACGAGCGACAGCGCGCGGCGGCGCACGCCGTTGCGCACGGCCATCTCCATGAAGCCGGTGGCCGAGTTCGTGCCGATGAACACCGGGCGCGCCGTGCGGCACACGGCGCCGAGTTTCGGCGCGACGTTCTGGAGCAGTTTCTCCATCGCTCCGGAGCGGTGCCCGACCATGGGCCGGATCATCGCCTCGAGCACTTCGGGATGGACGTCCGTGGGACCGGGCAGGAAAAACTTGCCAAAACTCGGGACAGGCACCGCGTGCGTCGGGGCCGATGCGGTCGACGTCATACGGACGCCCCGGCCCCGGTGAGCTCATCGACGAGCCCGCCCATCACGACCTCGCTCGTCTTCACGAGCCGCACCCCTTCCTCACCCCACTCTTTGAGAAGCTGCGCGCCGACATCGCGATCGATGGGCTTCATCGCGTCCGTCACGGCGAAGAGTCGAACCTTCGGGCGGTGCTGCAGCAACCCTTCGATGGCGTACTTGTCACAGACGTCCAGCGCGACGCCGTACAGCACGATGTCGTGCGGATTCAGCGCGTCGAGCACGGGAAGAACATTGGGATTGGTGAACACGTCGAACCGATGCTTGTGAAAGAGGATGTCGCCATGATGATTGCGCACGCGCGCCGCCAACGTGGCCGGATCTTGCGGCTCCGGCTCGATGACGAGCGGGTTGCGGAGCGTCGTCTCCGGAATCTTCCGCTGTCCTGGCGTGCCGCGCAGGCAATGCGGCGGGAAGGTCTCCGTAAAGTCGGGCGTGACCGAGATCTCGGCGTGCTCGCGGACGTGGTCATCCGCGCTCGCGAGAATGCAAATGCCATGCCCGTGCGCGTAATCGGTGAGCTTCTTGAGATTGGGAATGAGCTGCTCGGCGTCGGGCACGTACAGCCTGCCGTCCGCCTTCATGAAATCGTACTGGGTGTCAACGTCCCAGAAAATGACGCGAGATGGAGGCATGGGACCGGAAATCTAGACGGGGCTAAAGCGTCAGCGCTACGGCCACCTCATCGCAGGCGTGCTGCCGCGGGCAGCGCGTGCAATCAGCCCAGACCTTCAGCGGAAACTGCTCCTTCTCGGCGACGCGGAAGCCCAGGCGCATGAAGAACAACGGCTTGCGCGTCAGGCCGAACACCTCGTTCAGCCCCAACGCGCGCGCGTCGATGACCAAGGCCTCCACGAGCGCTTTGCCGACGCCGCGGCCCTGCTGGTCGTCGCGCACGGCGAGGCCGGCGATTTCGGCGAGCTCGGTGCTGTAGACCTTGAGGCTCCCCGTGCCGACGATGCTGCCGTCCGGCGTGGTGGCGACGACGTACTCCTTGATGTGGCGGCAGAGGTCGTAGTTCGACCGCGGCAAGAGATCGCCCGTCGCGACGAACGGCGCCATCAGGACTTCCATCGCCGAGACGTCGGCGAGGGTGGCGGGACGGAGCGTCGTCTCGGTCTTGATCGATAGGCTGGTCACGCCAGAACCTCTGCGAGTATTGTGGCACCGCGCTCGAGCTCGTCGCGGCTGATCGTCAACGGCGGAACGATGCGGATCACCGTCGGCCCGGCGGTGAGCACCAGCAAATGCCGCTCGCGCGCCGCAGCCACGACGGGCGCGGCGACGTCATTGAGCTCGAGACCCCACATCAGCCCACGGCCGCGCGCTTCACGGACGCGGGCGCTGCCGGCCACGAGCCGGTTTAGCCGCTGGCTGAACCACTCGCCCTTGGACCGCACCTCGGCGAGGAAGTCGGGTTCGGCGATCGTGCGCAGGACGTCGAGCGCTACGGCTGCGACGAACGGGCCGCCACCGAACGTCGTCGCGTGATCGCCGGGCGCGAGCGCGGCAGCGATTGCATCGTTCACGAGGACGGCACCCATCGGCAGCCCGCCGCCCAGCGGCTTCGCCAGGGTGTACATGTCGGGCACGACGCCCATTTGCTCCGCCGCGAACAACGTTCCCGTGCGGCCCAGACCGCATTGCACTTCGTCGAAGATCAGCGCGCTACCGTTCTTATCGCAGAGCTCGCGCAGCAACGCGAGGAACTCGGCGGGCACCGGGCGCACGCCACCCTCGCCCTGCACCGGCTCGATGATCACCGCGGCCGTACGCTCCGTGATGGCGCGCGACGCCGCGTCTTCATCGCCGAGCGGGACGATCTGCACGCCGGCAAGGAGCGGCTCAAACGGCCGGCGGTAGTCGGGACGATCGGTCGCCGCGAGCGATGCGAACAACCGGCCGTGGAACGATCCGCTGAACGCGACGATCTCCGTCTTCTGGGACCACTTGCGCGCGAACTTGAACGCACCCTCGTTCGCTTCCGCGCCGGAGTTACAGAAGAACGCTTGCCCGCCGGAAGGGAATGCGTGACTCGTCAGCTCCGCCGCCAGCCGTTCGCCCGGTTCGGTGCGATACAGGTTGGAGACGTGCACCAGCCCCGATTCAAGGGCGCGGAGCACCGCGTCACGAAACACGGGGTGGTTGTAGCCGAGGGCGTTGACGGCGATCCCGGCGACGAAGTCGAGGTAGCGCGTGCCATCCTCGGCGATGAGCTCCGAGCCCTCGCCGGCGACGAAGAGCGGTCCGACGCGCGCATAGACGCCCAGCAATGCCGTGGCGTCGGGGGTCGTCAGGGGCGGCATCGTCACGCGGGTTGAACCGCCGGAGGCACGGCAAGGAGGCGGGTGCCGGCGGTAGCGTGCTCGAACATGTCGAGATCGCCAATCCGTACGGCCCGGACACCCACCCCGAGCGCGTGTGTGGCGGCGCGGAGTTTGGCGGCCATGCCGCCGGTCGCGATGCCAGCTTCGATCATCGGCTCGATTTCCGCGGCCGCAAGCGTCGGCTGCGTGATGCTGTCGACCGTTACACCCGGTACATCGGACACGAAGAGCAGCTCATCCGCTCCCAACGCAGCGGCGATCGCGGCGGCGGCCTGGTCGGCGTTGACATTGAGCGGGCGGATCGGTGGCGTCAGCGACGGAGCGACCGGCGCGACGACGGGGGTCAAGCCGGCGAGCAGCAGGCTGTGGAGCAATGACGCACGCACGTTTACGATCTCGCCGACCTCGCCGAGGTCGACGCCGCTCCCGAGCGGTTGCGCGGTCAAGAGTCCGCCGTCCACGCCGCACAACCCGATCGCGTCGAGTCCCGCGGCCCGGAGCGCCGCTACCAGCAGGCGATTCATCGGGCCACCCAGCACCATTTCCACGAGCTGGGCGATTTCCGGCGTCGTCACGCGCAGACCGTCCTTCTTCTCGACCGGAAGGCCGAGACGCCGCGACCAGGCGCTGACGGCGTGCCCGCCGCCGTGCACAATGACCGCCGGTCCGAAGCCAGCGAGGGCGCGAGCGCACTCGGCCACCCACTCAGGCCGGTCGAGCTCGTTGCCGCCGATCTTGACGACACGCACGTTCAGCACGCCAAGCCCGCCGTTTCTGGCAACCCCAGCATCACGTTCATGTTCTGGATCGCCTGCCCTGCCGCGCCCTTCACGAGGTTGTCGATCGCGGCGATGACGGTCAGGCGCGGCCGCCGCACGTCGGCGACTTCCGCGACGCCGATGGCGACGCGGTTGCGATACACCACGTCCCGGAGCGACGGCAACGCCCCGTGCATCACCTGAATGCAGGGTTCGTCGTCGTACGTCGCGCTGTACAGCCCTTCGGCGGTCGCTTGATCGAGCACGCGCGTCAACGGCACGTGAATCGTCTCCAGAATGCCGCGCTTCACCGGGAGCAGGTGCGGCGTGAACACGAGGTCGCCGGTAAATCCGCCCTCGCGCGCCAGCGATTGCTTCAGCTCGGCAAGATGGCGGTGCGTGTTGCCGATCGCGTAGGCGCGGTAATCCTCGGCGACTTCGCCGAACAACAGCTCACGCTTGGGATTGCGCCCCGCGCCGGTCACGCCCGACGCGGCGTCGATGATGATTTCCCGCGCGGGATCGATGAGTCCGAGCTGCGCCAGGGGGATCAGCGCCAGCAGCGCGGCGGTGGGATAGCATCCCGGATTCGCCACCAGCTCGGCATCCGCCAGGCGCGGCCGCGTGAATTCGGTGAGCCCGTACACGGCATCGGGCGAGAGCCGGAAGTCTGCCGAGAGATCGACCGCGCGTTTGCCACCCGCGCGAGCCTCGTGCACGTAGCGGCCGGAGACTCCGTGCGGCAGCGCCGACAGAATGATCTCCGCCTCCTGCCACGGCGCGTCGTCGGCCTTGATCAGCTCGTGGCCGTCGACCCACTCGCCCGCGGCCGACTCGGCGGTCGCAAATGCCACGGTGGCATTGGGGTGGCCGTGCAGCAGGCGCAGCAACTCCTGACCGACATAGCCGGATGCCCCCAGCACGCCGACCGGGACCGATGCATGATTATTCATTTGAGCGGAAAATTATGCAGCCGGGGAACGCCCCGCAAGGCTCTAGCTAACCCGCTCCAGCCTCGAACTCGCCCGGTACGCCCGTCCGACCTTGGCGCACGGCTTCCCCTCGAGCATCACCACGTCGGCGGTGAAATCGAACCTGCCCTGAAAGAGGCTCGAGCCGACGCCGTAGGCATCGACGGGGACGTTCTGCTCCTCGAAGTCGCGGATCTTCTCCACCGTGAAGCCGCCGGACACGATGATTTTGACGTCGCGATAGCCTTCGGCGTCGAGCGCGCGGCGCACGTTCCTGACCAACTGGGGATTCACGCCGGTCGGCTTGAACGTTCCCATCTGCGGAATGACCGATTTGTCCACGAGCGTCTCGGAGGTATCGAGCCGTACGCCGTACAGCCGGTCTCCCAGCACGCGGGCGACGGCCAGCGACGTCCCGACGCAGTCGTTGTCGAAGTCCACCAGGGTAATCAGGCGAATCGCGGGATCGCTTTGCTCGGCGAACTTGCGCGACGCGATCACCGTGTCGCCCTGGTACGCCGCGATGAGCGCATGAGGCACCGTACCGATCCCTTCCGATCCCCACCACGACGCCTGCGCGTCCGTGGACACGCCGATGGCGCCGGCAATGTGCGCCGCGTAGCCGTCACCGGTCTGCACCAGCCAGTGGTCGTGGCGCGCCGGGAAGAACATCACTTCCTTGGGCTTCGCCGCCTCGACCACGAGCCGCGTGTTGGTGCCGACGCGCGTGCGCCGCGCGAGGACGCCGAGGTACAGCGTTTCCAGCACCGCAAAGGCATCGTACGGCCCCTCGATGAGCAGCACCGTCTCCCACGGATCGATCTCGTCGCCGTCGTACAGCGCGTGCACGACCAGCTCGTCCCAGCGCTCGGCGCACAGCTTGAGGATCGCGATCGCCTCGTCGATGCCGCCGAGGTAGGCGTGCGATTTTCCGAATACCTGCATCGTCACGCGCGGCCGGTGCTTGTCTTTGCGCAGCAGGTCGCGCGCGCGGACGAAGTATTTGTCGGAGTAGTAGCCCTCCCGCATTTTGTCGACGGGCAGGTGGAAGATCGACGGATCGAGACGCTTCTTGCGCTGAGCCATCAACGCGGGCCGGGCCAGGCGAACGTGGCGGCAAGCGTATCGCCGGTGGGCAGCGGCAGCTGCCGCGCCACGTTGTTGAGGCGACCGCAGATCGTGCCGAGCGGCTCTGCGCTATCCGGTCGTGACACGCGCAGGCAGACGATGTCGGCGTCGAGCGCGAGCGCGCGGTCGCGCGGCGAGCGCGGCGGATCGGGACGGGTCAGGCTCACGACCAGCGTGGTGGCGCGTCCCTTGAGGACGAGCTGGACGACGCGCGACGGCTGCTCCGGGATCAGATCGATCGGGCGGGGGGCGCTGACCGTGTCCCCCCGCACGAGGTTCAGGATGACGCGTGCGCGGCGCGGGCGCACCACCGCTTCCAGCCGGAAGTCGCGCGCGGAGTCGACGAGGTCGAACGCTTCCGCCGCGCGCGCCTCGCCGCCCGCGAATTCCCGCTCCAGCTGCAACTCGACCCAGATCGCGCGAGGTGCGTTGCCAAAGGGGTAAACGCGCGTGGTATCGCTCCACGTCAGCCGGACAAGTCTCCGATACGTGTCTTCCTCCCACAGCGGCAGACCACGGCGCGATCGCCCCACTCTGCGCCGCGTGAAGAACTCGCCGCTGAGGCTCACCGTGTCGCCCACCGGCGTAACGTGAAACAGCGCCTCGACCTCGGCCGTGTCGGTGCGCAGCGTGAGCCGCATGTCGCTGTCGAGTGGGCCGCTGACGGCGCCGCTCGCGAGCACACGGGGCGCGACCGAAGCGGGCTCGACGACGCGAATGCGATACGTGAGCCGGGTGCCCGGCCCTTGCAGCGTGGCGAGAGTAAAGAGGACGCTACTGAACCACGATAGTGCCACGCGTCTCCTCGAGCGCCGCGCCGCCGCCGGGGCCGCCCCAGCGACGCTCGGCCGCCCACCCCGCGAGCAGGCCCGTGCCCAGGGCGATCGCGACCCACAGCGCCAGCGTGCCGGCGCGAATCGCCGGCCGGGGCACGACGAAGGCGTGCGGGTTCCCGGCCGAGCGTGCGAGCGCGACACGCACTTCGAGCTGGCTGGCGCGCGCGCCGGCGCAATGCGCGCAGGTCACCAGGTGTTTCGCGAGCGCCGCACGCTCGACGAGCGACAGCTCGCCGTCGAGCTCGGCGTCGATCTGCACGAGCCATTGCTCGTGCGTGGCGTCTGCCATCAGGCCTCCTCTCGAACACGGTAGCGCAACGCCCGGCGCTGCATCCACCGCACGGCGAACGCGTCCATCAACGATCGCAGCACCCGGTTCCACATGCCGTACTTGGTGACACCATGCTTGCGGGGACGGTGGCCCACCGCGATCTCCGTCACCGTGCCCCCCTGCATCTTGATGAGCGTCGGCAGGAAGCGGTGCATCCCTGAAAACAGCGGCAACGCGCGCACGGCATCGGTGCGAAATGCCTTGAGCGAGCAGCCGGTATCGCGGATCACTTCCCCGTTGAGCCGGTTGCGGACGCCATTGGCAATGCGGCTCTGGAGCCGCTTCCACGGCGTGTCGCGACGCGTCGCGCGATAGCCGGCAACGGCAGTCGCCCCGGTGCGCTGCAACGCGTCCACCAGACGGGGAATGTCGGCGGGGTCGTTTTGGAGGTCGGCGTCCAGCGTGATGACGATCGGCGCGCGCGCGGCCCGAAAGCCCGCGGCGAACGCCGCGGTCTGACCCGCATTCTGCGCAAACGAGATCATGCGCAGCTGGGGGTACTGTGGCCGCAATGCCTTGAGCGCCTCGAGCGTGCCGTCGGTCGAGCCGTCATCCACGACGATCACCTCGTAGCTGTGGGAACCGGCGAGGGCGGCCGCGATCTCGGCGAGCAGCGGCGCGAGATTGTCCCGCTCGTTATACGCGGGGACCACGAGCGAAAGCTCCACGGGGTGGGAACGATAGCAAGTTGACAGCCGCTAGACGAGTGGCTAAAACCCGTCTGTGTCCGACTCTCTGACGCGCCGGGATTTCTTGCGCTCCGCCGCAGGCGGCGTCGCCGCGAGCAGCATGATGGGGATCCCTCATCCGATGCGGCCGGTACGGCCGCTTCCGCCCGCGTCCCGCTGGGCGGCGAAGCCCGTCGCGATCGCGAGCGCGAACGGCCTGCGCGCCGTGCAGAAGGCGTTCGACATGCTGATGCAAGGGGCGGACACCCTCGACTCCGTCGTCGAGGGCGTGAAGATCCAGGAGCTCGACCCCAGCGACGACTCCGTCGGGTACGGTGGATTGCCGAACGCCGAGGGCGTCGTCCAGCTCGACGCGTCATGCATGCACGGTCCCACCAAGCGCGCCGGCGCGGTCGGCTGCCTCGAAAACATCAAGACGCCCTCGGAAGTCGCCAAGCTGGTCCTCAAGTACACGAATCACGTTTTCCTCGTCGGTGAGGGCGCCAAACGGTTCGCGCTGTCGTACGGCTTCAAGGAAGAAGACTTGCTGACCGAGCACTCGCGCGAAGCCTGGCTGCGGTGGCGCGCCAATCTCAACCCCAACGACAATTACCTCGACGTCCCAGACTCGGATCACCTGGTCGTCACCAAGACCGGCACCATCAACTGCGACGCCGTGACGCCGCAGGGCGATCTCTCGTCTGTGACGACGACCAGCGGCCTCTCCTGGAAGATTCCGGGGCGCGTCGGCGACTCACCGATCATCGGCGCGGGGCAGTACTGCGATAACGAAGTCGGCGCCGCCGGATCGACCGGGCGCGGTGAGTCGAACATCAAGACGTGCGGCGGGTTCCTCACGGTGGAGCACATGCGCCGCGGGATGAAGCCCACGGATGCCTGCCTCGAGACGTTGAAGCGCGTCATGGCGACGACCGAGCCGCGGCTGCTGGACGCGCAGGGCAAGCCCAAGTTCGATCTGACTTTCTATGCGGTGAACACGCGCGGGGAGTTCGGCGCGGCAGGGCTGTACCCCAACCGCTACGCGGCGCACGACGGCACGGAAGCCAAACTTCGCGACACGGCCTACCTATTCTCGCGCGCCTGACCCTCGCGCTCGCCATCCTCCTGGCGTCGCCGCTTGCCGCACAACGTGATGCGAATCCGCGGAAGAACTGGGTCGACCATCTCTACCCTTTCCTTTTCTACAGCTCGATCGACGGTTTCTGGTTGGCCGGCCACTACGACTGGTCGAGCCCGATGGGGTTCGTCGATCGCCCCGAGCCGAGCTTCGGCCGCATCGCGCTGGACGCCGGCGCGAGTACGCAGGGCAGCTACCAATTCATCGTGGACGCGCAGGCCCCGGCGTACTGGGACGGCTGGCGGTTGGGACTCACGCTGAGTCTCTCGCGGGCGAATCGGCTCGGGTACTACGGCCAGGGCAACAACACCACCTACGACCGCGACAGCACCACCGGCCGCTCGTATTTCTACCGGGTCAGCCGGCGGACCCATGGCGCGCGTCTCACGATCCAGCGGCGCGTAATCGGGCCGCTGCGCGTGCTCGTCGGGGGCACGTTCGAGCACGCCGACTTCCGCGAATTGCCGGGCGTGAGCGTGTTTCAGCGCGATCGCCTCGCCGGTACGATTCGGCCGGAAGACCTGCCCTTTAACGACGCCGTGGCGCGTGCCGGCGTCGTGTTCGATTCCCGCGATCTCGAAGTGGACCCGCATCGCGGGCTGTTTGCAGAAGCACTGGTGGGCAGTGGTCGCGGATATACACGGACGACCGCCGCGCTCCATGCGTACGTGCATCCGCTCCAGCGGCTGATTCTCGCCGGGCGAATCGGGGCCGAGCGGATGACCGGCACACCACCCGTCGGCGCACAGCAGACGATGGAGTCGAGCGAAGGGCCGATCGTGGCCGTCGGTGGCGTGCGGTCGCTGCGTGGTTATTACGACGACCGCTTCCTGGGCCCCGGGAAACTGGTCGGCGGCGTCGAGGCGCGCTACGGTTTGCTGTGGGCCCCGCGGCTGCTCGAGGTCAAGCTGTTTGCCTTCTACGATGCCGGGCGGGTTTTTGGTCCGGGGGAATCGCTTCGGCTCACGCGCCATGGCTTGCACGCGTCGCTGGGCGGCGGCGTCGGGATCGCTCTGCTGCGCAATACGCTGCTGGTGTTCGAGCTGGGCAAAGGCTCGGAGGGCAGCCAGTTCAGCTTCGCGACGAGCTGGAGCTACTGATCTCGCGGATTTCCACGCCTCGCTTTTTCAGCTCGGCGACATAGGCATCGAACGGCACCGCTTCATCAGGAGTGTGGACCCCCATGGCGGTGACTCTGCCATCCACCTGCATCAATCCCGTAATCGCGAGTGAGTAGCCCGTCGTCCGCATCATCGCGCTGATGCCGCTCGCCTCGTCGAAGTAATCGAGCAGCTGCCACGCCACGCGACGGCCGTCGCGCCCAGTCACCTCGACGCGGAGGGCGACGAGATCGCGGCCGTTGGGCTTCGTGAGCCGCGGCGACACCGCGGCGATGAACGCGTCGCGCGGCACGATCTCCGTGCCTTTCATCATCACAGGATCCAGCGAGAGCAGCCCCATCTCGCGAATCGGGCGCATGATCGCCGCGTGTCCGGGGTAGCGCAGCGTCTTGTACTCCATCGTGCGCACTTTGCCGCGGTATGCCCACGGCATGGTCGATATGCCGCCGCCGGTGTGAAACGCTTCGAGCGCGCCGACGGGATTGGGGAATTGCACGTCTTCCAGCTCGGAGAGCGCGTCCACACGTTCGGGGCGGCCCTCGCGCAGCACCCAGGACGGCGTCGTGTAGTAGTCGAGCGCCCCCTCGAGCGAGTAGACGATCTGATAGTTGAGCGGCGGCTCCGGCTGCTGGGGTAGCCCGCCCACAAAGATCTTGACGCTGTCGGCAGCGCCGACGCGGCGAATCCCTTCCGCGGCGATGATGTTGACCATGCCGGGCGCGAGCCCACAATCGGGAATCACCGAGACCCGTTGCTTCAGCGCGGCGGGATGCAGCGTCTTCTGCTGCTGCACGATTTCCGTGTTGCCACCCAGGTCGGCGCAGTGCAATCCCATCGCAACCGCCGCCTTGGCGACGGAATAATTGAAGTAATACGGCAGCGCATTCATGACGGCATCATGTCCACGCATGAGCTTGCGCAGCTGTGGCCCGCGCTTGGCGTCGAGCCTTGCCGTCACCAGCCGTTTGCTCTTCTGCTTCTTGAGAAAAGCCGGGATGCGGCGGGGATGCAGATCGGCGAGCGTGACGCGCTCCACCTCAGGACGCTGCAGCAGATCAAATGCGCAGGCAGAACCCTGTAGCCCAGCGCCCAGCACAAGCATGCGCATTGAGTACCACGCCTCCGAGTGATTGATGGGAGTTGAAGCGGCGCGAAAGCTAGTAGATTCGCCACCGTGTCGCACCCCTCGTCATCCCAAGCGGGCGCCGCGGGAGCCGCCGATCTGACGCGCCAGCGCCTGATCCGAGCGGCGCTGGAGTTGTTCACCACGAAGGGCTACCACGACACCACGACGGCCCAGATCGCGAAGAAGGCGGGCATCGCCGAAGGAACGATCTATCGGCACTTCGCGAGCAAGCAGCAGCTCGTGAACGAGCTCTATCGTGCCGCGCAGCGCTGGGCGTCCAAAGTGGTACAGGAGACCTCACGCGCGCCGGAGGCGGGGACCGCCCGCGCGCAGCTCACCGCGGTCGCGCACGGCCTGATCGACGGCGCCGCGCATGACACGGCCATCGTGCAGCTGGGATTGCTCGAGCCGCTCGACGCGCTGCTCGACGAAGAAAGTCGGAGGACGGAACGGGAGTTTCGGACGGCGATCGAGCGGGTCATTGCCGAGGGCAAGGCGCAGAACAGCGTCCGAGCCGGGGCGGTGGAGATCTGGTCCGGAGTTTGGCTCGCGGTGATCAGCTATGCGTTGAAGAAGATCGTTGGCGGCGACTGGAAACCCGGCGATGCCGGAGTGCGACTCGTGATCGAAGCGGCGTGGCGAGCTATAAGCGCGTAAGCGAATGGGCGCCTGATCGATGGGGCCCACTGCGCGACAAAAAGCAACAGTCGCTGCGTGGGCCCCATCGACCAGGCGCCAATTAACCGCGTCGCAACTCAAACAAGGCGATTTCAGGCGGCACAAAAACCCGCAGCGGAACGCCCACTACTCCGATTCCACGACTCACGTAAAGCTGACTCGCACCCTGGCTGAAGTGCCCCATCACGTACTTCGTAATCAGGCGGCCGGGGGACCAGCCGACCACGGGCAGGTAGAACTGACCCCCGTGGATGTGGCCGGCGAGGGTGAGGGGTATGGCGCGCGGGGCAGCGCCGTCGAAGGCGCCGGGGCGATGCGCCAGGAGAATCCGGAACGCGTCCTTCGATGGCGGCGTGAGACGGAGCGCCGCCTCGAGGTCGTCGTCCTGCGGGTCGTCGGCGCGCCAGTTGCGCGGGTCATCGATGCCGACGAGGGCAAGCGCCGCTCCACCGCGCTCGATCACGTGCGCGCCGTTCCTGACGAACACCTGTCCCGCGTCACGCACGCCTTTGATGACGGCGTCCTGGCCGGTGTAGCGGTCATGGTTGCCGAGCACCGTCACCACGCCGAGTGGCGCGTGCAGGTCGCGAAAGGCGCGGACATAGTCGGGGATGAACGACTGGGAGATGTCGATCATGTCTCCCGTCTGCACGACGAGATCGGCGCCCAGCGCGTTGGTCTGCGCAACGATCGCGCGCATTTTCTCTTCGGACATGTGGATGCCGGCGTGGACGTCCGAGAGATGCGCGATGCGCATGCCGTTCAGACCGGGCGGCAGGTCGGGAAACAGCAGCGTGCGTCGCGTGATCAGCGGCAGCCGCTCCGCGCTCCAGATGCCGTAGGCGGACACGCCGAGGCCGGCGGCGGCGTAGGCGTAGGTCGCGCGGGCGAGGAATTGACGACGGGACAGGGCGGTCGGGCGGTTAGGCGGTTCGGCGGTTGGCGTGCTGCGCAGTTTGCGAACCGCCCAACCGCCCAACCGCCAAGCCGCCTTCCCGACGATGTACACCGCCACCAGCGCGCAGAAAATCCAGCCGAGCAGCTGCCACGCGATCCAGGGTGCGATGTAGGGGGTGCGGCTGATGCCCCACAGGCTGCCGGAGAACATCCGCACCGCCACGATGACCCAGGGGATATTGAAAACCACGAAGACGACCGCCAGCGGGCGGCGGGCGGTCAGCGGCAGGCGCTCGCGCAGGTACAGGTACAGCAGCAACTGCGGCGCTGCGAACAGCAACAGATAAATTAGAGGCATGCCATCCCGTACGTCGTGGCTTTTTGTGATGTTCCCCGCGCTGCTCGCGGCCCAGCGCCCCCCCGCGCATCCCCCATCGTCCGTCGACCGGCAGCTGGTCGCGGCCGGCATCTGGGCGGAAGCGCGCTACAACTATGCCTACTGGGATGCCGTGCGCGCGAATTGGGACTCGGCGTTCGCCGCCGCGGTCACCTACGTCGGCGCGTCCCCGCGGCCGACGGACCTGCAGTTCTTTCGCCGCCTGCGGCGCTGGGGTGCGCTGCTCGACGACGGTCAGCTCGAGATCCTGCCTCCAGGAACGATAGCGGGTCGCGTCGCCCGGCCCCCGCTGATTCTGCGCAGCATCGAACACCGGCCCTTCATCATGGACTACGCGATCAACGACGAGATGCGCGTCGCACGGCCCGAGCGGCTGGCGGAGATCCTCGCGGTCCAGGGAATTCCGGCGGCGACCTGGATCCGCGACTCCGTGTTGCCCGAGATCCCCGCGGCCACCGAGGCGAGCCGCTGGGAGCGCGCCGTCGCCGCCATGCTGGAAGGAGAACGTGGCACCGCCGTGCATCTGCTGCTGCGGCTCCCCGGAGGCGCGGAACGGGGAGCGAGCGTCACGCGCAGCGTACCGCTCACGGCCCGATCGGTGCTCGCGCGGCCACCGGCGGCACTCGAAGCCGACACGCTCGCGGACGGGGCGATCTGGATACGGGTGAACTCATTTGCCGATCCCGCTGTGGTCGCGCTGTTCGATCGCGCGCTCGGAGACGCTCCCCGCGAGGGGCCACGGCATCGCGGTCTGATTCTCGATTTGCGCGAGACGACATGGACGGCGGGAGGACGGGAGCAAGGGTATGCGATGCTCTCCCGGCTGATCGAGCGCCCCGTGCTGACCTCACGCTGGCGGACGCCGCAGTATCGGCCCGCATACCGCGGCAGTGATTCACCCGATTCAGCGGGCTCGTGGCTCAGCGCGCCGTCCGACACGATCTGGCCGCCTCCGATCCGCGAGCGCGTCCCGTACACCGGCCCCGTCGCGGTGCTGTCCTCTGCACGCACGGCGGGGCCCGCCGAGGATTTTCTCGTGGCGTTTCGCGGCGGCAACCGCGGCCCCATCATCGGTGAGCCGTCGGCGGGCAGTACGGGGCAAACGGCGGTCGTGCCGCTGCCGAATGGATGGCAGCTGCGCGTGACCGTGACACGCGACGCCGATCCCGACGGCAAAGAATTCGTGCGCACCGGGATAATCCCGGAGCACAGGGTGGAGGTGGACGTAGCCGACGTGCTCGCGGGACGTGACGCGGTGCTGGAGCGGGCGCGCGCCTATCTGGTAGAGACCGCCCGCCGTTAGCTCTTCAGCTGCTCGCGGAAAAAGCGGATCAGGGCATGCCACGCGCTGTCGGCGACCTCCGGTTTCTCGCGCGTGCGCAGGAACCCGTGCCCGACGCCCGGATAAATCGTGTAGGGATAAGGCTTGCCGGCGGCCCGCATCGCTGCCGCGGCATCGGGCAGTCCCGCATCGATGCGCGCATCGTTCTCCGCATAGACTCCCAGGCCCTTCGCGCGGATCTTCGCCATGTCTGCCGGATTCGGGCTGGGGCCGTAGCACACCACGAATGCCTTGAGCTCCGGCGCGTTCGTCGCGTAGCGGAAGCTCTGACCGCCGCCCCAGCAGAAGCCGATCACCCCGATCTCACCCGAGCGCACCGGCTGCAGCGTCTTGAGGTAGGCGCGCGTCGCGTCGAGATCCTGCGTGATCGTATCGGGATTCAACGTGGCGATGAGCTTGCGCGCGGAATCGGGCGAGCTCGGCGTCCCGCCGCGGCGCGACAATAAGTCGGGCGCGATGGCGACGAAGCCGTCCTTCGCGAGCTGCTCCGTCGTCTGTCGAATGAAGTCGGACGTGCCGAAGATCTCGTGGATCACGATCACGGCGGGCGCGGGCTGCGGGCGCTCGGGATAGGCGATGTAGGCCGTCACCGTGTCGCGACCGGAGAGGAATTTGACGTACTCGGAATGAATGTCGGGGCGGGAACCGGCGGTAATTGGCGGTAACGGGCGGTAAAGCACCGCCAGCGTAAGCGCGCCGAAAGCCATACCGCCCATTACCGCCCTATACCGCCCGTTACCGCCCATACGTCACTCTCCAGATCTTTCCACCCATGTCGTCGCTGATCAGCAGCGAGCCGTCCGGCAGCACCAGCAAACTCACCGGCCGGCCCCAGCGCGAGCCGTCGGGGCGCTGCCAGCCGCCAACGAAATCATCGACCCCCGTCGCGCGCCGGCCGCCGCTGTCCACGTGCACGCGTACGACCTTCGCACCGGTCGGGACGGTCCGGTCCCACGAGCCGTGCAACGTCATGAATGCATCGCCGCGATACTCGCGGGGGAACTGCGTGCCCGTGTAGAACGCGAAGCCGAGCGGTGCGGAGTGGGCCTGGACGGTGATGACGGGCGGCTCGACCTGCGAGCAGTCCGCCGAGCCGTACTCGGGATTGGGTTTGCCCGGCAGATAACACTGCGGCCATCCGTAATTGCGGCCGTCCTTGATGATGTTGACGTGCTCGGGAGGCGCGTCGTCGCCGAGGTTGTCGCGGTCGTTGTTGCCGCCCCAGAGCTCGCCGGTCGTGGGATTGAACGCCATCCCGACGGTATTGCGAAGCCCCTTCGCGAAGATCCGGCCACCGGAGCCGTCGGGATTGAGCTGGGTGACGGCGGCGCGCATCGAGTCGCGCTCGTCACACAGGTTACACGACGAGCCGACGGCGATGTACATCTTGCCGTCGGGCCCGAACACGATCGTACGCGTGGAGTGGCCTCGAGCGGGTAATCGCAGCAGCGTAACCGGCGCGCGGGCGCCCGGATCAAAGCGGATGACGTCGCGCTCTTCGGCGACGTACAGCGTGTCGCCGCGGAACGCGATGCCGAAGGGGCTTCTGAGACCGCGTTGGACCGCGACCGCGCTATCGGCGACGCCATCGTGATTGGCATCGGTGAGCTTGACGATCACGCCGGCGTCGGGCTGCGACGCGTACACCGCGTTGCCCGGCCCCAGCGCGAGAAACCGCACGCCCGCGAGGTTCTGCGCGAATACAGAAATCTTGAATCCCGGCGGGAGGCGGAGCGGCTGCTCCTGACTGGCGGCGGGTTGGGGGTTACGGCAAGCGATGGCGATCAACCCGACGCTAACTGCGACTCGCATACACTCCCCCGAGAGCTGTGGTGCCTTCCGGCATCTTCTCGCGGCTCGCCAGCGCTTCCGCGGCCGCGCGCTCGACGTGTGCGGTGATATCGGCTTCGACGTCCCGGAGAACCTGCTCGGACGTTCCTTCTTCCTTCAGATATTCCTCGTACATCCCGACCGGGTCGCGCTTGCCCCATGTGGTAAACAGCTCGGGCGGAAACGTTTCGCGGGCTTCGCGTTCGTCGTGGGTCGCATGCCCCCCCATCCGGAACGTTTCAGCGATCAACAGCGCGGGGCCGTTCCCGGCGCGGCAACGATCCGCGGCAATCCGCGTCGCCGCAAAGGCGTCGAGCACGTTGTTGCCGTCGAATGCCGCTCCCCACACCCCGTAGCTCGCGGGCCAGTCCTTAAAGTCGGGGGGGAGATGGTGCTGTTCGAGACGGGTGCCAAGGGCGACCTGATTGTTCTCGATGATGAAAATAGCCGGCACCTTCTGCACCGCGGCGAGGTTCGTGCCTTCGTGCGCCGCGGCGGTCTTGGTGGATCCATCACCCACCCACGTGAGCGCCACGCGCGGCTCGCGCTTGATTTTGAACGTCAGCGCGATGCCGGTGATCACCGGGACCATGTCGCCGACATGCGAGATCGGCTGTAACACACCGTGCCGAAACGATCCGACGTGCAGATCGCGGCCCCGGCTGGGGGAGTCGGCCGTCGCGAGATAGGCGCGCAGCATGTCGGCGATCGACATCCCCATCTCGCTGCAGGCCGCCGCATTGCGAATCATCGGCGCGACGATGTCCAGACCACGCTCGAGTGCGTGCACCGGCCCGACGGTCGTCGCCTCTTCGCCGGTGCCGAGCCACGCCTTGGAGATCACGCCGGTGCGCACCCAGCGCTTCAGCTCGATGTCGTGCAGGCGTGCGCGCAGCAGGCCGCGATACAGCTCGAGTTTGGCGTCACGGGACAACTGTTGGATGACGGCCGCACGTTCGGGGTTTGATTCGATGGTGGCGCGGAAGACCCTCACCAGCGCTGGATCGGGTTTCCAATCGACGTATTCCGGCGGGTCGAATGCGGGGAACCGCTTCACGGCACTCCGGCTGCGCTCCGGCCCAGAACCTGCCCGCCCTGCTTGAACACCTTGCCGTCCTTCATTACGAAGTCGACGCGCTCGAGCACTTGGATGTTCTGCAGCGGGTCGCCAGTCACCGCCACGAGATCGGCGCGTTTGCCGACCGCGATCGTGCCGATGTCGCGCTCGAGGCCGAGCAGCGTCGCGCCGCTCGAGGTTCCCGCCACGATCGCCTGCATCGGCGTCATCCCGTAGCGCACCATCAGGCCGAACTCGCGCGCGTTCGTGCCGTGCCGCATGACACCGGCGTCGGTGCCGAGGGCGATCTTCACGCCGGCGTCGAGTGCCATTTTGAAGGAGTTGTGCATGCGCGGTGCGATCGCGAGCGCCTTGGCCGCGATCGGCGCCGGCAAACGACCCGCCGTGGCCAGCGACTCGACGGTGAATCCGGCCAGCAGCGTCGGCACCAGCCACGTGCCGTGCTGCTTCATGAGCGCGACCGCCTCGGCGTCGAGAATCGAGCCGTGCTCGATCGAGGTGACGCCGGCCCGCACCGCCGCCTTGATGCCGGCGGTGCCGTGGGCGTGCGCCGCCACGCGGCGGTCGAGCTGCGTGGCGGTCTCGACGATCGCGCGCATCTCCTCCTCGGTGTACTGCTGGACTCCGGCCGAGTCCGTCAGCGACAGCACACCTCCGGTCGCGCAAATCTTGATGACATCGGCGCCGAACTTGACCATGTAGCGGACCGCGTTGCGGACTTCCTCGACGCCATCGGCGACCCCGACCTCGATGCCGCCCTCGTGATCGAGGGCATAGGGCTGTAGCCCATTCGTCTCGTCGCAGTGGCCGCCGCGAATGCCGAACGAGATCCCCGCCGCGACGATGCGCGGCCCGGGAATCCAGCCGGCGTTGATCGCGTTGCGCAGTGCGACGTCACCGAAATGCGCGCTGCCGACGACGCGCACGGTCGTGAACCCCGCCTCGAGCGTCTGCTGCGCATGCGCGGCGCCGAGCAGCGCCAGCTGGCTCGGCATCTCGGTGAGACCCGCGTGCTGCCAGTCACCATCGCCGATCGAGCGGAACGCGAGGTGTACGTGCGCATCGATGAAGCCCGGCAGCAGCGTCGCGCCCGATAGATCGATCACCGTCGCGCCGGCCGGGACCTGCACGTTCGTGCCGACGGCCGTGATGCGGTCGCCCTGGATCAGCACGACGGCGTTCTTGATCGGTGCGGCACCGGTGCCGTCGATGAGTGTGCCGGCGCGGATCGCCGTGACTGCGGCTGGCTGCTGCAGCGCCAGCACCAGCATCAACGCAATCATGAGAACTTTTCCTTGAGTTTTCCGAAGAACCCGTTCGGGGGTGCGGCGGAGCCGGTGAGGGCCTCCGCAAATTCGATCGCGGTCGCGAAGCGATCGTCCGGATTCGTCTGCAGTGCCTTGTTCAGGGCGTTTTCGACGGTGTCGGGCACGTCGGACCGCAGCTGGCGAATCGGGACGGGCTGGCTGCGCAGGCGCGCGATCATCATCTCCTGCGCATTGCGGCCCTGGAACGGCAGCTTGCCGGTGAACATCTCGAACGCCACGATGCCGAGGGCGTAGATGTCGCTGCGCGCATCGAGCGGCTTGCCGCGGATCTGCTCGGGGCTCATGAACTCGGGCGTGCCGAGGATGATGCCGGTCGCGGTGAGCTTGGCGATCGCCGGGTCGGCGCGGCGCTCCTTGGCGAGCCCGAAGTCCATCACCACGGCGCGCTCGGCGCCGCCGTCGTCGTCCGGCACGAGCATCACGTTCTCGGGCTTCAGGTCGCGGTGAATGATCTGGAGCTCGTGCGCGTGATGCAGCCCCGCGCACATCTGCTTGAGCAGCGTCACGCCCAGCGTGATGTCCATCGGCCCGCCGCGAACTTCACGGTCCGAGAGCAGCTCACCCTTGAGAAAGGGCATCACGAGGTAGATCAGCCCGTCTTCCGATTCTCCCAGCCGCAGGATCCGGCACACGTTGGGATGATCGAGCCGCATCGCCAATCCGGCCTCACGGCGCAGCCGCTCGACCGAGCTCTTGTCCGACGCGAGGCGCGGCGACAGGACTTTGATCGCGACGGTCGCCTCGGAGGAGATCTCCTTGGCGAGGTAGACGTACGACATCCCGCCCTCGCCCAGCTTTTTCAGGACCTGATAGCGGCCATCGAGAATCTGATTGGAGAGGCTGGAGGCGCGGTCGAAACCCGCGGCCTTACTGGGGGGCAGTGGCGTCCGTACGCCCGTCCCGCTCCCGGAGGGCGGCGTCGCCGGTTTCTTGGTCTGGATTTCGACCAGCATGCTTCCGTCCTTGGGGCAGAAGCGTGCTCCCGTGTCCGTGTAGACGGACCCGCACTTGGGGCAACGGCGCTCGCTCATTGCCGGACCAAGTTGCGCCCTTCGTTCTTGGCGCGATAGAGGGCCTGGTCGGCCAGCGACACAAAGCTGTCGGCGCTGTGCACGCGATCGTCCGGGAACGACGCGAGCCCGATGCTGATCGTCATGTGCAGCGGATCTTCGCCGGGATCGGCGAAGTCGCGCGCCATCACGCGGCGGCGCAGCCGCTCGGCAAAGATCGCGGCGCCGTGCGGAGCGGTCTCCGGCATCACGATGACGAACTCTTCGCCGCCGTAGCGGGCCGTGATGTCCACGGACCGCGCCTCGCGCCGCAGCAGCTCACCGACCTGCCGCAGTACCGAGTCGCCCGCGATGTGACCGCGCGTGTCGTTGATCGATTTGAAACGATCGATGTCCGCGAGCAAAATCGTCAGCGCCAGGTTGTACCGCCGCGCCCGATCGAGCTCCTGGGTCAGTGCGTCAGCCAGGAAGCGCCGGTTCGTAAGACCGGTCAGCGCATCGGTCGACGCCAGCTTTTCGAGCCGCTGTTTGTCGGAGACGGCGCTCTCGAAGTCGTACGCTTTTTCGATCGCCGATACCGCGGTTTTGATGACGGTCTCCGCGAACTGCGCGTCCGCCCGGCTCAGCGGCGGGTCGTCTCCCGTCGTCCGCAGGAAGAAGACCCCGGTCTGCTGCTCCTTCATCCAGAACGGCAGCGCCACGGCCGAGCGCGTGGGGACCTTGATCGCCTCGCGCTCCCAACGGCGGCGCTCTTCTTCGTAGAGGGGATCGGTCCCGACGTCTTCCACGAGCACCAGCCGGCCGGTCGAGACGGCTTTGCGGATTTCCGGGTAGCGCGCCAGCTCGATCTGGAGGTTGCGCAGCATCGGGTTTTCGTAAGCCGCCACGACCACGCCCTGCTGGTCGCCCGGCTTGGCGAGCACCATGGAACACTTCGAGATGTTGAGCGCGCGGGCGACCCGCCGCGCCAGGATGTGGTAGATCTCGTCCGGCTTGAGTGAGTCCGTGACTTCGTGGAGGATGTCCACCATCGCGGCGCGGCTGCGCGCCTCTTCGCGCGCCTGGGCGAGGGCGCGCCCGACGCGGATATGCGCCTCGACGCGCGCCAGCAGCTCGCGTACGCGGAACGGCTTGGAGATGAAATCGGCGGCGCCGAGGCCGAGCGCGCGCACCGTGGCTTCTTCCGGCGGCATCGACGACACCATGAGGACGGGGAGGTCCTTGTAGCGATCGTCCTGCTTCAAGCGTTCGAGCAGCTGCAGGCCGTCGACCTTGGGCATCATGATGTCGAGCAGCAAGAGCGCGGGCTTGATCTCCTCCAGTTTTGCAAACAGCCCGTCGCCTCCCGGACAGACGGATACCTCGTACCCGTGCTCCTTGAGGATCCAGGTCAGCGTCCGGACCAGCGATTCATCGTCGTCTGCGACCAGAACCTTGTTGTTCAATCGTGAGCCTCGAGCAGCGAGCGGTCGACGTTGCCACCGCTGACCACCAGCACCGTGGTCCTGGAACGGGGGACCGCACCGGCGAGTAGCGCGGCCGTCGTTGCGGCACCGGACGGCTCGATCGCAAGCCGGCAGGTGCGCCATAGAAACTGCACGGCGGCGCGAATGCTGTCATCCTCGACCAGCACCACGCCGCGAATCCGGCCGCGCTCGCGCGTCAGCTCGGCGAATGGGATCTGGCCGATATTGAGCGTGATCAACCCGTCGGCGATGCTGCCGGTGCGCTCCAGGCGAACCACCTTCCCCGCGGCCAGCGAGCGGTGCAGCTTCGGCGCGCCTGCCGGCTCGACGCCCCACACGACCGCTCTGCTCTGTGCCGCCGCCAACCCCGCAACAACACCCGAGATCAAACCGCCACCCCCGACCGGCACGACGACCGTCTCGACCTCGGGGAGCTGCTCGACGATTTCGAGCGCGACGGTCGCCTGGCCGGCCACGATGTCGGCATGATCGAACGGCGGCACGATCGCGAGACCCTCCTGGGCCGCGATCGCTTCCGCCTTGATGCGGCGGTCTTCGGACGTGCGGCCCGCGAACACGACTTCCCCGCCCCACTGCTTCACGCCTGCGATCTTCACCGCGGGCGCGGTCTCGGGCATCGTCACCACGGCGCGCACACCGAACTGCTTCGCGGCATAGGCGACGGCCTGGCCGTGGTTGCCCGAGGAATACGTGATCACGCCGCGTTGGCGCGCGGCGTCCGGCAGCTTGCGAATCGCGTTATAGGCCCCGCGGATCTTGAACGCGCCGATCGGCTGCTCGTTCTCGAGCTTGAGGTGCGCGCCCAGCTCCTCCACGTAGACCAGCGGAGTGCGGCGCGCGACACCCCGCAGCCCCGCTGCGGCTTCCTGGATGTCCTGGAGGGTGACCACGCTACTTCTTGGCTTTGGCCTTCGCCTTTGCCTTGGCCTTCGGCGCGGGCGGCGGTGTCTCGTCCTCGTCGTCCTCGACTTCTTCCTCGTCTTCCTTCACGACGCGTGCCACGTCCACGACCAGATCGCCGGGCGTCAGGTTCATGACCTTGACCCCCTGCGTGTTCCGGCCGATGATGCGGATGCCCTCGACCGGCACGCGGATCATGATCCCCTTCTTGGTGATCATCATCAGCTCGTCGTCCGGGAGCACTTCTTTGAGCGCGACGATGTCGCCGGTCTTCTCGTTGCGCTTCAGCGTGATGATGCCGCGGCCGCCGCGATGCTGGACGCGATACTCGTCGAGCTCGGACCGTTTGCCCATCCCCTTCTCGGTCACGGTGAGCAGGGTGGACTTGCGGCGTACCACGACCATGTCGATGACGTGGTCCTTCTTGTCGAGCTCGATCCCTTTCACGCCCGTGGCCGTGCGTCCCATGTCGCGCACGTCCTTTTCATGGAAGCGAATGCTCATGCCGTGGGCCGTGGCGAGGACGATGTCGTTCTTGCCGTCCGTGACCTGCACGTCGATCAGCTCGTCGCCCTTCTCGATGTTGATCGCGCGGATGCCGACCGAGCGCGGGTTGCCGAACTCCGACAGCACCGTCTTCTTGACGAGGCCGGCTTTCGTGGCGAAGAGCAGGAACTGATCTTCGGAGAACTCGCGCACCGGCACGAGCGCCGCCACCTTCTCATCGGGCTTCATCGCGACGCAGGAAAGGATCGGCTTGCCCCGGGCAGACCGCGCCGCCTGCGGGATCTCGTGCACCTTGAGCCAGTAGCACTGGCCCTGTTCGGTGAAGAACATGACGTAGTCGTGGGTTGACGCGATGAAGAGATGCTCGACCCAGTCGTCCTCCTTCTGATGCGCGGCGATCACGCCCTTGCCGCCGCGCCGCTGCCGCCGGTAGGCCGAGACCGGGAGCCGCTTGATGTAGCTGGCGTGGGACACGGTGATCACCATGTCCTCTTCGGCGATCAGGTCCTCGATCGAGAATTCGCCCTGATCGGCGACGATCTCGGTGCGCCGCTCGTCCCCAAAGCCCGCTGCCAGCTCGGTCAGCTCTTCCTTGAGGATCTTCATGCGCCGCGGCTTGGAGGCGAGAATCTCCTTGCACTCTTTGATGAACTTGCGGACGTCCTTCAGCTCCTCGTCGAGCTTGGTGATTTCGAGCGCGGTGAGCCGCGCCAGACGCATGTTGAGGATTTCGGCGGATTGTTTTTCAGACAACTTGAAGCGCTTCCGTAATGCCGCGTCTGCGGAAGGCGTGTCCTTCGATTTCTTGATGAGCTTGATCACTTCGTCGATGTTGTCGACGGCGATCTTCAAGCCTTCGAGGATGTGCTCGCGGTCCTGGGCGCGCTGCAGCTCGAACTCGGTGCGCAGCGTGATGACGGTGTGGCGGTGCTCGATGAAGTACTGGAGCAGCTCGAGCAGGGTCAGCTCGCGCGGCGTGCCGTCCACCAGCGCCAGCATGATGGCGCCGAAGGTCTGCTGCATCTGCGTGTGCTTGTAGAGCTGATTGAGCACGACCATCGGGATGACGTCGCGCTTCAGCTCGATGACGAGCCGGATCCCTTCCTTGTCGGATTCGTTGCGGACGTCACTGATCCCTTCGAGCTTCTTGGCGAGCGCGAGGTCGCGGATCTGCTCGTGCACCCGCTCGGGACTGACCTGATACGGGAACTCCGTCACCACGATCTGCTGCTTGCCGGTCGACTCCTTCTCTTCGGCGATCGCGCGCGCGCGAATCACGATGCGCCCGCGTCCCTTCTCGTAGCACTCCTTGATGCCGTCGCGGCCGTAGATGATCGCCCCGGTCGGGAAATCGGGGCCCTTGACGAACTTCCGGATGTCCTTGAGCGTGGCGGTGGGATGATCCACCAGGTGCACCACCGCCTGCACCACTTCGCTCAGGTTGTGCGGCGGGATATTCGTGGTCATGCCGACCGCGATACCCGCCGAGCCGTTCACGAGCAGGTTGGGCAGCCGGCCCGGCAACACCGTCGGCTCCTTCAGCCGGTCGTCGAAGTTGGGGACGAAGGCGACGGTGTTCTTGTCGATGTCCTCGAGCATCGTCATCGCAACACGGGTGAGCCGCGCTTCGGTGTAGCGGTAGGCCGCGGCGGAATCGCCGTCCACCGAGCCGAAGTTCCCCTGCCCGTCCACCAGCGGGTAGCGCAGGGAGAAGTCCTGGACCATGCGCACCAGCGTGTCGTACAGCGCCACATCGCCATGGGGGTGGTATTTGCCCAGCACGTCACCCACGACCGTCGCGCTCTTCTTGTAGGGCCGGCCCGGCACCAGGCCGAGCTCGTGCATCGCGTACAGGATGCGCCGGTGCACCGGCTTCAAGCCGTCGCGCACATCGGGCAGCGCGCGCGACACGATCACGCTCATCGAGTAGTCGAGGAACGATTCCTTTAATTCGTCTTCGATGAGGCGCGGGAGAATGCGATCGCGGACGTTCGGACCGGTCATTTTTTAGAGGCGCTATGCGCTATTGGGTATTGGCTATCGGGTATGCCCGGAACGGGCTAAGTTGGGGAAAACTAACTACTTAGAAGGGGAAAAGCAACGCAAACCGACCGTCGAAAACTACTCCGGATGCTCGCGTGGGCACTGCGTTTACGCTGCCCGAATTGCGGCACGCGCTGGCTGTTCGTGCATTGGCTCAAGCCGCGACCTGCGTGCGCGGAATGTGGTCAGGCGCTCGAGCGCGTCGAGGAAGGACAAGGCCACTACTTGGGCGCGTTGCTCCTCAATTTCGCGATCGTGGAGCTGCTGCTCGCGTTGCTCGTACTTGTGACGATCCTGCTGACCTGGCCGGCGCCGCCGTGGGACCTGATCATTTACGGAGGGGCGGCCCTCGCCGTGATTGCGCCATTCGCGTTCTACCCGATCGCGAAACTGCTGTGGCTCGCGATCGATCTGTACATCCAACCCGAGCAATGAAGTTCGTTGTTGAAGGTGGGTTGACGGGCTATCTCGATTATTTGTTCACAGGCTGAAGCCTGCGCTCGGCACGCACTGTCCTTAAGGACAGCGCAAAGGCGGACGTCACCAATGTCAACGCACCAGCTTTTCATTCACATCGTTTGGACCACGCTCGATCGTCAACCGATGATCGACCGCACAACGCGAGACTTCCTCGATTCCTTCTTAAGGAAGACAGCCTCGAAGCAGGACGTCGAAGTCGTCGATCTTGCCATCCTGAAGACCCACGTACACCTAGTCGTTCGTACCCCACCCCGGCTCGACCTTCCGCGACTGGTGCAGTTCTTCAAGGGGGGAAGTAGCTACACGGCGAGTCGTCTGCCGGGCAACAAGCTGGGTCTGCGGTGGGCGCCGGAATACTCGGCCACAACCGTGAGTCCCAAACATCTGGATAGGGTCGGGCGGTATCTCGCCGGACAAGCGAACCATCACCCACACGAAACGATCGAGTAATTCACAGGCTGAAGCCTGCACTCGGCATGCGCTGTCCTTAAGGACAGCGTCGGCCGAGCACACCCTTTAGGGTGTGAAATAACAAAACACAGGACATCATTCTCTAGCTCGCAACCTCGATCACCAGTTTCCCGAGCTGCTCGCCCTTTCCCAAACGGTCGTAGGCGTCGCGCGCCTTCTGCATCGGAAAGACGTGATCCACGACCGGCCGTAGCTCTCCCTTTCCCAACCTGCGTACGACCTCCGCGTACTCCGCAGCGTTCCCCATCGTCGAGCCCAGAATGCTCCACTGGTGCCAGAACAACCTGCGCACGTCGAGTCCGACCTGCGGTCCTGACGTCGCGCCACATGTGACGAGCCGCCCGCCCCGCCGCAGGCTGCGCAAGGACTCATCCCACGTAGCCGCTCCGACGTTTTCCACGACCACGTCCACGCCCCGCTTGTTCGTGAGGGCCCGGATTTCCTGCGAGATCTTTTGCGTCTTGTGATTCAGGGTGACGTCGGCGCCGAGCTGTTTTACGGCGGCGAGCTTGGCATCGTCCGACGATGTCGCGATCACCCTGGCGCCGAGGAGTTTGGCGATGCGCAGCGCGGTCAGGGAAACTCCTCCACCGATGCCCCACACCAGCACCGTCTCACCGGCCTTCAGTTGCGCGCGCGTGACCAGCATGCGCCACGCCGTGAGCGTGACCAATGAAAAAGCGGCGGCCTCCGCCCACGACAGCTCCTGAGACAATGCCGGAACGCGGGCCAGGTTGTGCGCCGGCACCGTGATCAGCTCCGCGACCGTCCCCGGCAGGTGCTCGCCCAGCAGCCGATAATTGACGCACAGCGAGTGCTCACCCGCTGCGCAAAACTCGCAGCTGTAGTCCGAAATGCCCGGATTGATCATGACCCGGTCCCCGGGCTTGAATCCCTGGACGTCGGCCCCGACCGATTCGACGACGCCGGCGCCATCGGCGCCGACGATAAACGGAAATCGCTCCGCGGTCCCCGGGAGGCCGGCTGCGACGAAGAGATCGAGATGATTCAACGCTGCGGCGCGAATGCGGACGCGCGCCTCTCCCGCCCTGGGAGCGGGGGCGTCAGGAACTTCAGTGATTGTGAGCTTGTCGATTCCGCCGCTGGCGATGAGAACGCAGGCGCGCATCGCGCCAAACCTACGGCCGGAACGTCGGCGTGATCATCTGCTCGGTCCCCGTCGTCGGCATGGGGACCGGGGTCGCTGAGCTGACCGGCTGGATATACACCCGATACGCCGGATTGCGGCGATTCTGCGGCTCGGCATTCACGACCAACGCAACGAGGTCACCGGACGGAGAAACGGCGAACGCCGCGATCGCCAGGTCGGTGCCCGTCAGCGCCGTGACGCTCCCCGTCGCCAGATCGGCACGCATCACCTGCTGCACGGTGCGATTGCCGTCACGCCGCTCGACCAGATAGGCGAGCGTCCCGTCCCGCAAGAAGTGCGGCTCGGTTTCGCGCTGCTGCGGGGAGCGGGTGAATTGGCGCTGGTTCGAGCCATCGCGTCCCATGAGCCAGATGTCGGAGTCCTTGTTGCGCGACGACACGTACGCGATCGTCTGCCCGTCGGGAGACACCGTCGGCGACGCGTTGACCGAGTCGCGCGTGAGCTGCGTGAGTCCCGTGCCGTCGAGGTTCACGGCCCAGATCTGCTGCTTCCCCGCGGGGGCGGGGGGGGCGGGGGGGGCGGCGCGCGACGAATGGAAGACGATGGCCTGTCCGTCGGGCGTGAACGCCGGCCGTCCATCCGGTTGCGGATCATTCGTCACGCGCGCTGCCCCGGTGCCGTCCGCATTCATCACGTAGATCTCGGCGTTGCCGTCACGTTGCGATACGTACGCGATGCGTGAGCCGTCCGGCGAGAACGCCGGATCGCTGGCCGACGACGTGTCAGAAGTGAGCTTGCTGAGTTGCGCGAGGTTGGAGCGTTCGGCGGCATAGAGCTGGAACTTGCCGGCGGTGCGCGAGCTCGCGACGATGATCTCGCCGACGACATAGACGTCGGCCGCCGCATTTTTGCCGCCGGGCGCAGCCGCGGTGATACGCGCATGACCATAGCCCGCCCCGGAGACCGTCCCGTCTTCACCGACCGCCGCGACCTGAGGATTGTCGCTGGTCCAGGTGAGATTCGTGGCGGGTCCGAGCACGTTCCCCTGATCGTCGGCGTAGCTGGCGCGCAGGGTGTGGCGCTGGTTGAGCCCGATGCCCACACGCGATTGCATGAATCGCACCGATCCCGCGATGACGCTGACATTCCAGGTGACCGCGAGGCCTGCGCCTGGACCGCGAACCATCAGCTGCGTCTTCCCAACAGCGCGTCCCGTCAGCGTCCCAGTTTGCGGATCGAAGCTCGCGATGCCGGGATCGACGATAGTCCAGCGCAGCGGCGCCTCCGGGACAGGAGTGTTGTCCGACGTCAGCGCCTGGGCCTCGAACTTCGCCGTTCCGGTGAGTGGCACCTGTACTTCACCCGCCGCGCGGGGCCGAACCAGCAGCTTTTCGACCACCCTGTGCACCGACACGTCGATGTTCTTGCTCTGCAGCAGACCGGAGACGGTCAGAATCGCCCTGCCCGGCCCAGCGGCGGTGACGACGCCGCCGAGGCTGATCCGGGCCACGCTCTGATCACTCGACGCCCACTGCAACGTCAGCGGATTCACCGTCCTGTTGTTCTGCGCCGCGACGATCACATGCAGAGTATCGACCTCGCCCGGGGACAGCATGAGCGGCGAGCCCTCGCGCACCGTGAACTCCGCTTGCTGCACGACCACAGGAGCGGTAGCCGTGAGTCCGCCCGTACCAGTCGCCTGAATCGTGCCCTGGCCCGGGGAGAGCGCGACGACGTTGCCGCTCTGATCCACGCTCGCCACGTCGGAGCGCAGCGACGTCCACGTGACCAACACGGGCGCTGCCGGTGACCCGTCCTCGCGCAAAGCCCGCGGCGATACCCGCGAATTCTCCGAGGGCAGGAGGTAGACCACACCCGGCTCCAGGCGCAGGGCAGCGGCAGGGCCGCTACCGGCAGGCTGGCCGGCAAATGGATCCGGCCCGGGAGGAGCTGCCGGTGGCGGAGCCGCCGGTGGGGGCCCCGGGGGCGGCGGTGCGGCTGCTCCGCCCGTCACCTGAACGGCGGCCTGGCCACGCCGCGGCCCGATGCGCGCCTCGATGATGGCGACGCCGTTGCCGACTCCCGTGACGGTGCCGTTGTTATCGACTTTGGCGACGTTGACGTTGTTCGATGACCAGATGATGCGCACCGTGGGGATGACATTCCCGATACGATCGAACGCCGTGGCCAGCAAGCCGCTGCGCTCGCCGACGCGGATGGTGATGGAAGGAGGCGCTACCTGGACTTCGGCGACGTTCTGTGCCGCTGCCGTACCCGGTATTGCGAGCGCGAGCGCCGCAATGAGTCCGCGTCTGATCATGGCTGGCGAAGATGTGTCCGGCTAAATGGCGTTGTCAAGCCAACTTGTCACAACCGGGCAGTCCGTATCACTTGCGAGGTCAGAATCCCGCGGTAAGCTATAGGCCACCCACGCCGCCCCGCACCTTATCAGCATAGGAGAGATCCGATGCTTGAGCAGATGGATGTGACGGAGAGCAGTTGGCCCGGACCGGGATTCATGGAGCCGATGTTCCCGTCGGCGCCTACTCCCGCACCCAGCCCATCGATGCCGATGGAAGAGTCGCGCCCCTCTTCCAAGCCGAAGGCCAAGAAGAAGAAAAAGAAAGCCGCCAAGAAGGCGCGGCCGAAGGCACGGAAGAAGCCGGCGAAGAAGGCGAAGAAAAAGAAAGCGGCGAAGAAGAAACGCCGCCGCTAACTCGACGGGCAATGACAACCGCGGGAGCGTCTCGACGAGGCGCTCCCGCGGCCACGTTCAGGAGGAAAAACCGTGCGTCTGTCGTGCGTCGTGGCACTATCGATCGCCGTGGCGTGTTCGGCCCCGCGAGAAAAGCTCGGCGATCCTGCGCAGGAAATTGCGGCGCTGTTGCAGCGCTCCGCCGCCGACTGGAATCACGGCGATCTCGCCGGGTTCATGAGCGACTACGCGCGCGACTCGCTGACCAGCTACATGTCGGGCGGTCACGTCCAGTATGGCTGGCAGCAGCTGTACGATCGCTACCAGGCGAATTACTTCGCGCCGGGAAAATCGCGCGACTCGCTCTCATTCGATGAGCTGCATGTGCGCGTGCTGACACCGGATTTCGCGTATGCGACCGCGCGCTTCAAGCTCACGCGCCGCGACTCGGTCGTTGCCAGCGGGCCATTCACGCTCGTGCTGCAACGACAGGGTGACCGTTGGCGCATCCTGCACGATCATACGTCTCCGGATCCGAAGTGACCGTGACACGTCGGCACGTCGGCACGCTACTGCTGCCGCTGGTGCTCGCCGGCTGCAGCAAGCTGCTCCCACCAAAAGACCACGTCGTCGCCCTCGAGGGCGCGACGCTGATCGATGGGGCGGGCGGCGAGCCGAAACGGGACGCGTTGATCATCATCCGCAACGGCCACATCGAAGCGGTCGCGCGCATGAACGAAATCCCCATTCCCGGAAACGCCGAGCGCGTCAATCTGGTGGGCAAGACGGTGATCCCCGGGTTGATCGATTCGCACGCGCACGTCGAGCGCTGGGCGGCGCGGCGCTACATCGCGTGGGGCGTCACCACCGTCCGCGACCTGCACGGCGGCACGGACTCCGTGGTCGCCTTGAAGAACGAGATCAACCTGGGGTCGATCATCGGCCCGCGCATGTTCGTGGCGGGCGCCATGATCGACGGCGTGCCCACGACCTATCCCAATGCGACCGGCATCGCCACTCCTGAACAGGCGCGCCGCGCCGTGGATCAGCATGCCATCGCCGGCGTCGATTACCTCAAGATCTACACGAAGATCACGCCGGCCCTGCTGCGGCCGCTGATGGATGAGGCGGTCAAGCTGCGTTTGCCGGTCGCGGCGCACCTCGGCAAGACCGATGCGCTGACCGCGGCGCGCGCCGGAGTCGTTTCCATCGAGCACATGGCCGGCGTCGTGCAAGCGGCGACAGGCAACCCCATGTATGCCGCCGCGCACAACACCTTTCTTTCGGGATGGACGACGGAAGAGAAGGGCTGGGCATCCCTCGACTCGAGCGCCGTCGCCCGCACGGCGCGCGCGTTGGCGCAGACGAAAGTCGCGATCGTGCCGACGCTCATCGTGCACGACATGCTCTCGCGGCTCGACAACCCGATCCTGCTCACGCGTCCCGGGATGGAAGACGTGCCGGACAATGCGGAAAGCGTGCGCAGCGTGCCGGGCCTGTTGCGCCGCACCGGCTGGCGCTCGAGCGACTTCGACGCGTTCCGCCGCTCCCGCAAGCGCCAGGATCAGTTTGTTCGCGAGTACAGACGCGCCGGGGGTGTGATCGCCGCCGGCTCGGACGCGGCCAACCAGCTCCTCATTCCCGGCTACTCGCTGCACGAAGAGATGTCGTTGCTCGTCGCCGCCGGCCTGACTCCGCTCGAGGCGATCACCGCGGCGACACGCCGTGGGGCGCAGCTGCTGCACGCCGATTCTCTCGGCCTGCTGACGGTGGGGAAGGTTGCGGACCTCGTCGTCGTCAGCGGCAACCCGGAGCGCAACATTGGCGCGACGCGCAACATCGCGATGGTCATGATCCGCGGCCGGCTGTTCCGGCCGGACTCCCTGAGAGCGACATGGAAATGAAACCACGACTGCTATTCCTCTTATTCATCGCGGCCTGTGGGATGGGCACGCCGGCAGCTCAGAGTGGACCGTACGACCTGATTTTGCGAGGCGGCTGGATCGTGGACGGCAGCGGCAATCCCCGCTATCGGGGCGACGTCGCGATCCGCGGCGACCGCATCGCGGCGGTCGGCTTTCTCGGCGCGGCGGCCGCTCGTGAGACGCTGGACGTGAGCGGCCTCGTCGTCGCGCCGGGGTTCATCGACATGATGGGCCAGTCGGAGATCAACGTCCTCATCGACAACCGTGTCCTCTCGAAAATCACGCAGGGCATCACGACCGAAGTGACGGGCGAAGGCGGCTCCGTGGCGCTTCTCACCGATCGGCTCGCCGCGGGCGACTCCGATGCCATGAAGAAATGGCACTATCGCGAGGACTGGCGCGATCTCAACGGCTATTTCGCGCAGCTCGAGCGGCAGGGATCGGCGCTCAACATCGCCACGTTCGTGGGGGCAACGCAGCTGCGTCTTGCCGTCATGGGCAATGAAGACCGCGCCCCGACCCCGGCCGAGCTCTCGCACATGGCGGCGATCGTCGATACGCTGATGGAGCAAGGCGCGCTCGGCGTGTGGACCGCGCTCGAGTACGCCCCGGCGAGCTATTCGAAGACCGATGAGCTCGTGGCGCTCGCCCGGGCCGCGCAGCGACATGGCGGGATCTACGCCTCGCATATGCGCAACGAGGGCGAGCAGATCGACGCCGCCCTCGATGAGGTGTTCCAGATCGCGAAGCAGGCCGGCATCCCGGCGGAAGTGTCGCACCTCAAGCTGTCGGGTCGTCGCAGCTGGGGGAAAATGGCCCACGTGCTGGCGCGCATCGATTCGGCGCGGGCGGCGGGGCTGGATGTCACCGCTGATCAGTATCCCTACATCCGCGCGGCCACGTCGCTCGATGCCTCGATCCCCACGTGGGCCGAGAGCGGCGGCTGGGATTCACTGTTGGTGCGGCTGCGCGACCCGGCCACCCGCGCGCGTCTGCACGCCGAGATCCTTAACCCGCGGACGGAGAGCTTTTACTCCGCCGCAGGCGGCGGTGACGGCGTGCTGATCACGGGCACGTTCCAGGACTCGCTGCGCTACATGCAGGGCAAGACCGTCGCCCAGATCGCCGCCGCCCGCCGTCGCGATCCGGTGGAGACGGTGTTCGACATCGTCCTCGCCGAGGGCGGCCACCGCACCGATGCCGTATATGCGGTGATGAACGAGCAGGACGTGCAGGCGGGGATGAAGCAGTGGTGGGTGGCCGTGAACACCGACTTCGGCGGCGTCGCACCCGATGGTCCGCTCGGCACGCAGTCGGCGCACCCGCGCGCCTACGGCACGTTCCCCCGCATCCTCGGTCACTATTCGCGCGACCTGAAGCTGTTCCCGCTCGAATTCGCGGTGCGGAAGATGACGTCGCTGGCCGCGCAGCGCGTGGGGCTCACCGATCGCGGCCTCGTGCGGTCCGGGATGTACGCCGACATCACGGTCTTCAATCCGGCGACCGTGATCGATCGCGCGACCTTTGAAAAGCCGCACCAGACGTCGGTGGGGATCGAGTACGTCGTGGTGAACGGGCAGATGGTATTGAGGAAGGGGCAGCTCACGAGCGCGCGGCCGGGCCGAGGCCTTAGGGGTCCGGGATACCAGCAGTCGCGCTAGCGTGACGCTTGGCCGGTTGGTTATCGCGTGGGCGCTGGTAGCGGTTTGGTTCCGTGTTTCGTTGTGGGTCAATCTGTTTATCGTTGCAGGCGTTCTCCGAATCGGCGGCCGTTTCGGTAACGGGGTGTTCGACAGCATTCCACGGACGCTACTCTACTGGAGAGCGCTGGAAGCCGCGGTGCTGACCCTATTCGCATCGTTGTGGTTCGATTCGCTGGGCAGTGGCGAATGGTGGCTGGTGTTTCTGTTGGTCGGAATTCTCGCCACTGTTCCGGTAGAGCTGCTGCGAACGGGCGGCCCGCAACGGAAATTGACGTTCGCGGCCATCGAGGCTGGCGAGCTGCTCCGTTATCTCGTCGCCGGAGCCCTGCTCGCCTGGCGTCTTTCGTAGCTATCTTCGCTGGACCACATGACAACTATTCGACTGACTGCGCT
>Ga0137409_10000743_pt1 | contig 35595 bp, 47 predicted proteins | sample CZODoug1_16funga_FD_122059 | JGI IMG/M metagenome (GOLD analysis project Ga0137409, IMG submission 122059) | Vadose zone soil fungal communities from Angelo Coast Range Reserve, California, USA - CZODoug1_16fungal (Hybrid Assembly) | ecosystem: Environmental > Terrestrial > Soil > Vadose zone... | reverse complement strand
TTTCCGTCGGCATTGTGGAATGCCACGTCCCTGGACTGAACCTCAAATTTAATAGCTGGTTTGCCCTCAAATATCCAACCAGAATTATCCATTTTCCATGGAGCCGGATAAGACTTTCTCTCCGCGTCATCCAACGCCACAAACTCCGGCGCAAACTTCTCTAAAATCTCTTTCGTTTCCATTTTCAATTCCTCTATAAAATAACAATAACCATAGAAGCCCCTGGAATTTATTTTAGGGGTTAGAGTAAGGTCTTTTGAAATTTCATGCCAGCTAAAAAGGCTTTTCTCAATTCATTGGGACCTCTGAATAACTCGATTTTCAAAAAAGCCGTTCAGACAGGACAAGGGTTTCCAGCCCATGATTTTGCCTAAAATCGACTTATGCAGAGGTCCCCATTCTGAATTTCTGCTTTAACTGGGTCGTAATTTTTTCAGAAAGCCCAGCGCCCATTGCGATCACCTTACCGGCAATATTCAGCCTCTCAACATGCGTCTGATAGATCTTTTTTATTTCTTTTTTAAGCATTGGTAAAAATGACCTCGTTTTCACCCGGATCAAAATCACTACAATCAAAACACAACATTTCAGGGTTGACTTTCGACTCTTCGTCTTTGAAAATTGTTATTTCCGCCGAGCCGGCGACACAAATAATCGCCTCCTCATTTATTTTTGAAAGAATTTTTTTTAATCGCCCTACCGTTAATAAACCGTCAGTGTTCAAAGCTGTTCTCCTCTACGTTGCTTACTCTGTAAAATTCCCATAGTAGCCATCCTGTTTTTTATTCTGGGCATATTCGAACATAATGAACCTTATCGGACTCAGTAGTGTATCTGATACATTAAGGGGCTATTTTAAACGAAAAAGAATGCTCCCCTTGCCATTGCCTTACTTCCCCGCTTTTATAAGTGGCTTTTGACTCGTGCGTCTTTTCAAAAAAGACCTGATCACCCTCTTCCGTGATTTTGAAGCCGAAGTCTTCTAAAAACTGGGGTCTCTCCGGGTTCATTCCGTTATAGCATTTGTAATGCGGTTCCTACTCAGCTACGCCACCTTTGCACCCTTCGGCAAGCTGTTTCAGCTTGGCAAATTCAGCCTGCGAGAGGTAAAAATAAGCCCGTGCTCTGGGTTCTGCTGGGGATTCTGTTCGTGGCCGTCCCGGTCGGCGCTTGGGTGGCGTGGGGGCTTTAGGCATCAATCGAAGGCTCCAAATCAACTATTTCTTCCGCTTGTTCATTCCGTGTTAGCCGGTAAGTTTCGTAACAGCTCAGGCATAAATCAAACCATTGAGCCTTTGGACTTTTGCACGATGGACACATGTCCATGCCGCTGGCTGGCCATTGTGGTTCTTTCTTCAAGCCCATTTTGCCGATCCGTAAATTTTAAGACCTGTTTCAGTGATTTTGTCTTGCCCAAGCATCACCCAGCCTTGATCGAACGCCCATTTTTTAGCATCGATTTCCGTTTTTAACCGCTCGTTCATAAAATTGTGGGTCTCGCCATCAAAACTGTTGTTCGCACCTGCGTACTCTCCCGATGGGCGTGTGTTGTAAAATTCAATTGCTGCTTTTGGGTCGTAAAAGTAGACTTTATTACCGGCATTGCCGACGTGGTGCCATTCCAAACCGCCCGCCAAATGTAATAAGTGAGTAGCCACCTCTTTACTAACAGGCAACGCTGTTCTGACTTGTTTTACAGCCTGAGGCAATTTGCAGCGCCCATCTTGTAGCGCGTCGTATGCTCTCCTGGATACTCTGTGTCCGTTTTCAAGCTTGATTCCGTATTCTCTGGCGCCCATTTCTTTGTTCCTTCTTTCGTTGTGTCTGCCCTTATATAATAAATCACTAGTTATTAATTGTCAACCCTTATTTTCCTTCTCCCGTCGTCTAACTTCCGCGCCGATCCAGGCTTTAAACACAGGGTCTTTTAGTGCTGCGTGAACGCTTTGCGGCGCTGAAAGAGATATCGCTACGCAGCGTTCTCCTATCCCCCAGGCATTATTTCCAGGTTGCGGGCCTGGAGCTTTCTTAACGCCCAAAGCCTCCCCTTTCGGTGAGCGCTGGGGCTTGGTGGGTTTAGGCATGAGGCACCTCTTGAGTAGCATTCCATTTGTGGAATTTTGTATTTACGCAACCTTCGTATTTTTTAAGCCAATTTTGTGAAAATTCAGGAGTAATTACAGGGTGTTTTTTTGCTATTTGAAAAAAAATTCTATCAACAAAACCCTGTTCGCCCTCATAGATCTCCGTATTTCCAAACTCTGTTTTTTTTACGGAATTGCCTTGAAAACTACCCTCAAATTCATTATTTCTAAAGTTCGCAAGAGGGTTTAACGGCCCTGAAACGCCAATATTTATAACTTCTTGCCTAGTTTCGTTCCAGCGAATTGGAAGATCGAAGCTGTAGCTTATTTGTTCCGTGGTGGCCATTCCGCTGTTCCTTTCGTTGTGTCTACCCTTATATAATAAATCACTAGTTATTAATTGTCAACCCCCTCATAAAACTTCATTTCCTCCTTAAAAAACAAACACTTGTGCTACACTTTTTGAAGTTGTAGGTATCTAATAAAGAATCATCGCCGCCCGTGGAACTTGAACGCCTCATGCAGGCCAAAGGCTTAACGATCAACGACCTCGCCGAACGGCTGGGTTGTGTTAAATCGACGGTTTACCACTGGATTACAGGCCGATACAGCCCAGACGTGCGCAACGTGCAAAAGATATGCCGAATCCTCGATATCACGCCCAACGAGCTATTGGGCTTTCAGGAGGCACCATACGCCCGGCCTGTGTTCTCACGCCTGCGCCGCCTGCAAAAAGCGGTGACGAAACACGGCGATTATAATAGCCAGCAGCTCGATCAGATCGCTAACGCCATGCGCGGCAAATCACAATCGCTAGAGTGCTATTTTCGCGACGTGGCCCAGGCAGTCTATAACCTGGAATTAACAATCAGTCATAAAAAAGAAACAACAAAATCCAGCCAGCAACTCAGCCTCTTACCCCCACGATAAGCACTTATAGGCAACAATATGGCCGATACTTCAAAAAATAAAGTTAAAAAAGGAAGCCCAAAAACCCCGCCTAAAAAACGAAAAGCCAGTGTCATCAAACCATCCGATAGGGCTGAGGAGATAATCCAGGACAGGATTATAGGGGTGTCAGTAACGGCTATAGCCGCTAAGTACGGATATGATAAGTCCAGAGTGTCCCATATATGCACTAAAAACAAGGATAGAATCGATTCAGAACGTGCTATCAAGCTTGCAGACCGGCAAGAACGCATCAACAACGCTATGGACGTTGACACCGAGAACGTTGTGCGCCTGTTGGGCAAGTCTACAAGGCTGCTAGAGCGCCTGGTGGATAAAGTCCACGCCCTGATTGATCGGGCAGACAGTGAGCCGGAATTATTAGATAACGAGACGCTCTTTGACGGCTTTACCGCCGCCACAAAGGCGTTTGATCGTGTCCGGGCGTCTGTCCTGGCCCAGCAGAAACAAGCTGTGGGAGAGTGAGCCTCTATATCCCACGTCCGGCGGCGTTGTGGGCTGGCCCGAAAAAGGCAGGGGCCAGCGAAAGCCACGCCGACACAACAGCGCGAGAGGCTTGCCGCTCTGATTTTGGCCTGTTTCTCCGCACTTTTTTTCCCGATCACCTCTGGGGCGAGTATAGCCGGATGCACCACGACCTGATAGCCGACGAGGGGGAGCCGGACAGGCGCGGTAAGCTTGAGGTTATCGCCGCTCCGCGTGGCAACGCAAAAACTGTCGTTAAAGTGCTGGCCAAAGTAATCCACTCGATTGTGTACGGCTACCAGCCGTTTACCGTGATTATCGGCTATTCTGCGGCTGAGGCAGAGGGCAAGGTCAAGGATATTCGGGACGAACTCCTGCACAACGAGGACCTGACGCGCATCTATGGCCGGTTGGTCAGTAAAGGCGCTGGCATTCAGGGTTTTGAGACTGCCAACGGCTGCATGGTGCTTGCCCGTGGCCGTGGCGGCCAGGTGCGAGGCTTGAGGCACGGCAAATACCGACCAACGCATATAATTCTGGACGACGTTGAGGACCTGGAAGCCTGTCAGAGCCAGTTGCAGCGGGAGAAAACGATTGCTTGGTTTAAAAAGGACGTCTTGCCCGCCAAGCAATCCGGCGAGGCGCACGGCGGCAACGTGACGTTTATCGGGACGGTGCTGCACGAGGATAGCTTACTCGCCCACCTGCTGACAGACCCAACCGCGCAAATACGGCGCAAATACCGGGCTGTCGTCTCCTTCGCCGAGCGGCAAGACCTCTGGGACCAGTGGCGGGCGCTGTACTGCAACCTAGACGACCAGCAGGCCGCAAGCACTGCTAAAGCGCTTTACGCCGCCAACGAGGCCGACATGCTGGCAGGCGTCGAGGTGCTATGGCCTGCCGGGGAGTCATATTACGACCTGATGATCCAGCGCATCGGCCTAACAGAAGCTGGTTTCAATTCCGAAAAACAAAATGAGCCTTTTGATCCAGAGCGGCAAGTCCTCGACCCCTCCTTGTGTCCCAAATTCCGGGTCTTTACCCCCCTCGATCCAGAATGGCCAGGCGCGGACGTTGGCAATGAGCGATTTGCAATCCTACGCGCCGATGGCAAAGTGTTGTTTGACCATAAAGACAAGCTTAAGATTATCGCTTTTATGGACCCTGCGCTAGGCCGTAAACAGCGTATCCAGACCGCTGGCCAGGACTACACTGCGATTGTGGTGTGTGCTCAGGACTTGGCTGGGTACGTTTACTGTCTGGATGCCTGGGTTAAAAAACGTCCACCCTCTGACCAGATCGCCGCCGCCTTTCGCCTCCATCAGCAATGGGGCTTTGAGGTCTTATACCTTGAGACAGTGGGTTTCCAGGAGCTTTTGAAAGACAAAATCAGCACGGAGCAGGCAAACTGGGAAAATCAGATGCGTGTTGTTGGCGTCGGCCAGCACACGGACAAACAGGCCAGAATCACCAGCCTGGAACCGTATTTTAGGAATGGCTGGCTCCACCTGCGCCAGGCGCTCGACCACGAGTTTATAAACCAGATCCGTCTCTTCCCTACCGTCCACGATGACGCCCCCGACGCGCTGGAAGGCGCTGTTTCGCGCTTGCGAAGACCCAAAGGCTATATTGGGGTCATGAAACGTGACGGTATTGGAGTTGTATAAATGGACCCCGCCAACGCCCTAGCCACAGCCGCAAAGACCGGCGTTAGAGCCGCTGTTGATTGGGCTTATGGCCCCAACACGTGGAAACGCAACCGGCGAAACGGCAACGGCAAGGAAGATCCGATATTCGCCCAAGTCCCGATGGACACGCTCCGCCGTGCGGCTTACCACAGCGTGTTCTCGACCCTCTTTGACTCGCCGGATACGTTCCCCTACGTCGTGCCTGACAAGACCCTGAAAGACGTGGTGGACAAACTAAATAACCTGATTTTCCCGACAGACACGGTTTTTAAGCCCAACAATGAGGCGCTGGAAGACCTGCTATCGGACCTTCTGGAACAAACCAGATTCCAGCTCAAAGCTGAAGAAATTATCGAGGAAGCGGCTGTACTGGGATACTGCGGCATCCGTAGTGTGTGGGATGAGCAGGCCGAAAAGTGGCTCTATGAGATAAAAGAGAAAGAGTACCTCGTTATTGAGACGCCTGAGGGCAAGCCAGAACAAATCGACGCCATCGGCATGGAATGGCCGATTGTCCGCGTGGAGAAGGGCAAAGAGGTCCGATACTGGCGTAAAGAGCGGTGGACGCTCGACACTTACGAGCTTTGGGCCGCCAAACCGGAAAAGCTCAACGGGGAGAAGCCAGACTTTAAGCCGGAAGACCTGGAACTGAGTACGCCGAATAACTATGGCGAGTTGCCGATTACCCTCGTGCCGCATTATTACGATTCCAACTGCCACGGTCACGGCCTGGTAGGGCCTGAGGAGGTTCTGAGCGCCAAGGCTCTGATTCGGCTACGCCACAAGCGCCACTTCGCCCACCTTAAATATATGGATCCGAACGTCGTCAGGGTTAATCACGTTTCGCCCGGTGAGCCTATCGATATGGGTATTGGCACGGTCATCGACCTACAACAGATCGACGAGAAAGGCCCGACAGACTTAAAACTGCTGGAATTCGCTGGCATCCCTGATACCGCCAAGGATGAGTTTTACGACCACGTGAAGGCCATCTATCAGGCTGGCGGTCTAAAAGCCCCACCCCCTGAAGACGTGTTTAAGGTCAATAATCAACAGTCTGGCGTAGCCTTGCGATTGATTGATACTGACGACGCCAAGACCGTCCAGACCCTCCGGGATAACGGATATAGCCAAGTTATCCGGCATTTTGAGAAAATTCTTAGGATGGGCGCAAACCTGCGCTTGCCTGATTACGCAGGTATCAATGTCGAAGATAAAGACAGCTATGGCGTTACAGCCCAGTTCCCCGACTTTTTTCCTCCGACAGAGGACGAAAAGGCTTTGATGATTTCAAACTTTAAAGCCGCCATGCTCCCCACCCGGATAATCGCCCAGAAGATAGCCGCCATGTACGGCTTGGAAGACCCTGCTGATCTGGCTGAGATCGAGCGAAATCTGGAAAACGAGAAAGCCATGCTTGAGCCCACCACCAATATACCGCCGGGAAGATAGAATGGAACGTTTTAATGGGCTTTATACTATTCACTCTGAAATGTTGGTGCGGATGGCGGGCGCACAACTATCGTTACAGGGATCAGGTAATCCCCTGCGTTGTGGGCACGATGCCGACCAAAAAGCTCAAAACCAATCTTTTGATACTGATTAGATCCTACTTTAAGGGGCCATATGGAACCGCCGGATGACTTATTCCACCAGCAGGAGCGGGAGGTTGGGCGCTACGCTGACAAGCGCTCTGCCAGAATGCTCCGATTGCTGGAAACTGCCAGGAAAGAGCTATCGGCCACAATCGGCGATGCCGAGAGCTTTACAGCGCGGCGCGTGGCAGACCTGAACGCTCAGATTGATTCAATCATGTCCGATCTGCGCAAGGATATCCGAGGCGTTGGCGAAGCGGCGACAGATTTGGGCAAGATGGCCGCTGCCCACCTGGAAGCCTCTATAGCCGCCGTGTCGAGTGTGAGCGTGTCCATATCCTTCAACTCACTCAATATTGATGTGCTTCGCAAGTTCAGCAGTAACGAGGTCGCACGCATCGCCAAGCTGGTAGAGGCGGAGAGAGAGGTTATCCGCTCTGTCCTCTTCACCAAAGTGGGCGTACAGGGCGAAAACCCCCGGCAAGTCGCCAAGCGGTTGGCCGGGCCGAATAGCCAATTTGCTGGCCGATTCGGCCACGTCGAGAATATCCTGAGAACGGAAACCAGCACAATCTACAACGCTCAGAGCTTAGAAGGAATTGAAATTGCCAACAAGGGGTACGATTTGGGGCTGAACAAGCGCATTATAGAGACGATAGATGCCAAGCGTAATCACCCGATAAGCCAGGTACTGAATGGGCAGGTGCAAAAGACAGGCGAGCCATTCCGCGCAAGTGTCCCTGCTGTCGCCGCGAAGGCTGCCGCGCTCCATAAAAGCGTGTCGGGGATATTCTGGCCGGTCAAGGCTGGGTTTTATGAGGGGGATCGGCTGCCAGCCCATTACCGGGAGCGCGGCATCGTTGTGCCGACTGAAAAGCCGGTCAACGCTCCTAAATAATCACTTTCTAGCAAACGAAACGCCCCTCCTACTATAACGGAATTGTTATTGAGGAGGCTCTTAAGTGACTGAACAAGAAGCACCCGAACCAATTGTACCGCCAGTTATCCCCCCGGCTCCCCCTGCCGTGCCTCCCGTGCCGGAACCTCCGAAAGACCCTCCTGCTCCCAAGCCGGAAGATGACGCGGCCAAAGCTGAATTGGCCAACCTGAAAAAAGAGCTTAAAGCTTTTAAAGACAAAGAGAAGTTGGCCGCTGACGCCAATAAAACCGCTGAGGAAAAGGCGGCTGAATTGAAACTGGAACTCGCTACGGCGAAGCGTGATGCCCTGGTTGAGCGTGTTCGCCGGACTCATGGCTTTGCTGACAAGGTTTATGACGTCGTGGCCGCTGTCGGCGAAACCGAGGACGAGATTAAGGCGGCTTACGAAGGGCATAAAACGGCTCTTGATGAGTACGTTAAGGCCCAGGGCGTTAAGTCTGCGCCCGGCGCTGGCACGGGAGGCGCACCTCCTCCTGACCCTAAAAACCCAGTGGCCGACAATCGGCCTTACCTGATCAAAATGGGCATCGTTAAGCCCAAACAGGCCGTTTAAAAGCTTTAAAGCAAGGAGAGCGCCGAAATGGCAAACACTTATTCCAACTCGATTTCCTACCTTAACGCTAAAGGCTACCTGGAAGCGTCGAAGGCGGGCTATATCAACGAAGTGCTGTATGGCGCATCGTTTATGGGCATAATTCCGATCATGCCTACCAGTGAGTTCATGCTCGACAAGTATTGGACACGTGATCGGGTTCCGACTTCGCGGACTCAAAACCGCTCGCTGAATCAAGACTACGACGCCAAGCAGACCAACCCGTTTAAGGCCAACAACGAGCATACTTACCTGTACGGTACTGAAACGGACATGGATTATAAGCTCGCCCGGCACACTCCTGAGTTATTCGACACGATGATGAACGACGACCTTAAGGATCTGGTCACTGACCTGGATTCCTCAATCGTCAACGACACCGTGACGGCAGATGGCAAGAAAATCAATGGACTCGCCGCCCGTGTGCCTATCGCTAGCGAGTTTGACGTCAACGGTGGTCTGTTGACCATCAACACCAGCGCCACGACCATGAAGCAGTTCCTCCGCCAATTCCGCCGGGGCGTGGACAAGATCAAACGCTCCCCCGGAATGCAGATTGTGGCGTTCTGCAACGAGTCGATTGAGCAGGCTGTCACTTCTGGCCGTGATGAACTGGCCAGCGGCACCACGACCGTAACTGCTGGGGAAATGTTCAACCAGCGCGTGACGATGATTGATGGCATCCCATTAATCAAAGTCCGTGACGATTCCACCGGCTCCCCCATCCTGGGTTTTACCGAAAACGACGAGTCCAGCTCCTCTATCTGGTTGCTGGGTATCGGCGGCGGTTCCGGCGAAGGGTCGGTCAACAAGCCCAATGGCGTTGTCCTCCTATCCAACGTGGACGGTGGGGACCTGGTTCAGCGGCCAGAACCGACGGTTTACAAAACCCAGATCTACCAGACTCAAGAGGTCGAGATTGGGTTGCGGACGCCGCGTCATTCCGTTGTACGTTTTTCCCGGCTCAAAGCCGCCAGTTAGGAGATCTGACCCATGACTTACTTTCGGCATGATGCCCAAAACGTTCTGTGGAACGCCATTGATACGCCGATTACAGTGGACGGCTACAGCAGTGAGGTGGACTTTTACCGTGATGGTGGCGTCCATAACTGCGAGGCTGTGTTCAATGTTTCGGATGTAGAGACTGGCGAATCCATTGTCTTCACGGCGTATTCGTACAGCTACGCTAATGCCGCATGGACTGCCACGCCGTATAAGATCTCAGTCACGGCCAGTGGTGAATATTTCATGTTGCTCGATAAACGGCTGGCTTCGGGCGGCAAGATTAAGTTCTACGCCGATATTACCCGTTCCACCACTACCCTTGACGGTATCAAAGTCCACGCGCATGTCCGTCCACGGGCGCTGTAAAAAGTTCCTTCTGCCTGCTGCTGCCAAAAAACGTGTGATTGTCGGGGGTTACTCCCCGGCGATCCACGTTTTACCCAGAGAATTCCTGGCCACGGGGACGGTGATCGGAATCAACAGATGGGGAGCCGAGCTGCCGTGTGATTACTGGATCGGCCTGGACACTGGCATGAACTGGCGTAAATACCATTCCCAAGAACACCACCCAGAGCTTCCAAAATTTCTGCGAACCCTGAAGGCCCCTAAATTTATGAGACTCCCGAACAAAGACTCTGAGCAGTTTGTACCGGCTGATGCTGGCATATTCTTCGAGAAAGCTCATGCAGGCAAGATACCGACTGAATGGGATGGAACCTTGCAGTTTCAAAGCAGTACGGCAATGGCTGCCATCAATCTGGCGATTATATTGGACGCTGAAGAGATTGTGCTCTACGGCGTTGACTTCGTGGGGCATGAACGGGCCGATGGCAGCGAATACACCGTGCCGAATATTTGGGACCAGCACAAGCATGAGATAAACAGCCTGGTACGGCGTTTTAATGAGCTTGTGCCCGTGTTTAAGACTCACCCGGATTCCTGGTTAGATTGTGAATTTATGGAGGTGACTGCATGAGCCTGTATGACGCTTTGACACAATATCGCAATCAGTGGGTAGCCTTGCGTGTTACAGATGGCTCTTGTTTTCATGGTTTTTTGGAAGAGGTAAAGCCTGAATATATCAAGCTGAAGGCCATTGACTCAAACCTTGAGCGTAGCACCGATTACGTCCGAATGGATACGATTCTACGGTTCTGCACGGATGCAAAACCGCTTCATATTAGCCAGATTCAGGCGGCTTATTATCTGGACGATGGCGGCGACAACGACAAAGAGAAAGGCGTGTGTGTATGAATCCCGATCCTGTTTTCAAAGAGGGATACTGGTGGCCTGCCTGCATCCGGGATAAAGATGTTTCCTTCGCTTTTAATCAGCTTCCCTATGCCACTGCTCTGGTTCCGTTCTGTAAAAAGAAGGGCTTGCTCATCCAAGCGGGGGGATGCGTTGGGCTGTACCCAATAGCCCAATCCAAGCACTTCCACCGCGTTTTGACGTTTGAGCCGGACCCTGAAAACCACGCTTGCCTGACGCGCAATGTCCAGGATCGGAACCTACAGAAGAAGGTACAGGTATCCGCCATTGCCCTTACCGGAACCACAGGGCCGGTAAAGCTGGAAAAGAGGAATTACTCCACTCACACCATTGGCACGGAAGGCCGAGAGGTTTCCGGGCAATCGATTGACCAGAAATTCCAGTACCTTGAACCTGACGCCTTCCAGTTGGATGTTGAGGGCCACGAGATCTATGTCCTCAAAGGGGCCATAGAGACAATACGCCGTTTCCGTCCTGTCATCCAGGTGGAAGAGCTTAAGACGGATACCGGCGAAGTGCGGCTGTTCCTGGAATCGCTCAACTACACCGCTATAGCAGGCAAATATGGCAAGGATAGGATTTATCTGCCATGAGGCTGTTTTTGATAGCTGGGGGGCCGTCTGTCGCCGATTATGACCTACAAGCATTGCGCGGACACGGGACTGTGGTAGGCGTTAATGATGCCGGGGTGTTGGTTCCAGGTGTGACGGTCATTGTCACGATGGATCGTCTCTGGACTGAGAATCGGTGGGACTATATTCGGGAGAAAGACGCACTGTTCATTGTCCGTAAAAACGTTTGGAATCGCTTCGCTTTCAAAATTGAAGCGGATATCATCCAGCCGCCGGAGGGCCTCCGCGTGGAGGCTCTGGAGATGGATCACACCCAAAGCACTCTATCGCTTAAATCTGAGTATCTGAATGGCCGCAATAGTGGTTTTTGCGCTTTTAATTGGGCGGTTCAAAAACGGCCACAAGAGATCTACCTATTCGGCTTCGATATGAGCCATCCAGGCGAACAGCGCCATTGGCACGATCCTTATCCGTGGTCGCTGAAACCTAAAAACCATTACGGGCATTGGGCCGTTGATTTTGATGAAGCCAAACCCGTTTGCGACAAGCTGGGAATCCAGGTATTCAACTGTTCGCCCACAAGCCGCATTGAAGCTTTTCCCCGCCTGAAAACTATGAAATCCGTTATGGAGAAATTGAAATGAAAGTACCTGAAATCGCCAGAAAATACGCCATCCTGCAAGCCTCTTGCCCGGATGATGACACACTGGAAGAGGTGTACAAGCAACACTGCTCCCGTGCTTATCTGACCATCAACACGTTCGCGCCCGATGAGTGCAAGACGATTGTTGATATCGGCGGTGGGCTGGCTGGGGCTTCCATGTTACTGGCCTTCGATAAAGGGTCAACCCTGTACATTGTGGATGGCGACGACGAGCACGGCATCCCTGAGCATCGTTGCCAGGACAAGCCTTTCAATTCGTTTGTTGCTGTGCGTGCTTTCCAACGAGCAAATAAAATGCCTATGCGCAAGTTGGTTTGCCTGCCTCTGACTCTGGACGGGCTCCCGGCAAATGTGGATTTTGTGGTGTCGTTCGCCTCTTGGGGCTTCCATTACCGGGTTGACCGCTACCTTGCGATTGCTGACCGGATGCCAGCAGGCTCAAAGCTGGTTCTGGATCTGCGGACTGACCAAAGAGGCGAGGCTGATAAAAAGACGCTTTCGGCCTATTTCAGCCATATCAAAGACGTTCCGATGAGCAAAAAGATGAACAGGAGCTACTATGTCCGAAACGAAACCCCGTTTTACAGTCAGGGATGAATGGGCGACGGTCAGGGCTATTGTTGAGCAGGGCGCAAGCATTGCCCGCTATGGCGATGGCGAGTTCAACCTTGCGCTTGATGCGAACGCCAAAGCTCAGTTTCGCGATCCTGTTCTGGCCAAACGCCTGCGAGAGATTCTGAAAGACAAGAGTAGTCCCTGTCTTGTCGGCATCCCAAACATGTACAACGGCAACACGGCGGAGCCAGGCACAAAGGCTCATTCGTTTTGGGATAACATGTCCAAACGTCGCTATTACGATGCCTTGCTGGACCCTGACAAGCTGTATTATTCCTCGTTCATTACGCGCCCGGATAACGCGGTCGCCATAAATACGGCTGAGTATTTTGATTATTGCCGGAAAATGTGGGATGGGCGGCCAGTCGTCTTTGTGTGTGGCGAGGCCGTGCCGTTCTGCAAGGATGCCGATTATCTGGCGAATGCTGCATCCTGTCGTGGGTTGATTGAAGCGCCAGCGGTCAACGCTTGGGGCAACTATAAAGGAATCCTTGACAGTTGCCTTAAACACCCAAAAGACACCCTGTTTCTAATCCGCTTGGGGCCAACGGCCACGGTTCTAGCGTTTGACCTCTGCCATAAGGGCTATCAAGCGCTCGACCTTGGGCATTTTGGGATGTTTTTCAGCCGCCTCAAAAAGCAGAATCCCGATCTGTTTGATTACGACAACAGCAAAACTGGAAAGGACTTTATGAAATGAAGGCCGAAACACTCAGTATTATCTATCCGTATTATGAAAACGCCTCGATGCTGTCCATCCAGCTTGCACACTGGCAGTCTTACCCTAAAGCACTGAAAGATAAATGCCGATTCCTCGTGATTGATGACGCATCTCCTAAAAACCCGGCCAGAGAGGTTATCGGGACAAAGCCGGGCTTGAATCTGAATATCTACCGTGTGCAAGAGAACATTCCGTGGAATCAGCACGGCGCGCGGAATCTTGGAGCGACTCTCACTAAAGACAAATGGTTGTTTGTGAGTGATATGGATCTCGTTCTGGACGCTGATAATTGCCAACGTATCTTTGAAGAGGACTTGTCAGAAACCTCTATTTACAGGTTTTCCAGGGTGAAGATGCCGGACTCTGATCCATATAAGCACCACTGCAATAGTTGGCTGCTGAGAAGGGAACAATACTGGGAGTTTGGCGGATACGATGAGGATTACTGTGGCTCTTACGGGGGCGATGGCCCATTTGCGCGGGCCTTGGAGGCTAAATACAACCCGGTCATTTTTCCTAAAATCCATCTAAAATATTATGGGCGCTCCTATATCCACGATTCTGGAACGAACGATTTTGATCGGGATGGCGAGCTGCGGCAGAAATACCATGACATTGGCAAACAAAAGAAGGAAACCGGCAGCAACAAGGCGAAAAATCCAATCCGGTTCACGTGGAAGAAAGAGCTATGATCCGCGTCGTTTGCTGGAAGTGGGACGGAGAGTTCCAGAAAAAGAAAGGCGATGCCTTCAAGTTTGGCGCTGAACACGTCAACCGCCTCTATAGCATGGTCAAGCGCCACCTTCACATTCCGTTCGAGTTCTGCTGTATTACTGATGAGCCTAAAGGGATTGTTGAGGATGTCCGCATCATTCCCCTCTGGGAAGACCTGCGCGGGCTTGGCGGCTGCTATGTCCGCCTGAAAGCTTTTGCGCCAGAAATGGCGGAAATCATCGGGCCTCGTTTTGTCTGGATGGACCTGGATACGGTCATTCTGCGTGATATAACGCCCATCATAGACAGGCCGGAAGACTTTGTTATGTGGGGTGACACCAATCCGACCACGCCTTACAACGGCTCTATGGTGCTGATGAACGCCGGAGCAAGGCGGCAAGTGTGGGACAAATGGGATCAGGACTCCATAGGGCGGGCGATGCGGCTTGGCTATGTCGGGACAGATCAAGCGCATATCGGGGCCGTTCTGGGGACTGGTGAGGCCATGTGGACGCGAAAAGATGGCGTCTATTCCTTCCGATGCCACATTAAACGGGAACAGCTTTTGCGGCCACCAAACGACGCGCGTATAGTGTTCTTTCATGGGAGTAACGACCCTAGCCAGGAGTGGACGCAAGACCATTGGCCGTGGGTTAGGGAGCATTGGAGATAATGGCCCTCCCCTTGTAATTTTTATTAATCAATTAAGCAGAAAGGAAACACCATGTCCGAGAACGACCATAAACACCACGTCCCCAATGAGGGGGATATCCAAAATATCCAAAATATCCGCGCCGCTACTATTGCCTACGAAAAAATGCTCGACGAATTTTGCCCGCCTGGCCGTGACCTATCTCTCGCAAAAACCAATCTCGAACAGGCACGGATGTGGGCTATTGCCGCCTTAGTTAAACCTCGACCGGTTGAGGAGAAAGGTTGATGGAAGCCCAAAAGCCTTTCTGGGCGCACTATAAAGCCTATGTGGCCCGTACAAAAAAGCCATTAGGTTATATTGAATGGTTAGAACAGGCATCTAAGTTATTTGATTAAAATAATGGGCTGGTTTCGGCCAGCCCAAACTCAAGAGGTGTATATGGCGCTCACCACCACCCAGCGATTGCAAATCAAACGCCATCTTGGCGAACACCCCGAAGCGACCATTCTTGACCCGCTGATTGCCAAGATCGAAGATGGGGCGGCGATGGAAGCCGAGTTGGTTACGGCTCTGGCTGTCGCTGTTGCCGCTGAAACGGCCATTGAGGACACGGAAGACGAGGCCGACGAGATTGTTGAGGGCGGCGGGGCCAAGTTCAGCTATGAGCGCCGGGCCTCTATGAAAGAGCGTCGCTACCGCCGGGCGGTGTGTGACCTTGCCCGCATTATCGGTTTTCCAGTTCCGTTTGAGCAAGGCGTTACGGGGTTCTTTCGGATATGAGTCTAGGATTGAAGCTGCAAAAAGTCCACAAGAAGGTCAACATTAAGCTTGGCGTTCAGGATGGCGCCATCATCTTTCGGAAACGGACTGTTACGGAAGCCGCCAATTTTGGCAAGCCTTACACATCCGCGCCTGCAACGGATGTCACTATCACAGCAGGCATTAAGGTGGAGCGGGTGAAATCGTATGAAACGGATGGCGGAGGGACTATCCAGGTCGGCGATCTAAAACTGACAATCCCGGCGAACCTGATCACCGAAACACAACTCACTGACGCCGAGGTTATCTATAACAACCAGTCTTATTCAATCATCACCCGATTCCCGACTGAAATTTACAGCGGCGTGGCCGTTCAGTGGCGCGTTATCGCAAGGCTGAAAGTGGCATGAGCAAGAATTTCAACGTATCCCAAGGCGTTGAAAGGCTGGCCGCCCGGCTGGCCAAGCTGTCGCGGGAAGCTGAGCAGGAAATGCAAAAACTGATAACGACTATCACGCTCCTGACTCAGGAGGCCATTGTCGAGAAAATTACTGACGATATCGAGCCACACAGTGGCTTAAGCCGCAAGAACAATCCTCAGCCGGTCGTGACTGACCTGGTGGATACTGGCTTTTATAGGTCAAGCTGGCAAGTCTCTTTCCCTGCGCCGTTGACCGGCAAAGTGGCAACCAATTGTGTCTACGCCCTTGCCCTGGAATATGGCTTCAATAATGAAAGTATTAACGTAGCGGCGCATGACCGGTCCAGAAAAGGCAAAAACCATAGCGTCAAGGCGCACACAAGGACCGTGACACGCAAAGGCTTCTTTGTGGCCCGTGCAACGGCGGAAAAGATGCGCCGCGTGTTCCGCAAACGTGGCATTGAGCTATTGAGGAAATACACACAATGAGCGGCGGGCAGGCGTTTTTAAGCTTTGCGAATTATCTGGAAACCCAGCTTGATGGGTCTGGAATTTCAGTCAATATCAGGAAGGATGTGGTTTCAACACCGCCTTTCCTCAATTTGGAAGCTGGCCCGGAAGAGCTTATTTCGCGATGGATATCCTCCCAGCTTTGCCAAGGCTGGCTTGTGCTGGAAGAGTTAAGCACTGAGCCGCTGATTGTGACGGCTGAACGCCTGATGAAACGTGTTGTCCGCGCCACCCAGGACGTGGGCATGATTGAAAAGTACGACTACGACCAGACGCCCACGGTTCAGACTGGCTTAATGACCGTCAGAATTACGGGGATTACCGCTGACATGTCCAGCGACCAGCAACGAAGCAAGCGCGTTATCACCTGGTCATTGCTGTCAAACAGCGCGGCATAGCTTTTCTCTGGGGTTCCTTCTTAACCGGCAAAAAAAGCCGGTTTTTCTTTGTTTCTAGCGAACGAAACCGCCCCCCTACCATGTTGTAAAGTCAATTATGAGGTTTCGCCGTGACTAACCAAGCTTCTTCCACCCTCGTTGCATCTGATTTTGATGCGGGTAATTCTATCCTATATTACGCGCCCGCTCCTTTCACCACTTTGGCATCGGCTGTAGCCGCCACGACTTGGCGCAAGTTTGGTCTTATCGGGGATGGCGCAAAGTTTTCAGTCAACACGCAGGAATTGAGCTTTTATAGCGGCTTCCCCAGTGGTCTGCAGAAGAAATACTTTACATCTCAGGATGTAATGATTACCGGCAACCTGCGGGAGACGGAGCCTCGTAAGCTGGCCACTATTATGGGCGGTGTTACCATCACGGAGACCGTCCACGCTTCTTCCCCAGCACCAACCGTTGTCGCTACTGGATCGAGCAAAATTCTAGTAGCCGTGGGCAGTGTAGTTGGATACGCAGTTCATGACCAGATTCGTGTTGGTAACTCTGGGTCTTACCAATACGGACGCATCAAGTCCATTAATACCAGCACAGACGAGTTCACTCTGTATGAGGCGCTGAGCGGCGATACCATTCCGACCATCGGCCACGCGGTCGCTAAAATCGACCGCACCTATTACCCGATTGGCAACCTGAGTGCCCCGGCGGACATCGCCGTCAAGCTGAGCAAGACGACCATCGGCGGCTATGGCACTTACGATATCTATATCCTTAAAGCGCAAATCACGCCAAACATCGAGATCAACTACTCAGATGACACCCAGACCGCTGAAAAGATTGGCGTCCCGTTCACACTAAGCGGCATCAAGGACGATGCAGTAGAGTCCGGCGCAATCGCCTTCTGGGATTGGCACCACACCTAAATTTCTCTGATACCTACAACTTAATTTCCGCCCAGGCTTCGCCTCTGACCCCTTGGGGGCTGGCTTGGGCACTTCTTTTTTAATTATACAAGAAAGGGAACCCCATGAGCGACGATACAACTGGAACAGCACCATCTCAGGCCGTATTAGACGAGGCGGCTGATCCGACTCTCAGCCAGGACTTTTTTAAACTAAATGACAGGAAGGTTCAGATCAAGTCCCTGTTCATCAAATACGATAAACAGTTCACTCGTGCCTTTGAGCCGATTGTGGAAGCCTTGTCGGTCAATCTGGCCACAAATGAGAGCGTTTTCTACACGGATGAAACCGGTGCGACCCGATACCGGCCTAAAACGGTTCAGACATACCTACAGGATATGACCCCTTCCGATCTGGTGAATATCGGCAAGTCTCTAATTGAGCTTTCCGACGTGCTCCCCCGCCTGGTGCAGATCATTTGCCACAATGACGGCTATCTGATTACCGATGACGAACTGGATAACTCCATTCTGTCATTCGAAGACATGCAGGGCATCGTTTTGAACGCCTGGAAGAAAAACGGGAGGTTCAATAAAGAGATTGGGGATTTTTTCGAGAACGTGCTTCAAAAAGGGAAGCAAGGTCTAGGCGAGCTTCTGGCAAGCCTGAAAAGCCAGACCGGGGAGACATCCTCTACGAGCACGTCACCCTAGAGGCGATCTGCAAGCACTACGGCTATAAGCTGCATGAGGTTTTTACGTCCCTGACTTGGCCTCAAGTCCTACTCCTGCTTGATGGCGCTGGACATAACGCGCCCACATTTGACGATGACGACGGCAAGCCTGCAAAACCGGACGCCAAAACGGACCCGGTGGGCTTGCTGCGCTGGCAGTTGATCCATGAGCATAAGCGCTCAGAGAGTGAGGCGGATAGCCATTGCGTCCGGTTTAAAGAGCGGATAGATCGGGGGGAACTGGTCTGGAATGATGAGGCTCAGGATTGGGTACAATCAGACCCATTTGACTTATCTTCCAAATAGAGAAAAAATGACAGGCAAAAATAGCGAGGCATTAAGAGCACCAGTGGCATTATTTAATGCCTGTTGTTCAGGCGTGATATTTGGTTCCAGGTAGAAGTAATCGTCACGAGCAGTGTATCCGGCTATTTTACCGCCATTGGTTTTCTCAATTATTTCAATATATCCTGGTTTTTTCTTTTTCAAGATCGTCATGCAATCTAATGAGGCATTTTTACTCATGTCTTTTTTTGCATCAAGAGGTAATGCCATAAATTTAGGATAGTCAACTAATAGTTTCTGATGCTCACAATCCAGTTTATAGAAGGCTTCAAGCGTGGGATCTGCGATGAAATCTGCCGTTTTTGTTTCGGAATAAGCCAACAAATTAAAGCATAAAAAGAGTAAAACAATTAATATCTTCATAGAGATTCCTTTGTTTCTGTAGTGCTAAAAAATTATTAAAACACAACTCTCTCGATAATTGCCAGTCTAGCCCCCGAAACGCGCCTTGTACTCTCAAAGAAAGACAAGGACGGCGATATGACAAACGAAAAGATCTCTTTAACATATGAGGCAGTTGGGGCGAGGGAGTTCGTCCAAGCTTCCAAGGATTCTGAAACAGCCTTGAGGCGACAAGCCCGCTCTTTGGATGAAACCACACTGGCCCTGCAGAAAGAGATTTTCACGCTTAAAGGAGCGGTCGATCCCAACAAAGAGTTGATCGCTTCCAAGCAACGCCTTTTGCAACAAAATAAACTCCTCGCCACTGAGACAAAACAGCAAATCATCAATCTAAAACAAGAGGTTATAGTCGCTGCGGCAGCGGCAAAAGAACAGGACAATCTAGCGAAGGCCACTGAGAAGGCAGCAGTGGCCCAAAAGAATCAAGACGCAAAGAAACTCACTCAAGACCTGAAAGAGCAAGCCGCTGCGGCCAAACAAGCCGCGAAGGAGCAAGAGGCTTTGTCGAAAGCGGCTGACAAGGCCGCTGCGCTTCAGAAAACAGAAGCCTCAAAGCAGGCCGCCATCGCGGCGAAAGAGCAAGCCGCTGCGGCCAAGCAAGCCGCGAAGGAGAGTGCTAATGCTGCGAAGCAGGCATCAAAAGAACAGATTCTAGCCGCGAAACAGGCTGAACAGCAAGTCAAGGCATCTGCCAAGGCAAAGGCTAATGCTGAAAAACAGGCAGCGAAAGAAGCAACAGAGGCAGCGAAAAAGGCCGCACTGGAACAAAAGAAACTGACCGAATCTTTTGGGACATTCGGCACGTTTATAAAAAGCCTGATTGGGCCATTGTTGGCCGTCTTTGCTGTCTTTGAAGCCGGAAACATCATCAAGACCGCAGATGCGTTCAATCAACTCGAGGCAAAAGTAAAAAATTCCCTGTCTGACGTTACGGAGTTTGACGGCGTTTTCCAAAAGCTGGTTGATTCTTCCAATCGTTCCGGGCAATCCATTGATGGCGTGGCACAAGCGTTTGTCCGGCTTCGCCCTGCGGCTGAAAACTTGGGCGTCACGAATGATCAGCTGATCAAGTTTAACGAGACTTTCGCCAAAATGGGCGCGTTGGCTGGGGCGACAACAACTGAAGTTAAGAACGCTATGATTCAGTTGTCTCAATCAATTGCTTCTAACCGTTTTAGCGGCGATGAACTGCGATCAGTCATGGAGCAAATGCCACCAGTGGCAAGGGCCATCGCTGACAGCATGGGGATCCCTTTTGAAAAATTCAAGAAGGCTGCTGAACAAGGGAAGATTACCGCTGTCGAGATTCTTAAAGCCATTCTAAAGAAAGCGGATGAGACGAACGCAGCTTTTGAAAAATTGCCGGGCAGTGTGGATCGCTCTCTTAATAAGCTGGGAAATAGTTTTACTCTTCTTATCGGGGCAATAAACAAGACAACAGGCGCGACAGACAAAATATCAAAAGCCCTTTCAGACATGGCCGCCATTGTCCAAAAAGTTTCACCGGGCATTGTGGCCGTGGCTTCAGAGTTTTTCCGGCTTGCTGGCCTCGTCCTCGAAGTCTCAAAAGCCATCCTGATAGCAACGGCGGACATTGTTGGACTGGGTGGGGCTATGCGTGGCCTGCTTGGGATTGATGGATTAAGTTATTTCTTCAATCTGGCAGGTGGAATCGATGTCGTCATAACACGGTTGCAAATTGCCACAAATGAATTTGCTAGATTTAAGAGCCATTTTCAAGATGGTTTATTGGCGAATCCCTTCAATCCAGGAGAAATAGCCGACAAGGCCCACGCCGTTAATGCTATTGCTGATTCTGCTAATCAAACGGCTGAAATGCAACATAGGGCAAGAGAAGCGCAAAGAGTAAGAGCCTATCAGGATTCAATGTCCGTAAAGCCTCGCACATCTGGCGGTGGCGGGGCGATTAGAACTCTGTCAGTAGACGACAAAAAGAAAAAAGGGAAATCCCAGGCCACAATCGACCGCCAGCATATCGAGGACGTGACTCGTAATTTCCAGCATCAGATCGAACAGGCTCAAGCGAGTTCAGCGCTGAATATCAGCAGAATGGGGCCGTTTCCGAATCAAGAGAACGTCCTCCAAAAACAGCTACTCTCAGAGCAAACAACAGCGGCTCTTTTAAACCGTGAACTTGTAAAACTCAATAACACCAGCGTTAAAACGGCGGATGGTCAACGTGCGCTAAAAGAGGCGACGGCCAAAGTCCGGGACGAAATTTCCAAGCAGGCCAAAACCGTTCAGGATGCCAAAAACGCGCTTGAAAAATATAATACTGAGCAAAAACTTCAAGATGCTGATCGGGAAAGAGGTCTGGATTCACAGCTCGCAGAAAAGATTCGAGATAAAGAAGTTTTAGATACTGAGAGCAATACTCAAAAGGTATCTGAACAGTACCAACAAAGAAAATTAAAGATCAATGAATATTATGATTCTGTTTTGGCAGGTATCGAAAAAGAAATAGATGCAGAAACTAAGTTATATAACAAGAAGCTTGAATTAATTAATCAGGAAATAGAAGATAAGAAAAAATTAAACAATCCTCAACTTATTAAAGATTTAGAAGCCCAGAAAGAAACATTGGCAAATGATTATAATGCTAATGTATATGCTTTAAAAAACAAAAGTCAAACTACCCAGCGTGAACGTATACGGGACTTAACTGAAGCCGCCCGCACTTTTCAGCAGGAGTTGCAAGGCTCAATTGCCAGCGCCATCAAAGATGCGTTCAGCGGAAACAACCCACTCACGGTCATTAAGAACTTTGCAAAAAATCTCTACAACATTGTTTCAGACACTCTGTCTAATGCCATTGCCGCCGGGTTGGCTAAAAGCAAGCCCGTTATGGCGTTGTCGGATTGGGTAGGAAACTGGGTTAACCGCATATCGAAAAATGTCGCCGCCCCAACGGCGTCCTTGCCACCTCTTCTACCCGCTGACGTACAGAGCTTTTCGGATCTGGGAGGAAATACAGGGCAAAGAGTTTATCCAGTGCAGGCAGGCGCAACCAAAACGCAAACAACCGTCAATGGTTCCCGTTTCGCCGGAATAGGAAAGATTCTAGCCCCCATTGCCGGGGCCATCGGAAGCTACCAAGTGGGCAAAGCCGCCGGGAATAAATTCGGCAAGGTCGGTGGGGCGTTGGCTGGCATGGGTGGAGGAATGGCTATTGGCGCATTAGCCGGTTCAGTCCTTGGGCCAGTGGGCGCTATTCTGGGTGCTGCTATCGGTGGGACTATAGGCGGCATTGCCGGAATGATGGGTGGTGGGAAGGCTAAAAAACAGGCCGCTAGAGCAGCTTATCAGGATAACATCCTCTCTCCCTACCTGAACACGTTGGTTTCCGGCGCAGACCAGAACAACCTAACCGACCTCTACAAGCGGGTAGAGCAAGCCTCGCGCGGGATGAAAGGCAACGGCTCGCGCGGGATGCAGATGAAGCGCGATGCCATGAACGAACTCAAAAAGCTGATTGAACAGCGCAAGAAGGCCATTGCCGATTTCATCAAAGATATTTCTCACCAAAACGACCAGCTCAGGGATGAAATTGCCCTTGCAGATGCGAAGCCCTTCGAGAAAGCCGGTCTTGAACGCCAGATTGCCATCAAGCAGATCGAATATGACACCAAACTTTTACTCGACCAGTACAAGGACAGTGAGCAGGCGAAAACCGCCATCCTGGAACAAGAGTCTTTGAAACGGCAACAGCTTGGACAGAAAGAGGTTGAGGATTTCAAATCCACCACTCAGGACTTGCGCGACTTGCTGATCCAGCGGGACGATGCGGCAAACGCCAATGTTTTTACCCGGCTCCGTTCGCCTGAGCAGGTCAAAGCGGAAAACCTCTCCAAGCTCGATCAACAGATCGCACAAAAGGCGCTTGAGTTAAGGGGGAAGCTGGCGGCGGGGATTAGTGGCGACTCTCTGGGATCTAAACAGCTATTGGGAGGCATTGGACAGTTTCTCCAAACCAATCAATTGCAGTTCATTATCAGCGGCGTTGATGATCCGAATGCGGTCAGTGAAGAGGTTGCAAGGCAGTTAGAATCATTCTTCCGTAAATTCCAAGGGGCGAATTTACTATGACGATGAAAATTTACATAGGTACGGTGAATGAGATAACCGCCCGCCTTGCTGGTGCTCCAAACGCGACAGAGACAACCGTTGCAACCGCCGAAAGCTCTCAGGTATTCACGCTGACAGCCACAACGAGCTTTTCGACTGATGACTCTATTGTCATCGGCAAGGAAAAGGGCGTCATTCAGTCTCTGGCGGGTTCTACCGTCACTCTCCTCAATGCGTTAAGCGCAACGCCGATAGTCGGTGCGACAGTCCGGCATTACGATAGCGACTATACAAAGTACAGGGATCAGGGACAACCTTTTGTTTTTATTGATGATAGAAAAATAGGGGGCAGAACTGGGAACCCGACAAGAGATCTGACTCTCTTCGACTTCGACGGCCTTATGCCGGATATCGTGGCCCAAAACCGAATCACAATCTTTGATTCAGCGGATGCCGCAACCTCGCTTTTTGCGGGCGTTGTGTTGTCCTCGCTGAAAACGATGCGAACCAAAGACCGAAGCAATGTCCAGATCTACGAGTGGACCCTGGAAGCTGAAGGCTATCAGTGGGAGGCGGATTCAGTCGGCATAAACGAATTGCCGTTCGTCAATGTCAACGCCGGGGACTTCCTCACCTATCTTCTGGGAAAATGGACAACGCTTTCTTCTGGGGAAATTGACATCAGCGCCTCGCCGGTCATCAACTATATCCGGCTTTCCAATCAGAGGCGTTTCTCTCAGGTTGGGACAGACCTTGCCGGGCTTTGGGCGGGAAGTGAGTTTTACATCGGGAATACCCACACCGGCGGCCTTGTGTATTTCCGGCAAAGCGTGGCGAACATAGCGCCCATCACCTTAAGCTCCACCTATCTGGAAAGGATCGGGAATCGGGAAGATCAGTATGTGAAAGTCCGCAAGGACTACGACAAAACTTTTAATATGATTCTTTTCCCGTTTTATCGGGAGATATGGCGCGCGCCGGACTTCCATGTGCAATCGACGGTTTCGGATGATGCGTTCCTGAAATCGACTGTCACGTTGGCCGGACAGCCATCTTCTGTCGATGAAACGACGCTGTTTTATGACGACTTTGCCGACGGAACGCTTTCAGATCAATTCCTGGAATATGATTTAACAAACCCCAGCCCCCCGGATGGCTTCAATTCAGCGGATGGTTTTTTGATTGAAGGCGAAGTCAACGGCGTTCCGGGCTTGCATATGCTGGATACGACTGGAACTGTCGTAAAAAAAGGCCAGATTGCCCGACTGGCGGACCCGGCATCGCTTCAACCCTTTACCGGGGAGGAAGGGCAAACCATTCACCTGAAAGAGTTTGTAGTGGATGGGCGCGGGGATGGCGTGTTATTGGGCATCCTGGATCAATCGAGCATCCAGACTCTCACTATATCAGGCAGCACGACGACTAAAATTTACGTGCAAGACCGATCCATGTTCAGCGGCTTGCCTACGCCGTATGAAAACCCCATCCTGGTGGGCGGCGTTCGAGCCTACATTAATGGAGTAGGGACGGATGGCGGTGGAGATTACCTAGGACTGTTGAGCGCCTTGGCTGGGGCCCCGGCGGTGGGCGTTGTGGTGGAGATGGATCCGGTTTCCCCCCAGCGGTTTAAATTCGGCGTTATTTTCACCAGCAACAGCGGACAGATGGCCTATTACAAGTATGATGGCACCACGTCGAGCATTGGCGGTTTGGACGAATATCTAGCGGATACCACGTACAGCCTGCGTGTGTTCATGCAGTGTTTTGAAACCACGATTGCCAGCGGCATCTCGTCCACAGGCTGCACACTCACCAGCGCGACGAATTTTGCCACGGATGACATTGTTGAGATATTTACCCGTGGTTCAGCCAAGCCGCCTGAAATCAAGAAGATAACCAAGTCAGGCAGCAATATCACCTATTCCGCGACGACCTACACGCCATCGGTGGGCTACCGCATCCGTACAAAGCCCAAGCTTGTTTGGCAGATGAAAGGCGGGAGCTACGGCGATATCAACGGGCGCAACTGGACAACGATGGTCACGGCTCCCAACACTTGGAAGACCAGCGAGACGGCTGACCCACCGCCTTATGGCGTCCTCATTTGCAGCAATCAAACCCTGATAGGCACGATTACGCAGTTTTCCATCAAAAACCCGCCGCCAATATACGGCAATATTGGGACCCGCTACCTGCACATCGGAACGCAAGAGGTAGACTCGCAGGAGCCGGATACCGATTGCATTGTGCGAAAGGTGGGATCGCATTTTCAGCTAGATTTTTTCCCGGACACCAAAAGGCTTTGGTCCTCTGGGACTACCCTGGAACTACGTTACAAAAACAGAGAACGGGTAGAGCTACAGTCAAATGACATTGACAGCATTCGGGCGATTGCGCGAGTGCGTGGCCATGAACTGACCGGCACTGAGAGCGAGCAAGAGTTAATCAGGCTCGGGGGGCGGGCCCTTGATTCCGTTGAAATCTTGCCCACGCCTCTGACAGATGGAGACGCTTTGTCTCAAAGCGAAGCGATTTTAGCAGCCGTGAAGGATGCCGCTATAACGGCTGAGATACTGACCAATACTTACCTGGATGACATATGCCAGTCTGGCCAGATTTTGAAAAGCACCATTCCCGGCATCCCCGACCAGCAGATCCAGCGGGTGGAGCTTCAGGAGTTGGCGGGGGCGCAGAAAGAGGACGGGAGCAGTCTTTATCGCCAGCGCATCACGGCGGGTACAGTAGACAGGCTTACCGACATTCTGCAAAAGCGGGTGCTGGCCAGCGCCGGGCGGCTGGTTCTGGACGATGGCGTGACAGATGACACGTTTACCCGTGTGCAAAAAAGCAGCGTTTCGGAGATAGCGGTTGCCTCTGATGACTTTGAGGTGACAACGCCGCCCTTCTTTTTCATCACAGAGGACGGAAAGCGCCTCATCACAGAGGGCGGGGATTACCTGGTTTCCGAAGGGCCTGTCATAGCCGGGGAATTTGATTTTTCCAGTGCCGATAACAGCCAATATTTACCGATTCTCTTTTAAGGAGCAACGATATGACCAATTTCCAAGCAAAAGATGCGGGCGGCTCTACCATTTATCTGAAAAGTAGTGGCGCTGGTTCTAATGGCGATCCGTTTATCCCAGAACACACGGTCAGCGGCGCCGTAGCGGTCACTGACAATAGTGGATCACTAACCGTTGATGATGGCGGAAGCTCTTTAACCGTTGATGGCACGGTTTCCCTGGGGGCAGGGACAGCCGCTTTTGGCAAACTGGCCGCAAACGACGGCGTGGATATCGGAGACGTGACGGTTAATAACGCTTCTGGTGCAAGTGCTGTCAATATTCAGGATGGCGGAAATTCCATCACAATAGACGGCACGGTAACGGCCAATATCGGCACTTCCGGGAGTCTGGCACTCGATGCTACATTGACCGGAGGAACTCAAAAAGCCATTACACGAGGGGGCGCGAAGGGCAGTACCACGGCAGCCGACGTCACCTCTACCGCCTCCGGTTCCAATCATCAACCCCTTGATGTAGCCATTTATGATGCTTCGGGGAGCCAGATTACCAGCTTCGGCGGTGGAACGCAGTATACCGAAGGTGATACGGACAGCACGATTACAGGGACAGCGGCCTTGTGGGAGGACACTAGCAACACCCTATCAACTATTTCAGCCGCCAAGCCTTTGCCGGTCAATATTGTGGCCGGGGGCGCATCCGGTGGAACAGCACAAGGGGACCGTTCCTCGTTTACCGATGGCAGCGGGAGTCTTACCCCGATTGGAGCAGTTTTTAACGATACGCCGACCGACCCCACCGAAGACCAGATAGCAGCACCCCGAATTACGGCCAAGAGGGCGCTCCATGCCAACTTGCGGAATGTGGCAGGCACGGAGATTGCAACCAGTTCTAACCCGGTTAGAACCGATCCAACCGGAACAACCGCGCAACCCGTGACGGATAACGGCGGCTCTCTCACGGTGGATAACGGCGGTACGTTTGCCGTACAGGAGAGCGGCGCGGCTCTCACCTCGCTCCAATTAATCGACGATGCCCTTGTGGCGGATAATGCGGGTTTTACGGACGGCACAACCAAGCTGGATATGGGCGGTTACATCTTTGACGAGGTGGCGGGAACTGCTCTTACTGAAAACGATGCGGCTGCGGCGCGGGTTGATAGCAAACGCGCTCAAGTGATGGTTGTGGAGGATGCAACGACCAGAGGACAGCGGCAAGTCGTGACGGCGGCAGGCGCGGCAAGCGTTAACCTGGCGCAGTTGGCCGGTAGTACCGTTTCAACCGCTGCAACGGGCGTTCAGAAAGTGGGCGTTGTCGGCAATGGTGGCGCAACGGTGGATAGTGTGGTTGGTGCTGGGACCGCTCCCACGAACCAGGTGGTAGTAGGCCAGATTTACAACACGACGGCTCCTGCGCCGACCAATGGGCAGGCAATGGCGTTGCAGTCAGATCAAGCTGGAAACCAGTTATTCGCGCCGGGGATGGCAACCGCAACCCTGTCTGCTTGGAACAGTGGCACATCTCTTAATGCGACTCAGACTATTTTCAGCCATTCCGGCGTGCCTGCGGTTTTGGTGCAGTTGGCGCAAACGACGACTCTGAGCGCTGGAGCGGTTACGTTCGAGGTCACATTTGATGGCTCGAACTGGTCAACAATCAGCTCCGACGCAGTTATTGATCCGACCAGCGCTACACAGGCTGTTATCAGCTTGCCGTACACCGTTCAGGCCAGTACCAACAAAGCTTTCTTGCTCCTAATGAAGGGAGCGCAGGGCTTGCGCGCTAAACTTTCCACTCAAATTACAGGTTCGGGAACAGTCACGCCAAACTATGCTCTGCTGGCATATCCGGGCATTCAACAAGCCATACTTGGAGCCGGATCCGCTACGATTGGATCTCTAGCTGCAAACCAATCCGTCAATGTGGCACAGTTGGCCGGGACAACCACCGATACCAACTCCGGTAATAAATCCGCCGGAACGCTCCGGGTGGTGCTGGCCACCGATCAACCGGCGTTAACCAACAAGCTCCTTGTGACGCCGGATGCAAACAGCGCCGTGAATGTGGCTCAGATCAACGGCGTAACGGCATTGATGGGCAATGGTGTAACTGGCACGGGTTCACAGCGCGTCACCATTGCCAGCGATAACACGGCCTTCAGCGTCAATGCAACCAGCACCGGCAACGTTGCGCATGATGCGGCTGACTCTGGCAACCCCGTAAAACAGGGATTCAAGGCCATCAATGCCGAAGTAACGGCGGTATCGAATGCGGATAGAGCGGATGGCGTGGCGGATCTGACCGGGAAACAGATTGTCTTGCCCTACGCCAACCCGGAAAACTTCACGGCGGGCGTAACCTCCGATATTACCGGCACCTCGAATACGTCAGTGATTGCGGCGCAAGGCTCCGGGGTGAGGACGTATATCACCCAGATTACCGTCACAAACAGCCATGCAACGGTGGGAACGTGGGTCAATATCAAGGACGGCACGACTACGATTTACACCGGCTATGCGGCAGCGGCGGGCGGCGGTTTCACCATTACATTGCCCGTGCCTCTGCGATGCACCGCGAACACGGCGGTCAACGCTGCGAACGAGACGACCGGCTCCAATACACGCGTCTCCATCTCTGGATACAAAGGGGTCTAAAAATGACTACGACTGGCCCGAACAATCCGGGGACGGAAGCTCAAACCAGTAGCGGAAAGCCTACGTGGTCAAACATGGGTAATGTGGCGGCCAGCGATAACGCTTATGCAACCGCTCAACCGCTTGGTAATAGTTTTGCAACAGAAACCATGTCAGTTACCAATTTTGGGTTTAGCGTTAGCGGAACGGTTGCTGGTATTACTGTAGAGGTTGAACGCAAATCCACCACAGCCAGCAGTACGACTTGCAAGGACAGTATTGTTCAACTTGTCAAGGATGGTTCGACTGGTGTTGGAACCAACAAAGCCGCCGCTGGAAACTGGCCAAGCAGTGATGCGTACGCCACTTACGGGAGCGCATCCGACCTCTGGGGTACAACCTGGACGGCAGCTGAAATCAACTCCTCCAACTTTGGTGTCAATTTTGCGGCCATTGGAGACACCGGCGTCGGCCAGCCGGTCGGATCGGTGGATCACATCCGCATTACGGTGGAAACAACAACGGGAGCCACATTTGTTGCTCGTCGCGCCTTAATGGGCGTTGGCTTTTAATTCGCCACCGAAACGACAATCCTAAAATGCCAGTATGAAAGAAATTGCGAAACATGCCGGCATTTTCCACGTTTGGGATGTCGTCCCCGGCTGGGATATGAGCCACCTTCGTGACTGGCTGGCCCGTGGCAATGCGTTTTATAGCATTCCGGGAATCGGTGCACCGTGCGTCGTTAAAAATATCCTGATGGCCACGCAAAAAACAGCGATGGCGAACGCCGTTTATCCCACGATTGACCATTTGGTCATCACCAGCCAAACGAACCCGCCATCTGACAGTGAGACAGGTTACACGGGTGTACTGTACGAGACTGATTCTTCAATCGAAATCAATCGATCTGAAGAGGGCAATCCCTTTGTGGTGGGCTGGAAGATTCCAGTGGATGACGCCAACGGGACATGGGGATCGTTTATTTTAGTGAATTCTGATGGCGACATGATCAACCGTGCTCTCGCGGGCGTGACAAAAACCAGCGGGCAAGAAAAGTGGGTCGTCTTTACCGGCTCCGTGACGAGTTAGGGGTTTTCTATGCCTGATGAGGTAAAATTCAGCGAGCTGAGCCTGATTACCACGATTCCGGGAACTGCTGTTATCCCGCTTCTGTCAGATGGGGTCAGCGTTGGAACTCAGTGGTCAGATCTGGCTAAGGTTTGGGAGGCAGGGACTGACCTTGCTTCGGCTTCCACGTTGGCCGTGCTGGCCAATGGGGGATACTTCCACGTCACCGGGACTACCACGATAACAGCGCTTTCTCAGTCATCCAACCTGCGGGCAGGACGGCTTATTCAGCTTAAATTCAACGGCATTTTGACGCTGACGCATAACGCCACCAGCTTGATTCTGCCCGGTGGGGCGAATATAACCACGGCGGCGGGGGATGTGGCGACGTTTCGGTGTGATGATTCGGCTAATAATTATTGGCGGTGTGTGCAGTATCAAAGGGCGTCTGGTGGCGGATTAAAAGCTCCTACAGCTCAACTATTCACTTCTTCGGGCACTTACACGCCCTCTCCTGGCTGTATTAAAATCTTCGTAGAAGTTCAGGCGGGCGGTAGCGGTGGCATGTACGCTCTGGGAGGCTCATCTCAGGCTGATTGCGGTGGCGGAGGCGCTGCTGGTGGTTATGGTGCTGCGTGGATGGTTCCTGGTTTGGGTAGTTCCGTTACCGTGGGCGCGGGTGGCAATGGTGGTATCCAGTCGAGTAGTACAGCCCCAACAGCCGGTGGCGACTCGACGGCCTATGGCACGTTATCGGCAACAGGTGGTGGAAACCAAGCTCTTAATTTAGGGGCAGGAACTGCGCTAGGTATAGCACGTGGGGCTATCGGTGGAACAGCATCGGGCGGCGACGTGAATATCGGCGGACAGTCTGGAGGTGTGGGAGTAAGGCTCTCGGGGACTGTATCGTATGGCGGACTCGGTGGGCAAAGTGTTCTTGGCGGATGCCGGGAGGTAAAAGTCAACTCAGCTAACGGAGTAGCGGGTGTTGGGTATGGGCCGGGTGGCGCGGGTGGTAATGCCTTGACAGCCACAGGCCGCGATGGCGGAAACGGCGGGCCTGGACTGGTACGAATTACGGAGTTTTACTAATGAAACGCATAGCCCTGATTAAAAACAGTTTCGTGGAAAACATAGCCCTTTGGGATGGTGAATCCCCTTGGGAGCCAGAAGGTTACAACCTTGTGGATGTAACGGACAGCCCGGAGGTTGCAATAGGGGACGGTTGGGAAGAGTTAACGGGCTTTACACCCAAAGATATACCCGATCCTGTTATTCCAGAGCCAACTCTAGCCGAAACGCTGGAAACTATCTTTATTACCGCCATTCAGGAACACGGCGACCTGATTTTACCTTCAGAAGAAGGCGACCTGTTCGCCCTCAAAGTCAGCATTGCGGAAATGCTCAAATTTAACCGTCTGGCCGCCGCCAAGGCAAAAATTGAAGCTGCTACTATCCCTGAAGCCTTGGAACCTGTCCGGGCTGCAATGTTGGAGGTTTTCCCGCCATGAGTCAGGAGAACATGGTCATCCTTTGCCAGTATTTCGCCAGAATCGCCAATTCGCGCATTGGTCTGGTTGTCATTTTTGTACTCTATACCGCCAGCCCTTGGGGCCTTGGGCCAAAACTGGATGAAATCAGGAGCAATACGGCGTTATTACATACCGTCCAGGAGATCACGATCCGTAATTCCGAACGGATCGCCATGCTGATTGAACGTTGCCAGCTTAAAGAGGAAAAAAAGCCATGACATCTTATAAAAACCAGATCCAACATGCTCTAGTTAGCACGGCTGGGGACCCATCAGAAGAAGTTGTCAGTGTCCAGATTGTAGATGCGAACGGCGATCAGATTACCAGCTTCGGCGGTGGAACGCAGTATACCGAAGGCGATACAGACTCCACGATCACCGGAAGCGCCATTTTATGGGAGGACACATCCGATACCCTGCGGTCGGTTTCAGCCGCCAAGCCTTTGCCTGTCAGAGTAGGAGATGGTACAAACCAAGTTACTTTACTGACTGCTGGATCTGATGCCGAAAGCAACACATCTAATAGGCTACCCATTACCGCGTGGCTAAAATCTTTCAACGGAACAACGTGGGATCGGCTACGTTCCGGCCTAACAGGCGCTCAAAGTGCTGTAACCGGATTTTTAAACACACTGGGAATGGGCCAGTATAATTCGACTGCGCCAACATTGACGAATGCTCAAGCGTGCAATTTGCAACTTGACAGCGCCGCTAATCTAAAAGTCAACACTGGTATTTACAATGGTATACCAACAGAAACCAGTGTCAGCATAACCACCTCAAGCACTCAGATTTTGGCCGCCAATGCCAGTAGAACGTTTTTGTTTTTGCAAAATCAGGATCTTACTAATCCGATTTATGTGGCGACGGATGGTAATGCTGCTGTGGCGGATGGAACATGCACCAAAATTGCCGCAGGTGGAAGTAGGGTTTGGGAAAATGGCTTTATACCCAATGGTGCTGTATTCGGAATTGCCACTGGTGGAACTGTCACAACACACGTTGAGGAGGCCAGCTAATGCCGCTTCATTATCCGCCTCCTGGAATCCCGGCCATCTACACATCTATCCTGAAAGGTGCTACCGACGATCCATCCGCAGTAACATACTTTTCCAGGCTAGCGGTGTTTAGGAGGTGGCGTAATGGCTAGGAAGTATCCCATTCGAAAGTATCCCATTCGAAAGTATCCCATTCGAACTATCGTTGACATTATTGGCGTTGCTCCCAAAGCCGCATATTCGACACGTCTATTACGCTCAGCATATATAGGATCTGCAATCCGGGTGCGACGATCCAGTGATAACGTCGAGGCTGATATCGGTTTTGATAATGCGGGAAATATGAATCAGGCGGCCTTATTATCACATTGTGGTGCTGGCAGCGGCTATGTTGTCACGTGGTATGACCAAAGCGGGAGCGGTGCGGACTTCAACCAGTCTACCGCCGCACAACAACCCCGCATCGTTAATGCCGGCGTTGTGGATGTTCAAAACAATAAGCCCTGCCTCGTGTTTGATGGTTCGTCTTCTGGCTTGCTAGGTAATAGCACGGCACTTGCCTTAACAAATAATATTGGCGCAGCTACTTTTTTTAATGTCTTGCAATCGGTCAATACCTCAGCAACTCAATACCCATTTATATTCGCCTTAAATTCCTCCTCTTCCAGTTCTCGCTTGGGGATGCAAAAAACCACTGGAAATATATACCAATTAGTAGCTCGTGCAATAAATGGTGATTCCGGTGTGTTTCTTGGCTCAGTCGCTGACAATGGAAATATTACCGTTATGTCATCTACTCTTAAATACACCTCTACCAAATTATTTTCCATTTATCGGAATGGAACGGCAAATGGGACTTCTGCTACGGGCACTACCGCTGGTAATGTAGAGAATTTAAATTCTAGCGCTGCTTACATTGGACAAAGGGGCAGTGGTCAATATTTAAATGGATCGATGGTTGAATTAATTTTATACACATCGCTTTTGACAGACGCTAACCGTCAAATTATCGAGCGCAATCAGGGTGCTTACTATGGGGTAACAGTAGCATGACACAAGTTTTACAGTTTAATTGTTCAGATATCAATACTGTCAGTCAGATCACCACTTTGATGTCAGATATCGCCAATAATTTGAGCCGATTATCCTATCTAGCCGATGAATCTGGGTATGTCACAAGTCCTTTTAACGCAAATGACTGGCTAGAGCATACACAGACAGCCGGTCTTTACTGGATTAACTGGGATGCTGTTTATGCGGCATTGGGTGACAATGGGCGACATATTGCCGATGTTATGATTTTGCCGCTGATGGTCGGGCAGGCTTTCAGCGCCTTTCCCGGCATCATTTTAGCCCTGGAAAATATTGCCGACTTGATCGCCGCTGGGTATCTGCCAGCGGACCAAGAAAATTGAGGTTATTATAACTAATTTGAATATCAAGTCCATATAATTAATGGTATAATTATATTATGATTGATTCATCCCCAATTAAACTTTTGAAAAAGATCTGTATTCACTGGACAGCCGGAGGCTACGATCCCAATGACATCGACCGATACCACTACCACTACACTGTCTCAGCGATGGGGAACGTGGCCGGGGGGAAGTTTCTGCCTGAAGCCAATATCCCGCCCTTGCGTAATGGCCACTATGCACAACATTGCGGAGGAGGTAACTCTTGGACTATCGGGGTGGCTCTATGCGGCATGGCGGGCTATACACTCCCATCCAAACCGGGTAAATACCCGCTAACAGCCGTTCAATGTGAAGCGGCTTGGGAGCTTGTCGCCAAACTCTGCAAGGAAAACGCAATCCCTGTCACGGCTGAAACGGTGTTCACCCATTATGAATTTGGCAAAAAGAACCCACAGTCTGACAGCGCGGGGAAGATTGACATCACCTACTTGCCCTATAAGCCGGAGTTACTGGCCTCTGAAGTGGGTGATTATATCCGGGGCAAGGTGAGGTGGTACTTGGCCAATCTGAATAACACAACACCTAAGGGGAAGGTATGATAACCAACTTATTCCTGGTTTTGACTACGGCCTTAACCTTCACCGGCAAGCAGATTAGCGATTCCCACGCAAACCGGGTAGACACTGAAAAACATCGTGTGGAACTGATGGAAGACCATTGCCCACCGATTCATCTGCTTGGACCAACGCCTTCGGTGGAAATTTTGCAGATTTATCGGGAGCAATGCGAGCCGCTAAAGCTTTATCTGGAAAAAGGAGGAAAGCCATGAGCGATTCAGCTAATCGGTTCAATGGACCTTATATCGAGTATTATGGTCCTGTGGAAGATATTAAAATGGGGTGGGTATATCCAGAGGTGCAAGATAGTCGCTTACATGCGGTTATTTTCCTTTGCCCTTGCAATTGCGGGGAATTGGTAGCTTTCCCAACGCAAGGCAGTGAGTTGGAATCCTATTGGAAGGCTGATTTTGGAACGCAAGGTTTATTAACGATGACTCCATCTATAAAGATGGAGAGCGGCTGTAAAAGCCATTACACAATCCGCAACGGGATGGTGGAGTGGTGCTAATTCTCTTTAGAAAGGAAAAGCCATGAGCGAAACCTGTTTTTTATGCACATGCCCTGAAGATAATGTGCAAAACAATGTGCAAAACAATGTGACTGATGTGAATATCTCTAACAAAGCCGGAGGCATGTACAACGATGCCCAGATGAGCCATGTTCGGCCAGAGCATGACGCCCGGTTGTGGGGAGCGCCTCGTTCTTCTGTTATTGCTTGGATGTCTGCGTAGGATGCTTCCCCAGCCCTCTCTAGTCCTTGCCGCTGATGGCGAATACGTGGTTCCCGTCTCTATCTGTAGCGGCTTGCAATCGAAAACAGTCAGGCCAGCAATCAAGGCATTTTCAGGCCAGGAATAAATGAAAATGAAAGGGTTTCAGGCCAGGATTATTTGCAACTGAGCCAGGATTATATTTCTCAGGCTTGCAATCGAGGGAGTTGTGCCAGGAATAACTGCAAATGACGGGAAGCGGTCTGGTGTCCGACTTTCTCATTGAGGTAGACCCTATTGATCCACTCCGCATGAGGCACTTTTTCCATCTTACTAGGGTCCTTTTCTGCTTTATGGAACACTCTTGGTAGAACTTCTAAATCCTAATGAGACAGAGCCTTGCTTTTGAGTGATCTTGCTAATAAAATACAGTCCTAGAAAGGATTACAGCGGAAAACGCTTCATTTGCAATTATTCCTGGCCGGACTCC
>Ga0137409_10000742_pt1 | contig 35642 bp, 34 predicted proteins | sample CZODoug1_16funga_FD_122059 | JGI IMG/M metagenome (GOLD analysis project Ga0137409, IMG submission 122059) | Vadose zone soil fungal communities from Angelo Coast Range Reserve, California, USA - CZODoug1_16fungal (Hybrid Assembly) | ecosystem: Environmental > Terrestrial > Soil > Vadose zone... | reverse complement strand
GCTGCTGCGCGCGATTCAGGACCTGCTGGGACACGAACGTCTCGCCACCACCCAGCGCTATACGCAGCTCTCGGTCAAACATGTCATCAACGTGTATGACCAGACCCACCCTCGCGCAAAATAAGACCCACACCTGTTACTTCGGTAATTTTGTCTCCGCACCAACGTGCGTCAACATTGCACTTGGGGCGGGAGACGTAAGTCTCCCCGATGCTTCGGGTCCGAGGTGTGTTCGCATTGAAGCGAGCCCGCCTGAGGCGGATGATGAGTAAAGTCACCAAAGAACTCTTTCTACTATTATCCTTGTTCCTGATTGCTGCGACGCTCCAGTACTTCGCAGAGTCGTTGCCCATGGTGCTGTGCTTTTACTTCCTGCCTACGCTGTACTCCGCCTATTTCTTTGGACGACGGCACGCGACTCTTACGGCCTTTGCATGTGTTTTTGTCGTTATCCTGCTGAATTTCGTGAATAGCATGATGCCCACGCATCCGACCTTGGCATTGCCCGGGGAGCGTTTATTCAATTTTGCGATCTGGGCGGGGATGCTGGCGGTGACCAGCTACGTGATGGGCACGCTGTACGAACGCAAGCAGGCGATGACCAACGATATCCGGGAAAGTTTCAGCGGCTTGCTGGTGGTCTTGCAGCATTTTTTACAAAATGAGCGCTATACGCAAGGAGAGAATCAACGAGTCATGGAAATGGCCACCAGCATCGCGCAGGTCATGGGGATGGGATCAGACCGGATCGAACTTCTGCGTTCCGCGATCCTGCTACGCGACTTGAGCCTGCTGGGGATCAGCCACGACATGCTGTACAAGGCGGCCGACGTCACCCGCAAAGAGATCGTCGCAAGCTTTCGCACGAACCGGAAGCAAGATCCGAGGGCACAGGCCATGGGTGGGTCTTTGAGGCGGGTCATCCCGATCATTGTGGCAGAGCAGATTCTGGAGGATCAGGGCGCCCGGGCCGTCAACGTACCGATCGAAGCGCACATCCTGGCAGTAGCTGATATGTATCTGCGATTAACCACGGCAACGGCGGGCAAGGCGATGTCACTCGACGAAGCCCAGAGCATGATCGCTGCGGCGTCCGGCGAAAAGTTCCAAAGCGGTGTCGTCGATGCCTTCGTCAAAGTGTGCAACGGAGGTGCGCGCGCGGCCAGCGCTGGCGCTTAACCCTAAAACTTAAATCCTAAAAATGATCGAGCCGGTCCTGATGTCGGACCGGCTCGATTTTTTTGGACAAGACTCGATCTCGTGCTAATTCACAGCGAAGATCAGGTCGTCATGGTCGTTGAACGAACCCGCCGTGCAGGAGGACGCGCTTCCCTGATAGCGGAATTGCGCCCGCACTGCCTGCAAAGTGCTACCCGTGGGTAGCGTGAAGGTACGCGAAATGGTCTGTGCTCCCGCGGCGGTCGGAGTAATCGTGCCGATCAGAACCCAGGATGGACTATTCGCGTTGGCGGCGAAATAGAGGTCGAGATGGTCGGACGTGAATCCGCTCCATGCCCAGATCGTCGCGCTGACCGTTGCTGATGTGCCCTGCGTCAAATTGCCGCTGCTGCTGGAGATTAGCAGACGGTCGTTCGATTCGTCGGAATGGAAGGTGCCAGAATTTCCGTCGGTGCAGGAACTGTTGATGGTATTGGGATGGTTTACTTCTGTTCCGCCGCTCATGGTGCCGCGACCCAGCAGGAGTGTGGGACCGGAATCGCAGGACGACCCGACCGTGGCGCACTTGGGTGCTTTCAGAGTCGAATCGAAAACCGCGGTCTGCGCACCACCGCCGCCCGACGAAGTTACCGTCAGGGCAATGGTCGCATTATGGCTGAGTGAGCCTGAGGTTCCGTTAATCGTGATGTTGGTTGTGCCGGTCGTCGCCGTGCCGGACGCGGTCAGCGTGAGTGTTGAAGTCGCGCTGCCGTTGGCCGGAGGAGTCACTGGGTTGGTGGAGAATGCTGCTGTTACACCGGCCGGCAATCCGGAAGCGCTGAGCGTCGTAGCGGCGTTGAAGCCCGCCAGACTGGTTATTGTGATGGTGCTCGTGCCGTTACCGCCTTGCGCAATACTCAGCGTGGAGGGTGCGGCGCCAATGGTGAAGTCCGGGGTCTGGGTGCCGCCGCAAGTCGGGAACTTGAAGTTCGCGATGCGGGTGGCCCAGTTAAAGCTCCCGGTTGTCTTCATGTACTCCTGCGTGTACCAGAAGGTGCAGTCATCAACCGGGTCCACCGTCATGGCGCTGTAATCGCCCCACCGGCTCAAGCCCCCGGTCTGTGATCCACCGCCTGTCACTACGTTGACCTCAGCCTCCATCGTTCCGGAGGGATCGGTTGGAACCCGACCGGTGTAGCGCACCGAGGGACGAATGGAACTGCTCGATACGCTATAGCCGACGGCCATATCGCCTGATTGATCCATCGCGATGCTACCCATCCAGCGATAGCTTGCATCGGGAGCGAAGGTTCCTTGCTGCGCCAGCACGGGAGTACCGCTCGGATTCTGAATCTCGTACCAGCGCACGCCACCTCCACCCGTGATCGCTACAGAGTGGTTGGTGACGAGCGACTCGTGCGAGCCCAGGTTACGGTAAGCGAGGCGATACATCAGGCGGTCAGCGAGTGAATCCAGGCGCTGCGTGGTGCTGGGTTGGACGACGCACGTTCCGCCGTTGCACAAAGGAGTAAACGCAGCCACGCTGATGACCGATGGACCGGTGAAGGTGGAGTTCGATGGAGTCGTGAAGTCCACGTGGAATTTGAATAGGTTCAGGTTGTTGGTCCCGAAATAAACCATGTAGTTGGGGGATCCGGCGGCCGGAGGAGTGGTGCCGTCTAGATCGGATGGCAACAGACCGCCGACCGAAGAGCTTTGCTGGAAACAAACCTGCGAGGCCGCTTGCCCGGCTAACATGGCAGTACGGTTGTAGGCGCACGCATCGGAGCCCACAAAGGTGTTGCCGTTGAACATATTGAATGTTTCGTAGTATCCGTCGGGCCAGACGCCCATCTTGGGATAATCGTCAAAATTGTTGTATTGGAAACTATAGCGGTTGTAGGACCCGGTCGCATCCGACGAGGTGGAGACTGCGATGCACTGAAGGAATGGCGTCGTGGAAACCGAGAACTGACTGAAAACCCAACGCTGCGCCAGCTTGTCGTAGAGAACGATGGGATCGCCATCATTATTCGACTGGCAACCGCCACCGAATCCCGACCACAGAGTGTTGCCCGCCGTTGGTCCAGCGACGAGCGCGCCGGTGCTCTTGTTAAAAATCGCAAACGATTCATTCACCCACTGCACATATTGAGTCGCTCCGACTGCGCCATTGGTGTCCGGAGGAGCACTGTTGACAGTGAACCCGTATTGGCCTGCTCCCAGGCCTTCAAAGCTGGTGCCGACGACGGGTGTAAACGGGACCATGGTTTGCTGGCGGACGGAATCTTCGACTTGTCCTTGGGTGCCCAAGCCTGGAGGCAGAGGAATCCGCCGTACCGGCTCGGCTTCACGCCGGACGAGAGAACGGGGCGGCATCAGTTTGATCATCTCCCGCAAGGGCGGAGAGACGTCGCGTTGTACTTCATGGCGGACCGTCATGCGCGATTGTGCGAATCCGGATAAACAGCAACTCAACAGTAGACCGGCCACTACAAAAGCGGGTCTGAAGGGGGGTGAGTTCTTTCCAAGCATTTGCAATCTCCTTGCGTGATTTTGAAATTCACCGGGAACCCGTGCCTACAGGGGAAGACAGGAAAGCAATTACAGACGGCAAGCACCGCAACGTGACTACTAGCCACAATAGTAGAATATTCCGATCATTTGTCGAGTGTCTTGTTGGGAATTTCTGAAAAGGATGGAGGAAAAATCCCCACCGACCGTCCGGTGGGGAGTGACGGTTTTCAGTTGCATGCGCGCACGCAGCTTGCATCGTGTGATTGGAAAATCAGTCCTCGGTTGGGGGCGAGGCACCTCACGACGTCCGGCTGGGCGCTGGCGCTACAACTACATTGTCAGGACGACGCGGAAACGGGCGCGGCCACTCATCATCTGCTCAAATCCTTCAGCGGCTTTCTCCAAAGAGTATCGCTCGATCATCGGGCGCACTCCCGTCTGAGCGCTGAACGCGAGCGTCTCTTCGGAGTCTTTTGCCGTCCCGGAGGGCCAACCTTGAATCGACTTGCGTCCGCCGATTAATTGCAAGGGGCTGACCGTCAACGGCTCGGGGCTGACTCCGATGACCAGAAGCTTGCCGCCCGGTGCTAGACCATCCACCAAGACGGAGATTGCCTTGGAATCGGGCGCGGTAGCGAGAACGACGCGGGCACCGCCCAATTTCTGGAGCGCCTCGGCGGGACTGCCGGTATCGGTATCAACGTAAAGACTGGCCCCAAGTTTTCGCGCGAGCGCTTCCTTGTCCTGGCCGCGGCCGATGGCGACGGTATTAAATCCCATCTGGTGGGCGTACTGAATCCCGAGATGGCCGAGGCCACCGATGCCTTGCACTGCGACCAGGTCTCCAGCGCGAGCTCCGGCGTTGCGGAGAGAATTGAAGGTCGTAATGCCAGCACACATCAGAGGAGCGGCTTCGGCGGCGGGGAGATCGTCCGGCATGGCGGCAACCGCTTCCGCGGGCGCGATCATGTATTCGGCGTACCCGCCGTCGAAATGAATAGCAGTAATCTTTTCGTTTTTGCAGAGAACGAAATCGCCGCGACGGCAGAACTCGCAGGTAAAGCAATGGCCGCCATGCCATCCGACTCCGACGCGTTGTCCAGCCTGCCAGTTGGTGACGTCGGCGCCGACGGCGTCGATACGTCCGGCAACCTCATGACCTGGGACTCGCGGATACTGAAGGCCCGGCCAGATTCCTAGTTTGACGAGGACATCGCTATGACAGATTCCGCAAGCTTCCACCTTGATCCGCACTTGTGCGCGGCCTGGGTCGGGGATCTTGCGTTCAACGAGTTCGAAGTCACCGCCGGGCTTTCCTACTTGTACTGCTTTCATGCTGGGCATTTTTTTGTTCCCTTGGACTTTTGAAATAGTGATATTTGAGGATGCAGATTGATCAGATGAGGGATGCGTAACGAAGGACGCAGCGATCGGATTTTTTTGGTCAAAAAAGTAATACGGAAGACGTGGCAAGCCGCGCCTGTACGGAGTAGCTCTAAGCGCTTTTCTTGTCGAGTTCGCCTTCGAAGGAATATTCAGGGCTCTGGCCAGGCTCGGGAAAATCGGAGTCGGCGCCATCGATCATGGGGTGCGGGTTGCGATGTGGGAGCTGTCCTTGCATGGAATTGTTGCCAGCCTGCATCCGCTCGTCGGGTTCGAGCGAACCCTTTCCGCGATCGGAATCGTTTTTGAGATGATCGGCGGCGTGCTCAGACATGAATGAACTCCCAGGAACACTGATCCAGAATCATTTACATCGCAACGTCAGCCTACGCTCAAGTGCACCCCTGGACAACCTGAAAGTCAATACTTCTATGACCGCATGTTCATGTAATAGCTGCGATTTGGAAATTTAATGGTCGATTAACGTCCTGCGGAATCTAAAATAGACCATGCCCAAGAAACATCTGAAACACTTTCTGTTCGCGAGCGACTTTGACCAGACGCTGACCTTTAACGATACCGGTTACGTCCTGAGCGAGTTGGTCGGCATCTCGCTGGAAGAATTTGAGCGCAAGATCAAAGGAATGGCCAAGCTGAACCTCGTCCAGCAGGGCGCGGAACTGGCCTACTTGTTGCTGCACGATCCAGAGTTCCGTGCCCGCGTACGCAAGGATCATCTGTACGAAGCTGGGAAGCGCATCCGCCTGAAAGAGAATATCAAGCAGGTTTACGACATCTTAGACCGCCGGATTGACGGGTTCCACTTCGATTTCTATGTGTTGTCCGCCGCGCCCGTGGAAGTGATCAAGTCGGCGCTCGAAGGGATTGTGCCAGAAGACCACATTTTCGGTACCGAGTTCAAGTACAGCGCCACCGGAGAAATCGAGAGCCTGGTGCGGGCCACCGCCGGCTATGGCAAGGTCGCGCGCCTGGATCAGTTACAGGAACAGCTTGGCATTCCGGCGGACCATGTCGTTTATGTGGGCGATGGGAGCTCGGACATTCATGTGATGTTGCACGTGAACCGCCGTGACGGCTTCACGATCGCGGTGTCGGAGTCGAAGCACGTAGCCCAGATCGCAAAAAGAACTGTACTAAGTGACAACGCACTGGCTGCGGTGGTGCCAATTCTAGAGCAAATTGCAGGATGGCAGCGTCCGCGGATCCGGCAGCTGTTCGAGTCCTACGGCTTCCTGATTCAGGATTGGGATCGCGTGCAGACCGATTGGATTACGCTACGGCCAGTTGGGGCGGAAGTGGGCCAAGCTGCGGCGGCCGACGCGAACTGAGGAAGCTGCGCGGTAGGAGTGGTTTCGAGACCGCGACAATCCATCCGAAATCTTCCTGAATCGCTGGGGCAGCGACTGTGCTGCTACTTTGCCTAGCGGCTCTTCGGCGTGGCGGCCGGCTTCCGCAATCTCTCCCGCGCCTGGGTGGCCTCGTTGCTCTTGGGATAGCGCTGGATAACATGTCGCAATTCTTGATTGCCTTCTTCTTCCTTTCCTAGTTCAAGGAGGGCAAAGCCCTTTTTTAGCTGCGCAGCGGCGGCCTTGTTTCCGCTGGGAAAATTCTGCAACACCAAGTCGTACTCTTCGATGGCCTTTGGGAAGTTGCCCGCGCGATATTGCAATTCTGCCAGGTAGAAGTATGCGTTTCCGGCAAGGTCAGTGTTGGGATAGAACTTCACGTAGTCATTGAATTCCTGGGTTGAGAGATCGGGCTTGCCTCCGTTGTAGTCGCGCAGAGCATTGTTGTAGAGGACGTCGGGCGGCGGAGCCTGGGCCATCGCCTGCGCTTGCTGTTGCTGCTGAGCCTGGGACGCCGCTAGCGATTGCTGGGCCGATTGCATATCTTCCAGTTGCTTGCTCACCTTGGCCAGGCGGACCTTGATTTCGTCCATGGTGTCATTCAGGGCCTGGATCTGGCCGGAGATCTGATCCACCTGGCTACCGCGGTCCTGCTGTTGCTTGGTGATCAAGGCCTGAAGATCTTTCAGGGTGGCGTTCACGTTGTTGGCGACGTCGGTGTTCTTCTCGACTAGATTCTTCATCACGCCCATGCGCTCGTTAAACGATTGCGTCATCTGCGTCATCTGTTGCTGCAACTGATCGACCTGAGTTTGCAGCTGGATGATTTCTTTGCTGGCTCCGTGCGCCGGGACGAATCCGAGGGTGAGAATCAGGGCGAGAGCGGGGAAGATGCGGTTCGATTTCATAGTTAACCTATTGGATGTCAAAACTCCTGGCAGTGTCCAGCGGGCTGAACCCTGAAAATAAAGGGCGGCCGCAGCCGCCCTTGGGCTAAAGCCCTCATTTTTTAGGCTCCGGGCGGCACGGTTAAAGCCGTGCCCTCCCGTTTCACGCTCGCAAACTATTGTTCATACACGAAGTGCCCGCGGCGATTTTGCTGCCAGCAGGATTCGTTGGACTCCGTACAGAACGGCTTCTCCTTGCCGTAGCTGATGGTCTTGATGCGATCACCACCGACTCCGCTTTGGATCAGCGCATTCTTGACGGCGTCCGCACGGTTGGTCCCCAGCGCGAGGTTATATTCGGTGGAGCCGCGCTCGTCGCAGTGCCCTTCGATCGTGATGTGGATGTTGGGATGCTGTTGCAGGAATTGAGCGTCCCCCTGCAACGAGGCCTGTTGATCGGGACGAATGTCTCCCTTGTCGTAGTCGAAATAAATATCCTTCACGTTCTGCGCAAACAGTTGTTGGTCGGACAGTGAAGGAGCGGGCGCTGGTGGAGGTGGCGGCGGAGCGTTCACCGTGACACGGGCAGTGGCATCCTGGGTGCCGCCGGTGCCCTTGGCAGTCAGACGGTAAGTCGTCGAGTCCGTAGGCGTGACTGACCGCGAACCGCTGGTCTCAACCGGACCGATTCCGTCAATGCTGACGTCGGTTGCGTTCGTAGTCTGCCAGGTGAGAGTTGTTGCTTGACCCTTATCGACGGTGTTCGGATTTGCCGACAGAGAAGCCGTAGGAGCGGACGGCGCTGGAGGTGGTGGCGGAGGTGGCGGCGCAACTTTCTTTTTGCACGCGCTCACCAGCAGAATGGCGCTCAGGATGAATACCAGGGTTACCCATCGTTTCATTGGGTGATTCACCTCGCTTGTAAAATTCTATGCGTGTGTTGGGCGGACGTGCAATGATCGCCGTTGTTAACCAGGGTTCCTTACTTCCAGCTCCAGTTCGGCTGCGAGTTGTTGCCGCTAAATGTCAACTGCTTCACATTCGTACCGTCCGCCAGCATGGAAAAAATCTGGTCGGTGCCTGTTCGATGCGATTGGAAGACGATGTGCCGTCCGTCGGGCGACCAGCAAGGAGAATCGTTGCGCCCAGCATCGTGCGTGAGCTGTACCCACTGCTTGCTGGCGATATCCATCAAATAAAGATCGTTCGAGCCGGGTTCGCCCGGGCCGTACTTACGCATCCAGGAAAAGGTCAGGAACTGGCCGTTGGGAGCCCAGTTCGGCGAGACCGCATACCCCTGGTCGGTGAGGCGCTGTACGTTGGTGCCGTCGGCTTCCATGGTGTAGATCTGCGGCAGACCTGTGCGTCCGCTGACGAACGCGATCTGTGCGCCGGTCTTGCGGTTCCAGGTTGGTGAGACGTCCGGTCCCTGACCGGACGTGAGGCGACGCGAATTGCCACCGGAGGCGTCTATCGCGAAAATATTGGGATAGCCGTTGCGCGAAGACGAGAGCGCAAGTTTGACTCCGTCCGGCGACCAGGAGGGCGAGAGATTCATTCCGCCGAAACGCGTGAAACTTACCATCCGGTTGAGGTCGAACGAGTACATCATGATCTCCCAGCCGTTCTTGAGCACGGAACTGAACGCCAGGCGCGAGCCGTCGGGCGAGACGCGCGGGGACAGCGAAATTGTCCCAAGATGCGTGATGGCATGCTGGTTCGCGCCGTCGTAGTCCATGGCCCAGATCTCTTTGTGGCCGGAGCGGTCGCTGACAAAATAAATCTTGCTCTCGGCGATACCGGGAATGCCTCCTCCCAGGCGGAAGATGATCTCGTCGGCAAACCTGTGCGCGATAACGCGGACTGCGTCGGAAGTGGCGTTGTCGCTGTACTGCTTGCCGAGCACCTGGGGCGAAGTAGTCGCGCTCTTGACGTCGTAGAGCCAACCCTGCACGGTTACTTTGTCAGCCGCGACTCCCAGGTTACCGAAAGCTAGCATGGAGGCGTTGGGTGCTGGCGACGCGTTCCACTCCGACGCATTCAGTTCGGACGGCTGGCCCGGAACCTGCAACGGGTAGAAGCTCTTCGAAACGAGATCGAAGATGCCGGCGTTATCGAGATCGTTGAAAAGCGTGTCGTTGAAAGTTTTGAGGAGATCGGTGTTTTTGGGATCTTGCGTTGCGGGCTTGAAATCAGCCGCCGCCAGACGGACTTTCTCGACGCCCAAGCCGGTGCCAGTGCGGATCCAGTCCTGGGCCGAGGCGGTGACAGCGAGCAGAAAAAGCAGCGCGGATAAGGTGACCATCCGACCGCGTTTGTGGTGGGGCAGGTTGTTCAATGTCCACTCCCAGTCTTCTTTCGCCCCTTCGGGGCTGACTCTCTATGGGCCGGAACCCACGGCTCGCGCCATGGGCTGCATTCTTGCGCCGCTTCGCGGCTTGCGACTATCCACCAACCACTATTCACTATCCGCTACCTCTTGTAATCGAACCAGAACTCTACCGAGACTTTATTTCCGGAATACTCCGGCGGCAACGGTCCGAAAGTATCAATGCGCTGGATGGCCCGTCTGCCGGAGTCGTCCACGACCGGTACTCCGCTCGACTGCTCTATCTGCACATTCTCGGGCGTTCCGTCGCGCCGGATATCGAACGTCAAATAGAACCGTTTTGCCTCTTTGATGTTCGGGTCCACTTCGTACTTCAACCAGTTCTCCGATACCTTCCGCTGCACAGCCTGCACGTACCAAGCGAAGCGATTGCCGAAATCGCCGCCGCCACCTGTAAATCCAAAGCCGCCCTTGGCGCCGCCCGCATTGAACATGCTGTACGGGCCGCTGACCGGACCGCCTTCACCGTAGGGAACCTGGTTCGAATCCTCAGGCTCAGGCTTGGGCTTGTGTTTGGCCGCGCTCGTGATTGGCTTGGGTTTGGTCTTTGTATTCTTGTCTGGGATCGCGACCGCCTCCGGGACCTGTTCCTGTGCTTTCGGTTCCGATTTCGACAATCCCTTCGATTCGGTAGCCAGCACATTCGTTGTTTGGGCTTCGCTGCCGGGCAAGGGAACTGAGGTTACCAGGGTGGCTCCCATTGCATCTCCGCCACCACCACTGCCCCACCCTTCGCCGCGGAAGCCATGAAAAAACATGGTGTAAAGAAAGATGAATGTGGCAAACGCAAGATGCAATCCGGCCGACCAGGCCAGCGGCCTGGTGAGCTGACTGTGCTCGCCGTAAATGTCAGTGCTTGCCGCCATGCGAATCGATGGGCTGCGTCACTATGCTTACATTGCCAATGCCTGCCGACTTGACCGCGTCCATGACGGTCGCGAAAGCGCCAAAAGGGACGCCCTCATCGGAGCGCAGATAAATTGCCTGATGCTGCGGATCGCGAATTTTCTTCTTCAGCGTAGCTGCGATCTGATTGATGTTGATTGGATCGTTGCCCAAATAAACTTTCTGCGATTTGTCGATGCTGATGACCAGGCGTTCTTCGGTAATTTCTTTAACCGTCCGCGTATGGGGCACGCTTACTTCGATGCCCGACTGCAACACCGGCGCGGTCACCATGAAGATAATGAGCAGCACGAGCACCACGTCGACCAGAGGCGTGACGTTGATGTCGGCGAGCGCGGTCTGGGTGCGTCCGTTGGCGCTTGTGAAAGCCATCAGCGGCGCGCCTCCGCGGGTGGAGGAGACTGTCTCTCCACGAGGTTCAGCATTTCGAGCGAGAAGTCGTCGTTGCGCGCGGCCAGTTCGCGAATGGAGCCGATGATCAGGTTGTAAGCGATCACCGCCGGGATGGCCGCTGCCAATCCCGCGGCAGTCGTGATCAACGCTTCGGAAATTCCGGGAGCCACCGCGCGCAAAGTGGCGGCGCCTGCGGTTCCGAGTCCGTGAAAGGCGTCAATAATGCCCCACACGGTCCCGAACAGTCCGACGAACGGAGTCACCGCGCCAGTAATTGCGAGCCATGGAACATTGCGCTCGAGTCGCGTGATCCCCTCGGAGGAAGCGATCTGCATGGAGCGCTGGATGGCGGGAAGATTGTGGATGCTCCCGGTCGTCCCCATCTGGCGCTTAAACTCTGCAACCGCGCCTTCAAAGACGTCGACGAGAGGGCTCGGACGGAACTGGTCGACTACCGAAACAACATCCTGCATGCGTTGCGCCCTGCGAAATGATTTCACAAAGCGTCCACTTTGTGTCCGTGCGCGACTGATCAGCCGCCACTTGGAAAGGATCACCGCCCACGAAAGCACGCTGAAAAGGATTAGCAAAAGAAGAACAACTTTGGCGACCGCCCCCGTCTGGAGGACAAGATCGAAGATTTCGCCGCCGGCAAAGAATCCAAGGACGGAAGAAAAATGCATGGAGGTATGGAGAGTCCTTTTCGCGATTATAGAACAGGGTCGACAGGATCACGGCCGGGGTACCGGGTCGGTCAATGGAGCTCGCCATGGGGTCATTTCGTCGCTAGCTAAATCGACGGCCTACCGGAAGGATGCCTCTTCCTCCTCGGTGCTGGTGTGCGACGGGCGCGAACCGCGAACGACGAACGACCAGCGCTCGTCCCCTCATGGAGTCGGAATCACGACCTTCACTTCATTCGAGGGGGCGCTCTCTTGGAGTTCCGCATTGACGGCTGTAGCCACGTAGTAGTACGTTGCCCCGCTCTTGACTGTGCTGTCGGTGTAGCTGGTGAGTGCGTCCAGGATTCCATTGATTTGGGTGTAGGGACCACCCTGCTTGCCGCCGCGATACACGTTGTAACCAATGACAATATCTTTGCTGGCATCCCAGGTCAGGTCTGCACTGTGAGAGCCGGCCGCCACGCCAACACCTGTCATGGAAACGGTGCTAGGCGAGTTGTCGGCGTTGCTGGTCAAGGTCAATGTTCCGGATGCAGTACCGGAAATGCTCGGCGTAAACCGGACCGTCACCAGGACGTTTCGTCCGACCGCAACCGTCAAAGGCAAGGTAAGGTCGGGCAGGGTGAACTCCGAACTGTCGGATTGGGCTGCCGAGATCGTGACCCTCGCACCGGTCGCCGAAAGCGTGAGGGTCAGGTCGGCACGGGAACCCACCGTAACACCGCCAAAATCGAGGCTGGAGGGCGTAATGGTCAGGTGCGCGGTGCCACCGATAACGCCGACGCCATAAACATCGATCGCGAACGGAGAGTTCTGGGCGTTGCTAGTGAGGGTGATTATTCCCGTGTTTTTACCGGTCACCGTAGGAGCGAAGATGATCGGCATCTTGATGCTTTGTCCTACCCCTATGTTCACGGGCAGCGGAAAGTTGCCGAAGGTAAAAGACTTACCAGTGATCGCTTTGGCACGAATCCGCAACGATTTCGTGCCCACGTTGGTCAACTGGATCACACGTTGCACCGAGGTGCCGATTTTTACCTGACCGTAGTGGTCGTTACAGGGCTGGCAGTCCAGCCGCTGTGCCCAAGCAGCCGAGACTGGCAGAACTAGCGCCAGGAAAGCAATTGCCAGCCGGGGAAGGTTGGGCATTGCTGCGATTTTCTGGAACTCCCGCCGGAAAGGCAAAATGGGAAGGGCATTTCCCAGTTCGAACGGTGCAAGAGTATCTTCCAGGGCGTCGAGGCGTTGCGTGTGCTATGCTGCGCCTGATTTTCCAATCCCGAAGACTTCTGTGCTGAGCGAACTCCGACTCGAGAATTACGCGGTCATCGACAACGTGGTGGTCGAATTCGCCGCTGGCCTGAACCTGCTGACGGGCGAAACTGGGGCGGGGAAGTCCATCCTGATTGACGCGCTCGGATTGCTGCTCGGCGACAAGGCTTCTTCCGAGGTGATCCGCACAGGGTCGGAGCGGGCGGTGGTTTCGGCGGTCTTCGAGAGCGAGGGTGCGGCACTCGCAGCCATAGAAGAAATTCTGGAAAGTAATGGTCTGGACGCCGACGATTCTACACTGATCGTGCGGCGCGAAATCGCTGCCGGAGGTAAGGGACGCGTCTTCATCAACAACCAGCCCGCGACTGTAGCGGTGCTGAAGCAGATCGCGCCGCATCTGGCTGTTGTCCATGCCCAGAACGAATCAATTAACCACTTCGACGCGGCTGCCCGGCAGGCCCTGCTGGATGCGTATACCGGAATTGAGCTTTCGGCCGTAGCAGACGCCTTTGCGGCCTGGAAGCAGATTCGCAGCCGGATGGCGGAACTAGAGCGCGACGAGCAAGATCGGATGCGGCTTTTGGATTTGTGGACCTTCCAAAGCCGCGAGATCGAAGAAGCTCGGCTACAGTCCGGGGAAGACGAACGGCTGGAGACCGAGAAACGAGTATTGGCCAACGCCGAGAAGATTTACGGCGCGGCCATGAATGCATTCGATCTGCTGTATGAAGGCAGCGGGTCCACGTCGTCAACTTTGCGTGCGGCCCAAAAGCAAGTGGAAGAACTCGCGCGTTACGAGACAAAATTTCAAGACGCCCTAACCGCGCTGGAGTCGGCGCGCATCGCGGTGGAGGATGTGGGCGCAACCCTGCGCGACTATGCGGGCGGAATCCAGGCTTCACCAGAACGTTTGGCAGAATTAGAAGACCGTCTAGTGCAGGTGGACCGCCTGAAACGCAAATACGGGCCGACGCTCACCGAAACGATTGCTTTCGGAGAAGACGTCCGACGCAAGCTGGCCGAAATGGAAAATAAAGACGAAGTGTTGCGTGAACTGCGGACCAAACTGGCTGCGGCCGCTGAAGAATATAAGAAAGCGGCCCACGCAGCATCTCGGAAGCGAACCGAGGCCGGAAAGAAATTAGAAAGGCTAGTCGAAGCGGAGATCAATGACCTCGCCATGCGCGCCAGCTTCCGGATTGCGGTGGAACAGGACGACGCGGAAGAGCATTGGGCAGCGTCCGGCATCAACCAGGTCGTCTACCGCATCGCAACCAATGTGGGAGAAACGATGCGTCCGCTGGAGCAGATTGCCTCCGGCGGGGAACTTTCGCGAGTCATGCTGGCGCTGAAAGCAAGCGTGGAAGCCGGCGCGGCTACAAGAAAGTCAGGCGCAGGTGTGGCGCGGGCGCCCTCGCCCGCGAAAGCCGCGTCCCAACGCACACTGGTCTTCGACGAAATCGACACGGGAATCGGGGGCAGTGCCGCCGAAGCCGTCGGCAGGAAGCTGAAAGCTTTGTCCAGGGGCAATCAGGTGCTGTGCGTAACCCACCTCCCGCAGATCGCGACCTTCGCCGATCAGCACTACGTCATCGAAAAGCGCGAGACGTCAGGCCGGACCAAGACCACCGTGCGCCTTATCACCGGCGAGGAGCGGACGGAAGAAGTGGCTCGGATGTTGTCCGGCGCCAAGCTGACGGAGACTTCGCGAAAGCATGCGGAGCAGATGATTAAGGCGAATGGGTGAGTCGAAAAGCGAGCTGCCGCTTGACTTAGCTAACTAAAGTTAGCTAACGTATATTCATGGAAACCGTTACCATCCACAAGGCCAAAACTGAGCTCTCCAAGCTAATTGAGAAGGCCTGTCGGGGCGAAGAGATCGTCATCGCCCGTGGCAAGAAGCCGGTGGTGCGCTTGGTTGCGATCAAGGACACGAAGGGCCAGAGGAAGCCTGGCGCCTTACGCGGGAAGCTGAAGGTCGGACCGGAGTTCTTTGAGCCGTTGCCGCCGGAAGAACTCGACGCGTGGGAGTGATCGATTGCGCCTGCTGCTGGACACACATGCGTTGCTTTGGTGGTTCAGCGACGATCCCGCCCTGCCGGTCTCCTGCAGAAGGCTGATTGAACAATCGGAAAGCAACAGCATCTTTGTAAGCGCTGTTTCCGCGTGGGAAATCTCAACGAAGTTTCGACTGGGGAAGTTACCGACCGCGTCCGACCTGGTACAGGACTTCGACGGATATCTTGATCGCGACGGCTTTCAGAGCCTGCCACTATCTTCAGACCACGGGATTCGTGCAGGACTCTTGCCCGGTCCACTTAAGGACCCGTTTGACCGCATGCTGATCGCACAAGCCGCCACGGAGAAGTTGTTCATCGTCAGCAACGAAAAAGTCTTCGATCAGTATGGTGTGCGCCGTGTTTGGTGAAAACCCAGCGTGGTTCCGAGTAGTGGCATCCCGTTCGGCCCGCGATTCACCCCATCCACTGCTAATCCCCGCCCTATCAACCTCTTACATTGACCGGGAGTGCCGTTTTCGATACCCTAGAAGCAATCGTCCCAAAGAAACGTGTACCCTAAAGAGTGGGGAGAACTGCATTGTCCGAGAGTAAGACGTTACTACTGCTGAAGCCACGTGGATTCTGCGCCGGGGTGGTGCGGGCCATTGATATTGTCCGGATCGCTCTGGAAGCGTTTGGGCCGCCGATTTACGTCCGCAAGGAGATCGTCCACAACCGGTTTGTGGTGGAAGAACTTCAGCAAAAGGGCGCCATTTTCGTGGACAGCGTCAGCCAGGTTCCGGAGGGCGAGCGGGTCATCTATAGCGCTCACGGAGTTTCTCCCGAGGTGCGGCAGAAGAGCAAGCTGCGGAAGCTGCGCGTGATCGACGCTACCTGTCCGCTGGTCACGAAGGTGCACGTGGAGGCGGTGAAGTTCGCGCGCGAGGGGTATTCGCTGATCCTGATCGGCCATCGCGATCACGACGAAGTTATCGGCACTCTGGGCGAGGCGCCTACGGTTACGCAGGTGGTGGGATCGCCCGAAGAAGTGGACTCGGTGACGGTCCCCGATCCCAATCGCGTGGCCTTTCTGACGCAAACCACGCTTAGCTTAGACGAGACCCGCGACATCATCAACGCGCTGCGCAAGAAATTCCCGAACATCAAGGGTCCAGCGGCGCAGGACATCTGCTATGCCACCGAAAATCGGCAGGTGGCGGTAAAGCATGTGGCTTCCGATGCCGACCTGCTGCTCGTGGTGGGTTCCGACAACAGTTCGAATTCCAAGCGACTGGTCGAAGTAGCCCGCGCTTTGCGCACCGACGCGCATCTAATCGACAACGACCGCGATATCCGTCCGGAATGGTTGACGGGTGTGAAGACGGTTGCATTAACGGCTGGGGCTTCGGCTCCGGAGCATCTGGTGGAACGCGTGGTCAGGTATCTGGGGACACAGGGTTTTAACAATATTCAAGAACTGGAGATTATGCCGGAGAACGTCCGCTTCGGACTGCCGCCGGAGATCGTGGAAGCCATAGCCGCGGCGCCGGCTAGCGCCGCCGTGGAGTCATAATGGACGAGTACTCCCCCTCGAGTTCGGCCTCTGCGCCGCAGATGCGATTCGGAAAGATCGACGACCTGATCAGCCGGGTTGCAGTCGGCATTGACGGCGCGCGCAAGTTCCTGTTTTCCCAGCAACACGAAGAAGGCTACTGGTGCGGCGAACTTGAAGCCGACACCACTCTTGAGTCCGATTACATCCTGCTTCACACTCTTTTTGGCACGGGATCGCAAGAGCGCTTCGACAAGGCCGCCCGGTACATTCTCAATCATCAAAATGAAGATGGCGGCTGGAGTATTTACGCCGCAGGTCCCTCGAATATCTCCGCTTCGGTGAAGGCCTACTTCGGGCTGAAGCTGGCGGGTTTTAAAGCCGATCATCCGGCGCTGGCTCGCGCGCGCAAGAGAATTCTGGAAATGGGTGGAGTGACCGAAGTCAATACCTTCACCAAGATCTATCTCTGCTTTTTTGGACAGTACGATTACGACGCGGTGCCGGCGATTCCTCCGGAGATTGTGCTGTTTCCGAACTGGTTCTGGTTCAACATCTACGAAATTTCTTCCTGGTCGCGCGCCATCTTGGTGCCGCTGTCGATCTGTTACGCGAAGAAGCCCTTCAAGAAAATTCCCGACGACATGGGCGTGGAAGAACTGTTTGTCGGCGGACGCGACAAGTCGCGCATGCATCTGCACTGGGACAAGAAACTGATCTCCTGGCGCAACTTCTTCCTGGTTTTGGATAGGGTGACGCATTGGGCGGAGCGCGTTCACATTCGTCCCTTGCGCACTATCGCTCTTCGCAAGGCCGAGAAGTGGATGCTGGAACACTTCGAGATGAGCGACGGGCTGGGTGCAATTTATCCGTCGATGATGAACGCGATTATCGCGTTGCGCTGCCTGGGATATTCGGTCGACGATCCGCAGGTGATTCGCGCCGTCGATGAATTTGAAAAACTTGGCATCGAAGAAGAAGACACTTTTCGCATGCAACCTTGCATGTCTCCGGTGTGGGATACGGCGTATGCGCTGTTCGCGCTGGGCGAAGCGGGGGTTCCGGCGAACGATCCGCGGATGGTGAAGTGTGCGGACTGGATTTTGCAAAAGCAGGTGCGCACGATCGGCGACTGGAAGATCAAAAATCCGCAGGGGCAGCCGGGCGGATGGTACTTCGAGTTCAACAACGAGTTTTATCCCGATGTGGATGACAGCGCTATGGTCTGCCTGGCGTTGAGCCGAGCGGAGCATCCCAACGGACGCTATCAGCGCGAGTCGGTGCAGCGGGCGATCGACTGGGTCCTGTCCATGCAATGTAAGAACGGCGGATGGGCGTCTTTCGACAAAGACAACGACCGCATGGTGTTCCAGTATGTTCCCTTCGCCGATCACAACGCCATGCTCGATCCCGCGACGGTCGACATTACGGGACGCATCCTCGAATGCCTCGCGACTTACGGCTACGACAAGAATCATCCGGCGGTAAAGCGTGCGCTGAAGTTTATCCGCAGCGAGCAGGAGCCCGATGGAAGCTGGTTCGGTCGCTGGGGCGTGAATTACATCTACGGCACGGCGCTCGTGCTGCGTGGTCTGGAAGCGATGGCCATCGACAATCACGAACCCATGGTTCAGCAGGCGGCGGAGTGGTTGCGCATGGTGCAGAATTCAGACGGCGGATGGGGCGAAACGGTCGGGTCGTATGACGATCCAAGTTTACGAGGAACGGGCGAGAGTACTCCGTCGCAGACAGCCTGGGCCATCATGGGCCTGCTGGCCGCAGGTGACACACGCAGCGATTCGGTAGCGCGCGGCGTTGCTTACTTGCTGCGCACGCAAAAGAAAGACGGCGCCTGGGACGAGGCCTTTTTCACCGGGACGGGATTCCCGCGCGTGTTCTATCTGGCGTATCACCTCTATCGCCAATATTTCCCGCTGATCGCGCTGACGACATATGCGAAGGTGATGAAAAGTAGCAATTAGCACTCAGCACTCAGCACTCAGCCAGGGGCTCGCAGGACTGAATGCTGAGTGCTGAATGCTAGCATTTGTCACCGGCGCCACAGGATTTCTCGGCAGTCATGTGGCTCGTGTTCTGGCGGAGCAGGGAGCGCGTTTGCGATTGCTGGTGCGGTCGACCAGCGAGCTGCGTAACATCGTGGACCTGAATGCGGAGCGTGTTGAGGGAGATTTACGCGATCCGGCTTCGATTGAGAATGCACTCGCGGGATGCGACGCACTGTTCCATGTTGCGGCTGACTACCGGCTGTGGGTGCGGGATCCGGAACAGATGTACCGCTCGAACGTGGAAGGTACGCGTGGGCTGATCGAAGCCGCGCGGCGACAGGGAGTGCGGCGGATCGTTTATACCTCGAGCGTAGCGACCATGGGTTTCAGTTCCAACGGGACGCTAGCGGATGAAAACAGTCCGGTATCGCTGGCGGACATGATTGGGCCTTACAAACGGTCGAAGTTTATGGCGGAGCAAGTGGCGTTTGAGGCAGGGCGAGCGGGAGTGGATGTCGTCGTGGTCAATCCGACGACTCCAATTGGGGAGCGAGACCTCAAGCCGACTCCGACAGGGAGAATCGTGGTCGACTTCCTCAAGCGGAAGTTTCCAGCTTACGTCGACACTGGATTGAACCTCGTGGATGCCACTGAGTGCGCGCGCGGCCATGTCGAAGCTTTCCAAAAGGGAAGAGCCGGTGAGCGATACATATTGGGCGGTGAGAATCTTACTCTCAAGCAAATTCTCGATCGACTGGCAGCGATCACTGGATTGCCCTCGCCCACGGTGAAGCTGCCTTACGTATTTGCTTTGGCGGCAGGAGTCGTCGATGAGACAGTAACGGGGCGCATCCTGGGCCGCGAACCGCGCGCGACGATTGACACGGTCCGCATGGGACGCAAGAAGATGTTCATAACCTCCGCCAAGGCCGAGCGGGAATTGGGCTGGCGATCGGTTCCGGTCGACGGAGCATTGCAGCGGTCGGTGGATTGGTTTCGCGCTAACGGATATGCCTAGGATCGGAATTGTCGCCGCGCTGGAACGCGAAGTGGCACCACTGGTCCGCAAGTGGAGAGTCCGGACGGTCGAACACGACGGGCGGCGCTACCAGCTCTTTGAAAACGGGGAAGCGGCGTTGATTTGCGGCGGGATGGGTGCGGAGGCCGCACGGCGCGCCACCGAGGCGATCATTCGGGAAGCCCTGCCAGCGGTTATCTTGTCGGTGGGTTTTGTAGGCGCTCTGGATCCCGCGCTGAAGGTGGGCGAAGTATTTGAGCCGCGCACGGTTATTAATGCGGGAGACGGCGTCCGAACAGACACAGGCTGCGGCCACGGTACGCTGGTGAGTTTCAGTGCCGTCGCTGGGCGCGCGCAAAAAGAAAAGCTGCGCGGGGCTTATTCCGCGGCGGCGGTGGATATGGAAGCGGCGGCCGTGGCGCAGGGAGCCGAACTGCGAGGCGTTCGCTTCGGTGCCCTGAAAGTGGTATCGGACGAAGCGGGCTTTGCCATGCCGATGGAAGATTTCATCGCGTCCGATGGACGTTTTTGTTTGACATACTTCGCCGTGCACGTCGCCACCCGGCCGTGGCTTTGGGGAACGACGATTGCTCTTGCCCGGAACAGTGCAAGAGCGAGCCGGGTACTGTGTGTCGCACTTGAGGAGTACTTGAGTCGAGCAACGAAGGCGTTGGCGGTGTGACCGAGTTTCGCTAGGAGGAATGTGTTCCGCTGGCTACTAGTTGTTATTTTGACAACCGCTTCCGTGAGCATCGCCGATGACGCCGGAAAAATCGTGTATTCCGAGTCCTTCAAGAAAGGTGCGACGCGGATTACTGAGCAGACGCTGGACGTAACCCTGACTCCGGAAAACGCCAAACAGGAGTTTAAAGTTCTCGACTCGTTCGGCAAGCCGCGTTACACGCTGCGTTTCGTTCCAGACATTCCCAATGGCGACACAAAAATTGTGGGATGGTTCGTCAGGCTAACGGATGGGCATCATAAGATCTATGACAATATCCTGCCCACGTCGCCCGATCTTACGCGGGACTCGCAACAGCTGTGGTGGCTCGATGCCAAGCCGTATGCCAAGACTTTGCTGAAAGCGCCGCGCGTGTTTAAAGTCGAGCAGTTTTATTGTGTGATCCAGGTGAAAGATGTGAAGAAGCTGGTATCCACTAGCGCTTATTTGAATCAAATGGATGTGTCCGTGCGCTTTACGAATACCAAGCCGTAATACGAAATGCCAGGAACTCTTTCCAAATCGAGCGCTGTTGCTGAGACGCAGACAATCCCGTCCACGATGAAGGCCGCGGTCTATCGCGGTATGAACGACGTGCGGCTGGAGGAGGTCGCGGTTCCCGAAATCGGTCGTGGCGAGATCCTGGTGCGCGTCCACACCTGTGGGATCTGCGGGACGGACCTCAAGAAAATCGCGACCGGGTCGCACTCGGCGCCGCGCATCTTCGGGCATGAGACCTCGGGAGTCGTCGCGCACGTGGGCGAGGGCGTACGGAAGTTCAGTGTGGGCGATCGTGTGATGGTCTTCCACCACATTCCGTGTCGCGAATGCTTTTATTGCCGCGCCAAGACCTTCGCGCAATGCGAGACCTACAAAAAAGTCGGCTGCACGGCCGGGTTCGAGCCATCGGGGGGCGGTTTCGCCGAATACGTGCGGGTGATGGACTGGATCGTCGAGAAGGGTACCGTGCCTATACCGGACAACGTCAGCTTCGAGCAGGCTTGTTTTGTCGAGCCGGTCAACACTTGTATGAAGGGGAGCGAAACGCTCCGGCTGGAGCCAGGAGAAACCGTCCTGGTAATCGGACAAGGCCCAATTGGGCTAATCCTGGCGGTACTGGCCAAGCGGGCAGGGGTTCGGGTGATAACTTCCGATTTGTATCCGGCGAGGCTTACAATATCTAGAAGACTCGAACTTGATGTGACCATCGATGCGTCGCAGGCAGACACAGTGCATAAGGTGCGCGAGATGACCGAAGGGCGCGGGGCCGACGCTGTCATCCTGGCGGTAGCCGGGAGCGCCCTCATCCGGCCTGCCATGGACGCCACCCGTCCAGGAGGCCGTGTTTTGTTGTTTGCGCAGACGGTTCGCGGTGAAGCGACCATCGATCCGGCGGCTGTTTGCGTGGATGAAAAGACGCTACTCGGATCCTACAGTGCGTCGGTGGAGTTACAGGAGCAGTCGGTACGCTTTGTAATGAATCGTGAAATGGACCTTGAGCAACTGATCAGTCACCGTTTCCCACTGAGTGAGAGTGTGGAAGCGCTCCATCGGGCTGCCCATCCCCAACCGGATTCGATGAAAATCGTGATCCAACCGGGCAACGCGTGGGAAGGACGTTCATTGTGAATGGCAAAATGACGGCGGCCGTCCTCTACGGCAAGGAAGACATCAAAATCGAACGTGTGCCCATCCCGAGAGTTGGAGATGGCGAAGTGCTGGTGAAAGTGCAGGTCGCGCTCACCTGCGGCACCGATTTGAAGGTCTACCAGCGCGGATACCACGCGCGCATGATTGTTCCTCCCGCGCTCTTCGGGCACGAACTGGCCGGCACAGTCGAAGAGGTGGGACCTGGAGTTCGTGGGTTCAAGAAGGGGATGCGCGTTGTCGCGCTGAATTCTGCTCCCTGCGGTCTGTGCTTCTACTGCTCCAAGCATCAGGGCAATCTTTGCGAGGATTTGCTTTTCAACAATGGCGCCTATGCCGAGTACATTCGAATTCCGCGCAGGATTGTCGAAACCAACATGCTGGTGGTGCCCGCCAAGGTGAGCTTCGAAGATGCAGCGATGACAGAACCGCTGGCTTGTGTACTGCGCGGATTGCACGAGACCGGAGTGGAAATCGGCGACACAGTGACAGTCATTGGCGGCGGCCCGATTGGACTGATGTTTGTGCAGGTTGCCAAGGCCATCGGTTGTAACGTGATTGCCGTTGTGAAGCGCGACTCGCAGGTTTCTCTAGCGCGGCGCAAAGGCGCGCAGGAAGTTGTTCAGATCAGCCAGGTCGCCGATCCGATCGAAGCCGTACGCAGTCTGACGGCTGAAAAGCGTGGCTCGGATGTGGTCATCGAAGCGGTTGGTCGTCCCGATGCATGGGAGTGGGCAGTGCAGATGGTGCGCAAAGGCGGCACCGTCAACTTCTTCGGAGGCTGCGCTGCCGGGACCAAGGTACAGCTCGATACCAACCGGCTGCACTATTCCGAGATCACTCTGAAAGCCACGTTCCATCACACTCCGGAGACGGTCCGCCGGGCGTTTGGACTAATCACGGAGAGGAAAGTTCGTGGCACGGATTACATCACAGGCGAAGCGCCGCTTTCACGGCTGCATGACGTTCTGCGTCACATGCTGAATCGCAACGGGGATATCAAGACTGCGATCATTCCCGGACACTAGGTGTGATAGTTGCTGTGGCTGATAACCTCTGTGGCTCTCTGTGTCCTCTGTGGTTAAGAACTTAAATTGTAATGAACAGCACCGCCCATCTCGCGACGGTTCCGACTCCCAGAGGATGGAGCGCACTTCCGCATGAGTACGCCATCCCGGAGGTAGCGCCTTCCATTCTGGAAGCCCGCGACTACTGCCGCCGCTTGGCGCGCTCGCATTATGAAAATTTCTCGGTCGCGACCTGGTTTCTGCCGGCACGTCTGCGGCAGGACTTCTTCAATGTCTATGCGTACTGCCGCATCTCGGACGATCTTGGCGATGAAGTCGGCGACACGGCCGCGTCCCTGCGACTTCTGGATGAATGGGAAGGCGAGCTGAACGCCTGCTACGACGCGCATCCCAGGCATCCGGTGTTTGTTGCGCTGGCTGAGACAGTACGCAAATTTGAAATTCCGAAGCAGGAGTTCTCGGATCTGCTTACCGCCTTTCGTCGGGATCAGATGGTCACGCGCTACGAAACGTTTCAGGACCTGCTGGGATATTGCCGGTATTCGGCGAATCCGGTCGGTCATTTGGTCCTGTATTTGGGTGGGTATCGCGACCACAACCGCCAGCGGGTTTCCGATTATACATGTACGGCGCTGCAACTGGCGAATTTCTGGCAGGACGTGACCGCGGACTACGCCAAGGGCCGCATCTATCTGCCGCTCGAAGACCTTCGCAGATTCGGAGTGCGCGAAGAGGAAATCCGCGCCGATCGTAACAGCGCCGCTTTCCGCGAAATGTTGCGCTTCGAAGTGGAGCGCGCGAGGGAATGGTTTGCGCAAGGATTGCCGCTGGTGAGCAAAGTGAGTCGTGAGCTGGCTATCGACATAGAGCTTTTTAGTCGCGGCGGCCTGGAAATACTAAACGCCATCGAGCGCCAGGACTATGCCGTTTTAGGACGGCGTCCGGCGATTTCCAGGCCGCGCAAGCTGGCGCTGGTGGCACGCGCGGCATTAGGGAAGCTATTATGAGCGCGGCTGTGGGGAATGCACCTATACAATTCGCGCCAACTCCGTCGCAACTCGACGTTGCCTACTCGGTATGCCGTCACATCGCCCGTTCGGCGGCCAGGAATTTTTATTACGGGTTTGCGGTGTTGCCTCGTCCGAAACGCAATTCTCTGAGTGCGGTGTATGCCTTCATGCGACGCTGCGACGACATCGCCGACGATAACAGCATCAGTCTCTTCGATCGGCGCAACAAGCTGGCGGAGTGGCTGGACAAGGTTCATCGCGCGCTCGCGGGCTATCCGACCGACGACGCGTTGTTGCTGGCCCTCGCCGACACCCAACGCCGCTACCAGATTCCGATCGGATTGCTTGACCAGCTTGCCTATGGCACGGCTGCGGACTTGGAAATGGAGCCCCCACCGGAGGAGCACGCGGGAATGCTCGTTCCTCGCTACCGCACCTTCGACGAACTGCGCCAATATTGCTACGGTGTTGCGTCGGTGGTTGGACTCGTCTGCATCCGGATTTTTGGTTATCGCGATCCTGCCGCCGACAAACTCGCCGAACAGTGCGGGTTGGCTTTTCAGCTGACCAACATCATCCGCGACGTGAAGGAAGACGTGGCCATGGGCCGTCTTTATTTTCCAGAGGAGGACCTGACTGAATTGGGTCTTTCGTCCGCCGACTTTGCCGTGCCCGTAGCGAGCCGCCTGGCGCCACTGCTGGCCAAACAGGCAGAACGGGCGCGTGAGGGCTACAGTGCTGGCGAGGAACTGATCCCGCTGGTCAACGAAGACAGCCAGCCTGCGCTTTGGGTGCTGATCACGATCTATCGGCGACTGCTGGAGAAAATCGCATCCCGCCAGTACGACGTATTCACGGAACGCGTTGGCCTGAGCGTCCGCGAGAAGCTCACCATCCTCGGTAAAGGATACCTAAAGCGCCTGTTGTGACGATCTCCTCCCCGAGCCAAGGTTCGACCGTCGCCATCGCAGGGGGCGGTTTGGCTGGACTGGCCGCTGGGTGTGCCCTTTCGAGTGCTGGTTTCCGCGTGACCCTGTTTGAGCGGCGTCCCTATCTGGGTGGGCGCGCTTCTTCTTATCAGCATCCCGGTACCGGCGAAATCGTCGACAACTGCCAGCATGTACTGTTCGGCTGTTGCACAAACCTCATTGAGTTCTATCGTCGAATTGGAGTCGAGAAGAATATCCGCTGGTCTGACACGATGACGTTTGTCGAGCCCGGTGGGCGCACTTCGGTGTTGAAACAAAGTTTTCTGCCGGCGCCCTTGCACACTGTTCCGTCATTCCTGTCTTTTCCCTTTCTCGATGCTCGCGACAAGATCGCCATTGCACGAGCCATGGCGGCCCTGATCCCGATTCCGCTCCGCGATACCGGAGAGTCCTTTCTGAACTGGCTCCACCGTCACGGGCAGACAGAGAACGCGATCGCGCGGTTCTGGAACCCGGTGCTGGTAAGCGCTCTCAGTGAGGACCTTGACCTGGTTTCGGTCTCCTACGCCGCTCAGGTGGTACGGGAATCGTTGAAGTCGGAAACTGCCCGGCGAATGGGGATCCCATCGATTCCGCTCACCGATCTCTACCGTTCCGCGGACGAATATATTCGTGCCCGGGGTGGAGACATCCGATTTCGTGTGGGGGTGGAATCGTTTCGCGCGCAGACCTCGGAAGTAAGCGTTGTCGCCAATGGACAGGAGGAGAAGTTCGACTATCTGCTACTGGCGGTTCCTTTCGATGTGCTGGCGCGGCTATTACCCGACTCGCCCGCCGCTGCTCCACTCGCCCAAATGTTGAGCCATTTCGAGACGTCGCCGATCACGGGCATTCACCTCTGGTTTGACCGGCAGATTACCAGTCTCGACCATGCCGTGCTGCTCGACCGCACGATTCAATGGATGTTTCACAAGTCGAAACTGATTGAAGCGAGGGAGAACGGAAACGGCAGCTACGTCGAACTCGTGGTAAGCAGCTCGAAGAGCCTGATCGAGAAGTCGCGCGGAGAGATCGTGGACCTGGCGGTTCGGGAGCTAGGCGAATTTTTCCCGGTAGTCCGGGAAGCGAAACTGGTGAAATCCACTGTGATCAAGGAAGTGCACGCGACCTATTCGCCTCGTCCGGGAGTGGATGATTATCGGCCCCGACCGGAAACAGCCTGGCCGCGTGTGTTTTTGGCGGGCGATTTTGTCGCGACCGGCTGGCCCGCCACCATGGAAGGCGCAGTCCGCAGCGGGTATCAGGCGGCAGAGTCGCTGGCGAAGGTCTCCGGTGTGCGGGAAGCGAAGTTCCTCGTTCCCGACCTTCCGGGAAGCGGCTTCATGCGTTCGGCTGGCTGATCGGTCGCCAGATCTGAATTGCCGAAACCCTTTGGTAGATCGGCACTCCCGACAATTTCCTTCAATTACATCAGTCTCAAACACACATCACGACCGGGCCATTCTCAGGGCCTGCGTTCCGGCATACGATTTCTACACAACAGAGATGAAACCACCGACCCCAGGACCGCAAGGCCTTGATCGCCGCCAGAGTCCGCGCGTCCGCTGCGGAGGATTGGCGAATATCGTCACCCTGCCGTCCGAAGGTCTTTCTGTTCCGGGCAAAGTGCTGAACCTTAGCTTCGGCGGATGTGGTATCGAGACCGACTTCCCGCCGCCGGCCGGCACGCGCGTCGAAATCATGTTGCGGGTAAATGCGGCTTCGATCCGCGTCCTCGGAGAGGTGCGAGTCCAACGGGGCCCGCACGTCGTCGGTGTAGAGTTCCTTCTGTTGAGCGCGTGCGGCAAATCTTTACTGGAGGACTTGATTCGCGAGTTGGCCAGACAACAGGCCATCGCCAACGTGCTCAAAGGGGCTCGCGGACAATCCGACTATGAAGCGATTCACAAAAAGCGGTCGACAATCTTGAATGGAGATTATCGGATAGCCGGGAGCGTCATTAGTTTGCGGGCGGCTGAGACGAAGGGCATAATCATCGAGCCCTCGACCACAGGCGCACCCAGCGCGGGCTGTACGAATCCCTCCATCATCCTCAATGGAGATGAGCTGGACGTGTTTATCTAGATCGCCATTAGCGCGACACCGCCAGCGACTAGGAGAGCGGCCAGCAGGCGGCGACGTCCGACCCGTTCGTGCAGGAAGAGCCGCGCGGAAAACGCGTTTGCCACGAACGTCAGGGAAGCCGATGCAGGGACCACCAGGCTCAAGTCTCCCCACGAAAGAGCGAAGAGTAGACTGTAGAAGGCGACAGCCATCGCCAGCAGGCCGAGAAAAAAAGTCGGGGTTGCGAAAATGCGGTTGACTACTTTTAGCAAACCACGCTGCTTCCAGAGTTCACCTACATCGCCGACCCTCTTCATGGCATGGGCCAGCAGTACATCCCCGGTCGTGGAGGCGAGGATGATGAATGCAATCGCAGCCCATGTGTAAGCGTCCTTCACGAGGAGGTCTCCCGCGAGACGGGTTCGGGACGATTCAGATGCTGGGGTGACGTCGTGTGCGACGGCCCCGCCGCCACAAAGCCTACTCCGGCCGTGATCAGCGCAATGCCCAGCCAGCGAGTCGGTGAGATTGCTTCGTGGAATCCGAACCGCGCTGCGAGCGCCACCAACACATAGCCGAGCGAGGTGGCTGGAAGCACATAGGTGAGATCGGCCCACGAAAGAGCCGCCATGTAGGAGGCGAAGAAGGCCAGCAGGAGCAGGATTCCGCAGGCTACCCACGGATTGAGAATTGCGAGGATGAGGCTGGAGAGATGATGCAGGGAAACGCCGCCGACGTCCTTCATCCCGCGCGCCAGTAGGGAATCGCCGGCTGAGCTGAAGACTGCGACTCCCACCAGGACGAGGTATTTTCTGAAGGTCACTGCCGGTTCGACTCCGGCCCTACGCCTTGGCCGGCTCGACCACCGGAGATTCTTCCTTACGCTGGTCTTTGACCCACTTGTGGCGCTGCGAGCGCAGTTTAAGGAACGACCTAGCCTCTTTGTAAAGGCGCTTGCGTTCGGAGTTGCTGAACACCGCTTTACGAAGAATGCGGTACGCTGCCTTCGGCCGGAAATAATACTGGTCGTAGAACTCGTGCACGGCTTCCATCACTTCAGTGCCCGGCAGTCCGGGATATTCAACCTGCACCATCTGGTGGCCGGCATCGTCCACCATCTTGCTCTCCGCGGTCAGGAAGCCATTCTTCATGGCGTATTCGTGCAACTCGGTTCCGGGATAGGCGTGGGCGACGGAAACCTGAATCGTCTCCACGTCCAGTTCTTTGGCGAACTTGATCGTGTTCTTGATCGTCTCGCGCGTCTCTCCGGGTAGTCCGAGAATGAAATCGCCATGTATGACCAGTCCGAGTTTGTGGCAATCCTTGGTGAACTGACGCGCACGCTCAACTGTTGCGCCTTTCTTGATGTTCTTCAGGATCTGTGGATCACCTGACTCGAAACCGACGATCAGGAGCCGGCAGCCGGCATCCTTCATGGCCTTAAGCGTTTCGAAGTCGGTGGTGACGCGCGAGGTGCAGGACCAGGTCAGTCCGAGCGGCTTCAACTTGGCGCACAGTTCCACGGTACGAGCCTTCTGGATGTTGAAGGTGTCATCGTCGAAGAAAAATTCTTTGACGTATGGCCAGTACTCTTTGGCCTTGGCCATTTCGAGCGCGACGTCGTCGGTGGAACGCTTGCGCCAGGGATGCCCCATCAACGTCTGTGGCCACAGACAGAACGTACACTGCGCCGGACAGCCGCGCGTCGTGTACAGCGCCACGAACGGATTCAATAGGAACGGTACGTTGTAGCGGCGCACGTCGAGGTCGCGGCGGTAGACGTCGGTAACGTGCGGCAGAGCGTCCAGATTCTCAATCTGCGGACGATCGGGATTGTGCATGATGCTGCCGTTCTTTCGATACGACAGGCCGAGAATTTCTTCGAGCGGTTTGCCGTTAGCGTACTCGACGATGGTGTAGTCGAATTCCTTGCGGCAGACCACGTCGATGACGCTGTGTTCCTGTAGCGATTTTTCCGGCAGGACGCTGACGTGGGGTCCCACAAACGCAACCTTGATGTGGGGGTTGCTGTCTTTTATTGCTTCCGCCAGGCGGATGTCGCCGGGGAAGCCGGGCGTGCTGGTGAACAGGACCAGCAACTCGTAGTCCTTGCAGGTGCGAATGGTCTCTTCCGCCGTCACGTGGTGGGGCGGAGCGTCCAGCAGGCGCGCGCCTTCAAGCATCCCGGTCGGATACGCAAGCCAGACGGGGTACCAGTAGGATTCGATCTCGCGCGTGGCCGGCCAGCGAGAGCCTGCGCCGCCATCAAAGTTTTCAAACGAAGGCGGATTCAGAAAAAGCGTCTTTAAAGGCATATGGGTTGATCCCCTATTCTAACATTGGGTGAGGTACGAAAACCCTGTCGGACGCTACCATTCAGGTACATCCAACTCAGGTCCAGAAACCCCGGAAACTATTCCATCAGCATGCCTTAGCCGGCAGTTAAAGCACAAAACAAAGACGTTGGACGTGGTTTTCACTGCATTGAGGCGCGAGAATCGGCTGCGGGCGGCAGCGGTTATCTTGGTGGATTTTGCAGCGCCCACTTTTCGAGCTCTCCGGTGGCGCGCAACAGGTTCATACGCACGCGCTGATACTCAAAGTCGGAGTCCTGGAAAATGAGGAACCGTTCGCTAGCTTGGCCGCGAGCGTCGACCAGATCGCGGAGCGCTCCGGTGCCAGCGTCCAGGCGGGTTTGAGCCGCATCAAGTCCCGACTGCGCAAGTTGATACTCCAGTTGTGCTACTTCCCGAGCAGCCGCGAGTTGCTCGACAGCTCGTTGCAGTTTCAGCGTTTCTTCCGAAACCTTATCGCGTGCAGCCTCGGCTTGCTTCTTCGCTTTCAGAGCGTCGGCGTCTGCTGCCTTGGCGCGTGCGCGCTGAGGGGCGCTGAAAATTGGGAAACGGAAAGACATACCGATGGTGATATTGTCGGGCTGAAAGTTCAGGTAATACTGATCATAGTTGTTATATGTCGAGAGGCGCGCGTACTGGGCAGCGAAGTCCAATGAGGGCAGCAGTGCCCGATGTTCCCCGGAAGCGCGGAATGCTTCCGCCCGGGCGTGCTGGTCGGCCGATTGAATAGAGGGACTCGACGCGACTGCTTTCGCGGAGAGGTCGTCGTCCGACGGGAGAACGGGGAGCGCCGGAATCGTCTCCGGCGCAATCTCGATCGAAGAGACCGGCAAGCCGGTCAATGCGGAGAGATGTCTCCGCAGCACGTCCGCCGATCCGCGGGCCTCAGCGATCCGCAGGCGCGCCCGGGCTGCCGTCAGTTTTGCGCGGTTCAGATCCATCGTGCTGTCAATACCTTCCTGCAATCGTTGTGCTACAGCCTGCTCCAACTTCGTTGCCTCCGCTTCGTCTTCGTGCAAGCGGGACGCCCGGGCTTCCCATTTGGCGAGTTCGGCATAACTTAGGGCGACATCCTGGATTACGGCGTTGCGCTGGTCCTTGTCCTGAAACTGCGCGGCAAGCCATTCCGTTTTGGCGGCATTCTGAAATTGCCTTTGGGAAGGATTAAAGACGGTGCTCTGAGCCACGACATTCACGATCGACGGTGCCGAGCCTTCCAGTGTCAACGGGAATCCATAGGAATAGCCCAGTCCAGACCCCACGATCAATTGCGGAATGTAGGCGTTGTGAACTTCACGGTACGCCGCAAAAGTCCGTTGGACGTCGGCATTCGCCACCGCCGAGGTGGTGCTGTGAGCCAGCGCGAGCTGAATGGCGCGGTCGAGCGGGAGCGTCTCTGCTTGCGCCCAGACCCCAGCTAGCAATGTTGTTATGGACAGGACAGACAGGTTCAATCGGAGTTTCATCAGGTCACCTGCGATCAGGCCGCGACTCGGCCGCGACGCACAAATTGTAGTGCGCAGGACCGGAGCCGGGCAGGGAATTGGTAGGAATGATTCGAAAAGCGCGCGGAACAGACGAGGCGCACCGTCTTCACGGTGCGACCCGCTGTAACCCCTGCCGGCAAGGTTCGAAGTTGCGAGCTAAGGCGAGACCCGCACGATACTCAGCTGCCGCTGCCGCCTTGTCACCCTGCTTTTCCAGCAGTTGTCCCAGAAGGCAATGAGCTTTGAAAGCAGGCGCCTCTTCCACCGGGCCTTCGGCAAAATAGCGGTGCAGCAATTCGATAGCAAAGGAAAACGCTCTGTCCGTGTGGAACAGCGAGTTCGCGGCTTCGAACAGGACTTCCCTGCGCGGCATGGGTGCCTGATTCATCTTGACGAAGGCCTGTTCCATGTCGTCGTAGCGTTTTCGATTGCGATAGAAAAATCCCAGGTTCAGCCATGCCTCAGCGTCGCCTTTACCGGCTTCGATCATCTGGCGATACTCACGCTCAGCGGCGGTGAAATCCTTGTTCTTTTCCGCGATGCGTGCATAGACCCAGTGTTCCTGGCCGGGACTGACTTTCCCGATGATCTTCGCCTGCTCGCGGGCCTTATCCTGACCGCCACCCATAATGCCTGGAGCCTCCAGGTAAAACTCGGCAACATCGACTCCCGCATAGGTGTCGGTGGGATCCAGCTCAGCGGCGCGGCGGAATTCATCTCGAGTCTTGATTGCCAGACCGATCGGAAGGGTGGCTTTTTCGGCCTTCTCGCCGTACACCCGGCCCAGCCACCGATGGAAGCCGGAATTGTTAGGCTGGAACTCAACTGCTCTCTTGCAACGTCCTTCCGCGCGGTCCCAATCCTCATACTGGAAGTAGGCACGGCAAAGCAGATGGATCGCCGCCGCGTCGTGCGGGTTCGAAGCGAGTTGCCCATTCAGAGCATTGATCGCGTCATCCACCCGGCCTGCTTGCAGCATGTCTTTGGGGGAGTCCGCCATCGCGGACAACGAAAGAAAAAAAAGGAAGAGAACTGTCACAACTCGAGAAGTCTGCTTGATCATTCAGTACTTGACCTGTGTCCCGTCACCGATCGGTTTGCCGTTCGACGAACTGATCGCGACCATATCGTTGAGAGCGATCCCGCGTACGACTTCGACTTGCGTGAGATTTGAGATGGACGTTTCCACATCCTGCCGTTTGAGTTGATGCCCAACCACCTGGAGCACGTAAGGCTTGCTGTCATCCATGCGGACCGCCTCGCGTGGCACCACCAGCACGTTGTCGCGTTGGGCATTCACAATCGTTACCCCGACGTTCACGTTCGGCAGGAGCTTCCTGTCCCTGTTATCTACGATGCTGATTGTTTCGCCCACGTTACGCGATCCCCGTAACTTCACGGTGGATGGAATGGCATTCACTGTGGACTGCCAGATCCTGCCTGGGACTGCGTCCCAGGTGATTTCAATGGGATTTCCCGGAGCAAGTTTGCCGACATCGGGCTCGTCCACAAAAGCGCGAACCTGCACTTTTCGAAGATCGGCTAGTTGTAGCAAAAGATCGCCGCTGGCGACAAAAGCGCCTTGCTTTACAGGCACTGAATACACGGTGCCATCAAAAGGCGCGCGCACATTGGACTTGGCGAGCACATCCTGGGCGGCGTCATAGGCAGACTGCGCTTCCCGGCGTTGCGCCTCGACTCGCGCAATTTCCGGATCGGAATAACGTCCGGTCTGCTTTTGTTGTAGAAGATTGAGTTGAGCGTCGGCCTGCGCGAGCGCATTTTCCGCCGCCCGAACTTCTCCTGCGGAGGCCGCGCCTCGCTGCTGAAGCCTTTTCAGCGCGTCCAGATTGCGTTGCGTGGCGTCGCGATCGGCACGCGCTTTCACCATTTGCGCGTTGAGGCTCAGCACCTCTTCCTGATTGCCGCCGCGCTGCATGGCGTTGACTTCCGCCAAAGCGGTCTTGAGTTGCGTTTGCGCGCGCGCTGCATGGGCGCGCAGGTCAGCATCGTCGAGAGCTACCAGCAGTTGGCCCTTCTTGACGGCATCGCCTTCCTTGACCAGTAAGCGCTGCACGGTCGTCGTGAGGGGTGAGTGGGCCTCAAAATTCTGTACGGGCTCGATCTTGCCGTTCGTGGAGATCAGACTGCGTATCTGTCCTCGCTCCACGTGCGCGGTGCGCACGGGGATCGAGTCGTCTTTGCGGGAGACGAAGGCGGCGAACACGATGACGGCCACGAGAATCGCAAGTCCGGTCACCCACCACCGCCGCGGCTGGCGTGCTGAACTGTTTCCATTCAATGGCATACGGAGAAAAACGCAAGCATCAATGTATCACTCACGCGGCCCCACAGCTGGGAAAACCAGGGTTCTGAAATTACCTGTTTAGATGCGGGCAGACCCAGTTTCGCAGCAGTGTTTTGTGCAGTTTGAGGCGGCGCGCGGCGGACTCGGTACAATATCGGGATGCCAAAATCTTGCGGCTACACCGACGAGCATGCCAGCGCAGGACTTGATCATGCTTTTCCTGAAATCGAAACCTGGGCGAACCAGTTTCCCGGTTATGAGATCGTGATCGACGACCCGGAGTTCACTTCCGTCTGCCCGAAAACCGGGTTGCCGGACTTCGGGAAGCTAGAGATCCGATACACGCCGGATCGACTATGCCTGGAACTGAAGTCGTTGAAAGAGTATCTGCAGTCGTATCGGAATCTTGGCATCTTTCAGGAGAACATCGTCAACCAAGTGTTGAACGATGTAGTGCGCTGGGCCATGCCGGTGTGGGCCGAGGTGAAGGGAGACTTTCGTCCGCGTGGGGGGATCTCGACGGTGGTGGTGGCGCGGTGGCCGCGGGCGAAGGGAAGGAAGAAGTAGGAAGTCAGACTGCAGAATTAACGTCAATCACCGTGAAGCCGCTGCCTCTCGCGGTTCGATTAATTCAATCTCTGCGGCATGTTCAGCCTTGACGCGACTGACCTCATACGCACCCTGCAAATTCAGCCAGAACTGTTCCGTTGTCCCGAAGAACCGCGACAACCGGACGGCCGTATCGGCGCTGATGCCGCGCCGTTCCAGAACAATGTCATTGACGCGAGGCGCAGGAACGCGGAGTCGCTTCGCCAGTTCGTACACTGACATCCGCATGGGCGCCAGAAACTCCTCGCGCAGGATTTCGCCGGGGTGAACTCTCCAGTTCGGGGTGCCTTTTCTGATTACACTCATGTTAATCGACCCTCAATGATAGTCCGTGATATCCACCTCGTACGCATCGTGGCCCTTCCAGACGAAGCAGATTCTGTATTGATCGTTGATCCGAATGCTGTACTGCCCCTGCCGGTCACCATGCAATTTCTCTAACCGGTTTCCGGGAGGGACCTTTAGATCGTCGAGAACTACTGCGCCGTCGAGCATGCCCAGCTTCCGCCGGGTCACGCTGGCTGGCGGCGCGCCCCTTGTCTTGCCTGTTCTCCAGATCTCCGCCGTTTGCCGGTTGGCGAAACTCCTGATCACTATCCTATAGTAACGAGATCCGTTAATAACGTCAATCGTTACCAAAGTGAATATCGATCGCCGGTCCCGGTCATGCTATATTCGCTCGATCCGTGCCACCGAAAGACCTCCATCCCCGGACTGCGCTGATTGTCCTGACGGCGCTGAACCTGCTGAATTATGCGGATCGCAACGTTTTGTATGCGGTTCAACCACTGGTGCAGGACGAGTTCCACCTCAACAAAACGCAAATCGGATATCTCACCAGCGCCTTCCTGGGCTTCTACATGATTGCGGCGCCGTTTGTCGGTCCGCTGGCGGATCGATATTCCCGCAAACTCATCATCGTGCTGGGTGCCATTTTCTGGAGTGGGCTAACGCTGTTGACCGCAGTGACTCACACCTACGGCGAGTTGTTGGTCCGGCACACGCTGGTCGGAGTCGGTGAGGCGACGTTCGTCACGATTGCGCCGACTTTCGTGGCCGACCTTTTTTCGGAAGACAAGCGCGGACGCATTCTTGGCGTGTTCTATCTCGCTATTCCGGTGGGATCGGCAGCGGGATATCTAGTCGGCGGCTATCTGGCTCCGATTTATGGATGGCGGTTTCCGTTTTATATCGCCGCCGCGCCGGGTTTCCTGCTGGCGGTGGCGGTCTTGTTTCTCACGGAACCAGAGCGAGGGCAGTTCGATTCCCTCAAAGAGACGCCGGAGCGCGGCACCATCATGGGACTGGCGCGCAATCCGGCTTTCCTGACCGCCACCTTGGGCATGGCGTTCATGACGTTTTCGCTGGGTGGCATCCAGGTGTGGATGCCGCAGTTTCTCTTTAGCGAACGCCATTACACGCTCGAGTCGGCCAATCTGATGTTTGGAATCATCATCGTTGTGGACGGCATTCTCGCGTCTCTGGCTGGCGGTTGGCTGGGCGACTACCTGCTGCGCCAGACAAAGAGTTCTTACTACCTGATTTCGGCGGTCAGTATGGCGCTGGGAATTCCTTTCATGATTGTCGCCCTGTTCTCTTCCGGTCGCGTGATGGTCCCCGCAATCGGAGTGGCCGCCTTCTTCCTGCTATTGAATACTTCTCCTTTGAATGCGGCGGTGATCAACTCGGTGGGTGCGCATGTTCGCGCGACAGCCATTGCAGTCAACATCTTTATCATCCACATTCTCGGCGATGTCCCTTCTCCCACCATGATGGGATGGGTGGCCGACCACCGTTCTCTCCAGGCCGCCTTCATTCTTCCGGTCATTGCCATGGGGATTTCATCTGCCATACTGTTTGCTGGGATGAAACACGCTCCGGCCGTTCGCGTCGGCGCCGCTCCCAGTGAGGCGAG
>Ga0137409_10000741_pt1 | contig 35666 bp, 32 predicted proteins | sample CZODoug1_16funga_FD_122059 | JGI IMG/M metagenome (GOLD analysis project Ga0137409, IMG submission 122059) | Vadose zone soil fungal communities from Angelo Coast Range Reserve, California, USA - CZODoug1_16fungal (Hybrid Assembly) | ecosystem: Environmental > Terrestrial > Soil > Vadose zone... | reverse complement strand
CGCCCCGAACCGTGAAGTGGAAATACGCCGATCCATCGCGACACATCAGTACACAATCAGTTGGTACAGGCCACTAGTCGCGGCGGGCGAGTACCTGCGCGAGCGCCACCCGAGCCTGCTGCACGACGCGAAGCTGCGCGAACACTTCCACCAAGGCCTGTTCCACGGCTTCGACTTCGACTACACCATGCTGCGCATCGGCAGCATGAACATGCTGCTGCACGGCGTGGAGAACCCGGACATCCGTTACCGTGACTCGCTGGCGCAGGAGCACGGGGGCGAGGAGGAGAAGTACACGCTGGTGCTGGCCAATCCGCCCTTCGCCGGCAGCCTCGACTACGAAAATACCGCCAAGGACCTGCTGCAGATCGTCAAGACCAAGAAGACGGAGCTGCTCTTCCTCGCGTTGTTCCTGCGGCTCCTGAAGCCCGGCGGGCGCGCCGCCGTGATCGTGCCCGATGGCGTGCTGTTCGGGTCCAGCACGGCGCACAAGGTGCTGCGCCGCATTCTGGTGGAGGACCAGAAACTCGACGCCGTAGTTTCGCTGCCCGGGGGCGCGTTCAAGCCGTACGCGGGAGTCTCCACCGCGATCGTGCTCTTCACCAAGACCAACTCCGGCGGCACCGACTTTGTCTGGTTCTACGACGTCACGGATGACGGCTGGAGTCTCGACGACAAGCGCACGCCGCTGCTGTCCGAGGACAAGCTCGGGGCCGCGCCCCGCACCGCGCTCGGCGCAGACGAGCACACGAAGAACAACCTGCCCGACGTGGTCGCGCGCTGGGCCGCGCACGCCGACAGTGAGCGCGAGCGCCCGCGCACAGCGCAGAGCTTCTGCGTACCGAAGGCCGACATCGCCGCGCAGGGCTACGACCTCTCGCTCAACCGCTACAAGGAGGTGGTGCACCAGGCGGTCGAGCACCGCCCGCCAAAGGAGATTCTCGCCGAGCTGGCGAAGCTGGAGGAGGAGTTCAAGCAGGCCATAAAGGAGCTGGAGGGGATGCTCGGATGAGCGCTTGGCCCGAGACCGCGCTCAGTGAGTTGCTGAGTGACGCCACGCCTGGGTTTGCTTGCGGCGAAGATGTTGAGGATGGCGCGTTCCAGGTTCGGATGAATAACATCACAACCGAGGGCAGGCTCGAGCTGAGCAAGCGGCGGCGCGTACCAAGGGACTACCGCAACATCGACCGATTCCTGCTTCAGCCGGGTGACGTTCTGTTCAACGCGACGAACAGTCCGGACCTTGTCGGTAAGACGGCATTCTTCCCTGGCCTGGAAGAACCAGCCGTCTTCAGTAACCATTTCCTCCGTATTCGTCCCCGTGACGGCCAAGTAGATGGCCGCTATCTCACACGGTGGCTGAACCTGCAGTTTCAGCATGGCCGGTTCAAGGCGATGTGCCGCCAGTGGGTAAACCAGGCAACGGTGAGCCGACAGGCGCTCTTGTCATTGCGGGTTCCTGTACCACCCCTCCCCGAGCAGCGGCTGATTGCGGAGATACTGGACAAGGCTGACGCGCTGCGGGTCAATCGCCGCGCCGCACTCGCCCAACTCGACAGGTTCATCCAATCCATCTTCCTCGACATGTTCGGCGACCCAGATGCGCAGGATTGGCCGATGTGCACGGTCGCTGGAGTGGCCGCTCAGACTGACGGAGCGATCCGAACAGGACCATTTGGAAGCCAGCTCCTGCACAGCGAATTTACGGACGAGGGGGTCGCCGTCCTCGGTATCGACAATGTCGTGGATAACGAGTTCCGATGGTCTCAACGGCGATACATCAGCGAAAGGAAGTACCGAGAACTGGCCCGCTACACCGTGCAGCCAGGCGATGTGCTTATCACCATCATGGGCACGTGCGGTCGATGCGCGGTCGTGCCGGAAGACATCCCGAAGGCTATCAATACCAAGCACATCTGCTGCATTACCGTTGATCGCGCCAAGTGTCTGCCGGTCTTCCTTCACGCCTACTTCCTTCTACACCCCATCGCGCGTCGGCACCTTGCACAGAAGGCAAAGGGGGCAATTATGGAAGGCCTGAACATGGGCATCATCAAAGAGATGCCCATACCGATGGCCCCACTCGCTTTACAAGACGTCTTTGCAGCTCGACTGAGAGAAGCAAGCGAACTCAGAGGGAGTTGCAAGCGTGCGACTGCGGAATGCGACGCGCTGTTCCGATCTCTTCAGCACCGCGCTTTTCGAGGTGAGTTATAGCCCATGCGCGGCGAGTTCATCGGAGTTTGGTTGGAGACGCGGCGCCAGATCTGGCAGCCGCTAATCGACGAACTGCTCATTGAGACCGAGCAGGGTGTCCCAGACGACATATTCTGCGAGCTGTACCGGGAAATTGCCAAGGCCTTGAACTCACCGCCGTCAATCCAGGATCTTGCCGACGTCATCGACAACCCGCTGCAGAGCCGAGAGGCGTTCGAGAGGGTTCAACCAGAGGATATCGCGGGCGAGCGGGCACTTGTCGGATTCTTCGAGGCCGCGCACTACGCGCTGGACGAATTAGGTGGAGACAATCTGTCAAACAGATACTTCAACCTGATCGCCGCATTCATCGAAAGGTTTAGCCTGCGCTACGACCTGCGGCGTCCCTGCATCCTCTGCCCGACACTGCCGGGGGTGTTCGCGAGCCTCGTGCGCGACTTGCGGGCGCTCACCAACCAGGACCCACACCTCGACGCCCTCATGAAAGACTATGAGGATGCAGTCCGAGACCTGCGCTTTGGATGCACCGATGGGCGGATCAGGACATGCATCGGGAAGCAGTTCATGCTGCTCGAAGGCATCGGTGCCCTGTCTCCAGACGTGACGAAAGGCACGCTGGGGGACATGTGTGACGAACTACGCTCGTGGCCACACGCGACAATTAGAGAGGCACTGAAGAAGCTCTACGGATTCGCATCCGACTACCCAGGGATTCGGCACGGCAGAAGCGCAAAAGGCGCCCTCCGCTCCATCGAGATGCGCGACATGGTGGCCATGTCTGTCCTATTGACTGGCTTTACGCCTTATTTGGAGAGTCGTCTCAGCGCGGACGCAATCTTTGGGGGCAGTGTCACTCTTGCTGGATCAGCCCCGTCGGTCACGGTCCTTGAGGTTGGTCCTGCTCGCGCGTTGACCAAGCAGAGCAAGCTCAGAGCATTCCTGAGCCGCCTTGTTTTGTGGAGAGGTGAGCAATGAGCCAGTTCGCCTTCATCCAGCGAGAATGGTCGGCGGTGTTCGACGCCGCGTCAAAGGCCGAGGCGGCCGTGCACGCCGATCCGCGCACGGCCTGCTTCTACGCCCGGCGTGGGCTGGAGCTCACGGTGAGCTGGGCCTACAAGCACGACGCGACGCTCCGGCTGCCCTATCAGGACAACCTCTCGGCGCTGATCCATGAGCCGAGCTTCAAGCAGGCCGCCGGCGCCGCGGTGTTCAGCAAGGCCCGCGTGATCAACACGCTGGGCAACCGTGCGGTGCACAGCCACCGCCCCGTGCCGGAGGCGGACGCGCTGGTGGCAGTCCGCGAACTCTTCCATGTGGCTTATTGGTTTGCGCGGACCTACGCTCGCGCAGCGCGCCCGGCGCCGGGGCTCGCGTTTGATCCGGCGGCGCTGCCCCAGCCCGCGGCGGTCGGGCAGCAGACCACGGAACAACTGCGCACGCTCGAGGAAGGGCTCCGGGACCGCGACGAGAAGCTCACGACGCTGCTCGCGGACAAGGGCGCGCTCGACGAGGAACTCAAACGCCTGCGGGCCGAGGTGGCCAAAGCCAAGCAGGCAGCCGCCGCGCAGCCGGACACCCACGACTACTCCGAGGCCGCGACCCGCGATTACTTCATCGACCTGCTGCTCAAGGAAGCCGGCTGGCCGCTGGATCAGGCTCGCGACCGCGAGTTCGAGGTCAGCGGGATGCCCAATGCCCAGGGCAAGGGCTTCGTGGACTACGTCCTTTGGGGCGACGATGGCAAGCCGCTCGGGCTCGTCGAGGCCAAGCGCACGCGGCGCGACGCCCGCGTCGGGCAGCAGCAGGCCAAGCTCTACGCCGATTGTCTGGAGCGCCAGTTCGGGCAACGGCCGATCATCTTCTACTCGAACGGCTACGAGCACTGGATCTGGGACGACACCCGCTACCCCCCGCGCCGAACCCAGGGTTTCTACAAAAAGCCGGAGCTTGAGCTCCTGATCCAACGTCGGGGGACGCGGCGGCCGCTCGCGGACGCTGCGATCAGTTCGACGATTGTCGAACGCCCCTACCAAACGCGCGCCATCCGCCGAGTCGCTGAGGCGCTCGAACGCGACCACGATCGCAAAGCGCTGCTCGTGATGGCCACCGGTGCAGGTAAGACACGCACGGTGATCGCGCTTTGTGATTTGCTGATGCGCTGCAATTGGGCCAAACGCGTGCTCTTCCTCGCCGACCGCGTGGCGCTGGTGAACCAGGCGGTGAATGCCTTCAAGCGCCACCTGCCCGATGCCTCGCCCGTGAACCTCGTGACCGAGAAGGAAGCCGAGGGTCGCGTCTTCGTCTCGACCTACCCAACCATGATGGGATTGATCGACGAGACGGAGGACGGTCAGCGGCGCTTTGGCACCGGCCACTTCGATTTGGTGATCATCGACGAGGCGCACCGCTCGGTGTTCCAGAAGTACCGCGCCATCTTCGATTACTTCGACTCACTGCTCGTCGGCCTCACGGCGACGCCCAAGGACGAGGTGGACCGCAACACCTACGGCCTGTTCGACCTCGAGGACGGCGTGCCCACCGACGCCTATTCACTCGAGGAGGCGGTGCGCGACGGCTTTCTCGTACCGCCCCGCGCTGTTTCGGTCCCGCTCAAGTTCCAGCGCGAGGGCATCAAGTACGACGAGCTCTCGGAAGAGGACAAGGACCAGTGGGACGCGCTGGAGTGGGACGACGACGGCACCGTGCCGGCCCGGGTTGAAGCCGAGGCGGTCAACAAATGGCTTTTCAACAAGGACACGGTAGACAAGGTACTCGAGCACGTCATGACACGGGGCCTCAAGGTCGCAGGCGGCGACCAGCTGGGCAAAGCAATCATCTTCGCCAAAAACCAGGACCACGCGGACTTTATCGCCGAGCGCTTCAACGCCAATTACCCGCACTACAAGGGCGAATTCGCGCGTGTCATCACCTTCAAGACCGAATACGCACAAAACCTGATAGATAACTTCTCGAATAAGGAGAAGGTGCCGCACATCGCGATTTCGGTAGACATGCTCGACACGGGGATCGACATCCCCGAAGTGTTGAATCTGGTCTTCTTCAAACTCGTGCGCTCGAAGACCAAGTTCTGGCAGATGGTTGGGCGCGGCACACGTCTCTGCTTGGACCTTTTCGCTCCGGGACAACACAAAGAGTTCTTCTACCTGTTTGACTACTGCCAGAACCTCGAATACTTCAGCCAGAACATTCCGGCCAGCGAAGGCTCGGTGGGCGAATCCCTCGGCAAGAGGCTGTTCAATAGCCGACTCGAAATGATTGGGGAGCTTGACCAGCGAGAAGCAGCGGAGTCCGAGTCCGGGGCAGCGGAACCGCCCCTTGCTCCACACGGACAGCCCGAATCCAATGCCGAGGTGCGGGCGCAAATCGCTGGGTTGCTGAATAAGGAAGTAGCAGCGATGAACCTCGATAATTTCGTGGTCCGATCGCATCGGCGCCTGGTGGAGAAGTATGCGAAACCCGATGCCTGGACAAGACTGCCGCCCAACGCCTTGGCCGAGTTGTCGCACGAGGTCGCGGGGCTTCCTTCGGAACTCGACCCCGAGAACGAGGAAGCCAAGCGCTTCGATCTGCTCGCTTTGAGCCTGCAGCTCGCCGTGCTGCGCCACGAGCCTGGATTCGCTCGACTGCGCGACCGCGTCAAAGAGATCGCGGGACTCCTGGAAGAGAAGGCAGCCATCCCGATGGTGCGTGAGCAGATGGTCCTGATCCAGGACGTGCAGAGTGACGAGTGGTGGCAGGACGTCACGGTACCGATGCTGGAGGTGATGCGTCGCCGGCTGCGCGCGCTCGTGCAGCTTATCGACAAGCGCCAGCGCAAGCTGGTGTACACCGATTTCGACGATCTCATGGGCGGAGAGACCACCTTCAAGCTGCCGGGTTTAGCGGTCGGTACGGACTACGCTAAGTTCGTCGCCAAGGCGCGAGCGTTCCTACGTCAGCATCTCGATCATGTCGCGATCGCAAAGCTGCGGATGAACAAGACGCTCACGGCCTCGGACCTCGCCGAGCTGGAGCGGATGCTCTCTGAGAGCGGCATCGCGGGACCGGACGACATCCGCCGGGCAGCAGAGCAGTCGCACGGTCTTGGACTCTTCGTGCGATCTCTCGTGGGGCTGGACCGCAGCGCGGCCAAGGAAGCCATGGCGCGCTTCATCGAGGGAAGGACCTTGTCGGCCAACCAGCTCGAGTTCATTGATCTGATTGTCAACCATTTGACGGAACACGGGGCGATGGAGCCCGAACGTCTCTACGAATCTCCGTTTACAGACCTGACGCCACAAGGGCCCGACCGCCTATTCAAGGCGACGGAACTGGACGAGTTAGTGCGTGTGCTTGCGGCAGTGCGAGCTGCAGCTGTCGCTGCCTGACAGTATGGCCAAGCAACGCGACCACGCGATTCGCAGTGCTGCGTTTGCGCAACTCCAGCGCCTGCTTAGTGTACGGGGTGATCTCACTAGCGCGGACCTACGCTCAGGTTTCGAATTTGAAGGCGCACGCATACCTTTGATCAATCCGCAGCGTGGCATCTTCAAGCCTCGCCAGATGACACATCTCCTATCGATTCGAACCGTCTTTCCACGCTCAGGCGCTCGCGTTTGGTACGACGACCAGCGGCAGGTGCACGCACAAATCTATCAAGGTGAAGATGTCGTCGACTACGCCTTCATGGGCACGGACGCGAGCGCAGCGGACAATCGATGGCTGCGTGAAGCTATGGAGGATCGGATTCCGATCGTCTATTTCTTTGGTGTCGCGCCAGCCATGTATAAACCGATCCTGCCCACGTATGTTGTCGGCTGGGACGCGCGACGGCTCAAGGCACAGATCGCGTTTGGCTTACAGGAAGCACGCACGGTCGAATTTCCGACGACGACGGGTGAGCGTCGGTACGCCCTTCGAGAGGTGAAACAGCGCCTACACCAGGCGTCTTTTCGTGAAGCCGTTATCAGCGCCTATGCTGGCCGCTGCGCAGTAACGGGTCTCCCGGAGCAGCGCTTGCTCGATGCCGCTCATATCGTCTCCGACAGCAACGAGCAGCTGGGGCATGCGATTGTGCCGAACGGATTGCCGCTGTCGAAGATTCATCACGCCGCGTTCGACGCTCACTTGATCGGCATCGATGTCGACTACCGAATTCACGTATCGCGACGCCTCTTGGAGCTGAAAGATGGGCCGATGCTCGAGCTTCTCAAGCAAACTCACGGCGCCACTCTGCATCTGCCACGTCGCGAGAGGGACTATCCTGACCGTCGACGCTTGGAACTGAGATTCGATGTGTTCAGAGGGTTCGAATAGAAAGGGAGCCAAGTCCACGAGTGCGGACTAGACGTGTGAGTCGCTTGCCAGTAAGGCAATTTCAAGTCCGCGCTAACGACTTCGGAGCACCTCGGAGTGTAAGCGATCCCTGTAGCGCGGCGGCGAGTGCTACGGCGGAGAGCCAGCCGTCATTGTTCGACAGGTTGAGGTATGACTGTGGCGCAGGCAGAGGAACGCCGAGAAGATGGGAGAGTTGGCTTACAGGTACGGGATCCGAGAATGCCGAGACCTCGTCGAGGACAATCGCGTACACGATGTCCCGTCCGATGACATACTGATCGTATTCGCTGCGCTGACAACCGATTGCATGCCCGAACGTCTCCCAAATCTTGTTCGGGTCGCCTGTTATTACGCGCGCAACTCTAGCCTCTCCGGCCAGCCCCGAAATTGGTCGCGTGCCGTACAGGGAAATCCTTCTACCCTCCCATTCCTTGGAGAATCGTGTCCTAATTTCCACGGTCTTGGACCCGTCTAGGATCTTGGAAAGGGGATCCGGCTGCAGGGCGAGCACAGCACCAGTGAGTAGAGAATGCTGACCGATTGTGATGTGACCAAACACCTTCGGGAGCTTTGCCTTTACGGAGGCATCTAGTTGCGCGAAAGTCGTCGCAGCGAAAAGTTCGGTGTCGAAGATTCGGTACTGCTTTCCGCTCTTTTCCGCAGTGTCGAAAGTAAAGGATTTAAAGAAGCCCTTGCGGTCCTCCCAAACACTTTCCGGAAGCGTGAAATGCACTTCACGAGCGCGCTGGCGCACTTCAAGTGCCATGAGGACGAAGAAAAGATCACCTAGTGATCGGCTTCGTTCCTCCTCCATTATTCTCAAGTGACAAAACTTCGCCTTCTCACCCCGCTTAACAATTGCGGCGGCAACGGGTCGCTCACTGAGCAGACCAATGAAGCCCGTGCGCTGACCATTCCTCAGACCTTCCATCACTCTGCCGTCAAACCAACGGTCGATGCCTGGATAGGCCTGCTCGTTTTGTAGGATTAGATGGCGGAGCTCGTGGAAATCGTCGCTCAGGCGGCGCGCATCGTCGCGACCGATCCTAACCAATCGGAACGACTCGCGCGGGAATTCCAGCTGTCGGCTCATGTGCTGTTGACTACGAGATGGGGGTAATCGTTCCATCTGCGCTGCAGGACGCGTGATCCGGCCAGCTCGCGAAATACTTGGAAAGCTGCAGAGACTGCTCCCCATAACTGCTCGGACGGGTCTTCTTGCAGTCCTGCGACATGCGATAGAACTCGAGGCGCGCCATCTTCTCCTGGTGGCGAAGGCTCACATCGATGTCGTGACCGCGGACTTCGAAGATCAGCGGTGTGCCCTTCTCTCCGTCATCCCTTGCGCCAAAGAACGGATGAACGAAGCCCGCGTAGTGGATTCGCATCTCCCCAATGGTCTCGTCGCTGGCCCGACAGTACACGGCTACCTGCGGTGGCAACCAAATGCGTTCGTACGAGCGAATGATATAGAAGCGTTCCTTTTCGATTCTAAGTCGGCGGTTGCTGTCGGCTTGCTTGAGCTGCCAGTATTGACAAGGGCTTGTCGGTGCCCGTCCCTGCTCGCGCCACAATGGAATCGGGTCACCTTTCCCGACCTCCACCGAGGTCGCGAAGACCGAGGCGGGATGACCCGCAATGCGAGTCGTCGTGAGATCGACTGAAAGTGTCCCTTCCTGATTCTCCTGGTCGGTGAGTAGCACGGTGTGGGTGATACTCTCTCCTCGGATTCTGCTGTCCCACAGTGGGCCTTTACACAGCCGCAGTTGCGTGAGCGATATGCCTGGTCGCACGACGACGTTGAATGTCATCGGTGTGACCTCAATGAAAAGATCGCCTGAGATCTCCTTTCCTAGCGTGAACCCTTCGTATTCATCCATGCCGTCGACTACCAAGCGGGCGAGTACGTCCATGCGCCCGACTGAGCTCTTTGCAGTAGCCTGACCGGCAATCGGCGAGCCCCGGAAGTAATGAATGCGTTCCATGAGCCTAAACAAATACGTATGGCGGGCACTGAGCACGTATTGGCTGTTGGTATCTGGCGCGAGCTGTCGGATCAGACCAAGTGATTTCAGCGTGCTGAGATACCCGCCGCCGAAGGGCTTCACGCAACCGGATGTGAGCTCGTAACCCTCATCCGCGAGGCGTAGATCGAACGAGGAATAGTCGTAATCATCCGGATTGGTCGAGGCATTCTCGATAGCGCCCTGCTCGACGAGATGGTTCACTTGGTCGTCCGTCAGTATGCCCGGAATCCATGCGTCCCAGGGCTTACTCATGGGCGTACTCGCAGCGCGCGCTCAAATGCCGAGTGGTCCGCACTGGTTATGATCGCTAGCTCCAATCCAAGCGCTTGGGCGTAGGACCGACAGACGGTTTCAGCGAGCGCCTGCTCGGACCGGATGTCCTCCAGCTTGCGCCTTGGTCGGACGCGGCCATTATCGGCGCTGGCCCGACGATGGAGGATCTGCTCTGGCAGATCCTGGACAAGTACCAAGCTTGTCGGCTCGAGACTGCTGATGATTTCAAGTGGAACCTGTATTAGTTGTTGGTCGTTGTCAATCACTGAATGCGCATCCAACAGCCAGTTAGTGCTGGGTCGTTGCTGTCGCAGTCTATTCACCTCGGTCGCGATAAGCTTCTGATTAGCCAGAATTGCATGCCGTCCGAGCGTTCGTAGCTGCTCGGGTGCCGAGCGTGTCAGGGTCGATAGCAGGGCGCTCGCGGAGAGGGTCCGCCACTCAGCGTTGCGCTGAATGAACGTTTGGATGAGGGACGTCTTCCCAACGCCCGAAATACCGAATACGCAGGCTAGTACGTTCGACATGGCCTCTGAGCGGTGGAGCGCCCCCAATGGGATCACTTTGTGCAGGTGAGCAAAGAAGTCAAGTCCCAGGTTGGCGAGTACTGATCGTCGCACAGCCGGGCCACGGCTGATCCCCGACAGCACCCCACATGGTGGACCCGTGGCCCTTGGTGCACGATCCGAGCCGCTCCGTGAGTGGACTCCCTCCGAGCAGGTACCATTCCTCCCAATTCACTTCACCTTTAGCTCCTAGTGCTTCACTAATTTCTCTGTTCAAGCCGTCAGCCCGGAGCCCGGGCCGGTGAGGCCGCTCTGGTCGGTGGTGCAGTAGAGTCGGCGCTTCGAACCTCGAGCACGGACAGGAGAAGGAAATGCCGATCGATCGACGCGACGCACTGCGCCTCACCGGTGCCGCTCTCATCGCGCGGCCCGCTGCCGCGCAAGCCCCCGCGCAGTCCAAGCCGCGCCTCCTCTCTCGCAAGATCCCCTCCTCCGGGGAATCCATCCCGGTGATCGGCCTAGGGACGTCGGGCGCATTCGATGTCGGCGACACGCCGGCCGACCGAGCCGATGTTGAGGAAGTCCTGAAGCGCTTCTTCGCAGCTGGCGCGACGCTGATCGACACCGCGCCCTCGTATGGACGCGCCCAGCGCGTCATCGGTGAGCTGGTAACCAAGCTCAAGCCCGCGAAGAAGTTCCTCGCGACCAAGGTCTCGGCCTCCGGCCAGAAGCAGGGCATCGAGCAGATCGAGCACTCCTTCAAGATGCTGCACACCTCGAAGATCGATCTCATGCAGATCCACAGCCTCAAGGACTGGCAGACGCACGCGGCGACGCTGCGCGACATGAAGGAGCACAAGCGCTTTCGCTACATCGGCATCACGCACTCGCAGACCAGCGCGCACGCCGAGCTCGAAGAGGTGATGCGCGCGGAGAAGTGGGACTGGGTGCAGCTCAATTACTCGATCCAGACGCGCAACGCCGAGGAGCGGCTCCTGCCGCTCGCGCAGGAGCTCGGCATCGCGGTGATGGTCAACCGGCCGTTCGAGGATGGCGCGATCTTCAAGCGCGTCGCGGACAAGCCCCTGCCCGCGTGGGCCGAGAACATCGGCTGCACATCGTGGGGACAGTTCTTCCTCAAGTACGTGGTGTCGCATCCGGCGGTGACCTGCGTGATCCCGGCGACCGCGAGTCCCGCGCACCTCGCCGACAACCTCCAGGCCGGTCGCGGCGTGATCCCAGAGCAGAACTGGCGCGAGGAGATGGTGCGGTACTTCGAGGCGCACGCGTCCTGACCCCGGTCGCCTGAATCTTTAAGGTCGCAAAATGCGACCTTAAAGGCTCGGCCGGGGCGGACGTGCATGAATCGGCATCTCTAGACTGCAAATGTCCCTCGCATGGTCGAGGGCAAACTGGCACAGTTCCCAGAATGGGAACTCCGTGGTAGTCTCTGCCTGCTTCCGATCGGCCGATGAGAGTTGTCGGACGCAATACACTCCACGCATTTTGTGAAAAGCATGAAGATGCTCTGAAGTGGATAGATGCCTGGCTTCACGAGACCGAATGCGCTTCATGGGCGACGCCGCAGCAGCTCAAGGCTCGGTACGCTTCTGCCAGCTTCCTAGCCGGCAATACGGTGATCTTCAACGTCAAAGGAAATCAGTACCGGCTCGAAGTCATCGTAGCCTACGAGGTCGGACTCGTGACGGTTGTGTGGGCGGGTACGCATGACGAGTACGACGAGCGCAACAGGAGACGATAGGATTTCGAAAATCGTGGAACCCAGAATCATCAAGACTGAAGAGCAGTACCGTAGTTACCTGGCGGAGATCCAGAAGCTCTCGGCGCAGGATCCCAAGCTGGATTCGGTTGAAGGTGGACGTCTCGAATTGCTCGCGAAGCTTGTAGAGGACTACGAGAAGGCTCGCTTCATGTTCCGCAAGCCCGACCCCGTAGACGCCATCCTGTTCCGCATGGAGCAGCAAGGGCTGCGCCAAAAGGACATTGCCCCTCTACTCGGTGGCAGGAACCGGGCTTCAGAGGTGCTGTCGCGCAAGCGTGCGCTCACGTTGCCGATGATCCGGGCACTTCATGAAAAGCTCGACATTCCCCCAGCGCTTCTGATACGCGAACCGCGAGGTGAGTATCGAGTGAGGAAGCATCCTAGACGCCGATCCAGACGCGCAACGCCGGCCTGAGCCGACCGCATGCCGGCCGTGCCCGGTGCCAAGCCGATCACGCCGGCGTTGTCCGGACGGCCGGTGCGTGCGGCATAGGAATCGGTAGGAATCTCCACTTCGCAGACGAAGCTTGCTAGCAGACCTCATCTGCTAGAATATCGCCACGATCGCAACGAAGACACAAAGAAAGACGGAATCGGCAGATTCCCAAGGTCCGAGATAGACCGATCCGCTGCAGTGCCCGGTGGGCACTCTGGCTCCGGTCGACCTTACTGTTCAGGGGGGACAATGCAGCAGCGCATCGAACATGAATTTGATGCCTACGACAACGAGGCTCTGGACAAGTTGTCCGACGGCGTCTACCGGTTTGCCAACATCATTGGCGTCGTCGGCGTCACGCTCCTGGGCCTCGGCATAGCAGCCATGGTGACCGGACGTTATCTTTCACCATTGGCCGGCCCGGCCATCATTGTTTTCGGGCTGGTGGCCATGGTGGGCGGCGCCATGTTCCGTACGCCCATGGTCGGATTCACTCGCATTACGCACAGCAGTGGCAGCGATATCACCAAGCTCATGTCGGTCCTGAAAGGCCTCGACAGCGCGCACGGCATGTTCCGGGCCCTCATCGCGGCATTCGTGCTGGCGCGGCTTGCGTATTTCGTGTACGTCCGCCTGACCTAGGCGCGGGGGGATTTATGGCACAGTACGAATTCACCGCAGAAGAAAACCGTGTCGTTGACCAGGTACGACGCAAGCTGCAGCACATCGCCATACTTTTCCTGGCTTTGGGTGCCCTGCAACTGGCCGACTCGTTTCCGCTGACAGATCCCGTGGGTCGCTGGACCAGCGTGGGCGCCGCTATCCTGCTGCTGGCGCTCGGCTGGCTCTTCTGGCGACCCCTCGATAACTTTCGACGAATCATAACGACGGAGGGGTGCGACATTCGCGAGGTCATCACGGCCCTCAAGGATCTGCGCGTAGCGTACCTTGGTGCCGAGATCATTCTCGTTGTTCTTGCGGCCGGCATCATCGGCGAATTGATGCGTCTGACGACGGGCAAGGGACTGTTGTAGCTACTGGCCCCGTCCCCGGGCGGAAACAGCAGTGACCTCAGGCCCACGATCAGGTGGCCCGAACTCATAGATACACGCCTTTCGAGCGTTTGCTCGCGCTGATCACCAAGGTGCGGCCCGGCGAGGGCTATAGCGTCGCACTGTTCGGCGCGCACGTTTTCCTGATCCTGTTTTCCTACTACTTGTTCAAGGCGGCACGCGAGGGTCTGCTGCTCGCCAAGTTGTCCGCTGCTGACGCGAGTTACGCGACAGCAATCACCGCGACTCTGCTGATCTTCCTCGTCCCGCTCTACAGCCAGGTGCGCCGGCGGCTGGACGGTCCGCGGCTGGTGATCGCCGTGACCCTGTTCTTCGTGGGCTGCCTGATAGCGTTCTGGAGCCTCGACCGGGTCGGCATCAGGGTCGGCTTCGCGTTCTTCGTGTTCGTCGGCATCTTCTCGGTGATGATGCTCGCGCAGTTTTGGGCGCTGGCCGCCGACTCGTTCAACATCAAGTCGGGACAGCGACTGTTCCCCGCAATCATGCTGGCGGCGCAAATCGGCGCGCTCTCAGGGACTGAGTTCGCCGAGTACTTCAGCGTTGCCCTCGGGACGCGCACTCTGTTGCTGGTCGGCGCGCTCACGCTGCTGCTGACGGCGTTCCTCACACTGCCGATGCACGCGAGCGTCCCTGACGAGTCGCGCCACCGGCCACACGAGACGACGCAAGCCGTGCCACCCATTTTCGGAGGCTTCGCAGTCGTCGCACGCAGCCGCTACCTGATGCTGATCGCGGTCATGATCGTGCTTATCAACTGGATAAGCTCGACCGGCGACTTCATTCACCGTAGCTTCGTCAAGGAGCACTTCGCGGCGTTGGCGAGTGCCGCACCAGTGCTCGGGAACCAGCAAGACCTTATCAGCGCCTACTTCGGCAACTTCCAGTTCTGGTTCGTGCTGGTGGGCTTGTCGTTGCAGACGCTGGTCGTGGGACGACTGTTCCGCTGGCTCGGCGTCGCGACAACGCTGCTGATTCCGCCACTGCTTTCTCTGCTCGGTTATGGCCTGTTCGGTTTTCTGCCGATCCTCACCACGATCCGGTTGCTGCGAATAATCGAATCGGGCACCGAGTATTCAGTGACCAACACCAGTCGCCAGGCGCTGTTCCTGCCGACCGACCGGACGCAGACCTACGAAGGAAAGACCGCAATCGAGACGTTCTTCTGGCGCTTCGGCGACCTGCTGCAGGCCGGGGTGGTAGTCGTCGGGACCCGCTACCTTGCCATGGGCGCTGCGCAGTTCGCGTGGTTGAACGTGGGGCTCGCGGTGATCTGGACGCTGGCCGCGCTCGCAATCGGACGGGACTACCGCCGGCTCGCGCGTGAGAACCTGACCAACGCTGCGCCCTATCTCACACGACCCATTCCGGATGCGGATTACCGGCCCGGTGAGCGCTTTGAGCACGTACTGCCCAGGGACCTGTTCGCCGACACCGACCCCGGCGACGTGCTCACGCTCTCGGCACGACTCGCCGACGGAACCCCACTGCCGCGTTGGCTCGAGTTCGATGCGCACCACGGACGCTTCCATGCACGCACCGTCGCGATCACCGACGACCTGCTGCACGTCACGGTGATCGCGACTGATCACGACGGGTTGGCGGTGAGCGGGACGCTGGTGCTCCGGCGCGTGGTAGTGCTCAGCCAAGGTGCTCTCTCGTGATTGCGACAAATCGGACCGCCGGGCGCTTGTTCTTTGCGGTACTGCTGGCCTCTTCGGCAGGCCTGATCGCGGCGGCAAGCTGGCTCGATGGGAGTGGTGCGTGGCGCCATCCGCTGATCTGGCTCGCAACGCTCGGCCAGGCGGAGGCATTGTCACTGCTGAGCGACGCAGCGCAGGTCCTCGCCGGCGTTCTCGCAATCCTGGTTACCGTCGTTGCCATCGTTCTCGAGCTTTCTGCGACGCGGTACACGCATCGCGTCACTGCGCTCTTCGTGCGCGACCCCGTCAACCTCACCGTAATGGCCTTCTTTGTAGTGACAACGACGCTCTGTATTTGGCTCGCCGTCGTCCTGACGGGAGAGGTGGGCTCCGCACCCCTCATCCCGCGTGGCGGTTTCCTGCTGGCGATGCTCATGATGACGGGCTGCTTGCTCGTCCTGCTGCCCTACTTCGCCTACGTATTCCGCTTCGTCTCGCCGCTCAGCGTTATCTCCCGCATTCGCGCCGACGCGCTCGCCCGGGTACTGCGCACGCGCACGGGGAGCGTCAACAAGGCCAAGCACGCGGTGATCCACGCAGTGGAAGACATCGAGGATGTTGCGCGTGGCGCAATGAAGAACAGCGACCGCGGCATCTCGATGGCCGCGGTCGAGGCACTGGCGACGCTGCTCGCTGACGTGACCAACCTGCGGGAGAAGCTGCCAGATGCCTGGTTCCGTATGGACGACGCGGTGGCCCACGATCCCGACTTCATTGCGATGGCGCCAATCGCCATGGAGGAAGTCGCCCGTGACCGCAGTTGGTTCGAATCGAAGATCCTGCGGCAGTACCTCGCTCTCTTCAGCGACGCGGTGGGAAGCGCGCGAGATGTAGCGAGCATGATCGCGATTCACACGCGTCGGCTCGCCGAGAAGTTCGCGACCCAGCCCGCATTTCTGGAACTCTGCCAGCGCACTTTCCACAGTTACCTGCGTGCGGCGATCAATAGCGCTGATCTCCGCACGGCCTACTTCGTGCTGCACCAGTATCGCGTGCTTGGCGAGTCGCTGCTGGCGAGGGGACTGCGGCCCGCTGTCATCGAGGTGGCCGATCGCATCTGCTTCTACGGTCGACTCGCGAGTAGTAAGGGGTTGCCGTTCCTCCTGGAAGTGGCGGCCTACGACCTGGCGCAACTGGTCGAAGCCGCGGCCGACGATCACACACTGCGCGATACGCTGCTCGAACAGCTGTTGACGCTCGATCATGAAGGCGCAGAGCCCGTGCGCGGCGTGTGCCGGGCCCAGATGCAGCTTGCAACGTTCTTCCTGTGGCGTGGTGAGGACGAGCCGGCGCGGCGCATCGCACGCAAACTCAAGGTCGTTGGGGGTCGGCTGCTCGCCGCTACGCGTGACGAGCTCGAGCGCGAAGTATCGCCAAGCTACTGGGAGATCAACGACCGTGGCTCCAATTTCGCGTACTTGCCGCCGGAACGGCGTGCCAAGCTGGACGTTCTTCTTGCGATGGTGAGTGCGTCACCGTGAATGCTGCGAGTGGACCAGGCGACTAAGGATCGGGGACGAAGCCATTCGGGAACGGGTCCGGCAGGTGCTCGGCCACACGATACTTCGGCCGCGGGATGATGCCGCGGGCGACGAGGTTCTTGCGCGAGTCGTAGTAGATGCGAATCACTTCGTCTGGCTGGTCGCTGGCGCGCTCGAACTCCGTGTAGACGGCGCCCGAGTCGAGCCGACGGCCATGCCCGGTGCCGAGCCGCTCCTCGCGACTCTTGAGCCCCGAGTTCATGTCACTGTCTTTCTGCCTGGCCGAGGCTTCCGCCGAGGGCGCGGGCGTCGCCGAGTTCGAACGCTCGTCCTTCTCGAGCGCCGTCACCCGGACGCGTTCGCGGAACAGGGCGACGCCGATCACGCCGACGTTGTCCGGGCGGCCGGTGCGCGCGGCATAGGAATCGGGTAACGCGGTGAAGTAGAACGACGCCACCTGCTCCATGCTCTTGCGCCAGCCGTCGATGTCGACGAGACACCAAGGATCGAGCACGTAGCCGCTTCCCAGGGTCGCGGCGGTCTTGCCCGTGATGACATTGATCCCGTCCACCGACGTAACGGCGAGCATCCGACCGTCGCCCTGATTCCTGAGCCGGATTTCGTACTCGCGTCTGGGCTCGCCGGCGACGTACCGCTCGCCGTCATGCCAATAGACGGGCAGTACCTCCCCCGTTTTTCGGTCGAGGATTTCGAGCTGCACCGCCGTGGCGGCAAGTGCGGAGAGGGGCAGACATAACGCCGACAGGGCGGCGATCCAAAGGGCCTTGAGATTCACGGACAGCTCCCGAAAGGATGACCTGTCCTTTCAACGCTGGCTGGCCCGGGGCGGGGTTAGACCATGACGGGCGGGTGGACCGTTGTCACCTTCGATGTGGATCGAGCTGAAGGATCGCGCCTAGACCGAAGTGTTCAACGACAGATCAGCCTTCCGTCGCGCTTCTCGACCGCGTGAATGTCGGCTTCGCAAGTCTGCAGATGAACCAGCGCCGCTGCCGGCATTGCTTTGGTGGCGGCGCTGGCCAATGTCGGTGGTCTCATCGGGCCGTACCTGATCGGCTTCCTCAAGGATGCGACGGGTGGGTACGTCGTGCCGCACAAAGCAGCCGTAAATCGGCGCGCTTTCGTGAGAAGTGCAACTCGCCGTGCCTACTGCTGTGATCACACAATTTATCGAGGACGCAGCACGCACTGTCCAACATAAACAGGCTATTACGAGCGCTTACGTGTGGTCCGCTCATGGTTCAGTTATGGTCTATGTGTGGTCTATCGAAGAGCCGGCATGGTACTGTTCGCGCCCCACCTCTCGTAGAGCAATGCCATGCAACGAGCGCCTCTCTTTAATACCGTGCCTGAACGGGACTATCTCGGCTTCTGGGCCAATCAGACGCTCCAAGCGAAGAGCGTTGCGGACTTCCTTGACCTCGATCGACGCGAGATTGCCCGTATGGCAGGTGTTTCGGGAGCATCCGTTCGCTGGGATCACAAGATCCCCCAGGAAATCGTAGACCGGCTGACTGAGATTGCTGTTGTCTGCAGTCTGGTGGCGCAATTCTTTGCCGGCGATGCCGTCAAGACTGCGCTGTGGTTCAAGACGAAGAACCCACTGCTCGGGAATCTCGCGCCTCGCGACATGATTCGGTTCGGTCGCTACGAGAAATTGCGCCGCTTTGTCATGGACGCGCTCGTTGAGAACGGAATGCATCCGCCTGCAAGCCTCGATCGGAGCGCTGATAGCGCGCTTGGGCAAGCGAGTGAGCAACACCAGTAGGATCGCCGTCAGAATCTGAACGTTGACGGGCCCTAAAGCGGTAGGAGCGCGAGACTTGCCTGATACGTTCAGCCCCACTGCTGTCGATCGCTTGCCGGAGGCGTAAGATGAACACGCGAGGAAACTCACTGATGTCCATCCCCATAAAAGACCAAGCTCGCGCTCTCATCGATGCGTTGCCAGAAACCGCGACGTGGCAAGACGTGCTCTATGCGTTCGAGCTTCGAAGCGATATTGAGTCTGGCCTTGGCGATGCGAACGCCGAGCGCGTGACCGACACCGAGACTCTGTTCGAGGACTACGGCCTGCGTCGATGAAAGTGGTCTGGACGGCGCGTGCTCGATCGCGCCTCAACGAGATCCACGACTACATTGCACCGCAATCCAGCGAACGTGCGCTTGCCATGGTCGAGCGCATCTTGCTGCGGGTGGAGCGGCTTGCTTCAGCTCCGCGGAGTGGGGCGCGCTTGAGCACGTTTCGCGACGATGAAGTCCGCGAGTTGCTCGAGCGTCCCTACCGTGTGATCTACCGCGTAACCCGTGATCGTCTGGAGATCCTCACGATAAAGCACTTTCGCCAACGGCTCGTGGATCGACCTGCTGACCTCTGATCGTGATGAATGACTTTGCGGCGCACGTCGAGTAGATATGCGTTTCCGCGGAAACGTCGCGAGAACGAGATGCCGCGATCTTTCGCCACGTGGAGGGCAAGCCCTTACCTGCATGGGCCGAGGACCTCGGCTGCACGACCTGGGACAGTTCTTCCTCAAGTACGTGCTGTCGCATCCGGGCGTGACATGCGTCTTCCCGCCACTGCAAACGCGGCGCACCTGGCCGACAATCTCCAGGCGGGTCGCGGCTTTAAGGTCGCAAAATGCGACCTTAAAGCTCGGCCGTGGTGAACATCGAAAGTACGCTCCCAAGGTGTTCACTGAACACGGCGCGCTGATGCTAACGAGCGTGTTGAATTCCGAACGCGCGATAGGAGTCAGCGTGCTGATCGTGCAATTGGATTTACCGCGGATCTGGAGTAGATCATGTCGAGAGTTCAGCCGCTCTATTGAGTCCTCGTGCCCTGAAGAATAGTCTCCGGTCGACAAGACCCGGGCGGACGGGATGACAAGCCAGGCAACGCATGCAGCGCGCGAGTAGTCACGTCGTCGGCGACCAGAGCATGCCGCTCATCGAAGCAACGATCGGCGAGATGCTCGATCGCGCGATCAAGCGTTGGCCGAAGACTGAAGCGCTCGTATCGATCGAACAGAATATCCGCTGGACGTTCGAGGAATTTGGCTGGCGTGTCGAGCGCCTGGCCGCTGGCCTCCTCGCCCTCGGCCTCGAGCCCGGCGATCGGGTCGGCGTGTGGGCACCCAATTGTGCGGAGTGGACCCTGGCGCAGTTCGCAACGGCTCGTGCCCGGCTCATCCAGGTCAACGTCAATCCGGCCTACCGGCTGTCGGAACTCGAATACACACTCAACAAGGTCGGCGTGAAGGCGCTCATCTCGGCGCAATCCTTCAAGACAAGCGACTACGTCGGCATGGTGGAGACGCTCGCGCCGGAGATTGCCGCGAGCACGCCCGGGCAGCTCGAATCGGCGCGCGTGCCACATCTCAAGATCGTGGCGAAGACCGCCGGTGAGCGTCGTCTCGGCTGGTTGGAGTTCTCCGAAATCTCCGACCTCGGATCAGATCGCCAGGACCTCCTGCAGTTAGTCGCGGCGGGAGCCAACTGCCGTGAGCCCATCAACATTCAGTTCACGAGCGGCACCACCGGCCTGCCGAAAGGCGCGACCCTCTCCCACCGCAACATCGTCAACAACGCCTACTTCGTCGGCGCGAGCATGGGGTTGAAGGCGGGTGATCGCCTTTGCATTCCGGTACCGCTCTATCACTGCTTTGGCATGGTGCTGTCGAATCTTGCCTGCGTGGTGCACGGCGCAACGATGGTCTACCCCGCCGCCGGTTTTGATCCGCTGGCGGTACTCAAGGCGGTGCAATCCGAGCGCTGTACAGCGCTGCATGGCGTGCCGACGATGTTCATCGCCGAGCTGCAGCATCCCGAGTTCGAATCTTTCGATGTCTCGACGCTGCGCGCGGGGATCATGGCGGGCTCGCCCTGCCCGATCGAAGTCATGCGCCGGGTCTTCGACCGCATGGGGATGCGCGATGTCACGATCGCCTATGGCATGACGGAGACGAGTCCGGTGAGCTTCCAGAGCTCGACCGACGACCCCATCGAGCGCCGTGTGTCGACGGTCGGGCGCATACAGCCGCACATGGAAGCCAAGGTGATCGATTCCGAAGGAAATACGTTGGCACGCGGGGAAGCGGGTGAATTGTGCTCACGCGGGTACGCCGTGATGCTCGGCTACTGGGACGATCCGGAACGCACGGCCGAAGCGATCGACGCGGAGGGCTGGATGCATACGGGCGATCTTGCCGTGATCGACGATGAGGGCTACTGCAATATCGTCGGCCGCAGCAAGGACATGATCATCCGCGGCGGCGAGAACATCTATCCGCGCGAGATCGAGGAGTTCCTGTTCCGCCATCCCAAGGTCGAAGACGTGGCGGTCGTCGGCGTCCCGTGCAACACCTACGGGGAGCAGGTCTGCGCATGGATCCGCGTGCGTCGCAACGAGACGGCGACCGAGGAGGAGATCCTCAGCTTTTGCCGCGGCCAGATCGCTCACTACAAGATTCCCGCACACGTGTGCTTCGTCGACGCGTTCCCGATGACGGTCACGGGCAAGGTGCAGAAATATCTGATCCGCAAGGCGATGATCGAACGCCTCGGCCTCACCGAACAGCGGACGGCTTGATCCCGACTCGGGCGCAGGGAGAGCTACTGATATGCATCAATCCCGACTCTGTGCGGTGCTGATTGATTGCAGGACTGAAAGCCTGGAAGACGCTGCCCGTTTCTGGGCCGAGGCGCTCGGTCGCCCGGTGGATCCCAAGCATCCAGGCACTCGCGGCAACTACGTGATGCTGGAAACGCCGCCCGACGAGCCCCTCGTGCAGATCCAGCGCGTCGATCACGAGAGCCGCGTGCACATCGACATCGAGACCGACGATATTCCGGCCGAAGTGGCACGCCTGACGAAGCTCGGCGCCACGGTCGTGGACCGTCTCGAGCGTTGGGTGGTGATGCAGGCGCCCACGGGCCAACGCTTCTGCGTCGTCAGAGTGCAGCGTCCCGGTTTCCCGAAGAACGCACGCCGCTGGGAATAAAAGGGCCGGAGTATCCCGGCCGCCAATCGTACGAACCGACTACTGGCGGATGGTGATGGCGGGATCGAGATCGTGCAGGGCCCCTGCCGCCGTGCTCACGTGCCTGTCGTTGAGACTGCCGCTCGAACGGCCGGGCGCGGAACAATTACCCTCTTTGGATTCGATGTGGGTGCCCGACTTCAGGCAGTGACTCGTCGCGGGCGACTTAGCCTCCGCATATCGATACCCAGTCGGCTTGGCCGCGCAGCCCGCAACAATAACCAGCAAGAACACGCACCAGGTTGATCGCAACATGACTGGCCCTCCGGAACGCACGCATGATCGTACGCCGGTGGGCGAGGAGCTGTCACCGCTGCAAGAGCACGGTGGGACCAATGCGCAATTCTTTGCCGTTCGTCCCAGCGGCAGCAGTCCTCGACAGCGTTCGCGCCGTCGATTCGCATCGAACGCATCAGGAATGCGGTGCGCATGGTACGCTCCCGCCGACTAAGCGCTCACGAGCTCCATCGCATTGGACGCTTCATAGTCGAACACCAGGAAGAGTTTGTGAGGGCATGGAATGAGCACTATTCAGCTGACTAGAATCGAGATGAATGACCTTGCGACGCATATCGAGCTCACCGACGATGAGCTGATTGTGACGCTCGCGGATGGTCGAGCGATGTCGGCGCCGCTCGTGTGGTTTCCAAGACTCCTCAACGCCAGTGCGGATCAACGCAAACGCTGGCAATTGATTGGCGGAGGCGAAGGCATTTATTGGCCTGAGCTTGATGAGGACGTGAGCATCGCTGGATTGCTTCGCGGAGAGCGGTCAACCGCAAAGTGAGAGGTTGTCAAACCTCGCCGATGTCTTCGTTCCAGACGTCGGGATGCGCCTCGATGAATGTCCTGAGCAGGCTCACGCATTCGGTTGAATCGAGATCGACGACTTCCACACCTCGCTCGCGCAGCCAGTCGATTCCGCCGCGGAACGTGCGCGACTCGCCAACCACCACCTTACCGATCCGGAACTGGACGATGAGCCCGCTGCAATACCAGCAAGGGGCGAGCGTCGTGACCATGATCGTGTCCTGGTAGCGGCGCTGACGACCAGCCTTCCGGAACGCGTCGGTCTCGCCGTGCACCGACGGATCGTTCTCCTGAACGCGACGATTGTGTCCTCGCCCGAGCAGCATCCCACTTCGATCAAAGAGAGCCGCCCCGATGGGAATCCCACCTTCAGCGAGGCCAAGCTTTGCCTCCTCGAGCGCAACGGCGAGCATTGTCTGGACGTCAGGCCCGACTCGCATGCATCACCCTGACAAAAAGGGGCCAGGAGAAATCTCCTGGCCCCGCCGTCGTTAAGACACTGATCAGAAGTCCTTGGAGAAGCGGACTCCGAACTCGCTCGCATCATTACTCAGCATCACGAGTACGTAATCACCCGTGTTGAGCCGCGCATTGTCATAGCGCTCGTCCGTGACATTGCGGCCGTAAACCCCGACGGTCCAGTCGCCCGCGCCGGGCCGGTAACTGAAGTCGAAATTGATCAGGTCGCGGCTGTCGATCTGGGTAAACCTGCCCGGGTCGTTGCTGGGCTCGCCGAACATCTTGTCCCGGAATGAATAGTCCGCGCGCAGCGTGACCTCGCCGCTGCCAGCCGCGAACCTCAGCTCGGGACTCAGGGATGCGGTCCATTCGGGTGTCAGCGGGGCCACTGCGGCCGGATTTGGATCGTGTACGTTAGCGTCAAGGTAACCCACGGTGGCATACAGACGGAAGTTGTCGGTCACAGCCCATGTGCCTTCGAACTCCGCGCCGCGCGAAGTCTGGTCCACAACGATGCTGTCCGTACTGAAGCCAGCCCCCGCGGTCGTGCTCACCTGGTAGGGCAGGTCCGTATATTCCGTGTTGAACACGGCGATACTGACCTGCAGGTTATCCAGCGGCTCGCCCTTCAGACCCACCTCGTAATTGATGGCAGTGACGTTGTCGGTGGCCACGAAACAGTTGGGGTTTCCGAACAGGCAGAACGGGCGTGCCGGGTACTGGCCAGCCTGGTAACCGCTTTGGACGGTACCATAGAGCGTCATCCGGTCTGCGAACTTGTACGAGGCCGAGACGTCCCAGGTGGTCTCCGACCCGTCGTTGCTATTGGACGCCGAGATGACACCTACCACGGGCGCGGTGTCCGCTGATTTATCGTCGTGCGTCTGCCGGACGCCCGCCGCGATCCGGAACGCATCCGTGAAGTGGTATCCCACATTGGCGTAAACCGCCTTGCTGTCGTACTTCTGGTGAAGGAAGAAATCGCCGCCGTTGGGAGCCGTGCACGGGGCAGCCTTCGTGCCGCAGTTGAAGGCCGTATTGTTCTGGAAGTTCTGGCCTTCCTCCTCGTAGTAGAAAAGGCCGAACACGTAGTCGAGCGCACCACTCTTGCCCGTGACCTGTAACTCCGCCGACTGCTGATCGGCATGGCCGATTTCGGGGAACGACAGGAAGTTATCGAAGAAACTGTCGTCATCGAGTCCACTCTCGTATTCCGAGTGGCGGTCGCTCGCCAGCAACTTGAAATTAAGAGCCTCCGAGACCGTGTAGTCAACGGTCAGCGATACGCCATACGCCTTGTTCGTGACCTCGATCTGGTCCACCTGGCCGGTGTTGTTGTCGTAGTGATTGGAGGCCGTGTCGGAATTGCGGTAGCCAGCGTTGTAGACCGCGCCGTTTGGACAAGTTGCCGGATTCGCTGCAGTGGCCCGGCACGACGCGCCGAGCTCGTCGATCAGCGTATGGTACGGGCGCAAGCCGTTGTCGCCGTCGTCGCCATCCGCCGTCAGGAGGAAGGACAGCTGGTCTGTCGGCGTCCATTTCATCGCGACGCGACCGGAAATGTCCTGCAGCTCACCAACTCTCTTCGCAGGATCCTCGATATTCACGAAATCCCCGAGGCCGTCGCGGTGCTGGTAAGCCAGCGAAAGAGACATGGCGAACTGGTCGGTAAGCCGCATGTTCACGTACGCGTCGCCATTCAGCCGATCGCGACTCCCGGCTGTCAGCGATATTTTTCCGCCAGTCTCGTCGCCCGGTTTGCGGGTGATGATATTGATGGCGCCGCCGATCGAATTGCGCCCGTACAAGGTGCCCTGCGGACCCCTCAGGACTTCCACGCGCTCGATATTGGCGAGACTCCAGTTCTGGCCAACCTGGCGACCGAGATAGACGCCATCCACGTAGACGCCGACGCCCGGCTCGGTGGTGATCAGATGATCCTGCAGGCCGATGCCGCGGATGAAGGGATTTACCGATGAGGTCTGGCCGGCCGAAAAGCCGGTTACGTTCAAGTTCGGCACGAACTTGCCGATATCGGTGAGATCCGTGATGCCCTGCCGTTCGATGGTTTGGGGTGAGAACGCGCTGATTGCCGCCGGGACGTCATAGATATTCTGTTCGAGCTTCTGAGCAGTGACGATGACCGTTTCGAAAATCGGCTCGGAAGCGTTCTGGGCGACTGCTGCCCCATCGATACCGAACGCGCCGGTCACCACGGCGCTCATGATGATCGCCAGATTTCCCTTGTTCATTGGCATCCCCCCATGAATGATGGCCGCCATTAGTGCATCCCGGGCAGCTTATGGATAAGAATACACTTCTTTACCAAATGGCAAAAAAAAATGTGATCAACCGTACGACTCCTCCCGGGGCGAATCGATGTTGTTCGTAGACGTCATCCGGGCCAAGCGCGATGGCGGAACGCTCTCGGCGGAACAGATCGGGTTCTTCGTGCGCGGTCTCGCCGACGGCAGCATTCCGCCCGAGCAGGTCGCGGCGCTCGCCATGGCGATCTGCCTGCGCTCCATGTCATTCGATGAAACTGCGGAGCTCACCAAGGCGATGGCTGCTTCCGGGACGACCCTGGAGTGGTCCAGGGACCTGAGCGGCCCGGTCGTGGACAAGCATTCCACCGGCGGCATCGGCGACAAGGTGAGTTTCCTGCTGGCGCCGATCGTCGCGGCCTGCGGCTGTTTCGTGCCGATGATTTCCGGTCGCGGCCTCGGCCATACGGGCGGCACGCTCGACAAGATCGACAGCATTCCCGGTTATCGCTCGACACCGGACCTCGCCACGTTCGAGAGAGTCGTGCGAGCAGTCGGCTGCGCGATCATCGGACAGACCACCGATCTCGCGCCCGCCGACCGGCGCCTCTACGCCATCCGCGACGTCACCGGCACGGTGGAATCGATTCCACTGATCACGGCTTCGATCCTGTCCAAGAAGATCGCGGCCGGGCTCGACGCATTGGTCATGGATGTCAAAGTCGGATCCGGAGCCTTCATGGCGTCCATGGAGCAGGCACGGGCGCTTGCCCGAAGCCTCATCGAGACCGCGGGCGGCGCGGGTCTGAAGACGCATGCGCTGATCACGGACATGAATGAAACGCTCGGCCTCACGGCCGGCAACGCAGTGGAAATCAGGGAGTCCGTGGCCTATCTCACCAACAGCCGGCGCGAGCCCAGGTTGGACGAGGTGGTCCTGGCGCTGTGCGCGCGGATGCTCGTGCTCTCGGGCGTCGAGAGCAGCGAAGATGCGGCTCGGCAGCGCGCGGATCGCGCCGTCACCTCGGGTAAGGCTGCGGAAGTCTTCGGCCGGATGGTCGCCGCGCTCGGCGGACCCGCGGATTTCCTCGAGCGGACCGACCACCATCTGCCGTCCGCCCCAGTAACGTTACCGGTTCCTGCAGCGCACGATGGCTATCTCGCCGCCGTCGATGCACGCGCGCTCGGCAACGCGATCATCGAATTGGGCGGCGGGCGCCGCCGCGCGGACGACAAGCTCGATCTGTCGGCCGGATTCACCGAGATCGTTTCCATCGGTTCGGCGGTCGACCGTGAGCGGCCGCTGGCCGTGGTTCATGCGGCGACAGAAGCGGATGCGCAGCGCGCGATCCTTAATCTGCGCGCGGCCTGCACGATCGCGTCATCGCCGCCGTCGTCGCGGCCGGTGATCTACGAAACACTACGGCCCGGGCGCGCGTGAGTGCGAGCCTGCTGCTGGACGTCTGAATGAAGACCCGGATTCAAGTTCGCAACGAAGCGCGCATCCTCGATGCCGCGGTGGAAGTGTTCGCGACCTACGGCTACCGCGGGGCCACGATCGACGAGGTCGCCGAGCGCGCTGGGATTTCCAAGGCAAACCTGCACTACTACTTCGAACGAAAGAAAGACCTCTACCTCGCGGTTCTGCGGCGCACGCTCGAGATCTGGCTGGTTCCCTTGCGGGAACTGGACCGCAACGGCGACCCGGCGCTGGAACTCGGCAAGTACATCGCGCAGAAGGTCGATCTCTCGCAGAAATATCCGGCCGCATCGCGCGTGTTCGCCAACGAAATCGTGCAGGGCGCGCCGTTCCTGAAGGGCTACCTGAAGACGACTCTGCGGGCGGTGGTACAGCGCAAGGCAGCGGTGATCCAACATTGGATCGATCAGCGAAAGCTGACGCCGGTCGACCCGTATCACCTGATCTTCCTGATCTGGGCGGCGACGCAGCATTACGCGGACTTCGCTCCACAGGTCAAGGCGGTCATGAACGTGCCGCGCATGACGCCGGGGCACTTCCGCAAGATCGAGCAATCTCTGACGCGGATCATCCTGCAGGGTGTTCTCGCCAGGAAGGCGCGCTAGGAGACCGCGCGCCTGTCTGTCGCCTTCGCGACGCGAATGACTATCGCAGGCTGAACGAAGCCGGCAGGAGCTGCTCCATCGTGTAGCTTCGCGCCTGGCCTTGGTCGTCGAGCAGGATGATGCGCGTGTTCCGGTCCGCAAATTCGCTGATACGTTGCCGGCAGCCGCCGCACGGCGTGCACGCTTCCAAGTCCTGGCGCCCGCCCACCGCCGCGATCGCGACGATCCGGGCGCCACCCGCCGCGACCATGGCAGCGATGGCACTGGTCTCGGCGCAGATTCCTTCGGGGTAGGCTGCGTTCTCGACGTTGCAACCGCTGTGGACGCGTCCGTTCTCATCGAGAACCGCCGCGCCCACGTGATAGTGGGAGTACGGCGCATGAGCGCGCGCGCGTACAACCTTGGCGGCCTCGATCAGTGCGTCGTCGTTGTTCGTCATGCGCTCGCTCGCTGCCGCACCCGCGTCATTTCCTGGGCCTCGAATCCTACGCTGCCGAGGATGAGTTTCAGGACCTGCTCCACCCGCTCGCGGTACTGACGCTCGTCAAACGCGTTGCCGCCATTCAGGATTGCGATCTGTCGCTCGAAGTCCGCGTAGTGCTGGGTCACGGCCCAGATCATGTAGAGCAGGCTCTCCGGGTCCACTGCGCGAATCTTGCCGGCGCTGATCCAGCTGCGGATGGTCCTGACGCGCGCGTTGACCCAGGTCTTGAGCGTCGTGCCCAGGAAACGCTCCATCACCGGTGCACCGCGCATGATCTCGCTGGCCCACACGCGCGAGCCGTACGGGCGCTGCCGCGAAAACTGCATCTTCGCCGTGATGTACGCCGTCAGCGCGCGTTGCGGATCGTCGTCGGCCTCGAACGCGGCGGCCGCGTCCATCCAGTCCTCGAGGATGCCCTTGAGAACCTGCCGATACAGATTCGCCTTGGTCTTGAAGTAGTAGTGAACGTTGGCCTTCGGCAGCCGCGCCTCGTTGGCGATGCCTTCCGTGGTGGTACCTCTGAAGCCGTGCAGCGCGAATTGTTTTTCCGCGGCGCGCAGGATGAGCGCCTCGTTGGCTTCGCGGATGTCGAGCTTTCTTGCTGGTGATGACACGATCGGCGCTCCTGTCAGACGTTCTTGCGTCCCGGATTGTTCGGGTGCGTGGTCCAGTCGGCCTTCTCGTGCGTGATCGGCCGGCCGGTGCGCGGATCGACGCCGCTCGTCATCGGGCGCATCGTGATACAGCCTTCGACCGGACAGACGCTGACGCACAGGTTGCACCCGACGCATTCGGCATCGATGACTTCGAAATGCCGCACCCCGTTCACAGACGCCGTGATGGCCTGGTGCGACGCGTCCTCGCAGACGATGTGGCAGCGCCCGCACTTGATACACAAGTCCTGATCGATCCATGCCTTGTCGATGTGATTGAGGTTCAGGTACTGCCAGTCGGTCACACTCGGCACCGCCTTGCCGACCAGCTCACTCACCGAGCAGAGACCCTTGCTATCGAGAAAGTTGGCGAGGCCGTCGGAGAGGTCGTCGATGATCTTGAAGCCATAGACCATCGCAGCCGTGCAGACCTGGACGGTCGTCGCGCCGAGTGCGAGGAAATCGACGGCGTCGCGCCAGTCGGTGATTCCGCCGATGCCGGAAATCGGCAGGCCCGCGGTCTCGCGCGAGCGCGCGATCTCCGCGACCATGTGCAACGCAATCGGTTTGACGGCCGGACCGCAGTAGCCGCCGTGCGAGCCCTGGCCATCGGTCGACGGATAGATGGTCAGCGTGTCGTAGTCCACGCGCATGATCGAGTTCAGCGTATTGATCAGCGACACCGCGTCCGCGCCGCCGTCCTTCGCGGCCTTCGCAGCCGGCAGTATATTGGTGATGTTGGGCGTCAGTTTCACGATCACGGGCACACGCGCGTACTTCTTGCACCAGTGCGCGGCGAGCTGGATGTATTCCGGCACCTGGCCCACCGCCGAGCCCATGCCGCGCTCGGACATGCCGTGGGGACAGCCAAAGTTGAGCTCGAGGCCGTCGGCGCCAGTGTCCTCGATCATCGGCACATACTTCGCCCAGCTCTCTTCGTGCATCGGCAGCATCACCGAAACGATCAACGCGCGGTCCGGCCAGTCACGCTTGATCTGCCGGACTTCCTCGAGATTGACGGCGAGCGGACGGTCGGTGATCAGCTCGATGTTGTTGAAGCCGAGCACTCGCCGGTCGTTGCCATGCATGGCGCCGTAGCGCGGACCGCTGACGTTGACGATCGGCGGATCCTCCCCGAGGGTCTTCCAGACCGCGCCGCCCCAGCCGGCCTCGAAGGCCCGATTGACGTTGTAGGCCTTGTCGGTCGGCGGTGCCGAAGCGAGCCAGAAAGGGTTCGGTGATTTGATGCCGAGAAAGTCAGTCTTCAGGTCGGCCATTTCATGCCCCTCGCCGCGATGCACGCGCGGGTGATTCCGAAGTCCTGAGAAATCTGTCGATGGAGAGGGCGGCAAGTTTGCCGTCCTGCACGGCGGACACGGTCAGATCGCTCCCGCCGTGGACGCAGTCGCCGCCGGCCCACACCCCAGGCAACGAAGTCCTTCTTTCCGCGTCGACCGCGATTCGATCCTGGCGCAGCTCGACGATTTGCGCGGTCTCGGCGTCACGCTCCCACAGCAGTTTCTGTCCGATCGCCTTGAACACGACGTCCGCGTCGAGCGTGTACGTCTGCCCCGCTCCTTCGAGCTGCCCGTCGTTCCCGGTCCGGGTCGTCTCGAACTCGACGGCGCGGACCCGGCCATTCGTGGCCAGGAGCTTGCGTGGCCTTGACCAATATCTCACCGTCACACCACGGATCTGCGCGAACTCCTGCTCGTAGCGGCTGGCATTCATGTGCTCCTGGCCGCGGCGGTAGACCATGGTCACCTCTTCCGCGCCAAGGGCTTTGCACTGGACCGCGATGTCGATCGCGGTCATGCCGCCGCCGATCACGACGATTCTGCGACCGACGGGCAGCGATGCCTTGTTCTTCGCCTGGCGCAGGGTGGCGATGCAGTCCACGGCGTTTGCCACGCCCTCGAGCTGCTCGTTGTCGAGGTTGAGGCCCTTGACACCGGCGAGACCGATGCCGAGAAACACCGCATCGTATTGCGCGCGCAGCTCGCCGAGCGACAGGCCCTTGCCCAGCGCCACGCCGGTGCGCACGTCGATGCCGCCGATGCCGAGAATGTATTCGACTTCGCGCGCGGCGAAATCATCGGGAGTCTTGTACGCCGCGATGCCGTATTCGTTCAGGCCACCCAGCTTCCCTTTCGGCTCGAACACCGTCGCGCTGTGCCCCAGCATCGCCAGCCGATGCGCACAGCTCAGACCCGCCGGCCCACCGCCCACCACGGCGACGGTGCGCCCGGTCGCCGGTGCGCGTTCGAACAGAGGAATCTTCTTCTCGAAGACCGGATCGGTGGCGTAACGCTGCAGCAGCCCGATGCGCACTGGCCGGTCTTCGTGCGTGTTGCGCACGCACGCCTCCTCGCACAGGACCTCGGTCGGACACACCCGCGCACACATGCCACCCATGATGTTCGCGCTGAGGATCGTGTGGGCCGAACCCTTGAGATTGCCGCTGCGGATCTTCTGGATGAAGCCGGGGATGTCAATGCCCGTCGGACAAGCCGTTGTGCACGGCGCTGCATAACAGAAATAACAACGGTCGGCGTCGATGATCGCCTCGGACGGCGTCAGCGGCGGGTGCATGTCCGCAAAGTTGGCCGCGATCTCAGCGTCGCTCAGACGGCCGGGGCGAACGTCCGCGCCGTCGGCAGATTTGACGACGGGTTTCGTCATCGCTTGACCGGCCGCGGCGCGCTCAGCTCGATCTGTTTCTTCACCGCTTCGTAGTACGGGGCGAACGCCGGACGGTCGACGTGCTTGCCGGCGCCGCGCTCGACCCTCAGATCGCCATTCGCGTACACGAGCTTGCCGCCACTCACCGTGTGCGATGCGCAGCCCTTGACGGTCATGCCCTCGAAGACGTTGAAGTCGATCTTCTGGCGATGGGTCTTCCTCGAAATCGTCTTGCTCGCGGCCGGGTCCCAGACCGCGAGGTCCGCATCGGCGCCCACGGCGACGCTCCCCTTGCGCGGATAGATGTTGAAAATCTGCGCGGCGTTGGTGGAGGTGACGCGCACGAACTCGTTCATGGTCAGACGTCCGGTATTGACCCCGTGATGCCACAGCACTTCCATGCGGTTCTCGATCCCGGCGCAGCCGTTCGGGATCTTGCGGAAGTCATCCTTGCCCGCAGCTTTCTGGTCCGCGCAGAACGTGCAGTGATCGGTGGCCGTGGTCTGCAGGTTCCCGGACTGCAAGCCGCGCCACAGCGCGACCTGGTGCTCGGGCGAGCGGAACGGCGGGCTCATGACGTGCGCCGCCGCGCGTTCGAAGTTCTCATCGCGATAGACGGAGTCGTTGATCAGCAGGTGTCCCGCGAGCACCTCGCCGAATACCCGCTGGCCTTCGTTGCGCGCGCGGGTGATCGCTTCGAGTGACTGGCGCGAGGAAACGTGGACTACGTAGATCGGTACCTTGATGACTTCGGCGATTCGGATGGCACGATTGGCAGCTTCGCCTTCCACTTCGGGTGGCCGCGACAGCGGATGACCCTCGGGCCCGGTGATGCCGCGCTTGTAGATCTCGTCCTGCAGCTTGAAGACCAGGTCGCCATTCTCTGCGTGCACCGTGACGATCGCTCCCAGTGTCAGCGCCGTGGAGAAGCTGTTCACCAGCGTTTCGTCATCGCACATGATGGCGTTCTTGTACGCCATGAAATGCTTGAAGCTGTTGACGCCGTGCTCGCGCACCAGGCTCACCATGTCCTCGCGCACGCTCTCGTCCCACCAGGTGATGGCGACATGGAACGAGTAGTCCGCAACGGACTTCTGTGCCCATTCGCGCCACTGTCGCCACGCGTCCATGATCCGCTGCTTCGGATTCGGGATCACGAAGTCGATGATCATCGTGGTGCCGCCGGCAAGGCCGGCAGCAGTGCCGGTATAGAAATCGTCGCTCGCCACGGTTCCCATGAAGGGCAGCTGCATGTGGGTGTGCGGGTCGATGCCACCCGGCATGACGAACTGCCCGCCCGCATCGACGACCTCACTGCGCGCAGACCCTGAAATACTCTCGCCGATATCCACGATCTTGCCATCCGAGCACAGAACGTCGGCCCGGTAGATCTGATCCGCCGTGACGATGGTGCCGCCCTTGATGAGAACCGACATGTCGACTACCTCTGTCGTTGATGCGCAGCAGCCGCCCGCTACGCTTCGCTCGCGACGGACTGTGCAATGGCATCCTTGCGCCTGCTGCGGTTCGCGAGGCCACGTCTCGCTAGAAAATAGTAGAGCGTCGCGCCGAGGAACGAGCCCGTGAACCATCCGTACGTGTAGAACCACTGCATCGCACCGGTGACGATCGCGATGAGCGTCAGCGCCACAGGTACGAGGAACGCGATGAACCCTGCGAGGTTCCATGCCGGATAGGGGCCGCCGTCCAGGTAAAGCCCGGGCAGGTCGTACTGTTGCCGGCGTATCAGGAAGTAGTCGACCACCATTACGCCGGCGATCGGCCCGAGCAGGCTCGAGTAGCCGATCAACCAGTTCGAATACAGGCTGTCGACGCTGGCGTCTGAGTGGAGCCACCCCATGCGCTTGAAGAGCTCCCAGCTCATCAGCGCGATGCCGATCAGGCCCGTCAGCAGCACGCCTCTCTTTTGGTTGATGTACTTCGGCGCGACGTTCTGAAAGTCGTTGGTGGGCGAGACCACGTTGGCGGCCGTGTTGGTCGCCATGGTCGCGAGAATGATGACGATCATCGACAGCACAGTCCAAACGGGGCTGTCGATCTTGCCGATGAGCCGGATGGGATCGGAAATGGTCTCGCCGACGAGCTGAGCCGAGGCCGACGTCATGACCACGCCCAGGCCCGCGAACATCAGCATCGTGAACGGCAGGCCGACGATCTGCCCGATGATCTGGCTCTTCTGTGACTTGGCGAAGCGGCTGAAATCCGGGATGTTCAATGACAACGTCGCCCAGAAGCCCACCATCGCCGTCAGCCCGGCAAAGAAGTAGGCGAGCAACGACGCCTCGGCTGGACGATTGCCCGGACGCGCGAACAGCTCCGTGATGGAAGCCTGCGGCCACGCCCAGATCAGCAGTCCCGCACCAACACACAACAGTAGCGGCGCCGCAAAGGCTTCGAGTCGCTTGATCGACTCCGAGCCGCGGATCACCACTGCGACGTTGGCGATCCAGAAAATCAGGAAGCCGAGGACCTCGCCCACGCTGCCGAGTTGCTTCCAGCCATCGAAGATCGCGGAAAGCAGCAGGTGCACGGCAATGCCACCGAACAGCGTCTGGATGCCGAACCATCCGCAGGCCACCAGCGCGCGAATCAGTGCCGGCACGTTGGAGCCGATGATCCCGAACGACGAACGCAGCATCACCGGGAACGGAATGCCGAACTTGGTGCCACCGAAGGCATTGAGGATCAGGGGTACGAGCACGATGACGTTGGCGACGAAGATCGCCCACAGCGCTTCGCCCACCGACAAACCGAAATACGTGGTCAGCACGCCGCCCAGGGTGTACGTCGGCACGCAGATCGACATGCCGACCCAGAGCGCGGCGATATGCCACTTGTTCCAGGTGCGCTGCGCGATTCGCGTCGGAGCGATGTCTTCGTTGAAGCGCGGGCTCGATGCAACGTCCGCCCCGACTTCGAGCTCGTAGAACTCGCCGACCTGCACCGCCCGGCTTCTTGCAGGGTGGTCCGCCATCAGCCCTGCACCAGCGAGCCGTAGGCTTCCGGCCGGCGGTCACGGAAGAACTGCCACGTGTCGCGAGCCTGGCGAATCATGTCCAGGTCGATCTCGTGCACCAGCAGCTCGTCACGATCGTAGCTGGCCTGGGCTTCGATCTTGCCACGCGGATTGACGATGTAGCTCGAGCCGTAGAACTCGCCCATTTTGTCGGCCCAGGGCTCTTCCTTGCCGACGCGGTTGATGGCGCCGATGAAGACTCCGTTCGCGGCGGCCGATGCGGGTTGCTCGAGCTCCCACAGATACTTGCTCAGCCCGGCGACGGTCGCCGACGGATTCACGATGTATTCCGCGCCGTTGAGCGCGAGCGCGCGCCATCCTTCGGGAAAATGGCGGTCGTAGCAGATGTAGACGCCGAGTTTGACGTAGGCCGTTTCGAACACCGGGAAGCCCAGGTCGCCCGGCTTGAAGAAGAACTTCTCGTAAAAACCCGGCTCGACCTGCGGAATGTGCGTCTTGCGGTACTTGCCCAGGTACTTGCCATCGGCATCGATGACCGCGGCCGTGTTGTAGTACACGCCGGTCATCGCTTGCTCGTAGACCGGCACGACCATGACCATGCGGTGTTTCTTCGCGTATTCCTGCATGAACCGGGTCGTGTGACCGTCGGGAACCGCTTCGGCTGCCGCATACCATTTGCGGTCCTGGCTCGGGCAGAAATACGGCTGCGTGAAGATTTCCTGGAAGCACAACACCTGCACGCCGCTCGCGCCGGCTTTCTCGATGAGCGGCACGTGCGCCTCGAGCATCCGGTCCCTGATCCGCTCCGGGCCCATGGACACCTCGCCCTTCAGCCCCATCTGGATCAACCCGCACTTGAGCTTGCGCATTCTCTCTTCCCGGGGGGTGCCCTATTTATGCGTGGGGAACACGTACTCGGCGCCGGCGCCGATCGAGGTGGGCCAGCGCGATGTGACGGTCTTCAGCCGCGTGTAGAAGTGCACGCCTTCCGGACCGTAGATGGCGTGACTGCCGAACATCGAGCGGTTCCAGCCACCGAAGCTATGAAACGCCACCGGCACCGGAATTGGAACGTTGACGCCGACCATGCCCACCTGCACGCGCTTCGCGAAATCGCGCGCTGCATCGCCATTGCGCGTGAACACCGCGACGCCGTTGCCGTAGGCATTCGCGTTGACCAGGTCGACCGCCTCTTCGTAGTCGCGAGCGCGCACAACGCACAGGACGGGACCGAAAATCTCCTCCTTGTATATGGTCATGTCCTTGCTGACGTGATCGAACAACGAGGCGCCGAGGAAGAATCCCTTCTTGCGTGCGGCTGGCGAGTCGCGGCCA